>Ga0210003_1002209_pt1 | contig 16590 bp, 17 predicted proteins | sample LantaG_FD_182804 | JGI IMG/M metagenome (GOLD analysis project Ga0210003, IMG submission 182804) | Deep subsurface microbial communities from Baltic Sea to uncover new lineages of life (NeLLi) - Landsort_02402 metaG (SPAdes) (version 2) | ecosystem: Environmental > Aquatic > Marine > Oceanic >...
TGTGTTTCGGGCCCGGATAAAGAACTTGCTGGCAAGCTCGCCCATACGCTTGAACGAATTGAGCAGTGGCGAACAATTGCCAGGCGCGGCAACCTCGCCGAGCTAATCTGGCAAATCTATCGCGAGACCGGCTTCTTGTCGTTTGTATCGGCGTTACCTAACGGCCTGGCACGTCGGGCCAACCTTCTTAAACTGCACGACAGAGCGATTCAGTTTGAGGGCTTTGCAAGCAGCACCGGCATTGCTTCCCTGACGCGATTTGTGGCCTTTATTGAAAAGCTGCAGGAGTTGGGCCAGGACTGGGCGCCCGCCGAGCCGGACAGCTCAGCCGAGAACACAGTACGGGTCATAAGTGTGCACAAGAGCAAGGGCCTCGAGTTTCCGGTCGTCTTTTTAGCGGAATTGAACAGTAAGTTCAACAAAAGGGATACGTACGGTGACTGCCTGAGCGACCCCCATCACACGTTGGGCCTGCAAATCATAGACCACAGTTCAAACAGTAAGCTCTCCTGCCTGGCTCATCAGGTCATCGCCGAGCAAAGAGAAAAAACCCGTCTCGCTGAAGAGATGCGAATACTCTATGTTGCGATGACACGGGCCAGGGAGCGCCTGATTCTGACGGCAGCCGAAAACAAAAAACACTGCCAGACTATCCTTCGCGACGGATTTCTGTCCGGCGGGCAATCCGTAGCTCAGTGGCAGCTCCGCAGTTGCAAAAGCCCGCTCGACTGGCTCCTTTATGGTCTTTCCGGCCAGCGAAGCCTGCACACGGCCTTTGAAACCGACCTGGCAGAAGAAAAACGCGACGACAATTTGTTCGACGTCAGAGTCTACAACGAAACAGAACTGCTGCGATTCTCCAAAGACATCGAGAGCTTAAGGAAAAGCAAAGCCAAAGCTCGCAGGCCCAAGGCACAAAGGCCGAAGCCCCAGAGCCAGGAAAATAGCCTGCTTTCACAAATAAAGCAGTCACTCGCCTGGCGATATAGCTTTTCCGCCGCGACGTCCCTGCCGGCCAAACGCTCGGTGACACAACTAACGCACAGTAACGACGAGTACGTAAGATATGATTATTCGCACGCCCTTGAGCAAAAGCCGCAAGCCCTGCCCGGTCAAACCGTCGGGCTGGCGCCGGTCCAGGCACAAGTGCTCGGCACAGCCACACACCTGGTAATAGCCGGGCTTGATTTGACCAGGGCTGTAACCGAAGAATCGATTGAGCAAACCAAACAAAAACTGCTGGCTGCCGGGGCCATAACGCCCGCGACCGCCGAGCACATCCGCACCGAGTCGATAAAGCAGTTCTTTGAAGGCGAACTCGGCCGGATTGTCCTTGACCCTCAAAATACCATCCGGCGCGAATGGCCGTTTACCTTCGCCATGCCGGCTTGTGAATTCATTGATTCGAGCAGCCCGTCACGACCGCTGGGCGACGAGGCAATCATTGTTCAGGGGATTATTGATATGCTGGTTCACACAGCCCGCGGCTCGCTCGTAATAGATTTCAAAACCGACCGGATAAGCGCCGACCAGGCCGACCAGCGAGCGGAACTCTACCGCCGGCAGTTAGAACTCTATGGCCGGGCAGCCGCCGGCATTCTCAAAGAGCATACGGTCGGCAAATGGCTGTATTTCCTCACCCCCGGCCGGGCTATCGGCATTTAGTGCGTCACGTGCAATGCAGGCCGCTCGCCGGGGACAAAGCAGGGTACTCGACGGCAATTTGGCCCTGCACTTGCGAAGTACAGAGTTTTTGCCTTGCCTGTTGAATTTCCAATTATATAATAGTGCCCTTTGTGAGCCAGGTTGGGCAATAACGTTTTGTTTAAGGGAAATGTTGGATTATGACAGATGCACCGAAGGCAAATGCAGTCGTAGGGCAGTCGGGTGGGCCGACTGCAGTAATAAATGAATCACTTATCGGCGTCATTGAAGAAGCCGGCAAGCATCCTGAAATCGAGAATCTCTATGGGGCAATCCACGCCGTGGCCGGGATAGCAAAAGAAGACTTCATTGACCTGAAGAAACTTTCAGCAGAGACCCTGGAGTCTGTAGCTGCGTCGCCGTGTTCCGCCCTCGGCTCCAGCAGAGACAAACCCGACCAGGAGTATTGCGCCAGACTTCTGGAGGTCTTCAAGAAGCGCAATATCAGGTACTTCTTTTATATCGGCGGCAATGATTCGGCGAGCACGACTAACATCATCAACCAAATGAGCGCCGACGCAGGATACGAACTGCGGGCGTTCCACATCCCCAAAACGATTGACAACGACTTGTTGGTGACGGACCATTGTCCGGGTTACGGGACGGCGGCGAGGTTTGTCGCCTGTGCACTGGTGGGCGACGACCTGGATAATAGGGCGCTGCCGGGGATAAAAATCAATGTCATTATGGGCAGGCATGCAGGCTTTCTTGCCGCGGCTTCTATCCTCGGCAAGCAGCGAGACGATGACGGCCCTCACCTGGTCTATGTCCCCGAAAGGGGCGTTTCGCTGGACGGACTCCTCTCCGATGTCGATGCCGTTTACACAAAGCTGGGCCGATGCGTCATCGCCAAGAGCGAGGGCATAACCGACCCTGACGGTGCGACCTGGGCCGAAAAGATAGTGAGGGAAATGGAAACCGATGACCACGGAAACATACAGCTTTCCGGCAGTGGGGTCTTGGCTGATTTCCTGGCGTCGAGGATAAAGGCCAGGCTCGGAGTAAAAAGAGTCAGGGCCGACACATTCGGTTATCTGCAGAGAAGCTTTGCCGGCCTGCGGTCTTCAGTTGATGCTGTCGAGGCACGCGCCTGCGGCCGAGAGGCGGTCCGTTTGGCTATGACCGAGCAGAGCGGCTCGGTAGCCATAAAGCGTATTGGCAATGGGAAAGACTATGCAATTGAGCTATTCCGGACCGAGCTTTGCAACGTGGCCGACAAAACCAAGTTGATGCCACAGGAGTTCATCAAAGAACAGGGCAACGGCATAACCGAAGCGTTTAGGGAATACGCCATGCCGCTCGTGGGTGAGCTGCCAAAGACCCACTATCTGGGCGGCTATCCGAGAGTATAGTCGACGCCTCTGATTATCACGTATCGGCTGATTTGCTGGCGTCAGGCTCGCAATCTCACAGGGACTGTTATTGCCGTCTCCTCTGCACACCGGAACAAGACCCGGCCTATGTGACGAAGACCGACATGTCAATCGTGCGGTTCCACGAACATATAGCGGTCACTACACGCTCGATACCGCTCTTACCTGCTCTCGGGTTCCGCTCTAAAGAAAAACTTGACGGAATCCGTCATCGCAGCCTTCTCTCCGCGGTACGTGTATGCGAAGAAATGGTGATTGTGCAGTACCGGGTCATTGCGCATGTTTGCAAGATAAATGTAAACAGGCTGCAGCCTCTCAAATGCTGCCTTTCGCGTAAAGGCATCTTCCGTATCACCCCAGCTCGCATCGAAAGGAACCCACCCGTAATCCTGAAAATATACCTCGGCCCAGTGATGTTTGGGAGAAACCTCATCAAACCTGGCCGTGTAACCGGTAATCACCCTGGCGGCAATACCCTTTGCTCTGCATAAAGTAACAAACAAATCGGAATACTCGGTGCAGTCGCCTTTCTTGCGCTCCAGTGCAACAAGAGCACCCAGGTCGTCTTTGCCCTGGATGGAATACTCCATATTGTCGATGACGTACTCGTAAATGCTTCTGACTCTGTCGATTTCGGTTTTGCCGGCCATCTCTTTGGCAAGCTTCTGTATTGCAGCGTCATCTTTCTCAAGATACCTCTCATGCTTGAGGAATTCTTTCAGGGGCACCTTTTTCCGGGGTTTTGTCTTATACCGGCTCTGCGCCGTCGCCAGGTCATATCTGTACAATTCGGCCTTGATATTAATAGTGAGTATGGTCTGCTTTTCCGGCTCAACGAAAACAAACTCCGCGTACCGATTGTCATTTTCATAGAAAACCCTGAAAGGCTCTTTCGAGTATTCTATTTGCAATATCTTTTGTCTGTTCGGAATTGTCCTGGGAAGTTCCGCTACGAATTGCATACGTGTAGCTTCGACCGGACTCGAAAAGGCGTAGCACAAAAGCATCTCCACCGGATTGCTCTCTGTCGTCGGAGTCGCACTCTGGGCCGAGACAGGCTCTTTGAGGTCCGGTTCACGCCTGGCAACAGCCGAATTTGCAGCTAACAGGCTCGTTAGTACCACTGCAGAGAGCAGGTATGGACGCCTCATAGTGTTACTCGCTAAATAATATTCGCGTCAGGTAAACAACGCCTCCACAAACGTATCAGGGTCGAATTCGGCGATGTCCTCCGGTTTCTCGCCAAGACCCACAAATTTTACAGGTATGTCGAGCTGGTCCTTAATCGCAATTACTATGCCGCCGCGAGCCGTTCCGTCCAGCTTCGCCAGAAAAATGCCCGTGACGTCTATCGCTTCGGTAAACATCTTGGCCTGGGCAATCGCGTTCTGGCCTGTTGTCGCATCAAGAACAAGCAACACCTCGTCAGGCGCCCCGGCAATCTTTCTCGCCGCCACGTCGCGAATCTTTGTCAGTTCCCTCATCAGGTCCTTTTGAGTGTGAAGCCTCCCGGCTGTGTCGAGAATCACCACGTCGGCGCCTCTGGCCACGGCTGCCTCGCACGCGTCGAACGCCACCGCCGCAGGGTCGCCGCCTGTCTGGTGCTTAACAATCGGCACTCCTATCCGCTGGGCCCAGATACTCAACTGCTCCACCGCCGCGGCACGGAAAGTATCGCAGGCCGCAACAATTACCTTCTTGTCGGCCTTGCTTAAGACGTATGCCAGCTTCGCTATGCTCGTGGTCTTGCCCGAACCGTTGACGCCGGCCACAAGGATTACCGCCGGGCGATTGTCCACAACGGGTAATTGTCGGTCACGCTCAGGCCAATAATTCTTTATGTGTTCTTTCAGGAAGGGAATAATGTCGTCTGTGGTTGCAATCTGCCTGCCGTGGTAAGCGATGCGCAGGTCGGATATGAGTTTCTCGGTGGTCTCCACGCCGATATCGTCGCTTATGAGCGTTTCTTCCAGCTCATCGAGCAGAGCTTCGTCAACAGTTCTTCCCAGACTCAAAACCGATGAGAACGAGGAACTGATTCTGCTGCGCGTCTTACCCAGTCGGTCCTTGAAATACTCGGCTGTCTTTGTAAAAATCCCCATAGTTCTCCAGCAACAAAAATACCTGACTCTATTATCTCAAAACTTAGCAGAAATTTCAAGCTTGTCCAACCTTATCCCAAACACAATAACGCTGAACCGCCTGAAACAGTCCTCAGTCGGGCAGAAATCCTCATATTTTTTTGCTTTTTGCGGCAGGTTCCGGATTTTCATTTGACAATCCGAGCCGGTGCCGTTACAGTATCATTACCTGTGGGGCTCTCCATTGTGCAGCGAGTATCGGAGCAGCCTGTGTCTCGCCATTGGAGGGGAGACCCCGGCAAGAAGTGGTAATATGGGTAATGTTTATATTCTGCAATGATTCACAGGGGACAGTAGCTTGACAGCCCAGGACACAGAGAACATTTTCACCGATATTGTTGAACGCGCAAAGGCAGTTGAACCGGCCAATGCCCGCAAGTGGTTTGATGACTTGAAAGTTGTGCACTTCGAAGCAGGCTCGTTGCGTATAGGCTGCCCGGACGAGGCCGCGGTCCGCTTTCTCCGTGAATACTGCAAAGCCGGTTTTACACGCGCCGCCCAGCAAGTAACCGGGCACCTCGTCAGCGTGGATTTTCGTGTACACCCCTATAGGAAAACCGCCCGCAAGCTTGACCACGCTATCGCTGAGCTCAGGCTTCACCCTGACTACACCTTCGAGAATTTCGTGGTCGGACCAAGTAATCGCCTCGCTCATGCAAGCTGCATTGCGGTGAGCCACTCACTGGGCAACACTTACAACCCGCTTTTTCTTTACGGCAACTCCGGGCTCGGCAAAACACACCTGCTGCACGCCGTCTGCTACGGCGCCAAGCGAAGGTTCCAGGACGCGGCAATACAGTTCTTAAGCTGCGAAGGTTTCGTCAACAAATTCATCAGGGCCATCGAAGAGGGCAACCTGGCCGGCTTTCAAAGCCAGTTTCGCACCGCAGATGTCCTCGTCATCGACGACGTCCAGTTCCTCAGAGAACGCGAGCAAAGCCAGGAGGAGTTCTTTCATACCTTCAACGCCCTCTATAACAACGGCAAACAGATAATTCTGAGCGCCGACAGCCCGCCGGGAAAGATACCCTCTCTTGAGGAACGCCTCATAAGCAGGTTTAACTGGGGCCTCGTCGCCCGAATAGACCCGCCAAGCTACGAGACCAGGGTCGCAATCGTACAGAAAAAGGCCCATTCGAGGGGACTGAACATCTCCGATGAAATAGCCGGATACGTCGCTCGAAAAGTACGGGCAAATATAAGGGAACTCGAGGGAGCACTGACCAGTCTGTATGCAATGGCGACAACAACGGGCAAACAAATAACGCTCGAACTTGCCCAGAGAGCCCTTGATGACCAGGATAGATTGACACCGAGGCATATAAGCATAACCGACATTATCGAAGTAGTGACCAGCCATTTTGATGTCCGTCTGGCCGACCTGCAGAGCAAAAAACGCAGTCAAAGCATCACCGAACCACGGCAAATCTGCATGTACCTGGCCAGGAATTTGACAAAACACAGCCTCGAAGAAATTGGTGGCCACCTGGGCGGACGCGACCATACAACCGTTATGCACGCCTGCAGCAAGATAGGCGACGCCGAAAGCACAGATGCCAAGATGCACGCCCTGCTAAACGAGTTGACCAGGAAAATCACACAGACCCCCGAGGCTTAAAAAACCGCTCACACGCCCGGATACCTCTCTCAAAAATCGCATCTCCGCAACAGCCAAACCGACAAGAACCCGACAGAGAAAAGCGAGCGTTGTGATTCGGAAGAAACCCTCCACGCGGACAACAAACAGAATTACCGCCGTTCATCTACAAAGACACTTGGTGTCAATCGAACCTGTGACCCAGACGAATTCAACCGCTTCTTATCTAAACCCTTCGCTTCCGCAGCAGTACCAGCGCACCAAGGCCAATCAGGAAAATCGTTGCTGGCTCGGGCACCGCCGGGGCCGGAACCAATTGGTTGTCGCTTTCCCCTGCACCGTCGGCGGTTCCATAGACCAGGCCGTACTCTTCACAGACCCCCACATAATAAAGCAGCGAGTACTCACCGGGGTCTAATGTACACCAGGGGTCCATGAAATCGCCCATGTAAGTAAAAATCGTAGCTTCGGCAGGGCCGCTGAAACCGTACAGATATGGGTCCTGATGGTTGGCCGCACCATAGCCGGCAGGCACAACATCAGTCGTCCAGCCAACGGTGCTGATTGACAGCAGTTCAGGATTACCAACAGCGAAATGGTCAACGGAAGTGCTCTTGGCAGAGTCGGAGTCAAGCAAATATACAAACAGCATTTCGCCCGGGTTGAGTGCAAATCCCGGATAAATATCGGGCAGAAAGGCGCTCGTGTCGTCATACACGTACGAATACGCCGTCAGGCCCCAATCATCCGCAGAGAAATAATCCTGCTCGGTATAAGCCGGTGTCCCTCCAATATCGGGATTCTGCGCCAGCACACTCGACGAAATGGCCGCGATAAAAACGACCCCAACCAGAATTGCCGCTACTTTCCTCATCTCGTGTCCTCCTAACTAATCCGTTACCCTCAATCCTTTGCACCCTCAGTCCTTAGTGCAAACCCTACGCACACCTACGGTCTTTCGACCCTACGGCCCAGCAAGAGATAAACAGCTTTTCTCACCACCTGTGGCCCGCTTTATTCTCCTTTTAGCCCGCTTGCCGCCGAAGTCAAGAGAAAATCTGAAAATTTTCAAATTTTTTTTGCATACCCCCTCGCCGCCGCCAGGCAGCAGAATTTCATCGTTTCGCCAACAGCAAGACCTTGGCTCCGACTCTCCTTTCGGTTGCCCGGTCAGCCAAGAAGCACAATCCATTGCCCGTTAGGTTGCAGAAGCAAAACTAAGGTCTCGCCGAAGGTTGTTCTGAGCGGGTCCTAACTGTGGTGGTCAATAGAAAAAGGGCTGCGAAAGAAATCGCAGCCCTTTGAATATTCGCAAAAAGCTCAGGCAAACTATGCTCTGCGTCTTCTCAGCAGGGCCAGCCCACCTAGAGCAAGCAGGCAAATCGTGGTCGGCTCGGGAACAGGCCCAGGAACGAGTTGATTCTGCCCTTCTCCGCCGCCATCGGCCGTTGCGCTTACCGAACCGTAATCATCGGCAACTGCAACGTAATAAACCAGAGAGTACTCACCGGGGTCTAATGTACACCAGGGGTCCATAAAGTCGCCCATGTAAGTAAAAATCGTAGCTTCGGCAGGGCCGCTGAAACCGTATATGTACGGGTCCTCATGGTTGGCTACACTGTAGCCTACGGGCACAACGTTCGCGGTCCAGCCCACGGTGTGGATGGTCATCAATTCCGGATTGCCAACCGAAAAATGGTCCACTGAAACGGTCTTTGCGGAGTCCGAATCCAGCAGGTACATAAACAGAATCTCCCCGGCGTTAAGCGAAAAACCAGGGAAAATGTCCGGCATAGATGCGCTGGTATTATCGTAGACATACGAATACGCAGTCATCCCCCAGTCGCCCGCCGAGAAGTAATCCTCTTCGGTATAAACCGGGTCGCCCCCTATGACAGGATTTTGCGCCATTGCAGTTACAGGGATACCTGCTGCAACAATGACCGCCGCCAAAACAATCGATAACCTTCTCATCTTTGCCCTCCTCGCACCTTTTTCAAGCCGGTTCGCAAACCGCACTTGTGCAAAGAATCATGTATTTAATTGTCTCAGGGCAGTAAGAAATGCATAGCCTTTCTCACCACACCTCATCCGATAATAGCATTCTATCCGATGTCCTGCTGCAAAGTCAAGAGAAATCTCAAAAAAAATCAGCATTTTTTTAAAATTTTTCCTGTCCCGGCAATTACGGGGCCTATCCTGGTTTTTGGGCTAAAAACGCGGTTCCGCTCCATCAAAAGCATACACCAACGTCCTTTTGCAGCCCTCCAACCGCCCAAAATCAGGCCCACGCTGCCATAATTCCAGTTCGCCGGTTGGTTTTTATCGGACGCCTTTACGGCTGACCGAAAGACAAGAGAGAGCCGAAAGAGAGAAAATAACGATTTACATCCGTCAGTACCCTGAGCCAAACTCCAGGCTGATTGGATTCTATTACGATGCTAAGAAAGTGCGTGAATTTCATGATGAAGAAGGCGTAATGGCGCTTATGGGCCCGAACAAGCTCGGGTCAGCTTCGTGCAGGTCAAAGAAATTGCGCGAGGTGGCCGTTACAGCCTCGGCAAACTCGGCAAGGCTCACTCCATTTAGCTCGGCCAGTCGCCCTGCGGTGTGCACCATAAGGGCGGGCTCGTTAATCTGCTGTCTCCGCACCGGCTCCGGTGACATATACGGACAGTCCGTCTCGACCATCAGTCTTTCCAGGGGCACAACGCGTGCTGCGTCCCGTCTCTGCTCGGCGTTTTTGAACGTAACGACGCCGGTAAAAGAGATGTAATAACCCTTGCTCAGGACCGTCTTTGCCTCTTCGGCAGAGCCGCTGAAGCAGTGAAAAACGATTTTCTTGACGTCTCGGCCATGTTGTTCGAGAACCTCCATCGTCTCGTCGAAAGCTTCCCTGCAGTGGATAATCACCGGCAGCTCCAGCTCGCAGGCGACCCTCAAATGCTCGGCAAAGACCCTCTTCTGCTCCGAAACCGGCGAAAAATCGTAGTGCAGGTCCAGCCCCGTTTCGCCTATAGCGACCACTTTCGGATGCTCTGCAAGCAGCTTGAGTTCGCCGATGGTTCCCGAAGTTACCACCTTGGCGTCGTGGGGATGAATTCCAACCGCGGCGTACATGTTTGCGAATCTTTCGGCAAGCTCGATGCACTTGTTGTTATGCTCGGCATCGGTCCCCACAGTAACCCACGCGGTAACCCCTGCCTGCCGGCTGCGGGCAACAACCCCATCAACGTCGCCCGCCAACTCGTCGAACGTCAAATGACAATGCGTATCAATCAGTTCCATTTAGTCTCTTATGAAAAGTCAGTTCACGGAACAAAGGCGTTTTCATAATGTCTAATCTCCGGCTGGCCGGCTTCGTCGAGCACAATTGTAACCACGTCAAAACGCAACGGACGCTCCTCAATCTTGTGCACCGTCAGGAAGTACCGTGCCGTCCTCAGGGCTTTATTCTTCTTGCCGGCTGTGATTACCGACTCGGCTGCCCCGAACGATTCGTCCGCTCTCGTCTTCACCTCGACAAAAACGAGAGTCCTGTCCCTATCGACCATAATAAGGTCGATTTCACCGCTCTTGCATAAAAAGTTCCGCGCGAGTGTCTTAAGGCCCTTCCGCTTCAGAAATCGCTCACAGCGCCTTTCGCCCCATTTGCCGAACTGTTTTCTGTCCGCCGCCAGCCTCTGTTTTTTATCGAGCAGGCCTGACAATTTCGCCGCACCCCCATTTAGCGGGCAGCACTGTGGTCGCTGTGTCGGTGAGCAAGTCGAACCGCCTTTCCCGTCCGTTCTCTCAGGTAATACAGCTTCGCCCGTCGTGTCTTGCCGCTCCTGATGGGTTTTATCCCAACTACATTCGGTGAGTGCAGCGGGAATATCCTCTCCACCCCCTCGTTGTTCACAATGCGCCGAACCGTGAACGTTTCGTTGATGCCCCCGCCTTTTCGCGCGATAACTGTCCCGGTAAAAACCTGGACACGCTCCTTATCGCCTTCAACTATCCGGTACCTTACGTCCACCGTATCGCCGACCTCGAAATACGGCGTCTCTTTCTTGAGGCTTCTGCCTTCAACCGCCTGCAAGAGTTCCGTCTTATTCTTCGTTGCGACTTTGCGTTTCTTTGCCATGTGTATTTCCTCATTCTCCGTTGCCACAGCTCGCAACGGCTTACTGCTGAGTTTGTAACGTTCTTAGCCGTCAAGTAAACAAGTTGGTTATTCTAATAACCTCTTTTCCCAAAAACAAGCCTTTTTTCAGCTTTCCAACCTGCCCCGGCCATTTTCGAGCAAATCCGGCCGATTCCGCCTCGTTCGCTCAAGAGCCTGCTCACGCCGCCATTGCTCTATCTTGCCGTGGTCCCCGCTCAAAAGCACCTCCGGCGCCTTCATTCCCCGGAAAACCTCCGGACGGGTGTATTGAGGATACTCCAGCCCGCCGCCCGTCGACTCGCTGAACGACTCGTCTTTAGCTGAATCCTCATCTCCCAGCACCCCCGGCAGTAACCGCACCACAGCATCCACCACCACCATCGCAGCCAGCTCGCCGCCCGTCAGGATGTAGTCCCCGATTGAGACCTGCTCGGCGCCAAGCCCGCTGCGTATTCGTTCATCGAAGCCTTCGTATCTGCCCGCGATTAGAATCAGTCTGTCCTCTTTGCTGAACTCCACCGCCCTGGCCTGTGTGAACGTGTCTCCCTGCGGCGTCAGAAGGAGGACCCGCCCTTTTTCCGGGCGCAGCCCACTAACGTATTCAAAGCAGTCGAAAACCGGCTGTGGCATCATTACCATTCCACAACCGCCGCCATAGGGTCTGTCGTCAACCTTGTTGTGCTTGTTGCCCGAAAAAGCCCGGATGTCCGTCAGCACTATCTCGACAATGCCCTTGTCCTGAGCCCTTTTCAGTATCGAGTAACTCAACGGCGACTCGTACATCTCGCCAAAAAGAGTGAGGATGTCGATTCTCATTTCTCTTCTTTGGCCCGCGCGTCGCTCTCGTCCGGCTTGTCCTTGTCGGCTTGTTCTTCTTCAGCCGGCGCCGGTTTTGACTCCTCCTCAGCCTTGCCCTCGGCCTCGACCGATGCCGGCTTTGACTCCTTTTCAGCCGGGGCCTCGGCTTCTGCCTCGACCGATGCCAGCTCCGACTCCTCTTCAGCCGGTGCCTCGGCTTCCGCCTCGACCGATGCCGGCTTTGACTCCTCTTCAGCCGGGGCCTCGGCTTCTGCCTCGACCGATGCCAGCTCCGACTCCTCTTCAGCCGGTGCCTCTGCCTCCGGTTCTGGTGCTGCCTTCTGCTCAACTGCCGCCTCAGGACTCTCTTGGCCGGCCTGCGCCTTATCCTCATGGGGCTGTTCTTCGGCTTCGGCCTTTTCTTCCTCCGCATTCACTTTATCCGCTTCCACCTTTGCCTCGTCGGCCTTAGCTTTTTCAGCTTGCACTTTCGCGGCCTCTTCTTTTGTCTTCTCCTCCTCGGCCTTTACCTTTTCTTCCTCTGCTTTTACCTTCTCCTCCTCGGCCTTGGCGGCCTCTTCTTTGGCCTTCGCCTCGTCGGCTTTGGCCTTCTCCGCTTCCGCTTTCGCAGCCGCCTCCTTAGCCTTGACCTTATCCGCTTCCGCTTTCACCTTCGCCTCTGCTTCGGTCTTCACTCTTTCTTCAGCCTTTTGCAGGGCTATCTCTTCCGTCTTTGTGAACAATTTACCCTTCTTGTGGGCGATGGCCTTGGCCCTTTCACGGCGAGTGGCCTTGACCTCGGCGTATTTGTGTTTGATACCGCAACGAAGCAAAATCTCTGAGACGGTATCAGACGGTATTGCTCCCTGGGCGAGCCAGTATTCAACGCGGTCGCGTTTGACCACGATTTGCTTTGTGGGGTCTTTTTCAATTGGGTCATAGTGGCCGAGCTTCTCAATAATTCGCCCATCTCGGGGCGTCCGAGACTCAACCGCGTTGAGTCTGAAAAACGGCCGGTGACGTCTGCCAAATCTCTTAAGTCTCAATTTAACTGCCATAATCTTGCCCTTTTCTAATCCTCTATAATCAATATCCGCGATTCACCCACTGCGAATCACGAAACACGTTTGCAATTATGATGTCGCCGCACTATCGCTCTGGCCCATAGAAACAGCATCAAAACAAGCCCGTACACGACCAGCGCAACGGCCAAAAACAGGCACATATGATGCACCTGCTCCTGCGTCTTGTCAATCAAATACCCGCGGTTGGCTACAACCTCCTCATAGGTTTTGCATTGCATGTAGCTCACCGACATGAAACCCAGCAGCACCGCAGCCAAAAGCCACAATGGAAAAATACGCCTCAGCAGCCTGCCGAGCCGGGCCGCCAGCGGCTCGTCCGTCGCCTCCCTGTGACCGCGAGCCAGAAACAGTGCCGTCACGACCGCCAGACCGACTCCGCCCGCCGCGGCGCCAAAATATGACACGTACAAGTATTGCTCGTTAGTCACGATAACGCCCCAGAATCATGAACAAAAGCGTCATAAGAGCTGCGTAGCCCATAACCCAGAAACTCAGCATATAAAGTACCGGCTGCAGCGTCTCTACAATCCACCACACATACTCCATAAATGCTTTGTTGCTCTCCGGAGCGCCCGTTTCGCTAATCGTAGCCAACGCTGCCAGAACCACCACGACGGTAAAGGCCCGCAGATAAAAACTTCGCGCTGGCGAAATATATGAGTTGGCCTTCAGAAGTACGCTCATCGGCTTTCTAATGGCCCATATCACGGCAATACAGACCACAACAGTCAATACCACCAAAACAAGCCAAACCATTAATCCAACCATAACTTGAGCCTCCCATTTCAGTTACAACTCGTCTCTTTCCCACGCAAAACCGTAATTAGCCCCGTCCCAATCGCGAAACACGTTTGCAATGTAAGGCGTAGCCGTTTATGAAAATCGCCAGGTTCGCCGGGTCTATCTCGGCGTCGGCGGCGATTCTTTCAACCTGCTCGTCCGAAAGATGCTCGGCGCCGCGTTTTTCCTGCTCCGTCATAATCGCCACGGCCTTTTTGAGCTGCTCCAGCTCCGCCAGCGTCGGCGCAGCAAGCATCGCAAGCTCGCTCGAGCCTTTCATGTCTTTGAAGTTGCTTCTTATCATATTGCCGTAATCGCTGCCCGCAAAACGAGCCACCTCATCAAGATATTCTTCGACCGAAATCTTCACCTTATCGCTTCTTTATCTTACCTCTTCTTTTTATAATCCTTTTTCTCTTCGAACGCTGTTTTATTTTCCTTCCTGAACCCATCGCCGCCGCCAGCGTACCCATATTAAGCCCGCCGGAAAACAGGCTCTTGAGCCCGCCGAAGCTTCCCCCGCTCATCGCCTTGAGCATATCACGGCTTCGCGTAAAAGTCTTTACCAGGCCGGAAACATCATGAGGCCCCGTCCCCGAACCTGCCGCGATTCGCCTGCGTCTCGACGAATCTATAATATCGGGCCGCCGCCTCTCCTCGCCCGTCATCGACTGAACAATTGCCTCCATTTGCTTGAATTGGCCGTCGTCAATATCCAGCTCAGAAAGCTGACCGCCCATACCCGGCAGCATCTTGAGCATATCCTTCATCCCACCCATCTTCTTGACCGCCTGCATCTGCTTGAGAAAATCGTCGAACCCGAAGCTGCCCTTGGCCATCTTCCTTTGCAGCTTCTCAGCATCTTCCGCCGCAAACTGCTCCTGGGCCTTCTCAACCAGCGTCACAACGTCGCCCATCCCCAGAATCCTGTTGGCCATCCTGTCTGGGTGGAATTCCTCCAGCTTGTCAAGCTTCTCACCAACCCCGATGAACTTGATGGGCTTGCCCGTCACAGCCTTAATGCTCAGTGCCGCACCGCCTCGCGCGTCACCGTCAAGTTTCGTCAGAATTATCCCGTCCAGCTCCAGCCGCTCATTGAACTCCTTGGCCGAATTGACCGCGTCCTGGCCCGTCATCGCATCGCAGACCAGGTAAATCTGATGCGGCGTCACCGCCTTGGCAACGTCGGCAACCTCCGTCATCATCTCTTCGTCGATATGAAGCCTGCCTGCCGTATCCAGAACCACCACATCGTGGCCGTACTCACGGGCGTGCTTTACGCCGTTCCTGGCGACTCTTACCGCATCCTTGCTCTCTTCCCTGTAAACCTCGATATTCGTTTGCTCACCGAGGATGACCAACTGCTCCACCGCCGCAGGCCGACGCAGGTCATCGGCGACCAGCAGAGGCTTCTTGCCTTGCGAGACTAAGTATTTCCCTAACTTCGCCGCCGTAGTCGTCTTACCCGTACCCTGAAGACCCGCCAACAGGATTACCGTCGGACCAGGAGAAACAAAGTAAACTCGCGTGTCAACAGGCCCCATCAGCCTGGTCAGTTGGTCCTGCACGATTTTGACCATCATCTGGCCGGGGTGCAGACTCTTTATCACTTCTGCCCCCAGAGCGGCCTGCGTGACATTCTTGCAGAAGTCCTTGACCACGTGGTAGTTAACGTCCGCCTCCAGAAGAGCCTTGCGAACGTCGCGCATAGCGTCTGAAACGTTGGCCTCGGTAATCCTTCCCCGGCCTGACAGCGACTTGAACACCGAATTCAGCTTTGACGTTAAGGAATCAAACACAATTCTTGCCCGAAAAAAACTCTTTCAAACGCATCTGCACAAGCCGAAAATCATAACCCAAAGACCCGCCTCTTGCAAGGCCAAACTGCGCCGAATCGCCGGAGTGCTTGTGGAGACTCCTGCCCCGGATGCCTGGTTTGATAATCCCCCGCACAGCGACGGCCCCAATACCAAGAAAGCCGCCAACTACCCCCGCCTCAGCAAAACATACGTCAGCATAACAATCGCCTGCTCCTGTTCTCCCGCTCACCCGCTTGCCTGTTCTGCCGTTCACCAGGAAACACTTATAGCTCGGATAACTGCTGCCACTGCTTTTTTAGCCCGTTTTCTTGAATTTGTTCCCGCAGCCATTTCTGGTCAATTATATCCGGAGAAATCGCAAGCATTTGTTTGATATCATTCAGATGTTTTGAACTTCCGCCTTCTCTGAAATACTCAAGTTTCCTGAGAATAACATATTCAGGCGGCGCTATCCACACGCTAACCCCGCTAAGGTCGATTTTTTGACGCCTGCCGAATGCCCATACGTGCAGCTTGTCGTTACCTTTCGCGTAAATATCCGCCTTAAAACCGGTAGCCTGATGTATGATATTGAAATGCCCTCCTGTTGGGCGAGCTATTTCAGTAAGTATGACATCTTTATCGGGACAGTAAAACTCATCTTCTGAAAACAGGTTAATAAACCCAGCGACCTGGTTGCCTCGAAGTTCAAGCACCAGGTCGATATCGTGCGTCATTCGTGGTCGGCCGTAAATAATGCTCGCTACTGACCCCGTAACCATATAATCAAAACGGGCGTCGCTTAAAGGCCTTAGGAAATACAAAAAAAGGTCAGCTTCCTGCATTGCTAAAAGCCTCTCGCACAGCCATATTAATTTGATGTTCAGACCAATCCGGATGGGTCTTTCTCAGCCATGCTGCCTTGCAGCACCTTGCGGAGTGATAGAGCATCATCGAAGCCTCGATTTTCTGAGCGGGTGTCATCTTCTGTATGATAGTATCTTGAATGTCACACATATTTCCTTCTGTTGCCTGTATTACCAACTCTTAATCCCGTGTCGCTGGACAATCTCGCAACCGCACTCTAATTGCCGGGAGATTCTTGTATGCCTGAGATGCACTTCTTGGCTTCCACCCGTAGAGATACTTGAAATTCTTTGGGTCGA
>Ga0210003_1002211_pt1 | contig 16584 bp, 14 predicted proteins | sample LantaG_FD_182804 | JGI IMG/M metagenome (GOLD analysis project Ga0210003, IMG submission 182804) | Deep subsurface microbial communities from Baltic Sea to uncover new lineages of life (NeLLi) - Landsort_02402 metaG (SPAdes) (version 2) | ecosystem: Environmental > Aquatic > Marine > Oceanic >...
ACTTCAAAAGGTCGCGAACCTCACAAGTGTTCGCGCGCCCAATGATGCCAGGCAGGGGGCCGCTGTGACGGCAAGAATTCGGATGTTGTTCTGTCGCAGCAGGATATGCAACTTCCCGGGCACGAGCCGCAGCTCCCTCACTATCCGCGCGCAGTCCAGAGTGCACCGGCCCCCGTTTGCCGGACCAGGAAATCAGCCCATAGCGGAGGCGTAGTCGCGAGGACAACCCAGAAAACTCCGTGTCGGCGAACGGCCTGCCCACGGCACCGACTTCGGCGAGGTGAATGGTGTCCAAATGTGCGTCGGCGGGGTCACGACGCCGCGGTGTGATGCCCTGATTGGTGCTGTCCCCTCCGGTGTCTGTCCGATCTGCAGCTGCGGCGACCCTGGTTGAGCGGACAAGACAGCGGACAAGACATTGATGCGGGAACTTCAATGCTTCTGATCAAGTCATATCCGCCCAAGCCGGGGCCTTCCATCTAAACGGCCAGCGGAGTTCACCTCCCCGGAAGTCAGTGCCTGTGTGTCAAGGAGCTTTCGTGTCAGGGAGCTTGTTTCGGTGTGCGTTGTAGGGTGGCCGCCGGCAGGTCCCGAGAGACAAGAGGAATCGCTTGACCATGAGCAACGACGAGGCGATCTTCGTGCCGGCGTTTGGCTACGATGAGACGCAAGATCCGACCGTCTTCGCCAAGTTCGATCCCAGCACCACGTTGCTTGCAGCGGGTTTCCAGACAACACCGCAGTTCGCCCCGTTACCGGTCGACATCGTCTTCGAGCGCGACACGGCGGTCACACTGCGTGACGGAACAGCCATCTATGTTGACGTGTTCCGGCCCGCCGGGAACAAGCAGGTTCCGGTCATCATTGCGTGGAGCCCGTATGGCAAGAGCGGTGGAACGCATCCACGAAACTGGAATATGTTCAATGTCCTCGGTATCGACCAAAGCAGGCTATCGGGGCTAGGGAAGTTCGAGGCTCCCGATCCCGCGTTCTGGTGCGCGAACGGATACGCCGTGTGCAACCCCGACAGCCGCGGAGTGCGCAATTCCGAGGGCGACAGCGTCTTTCCCGGAGAACAAGACGGCCAAGACTGCCACGATCTCATCGAATGGCTGGCAACCCAAGAGTGGTGCACGGGCAAGGTCGGCATGGCCGGAAACTCATACCTTGCGATCTCACAGTGGTTCGCCGCGGCCGAGCGGCCGCCACACCTGGCAGCAATCGCTCCGTGGGAAGGCATGAGCGATATCTATCGCGACCTCATCATGCGCGGAGGCATTCCCGATTTGGCCTTCCCCACGACGTGGTCACATGGATGGGCGGGCAACGACAAGCGCGAGGATCTCATCGCCGAAGCCCAGCGCTACCCCTTGTTCAACGACCTGTGGAAATCGAAGGCAGCCCGCCTAGCTGACATCAACGTGCCGGCCTACATCGTGGCGAGCTACTCGAACTCGATCCACACGCCGGGCACGTTTCGGGCATGGCGAGACATCAACTCCCAGGACAAGTGGTTGCGGATCCATCGCACCATGGAATGGGTCGACTTCAACGACGAGGCCCACCAACACGACCTGCTTCGCTTCTTCGACCACTACCTCAACGGTAAAGACAACGACTGGGTGCACACCCCGCGAGTGCGTTACTCACTGCTCGATCTCGAAGGCGGCGACCGCATCGACATCGCTGCAAGCACATTTCCTCCGCAGGGCTTCAACGAAGCCAGGTACTACCTCGACGGCCAATCCCAGGCGCTGACCTGCCAACCTCTCGCAGCGACCGCGGCGACAAGCTACGTTGCCGAGTCGGACCGCGACGGGATCGCCTTCGCCGTCCGCTTCGATCAGATGACCGAACTCGTCGGCTATCCGAAGGTGCGGCTGTGGGTCGAAGCCCAGGGTTGCGACGATATGGACGTGTTCGTCTTCCTCCAAAAGCTCGATGCGGACGGGCACCACCTACAGCAGTTCAACGTCCCCAACGACGGGGAAGTCTTGCAGCGTCTGACCCAAGACGGCGCCGCGGTCCTCAAGTACAAAGGGTCCAACGGACGCTTGCGGGTTTCGCTTCGCCAACCCGACCAAGCGACCTCGACCGATGCCATACCCGCTCACAGCTTCGACCGTGTCGAGAAACTCAAGCCCGCCGAAATCGTCCCCATCGACATCGACATGTTCCCCATCGGATTAGCTTTCAAGCCCGGCGAACAGTTGCGGCTCATCGTCACCGGCGTAAACCTACTAGGCGGAGTCATGCCAGATCTGTCAACTGGCTCCCCAACACCGCAGAACCTCGGCACCGTCACCACCAACAACCGCGGCCGACACATCATCCACACCGGCGGCCCACACGACTCATACCTCCAGATCACCGCCAAGACAACAACAAACGCCTGACTGGACCCTCAGACGGATGGACGTGTTCGGTTCTCAAACCCCTCGGCGTTGGAATCGCACCCTCAACTCAGTCGGTTCATCGATGGCACGCACGACCAGTCTGCGACTGTCGCAAACTACGTACGAAGCAGTGAAGCGTCACGCCGGCCACGACCAGCGCTCAATGAATGCCTGGATTGAAGCCCACCCGAGTCCCCGGGAAGCTGCCCGAGTCTCAAAAGGCGCTCCACTTCTTGCGCAGCGCCGACCGCAGTGAAGATCCAGGCTATGGCAGGGCTGCTTTGTACCGCCTACCGAGGTTCGTGCCGGTGAAGTGGCCTCGCAATTGCCGAAGGTAGAGTGATCACCGTGGCAAAAGTGGTGGTACACGTGATGCCGAAGACCGAGATCCTCGACCCCCAGGGGCAGGCCATCGTCGGTGTACTCGGCCGGCTGGGTTTCGACGGAATCTCAGATGTGCGGCAGGGTAAGCGATTCGAGCTTGAAGTTGACGACGGTATCGCCGACGAGAAAATCGCCGAGATCGCTGAATCGCTTCTGGCCAATACTGTCATCGAGGACTGGAGCGTCAGCAGGGAAGCGCTGGAGGAGCGCGGGTGAGCACCCGGGTGGGCGTCATCACATTCCCGGGCACCCTCGATGACATCGACGCAGCGCGCGCGGTGCGACTTGCCGGCGCAGAACCGGTGAGCCTGTGGCACGCCGACGCCGACCTCAGGGGCGTCGACGCGGTGGTCGTCCCCGGCGGTTTTTCCTACGGTGACTACCTGCGCTGCGGAGCGATCGCACGGTTCGCTCCGGTGATGGGCGAGGTCGTCGCTGCTGCTGGGCGTGGCATGCCGGTGTTGGGGATCTGCAATGGTTTTCAGGTGCTCTGTGAGGCCGGTCTACTTCCCGGTGCGCTGACGCGCAACGCAGGTCTGCACTTCGTGTGTCGCGACGTCTGGCTCGAGGTCGCTGCCAACTCGACCGCGTGGACCTCGCGCTACGAGCAGGGTGCCGACCTGCTGGTGCCGCTGAAATCCGGTGAGGGCCGCTACGTCGCTGCCCAGTCGGTGCTCGACGAACTCGAGGGTGAGGGCCGGGTGGTCTTCCGGTACCGCGACAACCTCAATGGCTCGATGCGTGGCATCGCCGGCATCAGCTCGGCCAACGGCCGCATTGTGGGCCTGATGCCACATCCAGAACACGCCGCCGAAGCCCTTACCGGTCCGTCCGACGACGGGCTGGGGCTGTTCTACTCCGTGCTCGACACGGTATTGGTGTCCTGAACGGTTGGTGTCCTTAAAGTTTCACCGCGAGCGCGCGCAAAATGTCAGCGGATGCGGCGTGCCAGCGTGCAGACACGCCCGCTCGCGGAGAAAGGTGAGCTCGCGGGGAGAGGTGAGCTCAGGCGGTGAGCGCGACCGAGGCCTCGGCGGTGTGGCACAGGAATGTCAGCGTTTCCTGCAGGTACAGCTGCACGGTGTCGGCATCGTGGGCGAGGTAGCCGATGCACACGTCGGTACCCAACTGGAGGTCGAAGTCGCCGCCGCGGGTCGATAACACGAAGGCACCGTCGATGGCCGGCGCCCAGATGATGTCGCCGTCGACAAGTCGGTTGATGTGCTCCCGGATCGGATAACCGTTCGCGGTGCTTTCGCTGACCAAGGTGTAGATGTCGGCGGACAGCAACACTGAGTAGGGGCCGTCGACGCCGGCCAGTCGTAGTTCAGAGAGAGCTTGGGCGATGGCGTCGGGGATGGCACGCGGATCCTCGGGCAGCGCAAGGGCGGGGTTGGAACTGCACTTGCGAATGCCGCCGATTTTCGCGGCTGCATAGCCTTCGAAGATCGCCCGATCCTCGATGAAGGCCAGCTTCTTGGCCGCCTCCTTGACTGGGTCCCAATCCGAATCCTGCGACCCGCGCTCGACGTCGTCGACGTCGATCCGGTTCACGGTGAACGGGACTCGAAGCCGAACCAGCGGCTGTGCATCGCGCAGGTGGGCGACCACGCCATCGCTGGGTGCTGCGACATCGACCAGGTGGCCCGTGCCCACCGCTGCGGTCACCGGCCCGCCCGGGTCGCTGACGTCGACCACCCGGCGGCCGGCTATGTGACGTTTGAACGTGCGAGTGGCCTCCTGCTCGATCTCCGCCCAGGCCTCGCCGTTGATCGGCGCGAGTTCCCGATAAAGGTTGTTCATTGCGGTTGTCCTTTCAAGCTGCCGATCGCCAGGGAGCCGTCGTGAAGCTTTGGTGCGGGTGGTTTTTCGGATACTTCAAGATCGATGTCATCGTCATTGTGAGCCGACGTTGGCGGCGGCGGGTCGTCCAGAAAGTCGATGGTCGGCACGAAGAACATGGTGCCGGTCTTCGCAGTCGAGAAGTCCAGGATCCGGTCGGTGTTGCCGGGCGGGTCGCCGATGAACATGTTGCTCAACATCTTCTCGGTGACATCAGGGTCGCCTGAGTAGGCGATGTAGTAGGTGCCCGACTCGCCGCCGGAAGGCCCGCCGAGGGTGCCGAAAGGCATGTTGGCCCGCACGATCTGGAGGTCGTTGCCGTCGTCGTCGGTGATGACGTTGAGTGCCACGTGCGAATTCGCCGGCTTGACCGAGTCGTCGAGTTCGATGTCCTCAAGCTTCGTGCGGCCGATCACCAACTCCTGCTCGGTGACGCTCAGTGCGTTCCACGCGGCCATGTCGTGGGTGTAGCGCTGCACGTGCACATAGCTGGCCCCGGCGAAGTCAGCGTCGCTGTCATCGATCTGGGCCGCTGTCACCGCATCAGGTCCGTCCGGGTTCTCGGTGCCGTCGACGAATCCGAGCAGATCGCGCTGCTCGAAGAATTTGAACCCATGCACCTCATCGATGACGGTGACGGCGCCCGCCATCGATTCCAGAATCCGGCCACCGAGCTCGAAGCACACATCCAGTGAACCGCCCTTGATGTGGAACAGCAGATCGCCCGGGGTCGACGGAGCGTGATGCCGGGACCCCGTGAGCTCGACGAACTCGTGCAGCTCGGCTGGTCTGGGCCCCGAGAACAACCGGTCCCAGGCGTTCGAACCGATGCCGGCGACCAGATTCAGCCGCGCGGCAGGAACCCGGAAACCGACCGCGCGGACCAGCCCGCTCAGCCCGGACAGGGCGTCGTGCACCGAGGTGGCCGCCCCTTGATCTTCATGGATGGTCGCCACCAGGAAGATCGCCGCCGGGGTCAGCGGTGTCAATACAGGCTGCGGACGAGGCACGCCACGACCCTATCGCCACCGCGCGTCGACCATTCAGGTAAGGATGGGTTTCATGTCGATCACCGCGTCCGCCGAAGGTCTGTGTGAGTTCATCGACGGGTCGCCGTCGCCGTTCCATGTGTGTCAGAGCACAGCGGCTCGACTGCTCGCCGCCGGATTCACCGAACTGTCCGAAAGTGACCCGTGGACCGGTGGGGGTGACCACTTCGTAGTGCGAGCTGGCTCGCTGATCGCATGGCGTTCCGCGGAAGCGGGTCCCCACATGCCTTTTCGTATCGTTGGAGCCCACACCGACAGCCCCAACCTGAGGGTCAAGCAGCACCCAGATCGATTCGTCTCGGGGTGGCAGGTGGTCGCGCTACAGCCCTACGGCGGAGCGTGGCTGAACTCCTGGCTGGACCGCGACCTGGGAGTGAGTGGCAGGCTCTCGGTACGTACCGCTCATAGCGTCGAACATCACCTGATCAAGATTGATGAGCCGATCCTGCGGGTGCCTCAGCTGGCCATCCACCTGGCCGAGGACCGCAAAGCCGTCGAGCTGAACCCGCAACGACACGTCAACGCGGCGTGGGGGGTGGGCAGCGGCTCCCGCTCATTCCTGGCCTATGTGGCCGCACATGCCGGGATCGACGTCTCCGACGTGTTAGGCGCGGATCTGATGACCCATGACGTCAACCCATCGCGGCGGGTCGGAGTCGACGGGGAGTTGCTCAGCGCGCCAAGGTTGGACAACCAGGCGACCTGCTACGCGGGGCTGGAGGCGTTCCTGGCCACCGGCCCGGAGAGCGCAACCGTGCCGGTGCTGGTGTTGTTCGACCACGAGGAAGTGGGATCCCAGTCCGGCCACGGCGCCCAGTCTGATCTGCTGCTGACGGTGCTGGAACGGATCACGCTGGCTTCCGGAGGTGGGCGGGAAGACTTTCTGCGTCGGCTGCCGCAGTCGATGGTCGCCTCCGGCGATATGGCCCACGCCACCCATCCCAACTATCCGGAACGTCACGAGCCGGGGCACCTGATCGAGGTCAACGCGGGTCCGGTGCTCAAGGTGCAACCCAACTTGCGCTATGCGACCGACAGCCGGACTGCCGCGGCGTTCGCACTGGCGTGCGCGCAGGCGGGCGTGCCGTTGCAACTCTACGAGCACCGCGCCGACCTACCGTGCGGATCGACGATCGGGCCGATGACGGCGGCGCGGACCGGAATCCCGACCGTCGATGTCGGGGCGGCGCAACTGGCGATGCACTCGGCGCGCGAGGTGATGGGTGCTTCCGATGTCGCCGACTATTCCGCGGCGCTTCAGGCCTTCCTGTCAACGGGCTGAGCCGGCGCCGGTTGATGTAACCGGTGCTGCTTTGCGGCCGCGTTGCCCGAACTACGTTGCGCGCGGGCAGACGGCCCTGGTAGTCCCAACCCTTCGTCTGCTCGCGGGAGCGGGCCAGCGCCTCCAGCCGCGTCGAATCAACGCAACCGCGAGAGCTTCGAATACGCGCCTTTCTGTCACCTGGCTGAATTAAGGTCGCTCTATGGCACTCGATATCGCGATGATCACCTTCGACTGCACCGATCCTGACAGCCTGGCCGAGTGGTGGTCCAAGGCTGCTGGCGGTGATCTGAACGCTGTTGCGCCAGGTAATTTCGTGATGGTCGCACTTCAGGGCGGCCCGGCCCTGGGATTCCAGAAGGTGCCGGATCCAACGCCGGGCAAGAACAAGTTGCACCTGGACCTGCACAGTGCCGACATGGAGGGCGAAGTTTCCCGACTGGTCGGGCTCGGAGCCCACGAGGTCGGCCGCAATAACTTCGGTGATGACTTCCAGTGGGTGATCCTCGTGGACCCGGAGGGCAACGCCTTCTGCGTCGCTGCGGGATGACGCCGCGGGATGACCCTGGCGGGGGACGGGGAGGGTCACGCTGGCGTTAACTCGGCGGCCACCGCCTAAACTGGCGTCGTGACGTCTGGGTTGACCCAAGAAGTAGACACCGTCGAGCGGGCCGCCGCGACTCCCGACCAGCCCCAGCCGTTCCGTGAGCTGGGGCTCAAGGACGACGAGTACCAGCGGATTCGCGAGATCCTCGGTCGTCGGCCCACCGACGCTGAGTTGGCGATGTACTCGGTGATGTGGAGCGAGCACTGCTCCTACAAGTCCTCGAAGGTGCATCTGCGCTACTTCGGTGAGACCACCACCGAGGCGATGCGCGCCTCGATGCTGGCGGGCATCGGTGAGAACGCGGGCGTCGTCGACATCGGCGACGGGTGGGCGGCCACCTTCAAGGTGGAGTCCCACAACCACCCGTCCTATATCGAGCCTTATCAGGGTGCGGCCACCGGCGTCGGCGGCATCGTTCGCGACATCATGGCGATGGGCGCTCGGCCAGTGGCCGTGATGGACCAACTGCGGTTCGGCGCCGCCGATGCGCCCGATACGCGACGGGTTCTCGATGGTGTGGTGCGCGGCGTCGGAGGGTATGGAAACTCGCTGGGGCTGCCGAACATCGGCGGTGAGACGGTGTTCGACGCCAGCTACGCGGGAAACCCGTTGGTGAACGCGCTGTGCGTCGGTGTGCTGCGCAAAGAGGATCTGCACCTGGCGTTCGCGTCCGGAACCGGCAACAAGATCATCCTGTTCGGAGCGCGTACCGGTCTCGACGGGATCGGCGGGGTGTCGGTGTTGGCCTCAGAGACATTCGGCGACGACGAAGGCGGCGCCGGACACCAATCGGGAGGCGGAGCGGGACCATCGAGGTCGCGTAAGAAGCTGCCCTCTGTTCAGGTCGGCGACCCGTTCACCGAGAAGGTGCTCATCGAATGCTGCCTCGATCTGTATGCCAGCACTCTCGTGGTCGGTATTCAAGACCTGGGTGGTGCCGGATTATCCTGTGCCACTTCTGAACTCGCTTCCGCCGGGGATGGCGGAATGAGGGTCGAGCTGGAGACGGTGCCGCTGCGGGCGGCCAACATGACACCGGCCGAGATCCTGTCCAGCGAGTCCCAGGAACGAATGTGCGCGGTAGTAACCCCGGACAACGTCGAAGCCTTCCTGGCGGTGTGCTGCAAGTGGGACGTGCTCGCCACCGTCATCGGTGAGGTCACCGACGGCGAACGCCTCGAAATCACCTGGCACGGTGAAACTGTCGTCGACGTGCCGCCGCGCACGGTCGCTCACGAGGGTCCGATCTACGAACGGCCCGTGCAGCGGCCCGAGACTCAGGACGCGCTGAACGCCGACACCTCGGCGTCCCTGCCTCGGCCGTCGAGCGCAGACGAACTACGCGCGACGCTGCTCGCCATGCTCGGCAGCCCGCAGCTGTGCAGTCGCGCGTTCATCACCGAACAGTACGACCGCTACGTGCGCGGCAACACGGTGCTTGCCGAGAACGCCGACGGCGGTGTGCTGCGCGTCGATGAGGAGACCGGCCGCGGCATCGCGATCTCCACCGATGCGTCGGGTCGGTACACGGCGCTGGATCCCTACGCCGGTGCCCAGCTGGCGCTGGCTGAGGCCTACCGCAATGTCGCTGTCACCGGAGCCACTCCGATCGCGGTGACCAACTGCCTGAACTTCGGCTCCCCGGAGGATCCCGGCGTCATGTGGCAGTTCTCGCAAGCGGTCCGCGGTCTTGCCGATGGGGCTGCCGCACTAGGTATTCCGGTCACCGGCGGAAACGTCAGCTTCTACAATCAGACCGGAAGCACGGCGATCCTGCCCACGCCGGTCGTTGGGGTGCTCGGCGTCATCGACGATGTGAGTCGACGCCTTCCGACTGTATTCGGCAACGAACCCGGCGAGACCCTGATCCTGCTCGGCGAGACCCGCGACGAGTTCGACGGCTCGATCTGGGCCCAGGTCACCGCAGATCATCTCGGCGGCCTGCCGCCCGCGGTCGACCTGGAGCGGGAGCGACTCCTGGCCGATGTGCTCACCGCCGCATCCCGCGACGGTCTGGTGTCGGCCGCTCATGATCTTTCTGAGGGTGGGCTGATCCACACGGTTATCGAGGCCGCGCTGGCCGGTGAAACTGGTTGTCGCATCGTGCTTCCCGAGAATTGTGACCCGTTCGTGGCGCTGTTCAGCGAGTCTGCGGGACGGGTGCTCGTGGCGGTGCCGCGCACCGAAGAGAGCAGGTTCACCGCAATGTGCCAGGCGCGCGGACTGCCCTCGACCCGAATCGGGGTCGTTGATCAGGGGCCCGATGGGGGCGAGGCGGCCCTTGAGGTGCAGGGCCTGTTCGCGGTGAGCCTGGAGGAGTTGCGGCGCACGTCGGAGGGCGTGCTGCCCAGGTTGTTCGGGTGACGACGCAGGTCGACGAGAAAAATCCTTTCTACCTTTGGGCGTGGAGCCTGCTGCGCCTGGATTTCACCGGTGTCGCGTTCGGTGCACTGTTCTTCTGCCTGTCGCTGACCCCGTCGCTGCTGCCCAGGGACTGGCTGTTCCAGGGACTCATCGGCGGCATCACCGCCGCCATCGGATACGGCATCGGGGTGTTGGTGTCCAAGTTGGTGCGGCGGTCGGTGTTGGTGCGTCGGCGATGGTGGCCGCTGACCGCCTGGGTGTCCTATGCGATCAAGACGGTCACCGTCGTCGCGTCGGCGGCGGCCTGTGCGCTCATGCTGGTCCCGGCCGCCGCATGGCAGCGCCAGGTTTCCGAACTGATGGGCATGGAAGGCCCCAGCACGCCCACCTACCTGCGCACCCTGGTCTTCGCTGTGCTGACCGGCGGCGTCTGTGTGGCGGTGGCCCGGGTGCTGCTGGACATCATCAAAACGCTGGCGCGCTTCCTCATTCGCCGCTGGCATCTATCTGACGAGGTGGCCCTGTTCGTGGGCACCGCCATCGTGGTGGTGCTGGTGATCACGTTGATCAACGGTGTGCTGCTGCGTGGTTTCCTGGCCGGCGCCAGCCGGGTATTCCAGCCGCAGAACACCGCGACCAGGGAAGGTGTAGTCCAGCCTGACCGGCCCGAAAGATCCGGCAGCCCAGAGTCTTTCGCAGCGTGGGACTCATTGGGCTATCAGGGCCGCAACTTCGTCGCCACCGGCCCTCGCGCAGAGGAGCTGACCCGGATCAACGGACGGCCAGCCAAGGAGCCGATCCGTGTGTATGTGGGTCTGCAGACGGCCGACACCGACGAAGCCCGAATGGCGTTGCTGCTCAGCGAGCTGGAACGCAGCGGCGCCTTCGAGCGCGAGGTGCTTGTCATCGCCCCAACCACTGGTACCGGATGGATCAACCCGATCGCGAGCAGGGCTCTGGAGCTGATGTACAACGGCGATACCGCGATCGTCAGCTCGCAGTATTCGCATCTGCCGAGCTGGATCTCGTTCCTCGGCGACCAAGAGAAGTCGATGGCCTCGGGCCGGATGATGATCGACGCCGTACAGAACAGGTGGGCACAGTTGCCGGCTGACCGGCGCCCGCGGTTGCTGCTCTACGGTGAAAGCCTCGGCTCGATGGCCGGCCAGGGCGCGTTCGACTGGCTGCCCGACATCTCCAGAATGGGTTTCTCTTCGGTGCTCTGGGTGGGGCCGCCCAATGCCAGCCCGCTGTGGCGCGGAATCACGGTGCGCCGCGATCCGCGGACCCCCGAGGTGGAGCCACGCTACGACAACGGCCGGACCGTCCGGTTCTCCCAAGGAAACGACGCCAGCCAGATCGCCGCGGACACCGGAGTCCCATGGGAGGGCACCAGAGTGCTGTTCCTGCAGCATGCCTCGGATCCGGTCGTCTGGTTGTCGCCGGATCTCCTGTTCAGCCGTCCTGACTGGCTGGCCGAACCGCCCGGCAACGATCGGACGGCGTCCATGCGGTGGTACCCCATCGTCACGTTCTGGCAGGTCGCGGCAGACTTGATGAACGCTGCATCGGTCCCCGGCGGTCACGGGCACAACTACGGTGACTTCATCCTCGACGGTTGGGCGGGCGTGGCCCCACCGCAGGGGTGGACCCCGGCCGACACTGAGCGAATCCGAGTTGCCCTGCAGCAGAACGAGTCTGCCGAGAGGCTCAAATAGTGCGGGACAAGCTGCGGACGGCGGCACTGGCGTCAGTGCTCATCGGGTGGAGCGCGGCGGCCCAGTGGACTCCAGCACCGAGGGTTCCGGCATCGGGGGTTCCGACACCGAGACTTCCGTCCCGATGGAAGCTGGCACGCGGGATTTCCGACCAGTGGCATCCGGTTTCGCAGGCGGTGTTCGGAGCGGCGGTGCCCGTGCTGACCCGTGGGTCACTGGGTCTGCGACCCCCGACGCTGTGGGCAGGGCTGCGGTGGGGTGCGGCGGCCGCTGCGCCTGTGTTAATCGCCGTCGCTGTGTCCACGGCGATCCGACCGGTGCGCGACGGGATGGCTGCGCGCACGCTGCCGGCATCGACCGTTCGTTGGCTGCTGGTGCGCATCCCGATAGGCACGGTGTGGGCAGAGGAAGCCGCTTACCGGGGCGCACTGGGCACCGTCGCGGAGCGGGCGTTCGGTGCGTCCGGCGGGCAACTGGTCGCTGCAGTGGCGTTCGGGTTGTCACATGTTCCCGATGCCCGCGCAACCGGTGAGTCGGTGCCCGGTACCGTGCTGGTCACCGGCGCCGCGGGATGGATCTTCGGCTGGCTCTACGCGAAGTCAGGCAGCCTGGCTGCCCCCATGCTCGTCCACCTGGCTGTCAATGAGGCCGGAGCGGTTGCGGCGCTGGCCGTTCAGCGTTACCGACGTTCAGGAGGCGGGTGACCCGGGTATGGCTGTCCGCCGTAGCGCCGATCCGGCAATGACCCGTGCCGCGGTGACGACGGTAGCGGACTGGCTCCGCGACGACGGCACACCGAAACCCGACCGTAAACTGCTCGGCGATGCGGTGCGCGCCACCGCGAGAACCCTGGCCAGGGTGGCGCCGGGAGGAACCGTCGAAGTACGGGTGCCGCCGTTCGTTGCCGTGCAGTGCATCTCGGGCCCGAAGCACACCCGCGGAAACCCGCCCAACGTGGTCGAAACCGACCCGCGCACCTGGCTGCTTCTGGCGACCGGCCTGGTCACGTTTGCAGACGCTGTCGCAGCAGGTGGGGTGCACATGTCGGGCGCACGGGCCGCCGAGATCGCCGCAGCGCTGCCGCTGGTCGAGCTACCCGGCCGGGACGATTTGCCAGGCCATACCGACATCTGATCCGAATGGCTCCCTGATCGGGACGTACGGCTCCCCGTCCCGGGGCGCGCGTTTGTTAGGGCGACGCGCTGTTCCACGTCGCGCGCTTCGAGGATGTCGTAGAGGAGGATGTCGTAGAGCAGGATGTCGTAGAGGTCGCCCAGCAGGTGGAGGACTTCCAGGCTGAGCACGACGACTGATCGTCCGCCAGTCGATGGCCTATCCGAAATGCGATCTTTGCAGACAGAACCAGCGGTGTCGCAATAGATCGCAGCGTAGGACCTGCCTCAATACAGCCTTGTTGTGCCCACCCTCGCGAGACCCTCCGTACGCCGACGCGTACGCCAGCGGGTCCCGTTCCACGGCTTCTCCGTTTGCGCCCCGTAATTGGCGATTTGAGGCTCTTTCCTGAATCTTTACTCAAAGCGCCAGTGCTAACGACTGGCAATTGGCAACCTGAAGATGATGAAGATCAAGCTTTTCGGAGTCTTCGCGATCTGCGCTGTCTTCACAACGGCTCTCGGCACAAGTGCGGGTATCACTGCGCAGGCAGACGACTTGGTAACCGGGTTGCACACCGGTGTCAACCAGCTTCGCCAGACCTGCGGGGCAATCAGCAACGACCCGCGTCTGACCGCGGCAGCGCAGCGGCACGCCAACGACATGCTCAGAAACAAAAATTACAGCCATACCGGTTCTGACGACTCGTCACCGCGGGCGCGTATCGCGGAGGCGGGGTACGGCGGGGCCGAGTCCACCGGTGAGATCGTCTACTGGGGCACCGGGTCCGCGGCGACTGCGAGCGCAGCGCTCGCCTTTTGGATGGAAAGCGCGGGACATCGAGCGATCATCCTGAACTGTGCATTCACCGAAGGCGGCTTCGCCACTGCCTGGGACGGCAACATGATGACCGCCGTCGTTGATTTCGCGGTTCCATAAGACGCAGGCCGTGGCCCGGGAGAGTCCAGGGCCACGCTCGACCTCATGTAGCCTGACCGGCCCACGTTGCGGTGGATGAGGTCGGGGTCAGCGGCCATTGGCTTTCTTGGTGTGAGGTAACTCTATTTCTGCAACGGAACTCAGGTAGCACGGAGCGACAAGCGACGCCGTACGTCACCATTTGGAAACAGCCCGGTGCGGCGTGTTCCGTCATCGCGGTTTGCGCCAATAAATTGACGATGTCTACCGAGGGCAGACTTGGCATGGCTAGCAGACGGTCCCGTTGGACCACTTGCAGCGAAGAGCCTGAGTAGGGGTGAAGGAGATTGGTGAGCGATGGCTATCTTTGATCGGTTCAGCATCAGAGTGGTTGCGGTCGGGGCTGGGTTATTCGGCATCGCCCTGGCGTTGAGCCCCGGCGTGGCGCTGGCCGGCGGGTCCGAATGTCTCGAGACCTCCGCGGGAGATCCTGCGGCGGCCGCCGCCGCCGGCTGCGCGCCGATCACGGGCATGTCCGGTGTTCCGATGGCCCTGCCCGGGCCGGTTCCGGCCCTCGCGCCCGTGGTGCCCCTCGCGCCACCCGTTCCGGTGGTGCCCCTCGCGCCTCCCGTTCCGGTGGTACCGCCGCTCGCGCCGCCGGTGCCGGTGGCGAATGCTGTGCCGCTCGCGCCTCCCGTTCCGGTGGTACCGCCGCTCGCGCCGCCGGTGCCGGTGGCGAATGCTGTGCCCCTCGCGCCGGTTGCGCCCCTGGTCCCCCCTGTGCTGGCTGGTGCTCCGGTAGCTGGACTGCCGCTGAGCGCAATGGGTGGCCTCGCTGGCAAGGGGGATTCGACGGGTGCGGCGCCGAGTGGAGCGCCGATGCCCGGCGAGCCGATCTTGCCTGGCCCAGGAGCTTCCGGCGGGCACTGAAAGAAGGCTCTTGTTGGTGACCCGTCCGGCCTCAGGGCGCGGGTCGCCGCGCTAGCCCTGCTGTTCAGTGGAGTCAGCCGCACGCCAACGTTTCCGGTGTGTACGGTGTTATATCGTCGTTCGCCAAGAACCGATCTTGCTGCAGGAGCCTGCTTTCCCGCCCCAGTGCCGCGCCGATCCTGCACCGACCGTGGCACTGGCTTTGGGCAAAGCATGGACCGCACCGTAACGCAAGAATGATGGCTGAAAACCGCCAACCGAACTCGGTGATCGGTTGTTCAATTACGTTGATTGAGGGCGGTTTTCGGGCTTGCGGACTGGCGTCTCAACGATGATCGGCGCGACGCCTGCAGGCCCCGATATCGGACGGTAGGCGGCGGGTTGAACACCATCCATACGCGGCGTCCTCACCGTAAACATACCTGGGCACGCCGTACTGAGACGCACTCTAGTTGGGCACGCTCCGTGGAACTTCGATGCCATTCTCCCGCACAATGATTGGGTCGCCCACGTTGACTGTGTTGAAGTACCACTCGGCATCCTCAGTGCTGAGCCCGACACAGCCATGGCTGCCGTTCTCATGGCCCATTTGATTGACAGCCCACGGAGCTGAATGCACGAAGAGGCCCCGACGAGTGAATCGGACTGCGTATTCCACGTCCTGCAGGTAGCCGTCGGGAGCATCGGCGGGGATGCCGACACTGCTCGAATCCATCGTTACGTCACGTTCCTTGGCCAAGATGCTGTAAATACCAACAGGCGTTGGGTATTCCGGGCGACCCATTGACGCCGGGAACACCCCGTGTTGTCCCCAGTTGGGTCGGTGATGTGGCGCCGGAAGCCCAGAAGGCGCTTCGCCGTCGACGGTCACAGTGAAGGTGTGGTCCGAGAGGTTGGCAACGCCTACGACAGCGGGGCCCGTCTCGAAATTTCTGGTAGGCAAATTGCCGACCGCGAGGGCCACCGTGCTGTGCGCGGGCCAGAACTGATCCGGAACCCACTGCACGACATTGCTTTCAACCCATTCGAACTTGCCGGTCATCGCTGGCACAGACTTGATCTCAAGAGCGCCTTCGGCCGTGTACCGATCGACGAAGGGTTTCTTGAACGTGACCACCACAGGATGCGCCACACCCACGACCGCGCTCTCAGCGGGGAGAAGCGATGCGATAGCGATCTGATCCGACCAACTGGCCGCTCTACCCGTGGTCGCTGGTAGTGCAACCATGCTCGCCACCATCATTGCCGAGACGAGGACACTCCGAACAGCGACACTCATGGGTCTCCGAAATCTTTGAAACTGCATCATCGTCAGTGTCTGATCGTAGGGGTGACAGGAAGATTCGCGAAAGTGCTTGGGTGCCTTCGGTTTGATCAAGAGATCGTCACGTTCGGGCAACGGCGCACGGACCTATCGGACACTTAACCCAAGGGTTGAACCGCCGCGCGCGATCAATCGATTCTCAGCCGCCGCCGCATTCTCGCTCGATCTCGAGGAGGCGGTTGTACTTGGCTAGGCGCTCGCTGCGGGTGACAGAGCCGGTCTTGAGCTTCCCACCCGGTCACGCAGTGGGTCGCCCACGTCGCAAGTGTTGTCGTTTTCAACTACATCCGACTACTGATCGTGCAGATTGCGATGCAGTCTTGCTGGGGCCAGCCTGGGAACGCACGTTATGGGCGATCCTGAGGACCTGCGCGATCGCAACGTCATGCACTGCGCCCGAGAGCGGCATGTTCCACGTCGCGCGCTTCGAGGACGTCGTGGAGGTCGCCCAGCAGGTGGAGGACTTCCAGGACGCCAATGACGAGGACTGATCGATCTTTCGCAGCGCAGCCCGTGGGCGGTGGCAGACCGGCCACACCGACGCCTGATTCCGCGTTTTGCAGCCGTGGACCGTACACTGGGCCGCATCAGCCACCGCCCTTGGGGAGCAGCCTGATCGTGACCGCCGAACAGCCCGTACAGGACGAAAACGAGCCC
>Ga0210003_1002212_pt1 | contig 16583 bp, 18 predicted proteins | sample LantaG_FD_182804 | JGI IMG/M metagenome (GOLD analysis project Ga0210003, IMG submission 182804) | Deep subsurface microbial communities from Baltic Sea to uncover new lineages of life (NeLLi) - Landsort_02402 metaG (SPAdes) (version 2) | ecosystem: Environmental > Aquatic > Marine > Oceanic >...
ACTATTCACCAAAGCTTTCTTTGCCACCTCAGCATTGTGCATAGGATTCTCGTGACCATAACGTTCCAGGTTCGTTTTCTTGCGACGGGCCACCACGGATGGATGTTGAGAGGCATCCTCCACCCCATAACGTTTCAGGCTGGTCTGTTTTTTTCGGGATTGAGACACCACCATAGGATCTCTTTGCTTCCAAAGGTCACAATTTTTACGATGACGCTTCATAGTGGTGAGAGATTTAGCCACATACCCACACAGGCAAGGTGGTGGGGGTGGGGTCTTGGGCCAACCCGGACACTTAGCCTTATGGGTAGAAGTAATGGATTTGAACTTTTTTTGACAATACGGGCAAATTTCCATGGGATCAATCCTTTGGTTAAACCACCCCACATGGGGTTCAAACAACATAGGTTTGGTTACCAACATTGTCAAATTTAATTAATGGTATAAATCAAACAGTTTAAGAAGGGTACCGAAGAAAAAGTAGGGGTATTATCAAAAGAGGCAGAAGATGAAAAAAGCGTAACAAAAACAGTTACTTAGATGAAGTTTCGGGGACTTAGCACACCCCGACCAACCGCTGGACCGAAGGCCGATCTAATGCCCGTACCATAGCGAGATTGCTGTAAACCCCGAATTATTTTAGTTGTACGGGCCTTGGTTTCTGCGCCTTTTTCGAATTGAGATTCAGCATTTCCCTTGAGACCTTCGTACTTGGAAGATCTTTCGATATCCAGGCTAATGCCTCCGATGCTGTAGGAGTTATGTGCGAGTATACCGTTGGACAGCATAAAGTTTTGTGGTCCGGGTACGGAAAGGTCGTACATGTGTGGTCTATGTGGTACGACTTCTATGAGTGAGACTTTGGTTTGTGTGACTTTCTGGTTTTCGATAGTAACGATCAGGTCGCCTTCGCGCAGGTCGCCAGCGCAGATTGGCAGTATCCCGGAACCCATCTTATAGAAGAGGCTGTGATCGGTGGTGAAGGTGGCTTTCCGCCCATCCTCGGTGGTGACCCGTACAATTTTTTTGTGTAACGCTTCATGTTGCAGGACATCTGTGACGGGTTGAAGTGATACTTCCCCGGTGATGGGGTCCACGGTTTGGACTTTAAGTTCTTTATTTAGGAAAGCTTGTTTGATTTGATCTTTAGTTTCTTGAGTTATCATGATTCGGAACCCACTGCAAATGCTCTTTGTCTACCAGACATATCTTTGTATTTCATCCACAACACACGCTGTTCTTTATAGGGAAGTGATGTTATTTTCACTTTATTTCCGGTTTCCTTGTTGGTGACCTTTTGATCACCATGGGATTGGAGAAAATCCTTAAATGTAATTTTCCCACTGCCCCCACTTTGAGTAGACAAATCGCCTTTTTTGTATTCTTGAATAAAAGAGGCAACCGAACCCAGAGCAAATAACCCTGTGATCACACCAAGTGGTACGCTGATAAGGGGTCCTGTAAATTTCTCCGCTGCCAATGTCACCAGAGTACCCATGGTGGGCAGGGCTAAAAAGGTACCCAGTTCTAGTGGGTTAGGCATTTTGGTAGCCACCGATTTGAAAAATTTACCAATGGTGGACCCGTTGATGCGATAATCCTCTTCCCCCTCCATATATTTTTTTTGACCCTCAGATATTTCGGGGGGGCGATAGACAACATCAGCTAGTGTGAAGGCTGTGTTGGGTTTAAAAAAACTGGTGGTTTTAAGTATTTCTTTTTCCAATGCCTGATCTACAAATTTTTCGATAGACCCCATAATCCCAGAGGATGGACCCTTTGAAAACTTTTCTGCTTTTTTCCTGTCTTTGAATGGACCCCTTACCTCACCCTCTTTATTTCGGGCATATAGGTCACCGTTTTTATCCCAAACCTCAGGTTTTTTGTTGGAGGCCATTTTTTGCGACCCACCTTTTTCAGGTTCTACGTCTTTCAATCCCATAAGAGTTCTAAAAAACTTTCGGTAGTCTTCGGCTTTACCATTTTTCAATTCCCCCATGTGATTCAAAACTTCTTTTTGTTCTTTTTTTTCAAGGTCACCCAACATTTGTAAAAAAATAACAGAGAAGGAGAAATCAATTTTAAGTTCACCTGTGAGGCCCCTAATTTTATCCACATCTTTTTTTATCTGATCCAGTTGGTTCCCTATTTTAGATTTTTCAAAACCTTCTTTTTCCAGGGAAGAAACCATCTTTTCAAGATCTTTTTTCTTGGGGGTACCTTTTAACTTGGATAGGGATTCAAATATCTTAAGGTCTAGTTTATCCTTGTTGGCAAACTTTACCAAAAGGGGTAATAATTTAGGTCGTAATTGAGGTTTGTCATAAGATAATCGGATCATTTTAGACCGCAAGGTCTTTGAATATTTCATAGGGTACCCCTCTTGATTTGTTTTTGTGTGATTTGTATCATTTGCCACCAACCCAGTTTTCACCACAGACTTATACAGTTGATTAGGTTTTTCCTATGTAAGTAATAAAAACAACTACTTACAGCAATCGTAGAGTTCCCCTATCTTGATCGAATGGGTCTCTCCAGAAGGCAAAACTACATCTACTAAGTCATGGTAATCTATAGAAAATTCTTCTTGAATCCAGTTGAAAGCGAGGGCGTTTGCGGCCCAAGCGATGGCCCCCCACATGATCCATGCTTTCCATTCTGGACGTGTTTGCAGTAAAAGCTCGATACTACAAAGAGATCCGGTGTTAGGAGGGAATGAATTCCATAGGTCCAATGCAAATTTAAGGTATTCGAGCAATTCGTAGTCTTCCCAAACAAATCCAAAAACTCTATTGTAGTTACCGATAACCCCCTCATGCTCAGGTGGCCTAAAATGGTAATTACGGTCGGGGCTGTTACTTACTGTTACATTACAACCACTTAGAGTAAAATTGTGCCAGTCAGCAGCGGTCAAGTCATACATATATTGACGAGAAGGTTTGGAGATGACGTCAAGGACAGTAGAGTAACCTACTTGTTCATTGATGACAGAGAGGACTTTATCCCCTGGTTGCAGTTTTTCAGCCTCAACCTTTTCCGTGGGGCTTACAAAGACCTTGTGGCCTCCAGTGAGGGTCATACTTCCGGTTTCGGTTTGGACCTCTACAATGTCCTCCCAGGGTACTTCATGTCTGTGTACGTGTGTGATCCGTTTCCATTCTAGGTTACCATCAGGGGAAACTGATCGGATCTTCAAAGACCCGTGAGAGAAAGAATCCCTGATCTTCTTTTGTTGGTCACATGACAGGTTCATAGCCCTAGCTCCTTTTGTGTCCAGATCTCAAATCCCCATCCGTGTATATGCGCCAACCCTCTGGAAATTTGTAATCTTTGCTGAACTTTATGGTCTTTTGGCAGGTCTAGTACCCATTTCGCCTTGACCTCCACCAATAATGAAGTGCCATCACCATAATGGATTAGGAAGTCTGGTTTTACCCAACGCCCCTCCCAATCCAGAATTTTTTCATATTCATAAGAGGTGACATGTGTATTCCCCTCTAACAGTTGGACGGTTTTCCTTTCGTAGGTGCTACGTACCCATAATTGGGAGGCACCAATACATTTGGAGACCTCGATATAGGAGCCATTACCACGAGTCCATTTTACGGGATCAAGGGTCATACGTAGCGTTTGTAATTGTGATCTCCGTATTCGTTCTTGGGGGGATCTATGAAAGGCCATTAGATTCTCCCTAAATAGGGGATCTTTCCAAGATTCGATCACTCTGAGAGAATGATTCTCTTTAACTTCGGGGGTCCACCCGGCTTTCATGTTTTCCACATGTTCGGTAGGAAGAGTGCGTCCCACCAAAGAATCAAAATCTCCATTTTCCCATTGACGTTCGAGTTGACCTGGACGTTTTTTACCTTTCCAGGTTTTTCCGGTGCGTACCCCACTATCGGAGGAGTTCTTTCTAGATTTGGTGTTCCACATGGCATCTGTGTTTCGTTGGATGAACGAAAGAGGTTTTTCCAATATGCCAGCCATCTCCTTCCAAGGAATGCCTTGCTCATGAAGGAACGTGACAATTTGCTTTCGTTTTAGTACCAACTCATTAGGTACCCTACCCTGCTTGTGGAATTGTTCTCGGGTCAGGTCAAATTGTAGAAGTAGGTCATCCAACAAGTAATTCATAGTGCCACCCCCAACAATTGATACAGTTCATCCATCCTCACCAAAATGCGATCACCATCCGCGTCTACTTCCACTAATTCTTCCCCGGCAACACAGTTGTCCCTGAGAAGTATTCTAAGGGATCGTATACAAGCTTTTTCGGTGGCAGAGAAGGGGTCTGCGATAATTTGTTTGGAGTTGACTTCCCAATCTTGGACGACGGTGAGGTCAGGCCCACCGGCAAGTTCTTTGAAAGTCCACCGTATACGATATGATCCGGTGGTGGCAGAGGGAGGCACCATAAGACTGGCGTAATATTCTCCCATGACGGGGTTGACGGGAACTCGTGGTGAAGGTGGGATCAATACTTCCACGGGACCGATGGGGTCAATGTAGTAGATGTCGTAGGTGATCTCAAACGCATTGATGGGGTTACCGGAAGTATCCACCAAATAGAGGCTAAGGTCACCACGTTGAAGAATTTGTCCGGGGAAGAAAATTGACATGTTGGGTCACCCTCAGTAGGTAAACTTTCGAAGAATGGTGCCTCGAATATTTAAGGCACTCATAAGGAGTCTCATTTCTTTCAGGCATTCGTTGCAACCACCACCTACAACCAAGGCACCATTGAACTTGCGTAGGGCTTTGACACTAAGGTCGGGTACATGAATGGAATCAATTTTCATTTCTCTACTGTAATCTTCCCAAGCATCTGGGATAATTTTAGCCCACTCCTCGGAGGAGACTTCTCTAGAATCCCAGGTACGGGTCATGATCAGATGGCGAATTGCTTTGATCATATCACTATCTTCGATACCTGCATCCATCCAGTTACGAAAGAACCCATAGCCTTTGTCCACCCAGGTAATGTCCTTCAACTTATCTTCGTTGAATCCATGATCCAAGTAAAAGTCGATCATCTGATACTTGGAGTCCATACCTAAGGTATCTTCGCCATTATAGTACATCAGGATCTCTCCTGCTTGTGTGTTCAAGAATTCCATGAAGTCATACAAGTTGAAAAAGATGGCGTTTTGGTACGCGGGTTGGATATCTATAATAATAACCTTCTTGCGTCGTGCTTCTAGATATCTTTGGGCAACTTTCAGGTACAGCATGGATTACTCATCCCAATCAAATTGACATGCCATGTGTTCGGCCTGATCAATTTCAAGGTCGGCAGCATCTTTTTCGATTTGACCCAGACGAAGAGACTTATCTTGTTGGTAATCGGCTACCAGGGGGCAATATGAACCTGCTTCTTGTATAGGATGTGAGGGTACCCCTTTTGGTTTACCTACCAACACCTTCTCTGCGGTGATGGGTCCGATTTGTCGAGTGTAATGGATACCGTCAGGAGAGGGCTTGACGGCCTTACCCAGGACTTTCGGCACATGGACACTGCATAAAACGGGGGCCCCTGCTGCCAGGGAGATGTCTTCTACTTTGTGTGACACCTCACCATAAATGTTGCTGTGGACTTTGAAACGATTTCGAAGCCACCATTTGATGGCGTCTTTCCCATTTCGTTCCATATTAGACCCCGACAACCCGGCTTTGAGTCCATAGGAGGTGGTTTTCATAAGTGAGAAAGCCACAGGGACCCCTTGGTCAAAGGATAATTTCCAAAAGTCATATTTGGACAACAAATGTTGTTTATTGCTCACGGTCAACCCGATGGTGGCATATGTTTTGGTGTACATATCCCAAACTTGATCCAGGTACTTACCACGGTCACCCTTACTAATAGTGTCCCAACCGGATGCGATCTTCACCAGGGGTAGCACTTGTGACCTAATATTGGGATTAGAATAGGCCAAGCGGATCAATTTAGATCGCAACCCGCTGGCCCTTTTGGAAAGAGGCATTTTCAAAAAATCCATAACGGTACTCTCCACGGTTCCCCGTAGGGTAAAAGAATCATCTCTGGAGGAAAAATCTTTTATTTTAAGTGTGCTGTTTTTGTATTTCAGCACCCACCTACCAATCCTAACAACCTCCCCCAGACCCAATTTTAGAGTCACCAAGGGAAGCAACTCCTTAGGGTCATGTGGACTAAATACATCGATAATGGTGATATTGACGATTGACCCATCAGGTAACTTTGCTGGCTTTGTCCTAAAAGATAATGACATAAGAACCTCCTATCATAGCAAGACGGGTCAGTTTAGATTTTAGAGTAGGCATATCATAAATCCTTAGGTCTTTTGGGTTACTTTTTTGGGTTCGCCTTTGGAGTCATATTCAAAGACTGATATTTTAATCTTGGGTTTATGCTTCTTAGGAAGTTTATTGACAATTCCTTCAAAGGAACATTTCCCTTTCACAAGATAAACGATGATCTCTACGGGGTCATGTAACAGCACCATTTGTGAACTGGTGTACATATTATCGGTGTCCCTGACAATATTGAGGGAACTTTCGGGATCTTTCTTGACCATTTGAAATATGGAGGGTGCAATTTGGTAGGGGTCGGTGACGGTTTTTATTTTCTTGAGGTATTTGTTCCTACGGGTGACGGAAGAAAGGTAGTCATCCCCCTCGGTGTACCCCGCATCGGCATAGTGGAAACCGTGGTTGGTACGAACCACCAAATCGTCTTGATCCAATTCGGTGATATGAACTTTGTGTTTGGAAGTCGATTCAACGCTTACAAGGCGTGTTTTATCCTGCACCAAGGTATGGCCATGGATACCTCCATCAAATGTCTCCAGGGACTTGATAGCTGCGTCCATGGTCTTTTTTGAGAGGGCTTTTAGAACCCTGGCACCATCTTTTGATTTTTTACCCACGGTGTTGACGATTTTCTTTTCGGCTTCATCGCGACCTACCAATAATGCCGAGTTTACGATTCCGATTCCGTATTCGTTGATCCCTTCAACCCATCCAGTCCCTATATCATAAAAGTAGGCTACTTCTACGCCATCTATAAGTTTGTGGATCAGGTTTATTTCGGGGTTGTAGTTGCGGTCTCTATTTTTAAATAGAGTGGGTCTTTTATCAAAAACCCCCGCAGATATAACGCAGGAAGTCTTAATTTGACTTTTCCCCAAAAGATACCGAAAGGCCACGTTACGTGCAATCATATTACGACCCCAGGTTTATTTAACCAAATTACCATTAACGATACGGTACCCGGTGACAGCCCCTAACTTGATCCAATTAAATCTGGGTAGGAGACTTACTTTTTGATTGGGGAAGTGGCCAAAATGTATTTCGTGTGCGGTCTGACCAATAATCTCGGTAAACAAGGCACCCACCGCGTGGGCATTTTTACCTAACAATTGCAGATGTTTGTTGAATGCCTTGATTTCACCAGCAAACGTGAATTGTTTTGCGGGTTTTTTACCGGGTGCGGCACCCAGGTGGGCGAGGTAATCATGCACCGCTCGAAGTTTCAGATTCGTTTCTGGGCCAAAGGCATCCGCTTGATTGTACAACTTGGATACCAGCATGGTGCCTGTATTTTTCACAGACTCCATCATTTGATCAGCAGAGGTGTATGGGTCATAATCTACGAATTCAACATTGACTTTGGAAAGAATTCGTTTGAAGTTGGTGTCGGTGTGCAAAGCGAGGGCAGCAAAAGCATACTCCCCTTCTTTGGTTCTTTGTGGTGCCTTTACATAATCGTGGGCCACCAAGGAGATATACTTGTCCCACCCTTTCAATTCAACCCCCTGTTGCATCGCTTTGTGTCCTGATCCAGGGGTAGGGTATTGTGGGACCGTTAGAGTCCCTGTGTACCCACTACCGGCCCATCCTGATTCCTTCAAGAGGGGTACGAGGTGGGGACGCAATGTGGGGTTGTCATGTGCCAACTTGATAAGTTTGGATTTTAATAAATACATGGTGGTCACCGTGGTCTTATGATTTTTCTTTTTTTGGTGTAGCCCAATAGATATCCAAAAGCCATGATTTTAGAACCCCATTGGACCACTCGAATCAGGGGTCCATTCATAAAAGGGGTACCAAAATCTTCTTTCTGTGCCAACGTGTTGAGGTACTGTTTGGATTTGTTGGTGAGTTCCGATTCCAGACCTGTTAGGTTTTCCAGGGGGATGTCATCTGTTACATTCCCCATATCAAAAAACACAAACTGTTGGTATTCGGAGGAACTTTCCAGAGGGGGAAGTACATCAATCTTTGCAGCGGTGACGTTGCGTGAGGCATGTTTTTCCAAATATCTATGTGCTACTTTGGGGGTAGCCATGTTTTGTGCCACGATATATTGGATGGCACCTTCTTTAGAAGGGAAGTACGTTCGCTTGACGGGAACATACCAAGGCATGTCATACAGGGAGACACCCCATTTATTGTTTTTGGGATTAAACCACACCTGACCCATGGGGTCACCCTGTTTGCTTAGGACGTTGTATCTTTCGGGTTCATCATCATAGTGTTTTTGTACAAGTTTGATATCTGGATTCATGGGTTCACGTCCTTGGGTAAATAGTCCACTTGGGTTACTTTGATTCTAGAAGGATCAAAAACAACAGAGGTTCCTTGGTGATATACTATGGCATCATATCCATGTTTACGGGCAAGTCTTCCAAGTTCCCTGAAATTCCTACCTTTGGCCACATCCTTAGCGGGTTCACCCGTGTATGTTTCATACAGGGTGATAAAATCAGGGGGCCATTCTTGTGGGTTCGCAGACAATGGTTTTTTTGGATTGATACTTAGATGTAAAACCCCGGCATCTTCGGGGGTACCCGTCCAATCACCATTGGCATAATCTCTAGCATAATCTAATGCTGAGGGGTATGACCCCGAAAGGTAGACACCTGGACCTAAAAAAGCACCATGGCCCCGCATCTTTTGAAGGGAGAAACCCCTCTTTTGGATCTCTAAAGCATCTTTGTAAGAGGTGCCGTGGTAGTAGGTGTGGGAGGATAGGATGTACCTCTGTGCTACCCGTGTTTCCATCATTGGTCTTTTCGCATGTAACGCATTGCTACCTTAGAGGCCAACTTTGCGTACTTTTGTGTTATAGGGACACCATAATCTGGGTCTCCAGGTCGTGGTGGTCTTGTACCGAAAGGAGCGGGGTACAAAGCTAAATCTTTTTTAGCTTCGGATAAATCGGAAGCTTTAAAGTTGGGGATCACTTTGTACTTATCAACCATGTTGCGCAACTTCAGAAAGGAATTGTAAACGGCATTGTATTTGTCTATGATGGCTTGTTCTGGTACAAACCTATCCATACGACCCCGATTACGAAAGACGGCCACCTCAATGGGTACAAAAACATAGGTCAAAAAGATGCGATACCCTGCTTGCTTACAAACATTAAATAAACGTAACATCTTTTCGGGGTCCCAGCCGGTTCCATCATACACAAAGGGTTCCCCAGAACCACTAGCTAAAAGTTTCTCAAACTCTCTTTTTTGTTCCCCTATGGACCACAAGTGGATACGATTATTGGTTTCCCTATCCATAACAGGTTTGAAATCGGGGTGTTTGGGTTTGAATTCATCGGAATCCAAATTTTTGAAACCCAAGTGTTTTAGATATTTCTGAGCTTTAATGGTAGATTTACCAGCGGCAGGGGGGCCCATCATGAAAACCGCTTGCCAATTCATGTTGCCAGCAAATTTTACGAACTTACCCTCAAATATTTGATCTAACCAATGGTCATGTTTCTGGTACATAGAAGATCTCCTAGTTGTGGGGTCATACCAAGCATCTTCGTCGGCAAGAGAATCATAGATTTCACCACCATACCAAACTTGCATTTCTCTGTCATAACGACAGGGGGCCATTTTGATCTTGGCGATACCCTCTTGAAGTGAAACTATTTTGGTATTTTGGATTTTTACATCTTTGTGCCAGATCACTTCATCTTGGTGGACGATCATATCGGGAACCGTGGGACTGTTGAAAATGATCCCTACCACATCGGGGTCTTTCCCATATTTGTCGGGATATTTAAAGAACCGGTCATATTGCACACCAGAAACTACTTTCCCCCATAAGAGGGAAACACCAAACACCCCAAAGGCACCGAAACTTTTGTGTGGACCTCTGAGCTTGAGTACCCCACTTTTAACGATTTCGTAGGCTCTTTCACGTAACGTGAAATGGATGTACTGATCCTTTTTGGGGTCCATTTGATAAAGGTCAGTATCCGTACTCCTCCACCAATCGGGTTGTATTGGCTTTGGACAATTTTTGGTGCGTCCCTTCATCAGTTGAAGAAACTTTTCCCTAGAGCTACCACGGTACATCACAACAACCTTTACATGTGGGTCAAAGACTTCATGGTTCGAATTTCATCGGCGTAGGTCAATGCAGCCACTTTAGCGGTCCTATTATAGTATTGACTTTGAAGTTCCGGTATCATGCTAGAATTTTCAAAAATAAAAAACACACGCCTACCTTCTCGATCCGTCCTAAGAAAAGAAACCGCCGCTGTTTTCAGGAAAGCAGCGTAGTACAAGTCTGCGGTGCGGTACTCAACTTCATGTGGAGTTCCCATGATAAATCTCCCTTTTCACATATATGAATTTTGACGGGGATATCCCCTACACATGGTTGTGTTATAGAATTGATATTTTGAGGAAGAAAAAAGAACGGTTACGAGAGGAGGTTTCCGGCATTGTCATAAATGGAGAATACAGCACCTTTATAGTCGGTGCGAATCTCAGTAGCGCTGGAATCCAACAATTGTGCTGTACCCCCGGCACCATAAGTGAACTTGGGGTTATTCAACACAAAATTGGGGTCCACCAATTTGGAAAGAATACCTTCACCAATCGAGATCTGCAAAGCACCCGTGACATAGAGACGACGGACACCCAAAAAGTTAGACCCCTGAGTAGCAGAGTACATGATAAACGAACCCTGGGTGTAAAAGTTTTGGGTATTGGCACCAATAGCTGCGGTACGTTCTGCTAACGAACGCCAGACGGGTCCAGCAGTCAATTCCAGAACCGTATTGGCGGGGACACGATAAACTTCACCCGAAAGGATTCGCAGGACGTCTTCTACGGAACCAAAAGAGTCACCACCTGCCAAGTCATTATCGGCACCTGCCATATTGGCATTCAAGATCACATTGATGGCAGCAAGGTCCAAAGCGGCACCCGAAATCGCAGCATCCGCAATGGCAAGAGCAGAGGCGAGTGCTTCTGCGGGTGTAGCGGCTCTATCCAAGGCACCAGGGTTGACGTTTACACGATCACGCAAATATGCTGCAAGACCGTACTCAGTAGCAGCGGTGACATTATGGTCAGCACCACCGGTACCATCAGGGTCAGCCGCAGCCAATGCGGTGACAGCCGTGGTATCAGTAACATTCAAAGGGTTCACATAACCCGATTGGCCATTAGGCTCATAGATCAGTGAACGTTGCGAAGTATTGGGGCGAAGATCAGTCAACTGGATCGCCCCCGGTGGTACGTCATTTCGACGCAACATCAGGTAAGCATAATTGGGCATAGTGATTCTCCTTAACCCAAGACGGTGCCATCATCGTTATAAACAACGACAGCACGTCCCGTGGTCCCCAAGTAACTAAAGTTAGGGTCCACAAAACCAGCAAGGTGACCTTCACCTAAACTAATCTGTAATGACCCGGAAGAATAAGTTCTACGAACTTGTTGGAATCGTTGCGAGGTGTCTGTGGCATCCTCAGCAAAAAAACCACGGACCACGGTATCAAAAGTGGAACCATCAACATCCACGCTTGAACGTGCGGGGAGAAAATATTCATCTCCCGACAAGATTCTAAGGATGTCCAACAAAGTTGCGGTCGAGCCACCCAGGCCAATACCTGAACCTGCGACGGTAAGTGCAATCGTGGCATTTACAACAGCTAGGGTTAAGGCACCCGCACCATTTAGGATAACGATCAAAGCCGCCGCGATAGTGTTAGCCTCGGCTGCGGTTAGAGCATCACCGTTGGGTGTATCCTCTACACGGTCGATCAAATAAGCCGCCAAACCACGAAATGCCGTTTCCGTCAAAATGACTGTACCACCACCACCCGGTTGGGCAGTGACCACATTATCATTTTGGGGTCGGAACGAGACATACTTCGTTTGACCGGGTGGATCATAGATCAACGAACGTTGGGATGTGTTTGGGCGAAGATCAAGCACCTGCAAAGTTGCCGGTGGGATGTCCGTTCTCGTAATACAAACGAAAGGCATTTCTCTCTCCTGAGTAGTAAAACTACAGTTTTTCATCTACTGTGAAGTATTTATAAAGGGATTATTTACCCGGAATTGGCTATGTCAAATGACATGGAAAAGGGTATCCCGGTACCCGCAGTGTTATTTGCCAAATAGATTTCGGCAACGCCACCTACGTGGAAGGAAGGGGTGATACCACCACCAATTTCCATAAAAGGACGATCTTTACCAAAAGAAATCAGTATGGAAGTAGAACCCGACAGATTCAACACGGTGATAGATTTTGAATAAGAAGGAAGTGCCACTCTCATACTGCCAGGGGGTGGAATGTCACCTGCCATGAGTGAACCACCTAATCCTGGGGTCAATCCTGAAATCGTAAGGATGGGGTTCATGATGCCATAGAAGGTAGGGGGTGGCACCATTAGAATGGTGCCTTCGGGTGACCAAGTGACACCACCATCGGGTGATTGCTGTAGGGTCATAAACATGGTCTGTGTATCCGAAGGGATCGTGTTGGTGGGTAGGGAATAATCATCGGGGTCAAAAATAACACGAGTTACATTTCTGATATTTTCAGGGTACTGCACCTTGCGTTTCTGAATGGATGGGGATCTGAAAGTAGAAGAGGGTCCAGCAAACACATCGAACATCAGATCGGTACCCGCACCACCTACACCATTAAGGGGACCATAAGCGTCATTAACATTTTCAGCCGCTTGGAAACGCCACTTGGTGGCACCAGGAGAACTGGGTATATAAATATCAATGATGTTCTTGCGTCGGGTAATAATATTTGGGATCATGGACCCTGCCTCTTACTCAAAAAGATAACCCAAGTTTGACCGTTGGGCCAACAATTTGGCACGTTGTTTGGTTTCTTCACTCAAATCCTCGACCTTACGAATCTTACTGTTGGGGTAAAGTTCTTCTTTGGTACTGTACAGGACTTTTTCTTTGCCAAATTGATCAGAGGTTAAATCTACATCAAAAAGCCATGCCCCTTTGTTGCGATTAAACCAGTGACTCACTTGACCACCATCATGACTCACCATAGCACTTACCATATCAAAACCAAACTCCAAATGCACCAGATAGGAAACCACGGCACAATGACCGGAACTAGGAGTCTGCATAGAAGAACCAGGATAAGCGGTATCCGGGGAAAATTTCAGCATGGTACGAAATTCCGATATACTGATCATACCGCTTTCTCTTTACGGATCATAGGTTCATAAGTGGAACCATCCTTACCTTGGGAAGTGGCAAGTTTTTGAGCCTCGGACCAAGAATCCACTCGTTGACCACCCACATTGGGTGCAAGTGTTGTCACGGGAGCATCGCGTTTTTGTTCATCTTGTTTGATGTCCAAGCGGCGATTTTTCTCACCCATTTGAGCCTTGATCCTTAAATTCTTTCCCGGCCAACCATCTCCCTTGAGAACGAAGCTCGTAAGGGAAACTATTTTTTTGGTTTCCTTGGATTGGCATTCGGGGCAATCCTGGATGGTGTCACACTTACTGAAAGACAACAGTTTTTCAAACTGTGACTTACATGTCTGACATTCATATTCATAGAATGGCATTATTACCTCTCTCTCATTCACATAAATTTTCGAAGTTACCGGATAGCTTTCCGGGCGTCCTCGTAAAGTACCCAAACTTCTTGACCACTTTCCTCCATACGGAAAGTATATCCACCGGGTGACCAAGTTGAAGGACCCGATTCACTTACCAAAGTAGCCGGTCCCTTAGGGTAAACACCCCAACCCGTCAGCATCACTTTTTGTCCCGGTCGGTATAGGCCAGCCTCTTTATTAGTGAAACCCTTCACAAGATTCAGAATTGCGGGTCGGATTTCTTTGTTTTCGTAGGCCAATTTGATTAGAGATGACCTAAGTTGTACTTCGGGGGATGCAGATTTGTAGCGATCCGGCCAACGCTTCTTGCGGTATTTTTTGTTGTACTCTTTTTTGTCGGCGTCCGACTTGACAGGTCCAATCTTGGATTTCCCACGACCCCCTGTTGCCTTCGTGTTGTAACAATCCTTGGTTCCACCTAACCCGTACCCTTGACACTCTTCCTCATGCCTACCGGGACCCATGGAAGCGGGTTCCCACTTACCGGGACCATTCTTGTCACTATATTCTTTACCGTAACCCTGAGGTTCACCCTTCCACTTGCGACCAGCAAACATGTCACCGTCACTACCACACCCCACACGTTCATCTGATTTTTTATGACCCATATCGATCTCCGCTAGTTTAAGCTGTTTTGCTAATCCGGGTTCCCGGTCTTTGATATAGCGTTCCGCTTGTATCTCAAATTTCTTTAGCCAATGTGGCAACTCTTTCAAATCCCCTATATGTTTAGGGGATTTTTCAAAAAAAACCAGGAGGTGACCTTGCACCAAACCTTTAAAAGACCCTGATAACTCAGGGTTACCAAACAGGTCTGTAACCTTTACTTGTAGGATATGGTTACCGTACTTTTTAGTATAGGTCACATAATCATTAGAATCTTGGGTGGTGAGTAACCACCCAGGTATTTTGGGTATGTTGACTTGGGATTTCATAACCCCACCCGAGCATACAGAAGACACCTTATAGTTGAATAGTATATCAGGTAAATATTTAGTGCGGGAGGCCGGTTCAGAAGCCAATTTGTATTTATTGGACCTATCCCTAGAGACCTCATTAAAAACAGCCATAACGTGCTTACAGACACGATTACGACCCGATGGGTCTTTCACCTTGGGTGGTGTTGCCTTCCCTTTAGGTACCCCTATCAGGTACCCCCCTGTCTTCGCCCAATATTCAGGTCCCTGATACTTCCAAAAACCACAGGAACAATTAACAGACAAGTTGGCGTCCGCAACCTTGTCCACCCCTTCTTTAGAATGTGCCTTCAAATAAACTTGGTGGTCATTGGTGTTAAAAATCCAGACCTCTTTGTTGGGTTGGTAATGGCTAAACCGCACACGCACCTTTTTGGACCTATCCAGAATATCTCGACTAACCCGATCCGTAATTTCACCCATAAGAGCCGCTTTTTTATTTTCAAAACCATGACCCTCAGGGATCACCCTAGCGGAACCGGGATTGTTGTATACAAATCCAAAATCCTGCTTTTCGGATGGTTTTTTGGGGCGTTCTTGTTGAGAAGGGTCGGGTTGATCATAATGTTTCACCCAATTACGGTCTTGATGTGTCTGAACATCACCACGGGGTACCCCTGTAGAATCAGGATGATTATTCTGATCTAATTTCTGAGGGGGGGTTTGATCCCTATAAAAATCGGCATTCTTTTCCATGGGGACATAGGTGTAACGGGAATCGTCGTCATCATCATCTTCGAATTCTTCAAAGTCGGGTTCATCAAATTCCGTTTCTACAGCACTGTCTAACAGGTCATAAAATTCATTGAGGTCTTCTTCGCGGTGGAAAATGGCCCTATTCAGAAATTGATCCACCTCCCATGTGCGGGTACCAAACTTTTCCAGATAGAAAACCACCAACCATTCATCCACATCCACATTTTTGATAAATCCAAAATAATATTCACCCTTGGATTTAAAAGCGAATGGGAAATTGTTCTGTAATCGTAGTTCCATGGAAAACTTTTTAGCTTTGGGTTTGGGACCAACACGTTTGCGATTCAAGTGTTTCACCTTTTTACGGTACTGTTTAAGACGACTTTTATTTTTCCTACGATATTCCTTGGCTTTCCTACGGATTTTATGTTTGTTCTTACGGTATGCCTTTTGGGATTTAAGTCTATCAGCGGGGGAACGCCACTTTTGACGGGACGTGGACTCACGCTCCATTTGATCCCCTTTTTTTTGACCTTTGTTTTTTTCACGCCACTCTTTGGATCTTTCTGCGGGGTCAACCACGCCACCTCCCGTCAACCTCTCATATTTTTTGGGGTATTCCTGATAATACTTTTGGCGACGTTTGAAATTGGGGTTTCGTTTTTCCTTTTCATATCGACGTTTCGCTTTGGCCTTATGGGGACCCTTGTTTTTGTCATACCATTTTTCGGATACCAATTTGGCATCCCCACGTTGATCCTTTTGTCGCTCCAATGTTGAAGGGAACAAACGAAAAGAATTTTTGGGTCTACGTCCCAGAGGTGTAGAATCCGAATAGGGATGTCCATATTGTTCCCCAGGGATACCCGTAGTCCTTACCGGCACCTTATCACCCTTATGGGGGTCTGCATGTGAGGGACCATTGTATGATCCATTGCCTGGGGTGTGGCGTACCCTACCATCCGTGAGTTCATTAGGAAGAGGTAACACACGTTCCCGATGTTCAGGATTAGAAGGTCG
>Ga0210003_1002213_pt1 | contig 16581 bp, 13 predicted proteins | sample LantaG_FD_182804 | JGI IMG/M metagenome (GOLD analysis project Ga0210003, IMG submission 182804) | Deep subsurface microbial communities from Baltic Sea to uncover new lineages of life (NeLLi) - Landsort_02402 metaG (SPAdes) (version 2) | ecosystem: Environmental > Aquatic > Marine > Oceanic >...
GCACCGGTAGTCCTGGGCAAGACAGATTGAACTGCCAAGGCCTGCACTGAGCAGCGCGAACGTGACGTCGAGAGCAAAAGTGATAGCTTGCGTCTACTACCTCCCCAGTTCTCCAAGCATCTGCCGCGACCTCTCGTACTTCTGCCGACCCGCTGCCGTGCGGAAGTCGATGCCCGATGCCTTGCCTTCCCGCACAAGTTGGTCCATACACCCGGACAGGAAATCATCGTCCAGCATCCGGCCCGCGAGCTCACCGCTCTTCGGCTGCTCGACCGGCATCATCCGGCGAGTGACCTCGGCTGACACGTCCTTGCGTTCGCCGGTCACCTGCCAGTAGACCTCTGTTCCCGGCGGCCCGCCGACCGTGAATAGATTTCCGCTCACCTTCTCGGCAACATAGACGTCCGGGGTCCCGACGCCGGTGAGCTGCACGCGCGGATTACGATTCAGGACGGCGAAGTAGTCGGGCAGGACCACCACCGTCCGGCCCGACCCGTCGAGCACCACCTCGCCGTCGTAGATGTTGCGCATCTCCGGGCCCTCGATGAAGTAGTGGTTGAATATCATCCCCTGCGGGTCGAGCGGATGGTCGATAGTGAAGGTCCCTGAGGCCTTGGACAGCACCCCGACCCGGGTCTGGTTGGACGCGGTGGTCCGCTGGCCGTTGAACGCGGCGGAGTTGTCGTGGCCGGTCGCCACGACCGAGAGGTTGTTCGTCGCGAAGGAGTACGAGGCACTGGCCGTGTCACCATAGCCAGCGGGAATCACCGAGTAGATACCGCCCGCCCGGTTGTATCTTCCGCCGCCTACGGTCGACCCGAGACCCAGGGCGATATTCTCCAGGCCGCCGGATACGACGCCGTAGACGCTGGCCGAATTGGAGATGCCGCCGGCCACGGTGGAATTCTCACCACAGGAGTTGTCGAAGCCTCCGCCGATTGTGGTGTAGCGTCCTGACGCTCGGTTGTTGCGCCCCCCGGCAATGACCGTCCCGGTATCATATGCGAAATTGCCCGCGTTGTTGTTCCAACCTGATAGCACTGCGGAGGCATGCCCATATGCGGTATCAAGCTGCCCGCCGCCGACCGTCGAGTAGGAACCGCTCGCCGAGTTGCGATACCCGCCGCCGACAACTGCCGAACTGCCGAGCGCGCTGTTGCCGGTGCCGCCGCCAACCGCCGCGTACTCACCCGTCGCCCGGTTCATCACCCCGCCGCCGACCGCCGCATAGCTGTTCGCGGCGACGTTGCGCCAGCCGCCACCGACGGTCGAGTAGGCATAGTTCTGGCCCGAAGTCCCGGTCGTGCAGGCGACGCCGAGGTTGACGTGAGTCGAGGCGAAGGTCGTGGCGTAAACCGCGTTGCCCGCGCCGCCCTTGGCGACGCCGAGTTGGTGGACCGTGAACAGCACGCTGTCCGGCGAGCCGCGCACCCAGGCGTTGTCGCCGCCGCCGCCCGCACCGGCGAGCGCGTAGTTGGCGGTGTCGGCCTTGTAGGCGTAGGCCGCGCTGACAATCCGCGTCCTGGGCGCCAGCGCCGCGCCTCCACCGACCTGCATCTCGAGGTAGCAGTTCCCGGCATCGGGAACGTACGCTATCGGCGTCACCGCACCCAGCAGTACGCTAAACAGGCCATCAGTCGTCGTCACGCTCTGCGTCTCGCCCCAGAAGTGGGACCCGCCTGACGGCACGGTGTAGAGCCGGAACGACAGGCTGTAGCTGCCGTTGGGCACCGACGCGCCCAGCGTGTCGGTCAGCTTACCTTGGTAGGATAGCATCCGGGGAATTGCGATGGCATCGGTTTCATCCACGATTGCCGATTGCGGGTTGTCGATTGCGAGCGGCGTAGTCGCCGCATCACCAGAGGCGCCGGCGATACCCGCCAGCGCGCTCAGCAGAATCACGGTTGTCAGTCTCATGCTTCCTCCATTCGTTGTCTGATGCGACAATCTAGCGCCCGCAGGAATCCGCGTCAAACAGGCGGGCGGGCGCTCGTGAGCGCCCGCCCTTGCTCGGTCGGTGAAATTCGGTCTTACTCGACCACCACGAACTCGACGCGGCGGTTGAGCGCCCGGCCTTCGGCATGCCCGTTGTCGGCAACCGGCTTGTCCGGGCCGAGGCCGCGGGCCGTGAGCCGGTCCCCGGCCACGCCGTGCTGGCCGACCAGCGCCGCCACCACCGCTTGGGCCCGCTTCAACGACAGCCCGCGGTTGTACGACGGCGAACCGGTGTTGTCGGTGTGGCCCTGGATTTCGACCTTGATTTCAGGATTCTCCCTGAGGATCTTGGCCGCCGCATCCAGCGCGTCCTTCGACTCCGGCTTGAGGTCGGACTTGCCGACGTCGAAATACACCTTGAGCGTTATCTTCACGCCCTTCTTGACCAGTTCGTAATCAGCCTCGGTCATCTCCTTGGCGACCACCTCGACCGATGACGACGCGGTCAGGTAACCTTCGGCCGACACCTGGACCGCGTACTCGCCTTCGGCCACGCCCGCGAGTTCGTACATCCCGTCCCCGTCGGTCGCCTGCGGCGCGAGGTCCGAACCAGGGAACTCGACCCGCGCGGCGAGCGGCTCGCCCGACGCGGCGTCGGTCACGATGCCGGTGATGGTGCCGGTCGTCGCCTCGGGCACCAGCGCGAACTCGACCTGGTTGGTCATCCCGACCCTGATTCCGACGACCTGCTGGCCGGGGAGATAGCCATCCGCCTTGGCCTCAAGCACCACGGTCCCGGGCGCGAGCTTGCCGAACTCGAACGTGCCGAGCACCGGGTCGGTCGCCATCGGCAGGAACTCAAGGCCCGGCAAAGTGACCATTGCCGGGACACCCATCCCGGTCTCCGAGTCGATGACCCGGCCGGCGACGGTCCCGGTGGTCGGCTTGCGCGGCTTCCAGAGCTTGCCCTGGACCCCGATGCCGGCGATGAGCTCGAGGTCGGGCGCGGCGTCGGACAGTCCGACCGACGCGCCGAGGTCGATGATGAGCGGCTTCAGGTAGCCGATTTTGACGCCGGGCGACACGAACATCCGGCTGGTGTTGTCGAACAGCCCGTCCTCGCCCGCCTGCTGGGCCACGAACTCGACGAACACGTCCAGCTTGTCGATGGGGTATTCGAGCGCGGCGCCGAGCGTGGTGATGGTGTTCTCGACCGGCTCGTCAATCTCGGCGTCGTCGTAGCTGTCCATCGCCTGTCCGTAGTTGACATGCAGCAGCGGGGTCCAGTCTGCGACCTCACGGAAGTCGAACGTCGCCAACCCGCTCCATATCAGGCCGTTGACGAACGGCAGGCCGAACTTGCCGAAGTACCACTCGCCCCGGAAGTCGTCGAGTATCGGGTAGAAGCTGTAGGCGCCCAGCGCCCCGAGCTTGAACACAGGGATGATCGGCAGCGACAGCTTGACGCCCGGCACCAGGCCGTGGTAACCCCAGCCGTCTTTGACGACGTACTCGCGCACCGCGCCGCCCCAGCAGAACAGCTCGAAGTAACGGTTGGGCGAGATGCTGGCGGTGGCGAGGACGTCCTGGACCGTGACATCGTCGCCCGGTTCCAGGTAGAACTGGGTCGATTCCGGCACCTGCTCGTACGGGTAGGTGGCCTGGATGCCGTGGAACATCAGCGAGCCCTTCCACTTGCCCTCACACCGGGCATCCTGGACGCGGAAGAACCCGCGGCCGCCGGTCATCCCGGTGTAGGCCGCGGCGCTGGCCGCGAGACCCGCGGCCAGCAGCAGAACGGTCAGCTTCCTCACTCTTCCTCCTTGGTTTCCGGCATCGGTCTCGCGAACCTGACGGCCTTGTCGGCCAGGGCACGCTCACCGGCCGCGCGCCCGGACGGGTATTTATACAGGGATTGGGGGCCCGGCGCAAGCCGGGACGGGCACCTGCCGCGCCGCGCTCAGTCGGCCGGCTTCTTCGCCGCGACCCGGATGCTCTGGACCTTGCCGAGAACCTCTTCGGCCGCCTGCGGGTCGAGCCCGAGTTCGGATGCCACCGCGTTGGCGGTGGGGTCGTTGGCCAGCGCCCCGACCTGCATCGGGGTCTCCTCGAGCACCTCGACCCCGGCGAACCCGGCCGCCGCGATTGCAGCGAGGTAGTCATCCTTCATCGACGCGCCCGAGAGGCAGCCGACGTAGCTGGCAATCGACTCCAGCACCGCCGCCGGCAGCTCGCCGAGCAGGACGATGTCGGACACCATCAGCCTCCCGCCCGGCTTCAGGACCCGGAACGCGTCGCGGAACACCTGCGCCTTGTCCGGCACCAGGTTGATGACGCAGTTGGATATCACGATGTCGGCGCTGGCGTCCGCCAGCGGCAGGTGCTCGATTTCGCCGAGCCGGAACTCGACGTTGCCGAACCCGCCCCTGGCCGCGTTCGCCCTCGCCTTGTCGAGCATGTCGGGCGTCATGTCCACCCCGATGACCCGGCCCTGCTCGCCGACCGCGCGCGCGGCCAGGAACGCGTCGAACCCGGCCCCGGAACCGAGGTCGACCACCGTCTCGCCCGGCTTGAGCGAAGCGAGCGCAATCGGGTTTCCGCAGCCGAGCCCGAGGTTGGCGCCGTCGGGCACGGCCGCCATCTCCTCGTCCGTGTAGCCGATGCTGCCGCTGATGCTCTCGGCGGTCTGCGGCCCGCAGCCGCAGCCGCATCCGCAGGGCGAATCCGACTTCGCAATCCTCGCGTAGCCGTCCCGGACCGCCTTCTTCACTTCTTCCTGTTTCAAAGCTCTCTCCCGTCCTTCAATCTTCTTCGGGCGACTCCATCATCGGCTTGAGCAGGACCTTGACCGTGCCTGAGAACGCCTCGGCCTTGATGAGCGTCACGCAGCAGGCCTTGCCACCGCTGCGCACCGCGACCACCGCCAGTTTGTCGCCGGCCTTGATGTCCATCTTGTCCCGGACGTCCTTGGGCAGGACCATCTGGCCCCGCTCGTCGATTGTCACCACCGATTCGATGGTGCAGCACTCGACCCGCTTCTCATCTGCCATCCTGGGCTCCTTTCGCGCCTGGCCGCGGAGCAGCTCTCTGATTCCGCTGACTGCGCTGAAAGCGTATCCTCGCCCGCTTCGCGGTCAAGCGGCGGCCTGAGCCCGGGCAAGGGGGCTGGTCTCCGAAGAAACCGGCCCCGCGCGGGTCGAGCATCGCGGTTACTCGGCCTTGCCCTGGTCCGGGCAGCAGACCACCTTGATGGTCTTGCCCGAATTCAGGTCCTCGGGGTCGAGGGCGACCTTGATGACCCGCTCGCCCTTGGCGTCGACGCAGCAGACCGCGGCACCATCGCCCTCGACGATGACCTTCACCGTGCAGCACGGTTCGGTCGTCTCGGTCTTCTTCGTTTCGTTCATCAGTCACCTCCATTGGGGGTTTGTGACCCGGCTACCATACCTATCGCCGTTCCTGGTCTTTTCTGATTCATCAGATAACTTAGACGCATCAGAAAGATGTAGGGATTCACTGAGGCCGGCCGGTGCTGACGTCGTCGGCTGTTCAGCGCCTAGCGGTAGCGATTACGGTATCTTATGGATAGCAAGCAGACGACACGGCGGCACAGGAGCGTAGCGGTGACCACCGCCCCCGGGGCGGTACCAGTACCGGCCTCCATCACAAACCGGCTGGAAATCGACATCCCCACGTCACACCCGGGTCGCTTCGCGCCTCTCACCGGTGATGAGATTGCCGCTCGATGACCAAGCCCGCCTGAATGTCGACCGCGTGCTGGCGCGGTCGCGAGAGCGACGACAGCGAGCGCATGCACCCCGGGCCCGGCGGGCGCTGGTCCGCTGGCAGGTCCGCGCCCGGCGCAAGGCGCCGCCTTCCGGCGCGACCGCCCGCGCGCTTCTGCTCCAGCGCGAAGCCGACCGCCGAGTGAAGGCCCGGCTCTGCGCCGCCGGGTACTCGGGACCGGACCGGTTTTGCGGCGCTCGCCTGTGCCCGCCAGGTCGCGAGCATCAGGCGCCGGCTTACCGGCCGCCAGCGGGCGGTGGAACTGGGAATCGCACGGTACGCCTGGTCGCTGCGCGGTCTCGACCCGGTCCTGGCGCGCGAAGTCGAACTGTTCGTCGAAGGGTTGGTTGCGGTCGAACCGGAGCGTCGGGGCGACGCTGCGCCCCGGCGCCGTGATTCTGCCGAAGCCGGTCGGCTACCGACGGCCGATGACCCAGACCCGGCTCTCGAAGTTGCAGCAGACGTAGACCGCGTCGCCCGAAGGCAGCGCGGCCATGTAGTTTGGCCCGCTCGCCCCTTCCGCGGTCCAGACCACGCTGTTGGTAGCCAGGTCGATTGCCCTGATGGTCCCGCCGACGTGGCTGGCGACATACGCGTGGCTGCCCGACGGCAGCACCTCGGTGTCGACCGGGTACCCGCCGATTCCGACGCTTGCAGCTACCGTGTTCTCGCCGACCGATATCGCCTTCCAGTCGCCCGCGTGGCAGGCGACGTAAACGTGCCGGCCGTCGGGCGAAGTACACATCCCCTCCGGTCCCGGGCTGACCATCACCGTATCGACAATCGTCATGTCGCTGGTCCGGATGACCTGCACCCGGCTCTCGCCCGAACCGCCGACGTAGAGCCGCTGGCCGCAGTTGGTGATCGCGCTCCCCCACGGCACCGGCTCGGTGTGGACGGTGCCGACGACGGTGTTGTCGCTGGTCCGGATTTTCGACACCGTGTACGACGACCGGTTGGTGACGTAGACAAACTGGTTGTCGGGCGAGGGCGTACAGATGTACGGGAAGCTTCCGACCGGCACGGTCGCGACGACCGCGAGGTCGCTGAGCCGGACCACCGATACGTTGCCGCTGCCCGAGTTGGCGACGTAGGCGTACTGGCCGTTGGGCAGGACGCAGACCGCGTGCGGGCTGGAGCCGACATCGACCCGGGCAACGACGTTGTTGTTCGCCGCGCTGATGACAACCAGCTGGTTGTCACCCCGGGCCGCAACGTAGACGTGCCGACCATCCGGGCCGGCCGCGATTCCGACCGGGTCCCGCCCGGCATCCACCCTGGCGACGATCGTATCCGGGTAGCCGGACTGGCCGCCGCCGATGTGGATGTGGTGCGGCGGGCTCCATTCGCTCTCAAGACCCCAGATGTCCTTCGCCTGCGCCCGAACCGCGTATCGGCCCGGCAGCTCCCAGGCATGCTGCATCTCGACCGGGTGACCGCTCGGCCGCGGCTCGCTCCACTCGGTCGGCTCGCCGTCCTCGGTCCACGTGAACCGATAGCGCAACATGTCGCCCTGCGGGTCGTGGGTGACCGCGCTGAACGCGTACCGCTCACCGGCGCTCCCGCGCTCCGGACCGCGCGGCGGCCCGGGCGGGAACGGCAGCAGGACGTGACAGCCGGCGAAGATGACAAGCAGGGCGGCCAGGACAGGCAGGTAGTAGCGGCGGTTCATGGAACCTCCCGGTTCACAGAGCGGTGCCCCATCGCATCGCTCCTCGCCGCATTATCAATCCCGGCTCGACGGTTGTCAAGCCGGCTTGACAACCGCTCAAAACCGAACATACCTATTACGGTCGCGCGAAGCTGCGACGCCCGCCGCGGTCGCTCTTGTGTGGCGGGCCTGAACAGGCGGCACCGGCCATCGACGAACTGCGCATCCCAGGTGCGGGAATGCGCCAGCCCCGAATGGGAGGGTATCATGACTGGACCATCCAAGTACGCCGGAATCCTGGCTGGCGTACTGCTGCTGGTGGCTTCCGCCGGAGCCCAGTATCTGCTCAACCCGACGTTCGAAACCAACCTGTGGAACTGGTGGGAGGGCTTCAAGTACGACTTCGAGACCCCTGACGAGTCCCACCGAGGACTCGTCCTCTGGGAACCGAGCAACGCGGGTGAAGCCGCGATGCTGGTCTCGGGCGAACCCGGGACCGTCTGCCTCGGTACGTTCACCACCGGCAAGATCAAACGCGGCTTCTACTTCGACGTACGGCTCCACAACACCGACATGGGCACCTTCGGTCAGATAACGCTGCAGGTCGGCGGCGGCGCCGACTATGGCGGACAGGAGGTCACCGGGCAGTGGCCCGAAGGCGAGCACGACCTGCTGATCAAGGCGAGCCGGAACTACGAAGCGGGCACCCCGCTTCTCATCAGCCTGTCCGCCCGGGAGTTCCCGGTCGACTGCCGGATCCAGGGAGTCCATATCGGCAAGACGCCCAAGCAGTAGCAGGACCCTGGCAGCAGCCGTCCGGTCCGCCGAAGGCCGGCGGCGGCCAGGTCCGACTTGAGGCCGCACGCGGCGGTGCAGGGCAGAACTGCGCCGCCGCGCACCAACGACAGACAAGACCCGATTCCGCTCTGGGGCTTGCGCAGAACGTTCCGCGGCCGCTCTGCCGGCGCCATCCTCAGCACCGCAGTTGCCGTGCAGGCGGGGATGCGAAGCCTGCTTCTGTCGAAACAGCGCAGGCGTCGCTTCGACCAGCGGGTTGCCCGCCGCCAGGGCAGCACTGCTAGCGAGCTCGGCCTTGCCCTTGACAGCGGGCCGAGCTCGAACGATACTGTCCCATTCTACCGGGGGGTAGAAGGCAGAGACAACCGAGGAGATGTACTCCGATGGCATACCCTAGAGGCTCCGAGTGGCACAAGTGGGATCTGCATGTGCACACGCCTGAATCGATGGTGAGCGACTACTCGGGTTCCACACCAGAAGAGAAGTGGGAGGGATTCCTCGCGGACCTCGAGGCCCTACCGAGCGAATTCAAGGTCATCGGAATCAACGACTACATCTTCCTCGATGGCTACAAGAAGACCACGGAGTACAAGAAGGCGGGGCGCCTCGCCAATATCGACCTGATTCTCCCGGTGATCGAGCTGAGATTGGACAAGTTCGCCGGAACAAGCTCGAACTGGCACCGAGTGAACTACCACGTCCTGTTCTCAGATGCCATCAAGGCTGACGTAATCGAGGCGCAGTTCATAGCCGCGCTGTCGAGAAAGTACAGTCCGCACCCCGCCGTAGGGGGGGTTGAGTGGAACCAGATTCCAACCCGCGATTCGCTCACGGAGTTGGGGATGAAACTCATAGAGGCCGCCCCGGATACTGAGCGGCCCAAGTATGGGTCGCCCCTTCAAGAGGGCTTCAACGCTCTCTGCATTCCGCTCGATGCCATCCACAAGGCACTCGAGCACAGCTGTTTCGCGGGTAGATTCATCACGGCCGTCGGCAAAGCCGAGTGGGCCAGTATGAACTGGAACGACCACTCCATTGCCGAGAAGCGAACCGTCATCAACGGGGCGGACATCTCCTTCAGTGCGGCCAGCTCTCCCTCCGTCTACCAGGCTGCCAGGCAGAAGCTCGCCAACGAGAATGTGGAAGCGAAGCTGATGGACTGCAGCGACGCGCACGTCAACTCGGCCCGCTCCAGCGAGAAGGACCGGGTGGGCAACTGCCACTGTTGGGTGAAGGCCGTTCCGACCTTTGAGGGACTCAAGCTGGCCATAAGGGAATTCGACGATCGTGTCTACGTGGGAGACGAACCGCCGCTCGTCGCCCGCAACAGGAAGAACCGGACGAAGTTCATCGACTCAGTGAGCTTCACAAAGAAGCCAGGAGTAGTCCTGACGGAACGCTGGGTGGATGGAGCCAAGGTTGAGCTAAACCCCGGCCTTGTTGCCATCATTGGCAACAAAGGAAGCGGCAAGAGCGCACTCTCTGACACAATCGGCCTTCTGGGGAACACTCCTCAGCATCAAGACTTCTCGTTTCTGTCCGAGATGAAGTTCCGCGACCCAAAGACCGGAACCAAGGCAGAGAACTTCCAGGCGGAGCTGAGATGGGCCAGCGATGACACCTCCGGCCCCGTGAACCTCAACAGCAACCCACCCGATGGGGCGACGGAACTCGTGAAGTACATCCCCCAGAACTACTTGGAGAAGATCTGCAACGAGGTCAGGAAACTCGAGGAAGGTGACTTCGACAGAGAACTGAAGTCCGTGATCTTCTCGCACGTGGACTCCACCGAAACCCTGGGCAGCAGCGATTTGGACTCGCTGATCAGGCACACAACGGAGGCTTCTCAGACGGCCCGGGAGACCCTGGTCCAGGAACTGAAGTCCCTGAACCTCGAGATTGTCGCGCTGGAAGCAGCGGGGGCTCCTCGACACAGAGCGAAGCTCCAAGGTGCACTCGACCAGAAGAAGAAGGAACTGGACGCTCACGACAAATCCAAGCCAGCGCAAGTACCTGAACCAAAGGCGGACGCAGGAGCGAAAGGCGAAGTTGCCGCCCTGACCGAGAGGCTGAAGAAACTGAAGCTTGAATTGGCCGTACGCGAGAAGGCGATTCAGGCCGCATCGGCCGCCCTCGAATTGGCAAACAGGAAGGACGCCGCCATCACTCGCTTGAGCGAGAAGATCGAGAACTTCACGCGAACCTACAAGAGCTTCGAAGAGGAGTGTGCGGCTGACGCCAGCCTCCTGGGCGTGACTCTCGCTAGTTTCCTGCAGATCAAGATCGACGAATCGCCATTGAAGGAACTTAGGAAGGGAATCGCAGAGGACCAAGGGGCGCGCAGACGCGAACTCGACGCGGCAGTTCCTAGCTCACCCGCAGCCGTGAGGAAGACACTCGAGGAAGAACAGGCCACTCTGCAGTCACAACTCGATGAACCGAACCGCAAGTACCAAGCCTATCTGACTGCCCTCAAAACGTGGAGCGACACTCGAGCAGGAATTGTCGGGGACAAGCAATCCCAGGGCTCAGTGGAGTCACTCAAAGCCGCAATCGCCGGCCTCGCCAACATCCCCACGGGCCTCAAAGCCAAGGAGCGTGAGCGCGAACTGAAGGTCAGGGAGATACATGCCAAGATCGTCGAGCTCGCGGACAACTACCGGGCGATGTTTCGGGGCGTTGTCGACTTCGTGCAAGGCCATCCTCTTGCGAAAACCCTGTCCATCAGGTTCACGGTGGACGTCGTGCCGATGGGACTGGAGGACGGTTTCCTAGCACTTGTCAACCAGAAACGGACCGGCACATTCTGTGGATCGGACGAGGGCAAAGTAAGACTGCGGCAGCTGGTGGCACCGGTGCAGTTCCAGGATGAGGGACGCGTTGTGAAGTTCCTTGAGGACCTACACAGCGCACTGACGCATGACCTGCGCGGCGGAGCACCAAAGGAGACGGATCTGCAAGAGCAACTCCGCAAAGGAGTATCGCCAGAGCATGTGTATGACTACATCTATTCCTTGGAGTATCTCCAGCCTCGGTACGTGCTGGAGTGGGAAGGCAAGGATCTGGCTGTCCTGTCTCCCGGAGAACGAGGGACGCTCCTGCTCGCTTTCTACCTCTTGATTGACAAGAGCGACTTGCCGCTCGCCATAGACCAGCCCGAGGGGAACCTGGACAATGAAACGGTGTACCGGGTGCTGGTCAATTGCCTCAAGGACGCGAAGAAGCGAAGGCAGGTAATCATCGTCACGCACAATCCGAATCTCGCGGTCGTCTGTGATGCGGACCAAGTCATCTACGCGAGCATTGACAAGCAGAGAGGATCCCACATCACCTACGAGTCGGGCGCGATTGAGGACCCCTCCATCAACCGGCACATCCTGGACGTCCTCGAAGGCACGAGGCCTGCGTTTGACAACCGTGACGACAAGTACGAAGCCGTGACGAGTGCCGTCGGCACTTCACAGGAGGGACAGTGACAGCCGGCTTGTTACTCGCCGCTGTCGCGGTAGGTCTGGCCAGCCTGATAATGCTCGCTCTGCTGCATAGCAGGCTGAGACGCGCCGGCGATGAAGGAAACACGGCGCAACTGCTTGAGAGCATCGCTGCGGTAGAGAAGTCTCAGGCGGATTCGCTTGCGAGAATCGAGAAGTCGCTGAAGGACGACCTGAGTAGACTTGGAGACGCCTCCGCAACCCAAGCTCGCAGCACGCGCGAGGAACTCGGCACGAGTATCCAGCAGTACAACGAGGCTGTTCTCAAGCGTATCAACGAGGCGTTCGAGGCTGAGAAGCGCCAACTAGACACCTTCTCCAATCAACTCACGACATTGACCGGCTCCAATGAATCGCGGATGGAGAAGCTTCGAGAGACGGTGGACACGCGCCTCAAGGAGATCCAAGACGACTCAAGCAAGAAGCTCGAGGAGATGCGCGCGACGGTCGACGAGAAACTCCAGACCACCTTGGAGCGGCGTCTTGGAGAGTCATTCAAACTAGTCAGCGAACGGCTGGAGACCGTCCAGCGCGGACTCGGTGAGATGCAGGCTCTAGCCGCCGACGTCGGGGGCCTGAAGAAGGTGCTTGCCAACGTGAAAACCAGAGGCGGATGGGGTGAGGTGCAGCTTGGGAGTCTGCTTGAGGAGATTCTCATCCCCGAGCAGTACGCCGAGAACGTTGCCACCAAGAGGGGCAGCCGGGCGTTCGTCGAGTTCGCCATCAAACTGCCCGGCCGCGACGACACAGACTCCGTTGTCTGGCTACCCGTTGACGCGAAGTTCCCGAGCGACGTCTATGAGCGGCTCGTGGACGCTCAGGAGAGCGCCGACCTGGCACTGGTCGAGCGATGCGGCAAGGATCTGGAGACAAGCATTAGGACGTCCGCCAAGGACATCGCGGAGAAGTACTTGGACCCGCCCAACACGACCGATTTCGCGCTGCTGTTCGTCCCGACGGAGGGCCTGTACGCCGAACTCCTGCGACGCCCGGGCTTCGCGGCGCTACTGCAGCGGGACCACCGGGTAGTCCTGATGGGCCCGATGACTGTGGCCGCCTTCCTCAACAGCCTGCAGATGGGTTTCCGCACGCTGGCCATACAGAAACGGTCCAGCGAAGTCTGGCGGGTCCTCGGTGCCATCAAAACGGAGTTCAGCGAATTCGGGAAGATACTGGGCAAGGTCCAGAAGAAACTCACGGAAGCATCCAACACAATCGGCACTGCTGAACTACGTGCGCGCGTCATCACGAGGAAGCTCAAGACGGTCGAGGAACTCCCGGCCGGCGAGGCGGCGGGCATCCTGCCGCCAGCGGACCCCGAGGCCGACGAAACCGAAGACGAGCAACCGGAAGAAGAAGAGGTATGAAGTGGTGAATGAGCACAGTGACGCTGACGTGGCCAGACTGAACCCGAGCTTGTTCCACAAGGCCGCCAAGTCGTTCCCACGATCACCGTGGCAGGCCGTGAACCCTCCTCATCGACGTGGCACCGATTGGGGTCTGGGGACCCATGAGGCGGGAGTGTACGCCTTTCTGTTCCCGAAAGCGGAATTCCCGACCACCCTCACCATTCATCTCCACAGAGGACAGGTGACTCCCAAGGGCGATCGTCACGAAGTCGTTGAGTTCGTCTTCGAACCCGGCAGTGTTCGCGACCTACCCGCAGGTCTCTTCGCTGCCTACGTAGGGCGTACCACCGACCTACGGCGGCGGCTACGATGGCACTTCAGCGTGTCGGAGCAGACGACGGCTGCCCAAGTCCGGAAGGGGCTTCAGGACGTACTCAACGTCAGCCGACACGATACAGTTGAGTTCATGCGGCGACACGCAACTGTCGTGTTCCTCACCGATGGATTGTCGGGTCTGGAGAACACCGCTAATCGCGACATTCTGGAACTCACGCTCTGCGCGCGTTTCGGAACACCATTCAACATCAAGGCCGAGCGGTAGCTCGGTCTCGGACTTGCCTAGGCCCACCTCCTCCTCCCTCAGATCCACAGCGGGGCGAATTCGGAGACACCCGTCCGGATTGTCACTCCGGCAGCCTAACATTGAGCACATTTAGCAGAATGGCCCGGAGCGTGGCCGGTTTGACGCCGCACTCTTTCTCGTACTTCGCCACCAGCGAGTCCAGGTAGGGTCCGAGCTCGTCGACGCCGAAGCGGCCCTGGGCGTCGGCGCCTCTCCCACTCCCCGCATCTGAGATTGCCTTGGCGGCCTGCAGGGCAAACTGCTGGCAGTGCGATACGCGTATCACCGTCTCCCCGTGCCTGTACGCTTCGAGCCGAGCCCGTACCCGAATGTCCTTCATCCTTGCTGGTGTCAGCTTCCAGTAGGCCGTGCTAACCTCCGATCACGCAACCCACCCCGTCGATGCGAGGCGTGCCATCGGATGGCACAACTTCGCACGCTTCGAGATGTCGCGGCGACGCTCCGGCGTCAGCTTCCAATAGGCCATTGACCCTAATGGTAGCGGGCCGGGGACACGATGCGAGTTGCCGGGAGCAAGTCGCTCATGTCCCCGTGCCGTGGCGGGAGGGCGCGGATGCGCCCTCCCGCGGTTGTGTCTTCTATCCCGGCGTCGAAGCAGCGCAGGCGTCGCTTCGACAACTGGTTCTTGATACGTGCATCAAGGACCAGCCGGTGCAGGAATCGTAAAGACGTTCGTGCGGATGTTCTCAAGGACCGACTGGGTCAGGCCCCGGGCCACCCACTTGTTCAGGAACACCTGGACCTCGATCGCGAGCGTCTCGCCCTCGTAGGTCCCGTCCGCCTTCCACACCTCGCGTGCGAAGTTGAGGTAGTTGGCGGTATCCTTCGCCGAGATTCCGGCCGTGTTGACGATGGTCTTCGTCGCGTCTTCCATCGCCGTGATTTCGGCGAACTTGGTACCCGCGTTGACGAGCATCGTCGGCCGTTCCTCGTCGAGGATTTCCTTGATGCGCGTGGTGTTGAAGCGGCGATCCCACTTCTCTGTCCGCGCGCCGGGAGGTGTGACAGCCATCTGTCCCTCCTGGTTGTCGTTCTGCCGGCTTGCTTCGCCCGGCCCGGATGCCGGCGGCTCCGGGCCGCGGCTCCCCCTTCCCGGGAGGAATGTCGGTTCATCGTCACGCTGCCGGCTGAGCCATCCTATGACTCAGCCCAATACCACGGGTTGTCGAAGTACGTCGTGTACCGACGCACCCGGACCCGGGCGCGGCCGAGGATATCCCGGACGTCGTCGAGCGTGATTCCCAGCGTCGCGGCAATCGCGGCAAGGCTCATCCGCCGCGCCAGCCGGGCGATGATGCACTGCCGCTCGACCGGCCGGAACGGCACGATGGCGCTCCGCAGCTTCTTCACCGCCTGCTTCTCGGCCATCAGCTCGGCCGCGTGCGGCTCGTCCTTCATCGTATCCAGCGGCCCGTGATGGAGCATGACCAGGCCGTTGACGGCCGGCCGGGCCGACTCCCGCTTCTTTGTACTGCTGCTCATTTGTCCCTCCTTCGGGTCAATCTCCGCTTCGGCGGCGGCAAGCTCCTGCCTCAGCCGCCGGTCCTGGGACGGGTCGGTCCCGCCGGTGACGAGTTCGTACACCCCGGCCGCGACTTCGACCAGCGCGTCCCGCCTGATGCCCTGTGCGGTCCGGCGCCCGGCCGCTTCGACAAACGCCCGGACCAGCCCGGCCGGGCCGACGCGGCCCGCAATGCCGACCAGCTCCCGGGCGAAATTGGCAAGGTGAGTCCGGTCGATGAACGGGAACCCGGGCGTCTCATTGGCGACCCGGTTGGCAATCTCCCCTGCCCCCTGCACATGGCGTACGTTGTTCATATACCTGGCTGCGCCACGGTTCACCGCTGCCGGAGCCAGCTCGCGCCGTTCGAGCGACCGCTTGAACCGTGAAACCTGCCGCGCAAGCCGCCGCCGGCCCTCAGACTCCTTCCCCTGCACGTCTTCCGGTTCCATCATTACCTCCAATTCACATCCTCATTCCTCAATCCTCATTCCTTGCTCTTCACTCCTCCGCCCTGTCCGACCATCGGTGTCCATCGGTGTCCATCCGTGGTTTCATCCTCATTCCCGGGGAGCCACCCCCCGGGCGGGCCCCCTCTTCTGCTCCTGACCCTAAGCCACGCGTTGGTCGACTCTTAGAACTTGGGTGTGATGGTATCCGTGAACCCGGGTTTGCTTCGTCCTGAGAAGACGGCCCTGATGCCCGGCGTGGACGGCGGCTTGAGTTCGGCCCTGGGGCGGGGCGTGATTGACGCTGTGATGTTGACATTGAACCAACCTCAGGTCCGGGGATTGGACCGAACGTCGAGCCGCAGGCAGAACCGGCCGGTGCGACCGGCCCTGACTCCGGTCGTAGCGACGGACGACATCGACCGCTCTGCGGATTCCAGGTGTTCACGAACCGACGGAGTCCGCGTCCCGGGGCAGGGATGGGGAGACGGTATTGCTCCCACGAGAAGGTGATGACTACGGGACGGGACTCCGTCGCTTCTGACAGACGCTGCCGGCCGGCCGGACCCTGAGCCGAAACCTTCGGCCCGGAGAGACGTTAGTGTCCTCCGGAGGCAGCACCGGTGCCGGGTCCGTGCATCGCCCGTCCGGCAGCGTGACAAATTGGACTGCGGGTCAGCAGGACAAAGCCTGCGGCCCCGCCTGGAATGTCGTGTGGTTTGTCGGACAGAAGGTCGCAACTAACACCTCGTTTCACTTCGGCTGCGACCGGTGCTGATTAGATTATAGGCCACCCCTCCCGACTGTCAAGTCCCAAAACGCCGCAAACCCGCGCCAGCACTGCATCCGTGGCTACTGCAGCGTCAAGCTACCTCTGGTTCCAGCACACCACTGACCAACAGCCCGCGCCGCTCTGAACTTCCCGCTTGACGTGCCGATGCCGGCCAATATGCTGGCGCCTAATGGGTATCGACAAGA
>Ga0210003_1002214_pt1 | contig 16580 bp, 10 predicted proteins | sample LantaG_FD_182804 | JGI IMG/M metagenome (GOLD analysis project Ga0210003, IMG submission 182804) | Deep subsurface microbial communities from Baltic Sea to uncover new lineages of life (NeLLi) - Landsort_02402 metaG (SPAdes) (version 2) | ecosystem: Environmental > Aquatic > Marine > Oceanic >...
GAGGGGTGAAGACGCACCGCATAGGTTGCCGGCTGCTCGAGGTGACGAGCGGGCCGGGAGAATGCGGGCAACGTTTTGTTGTTGTTTTTTGGAAGTCGGAGGAGAGAAAAGAGGGAGCCGCGAAAACAATTTGTCTTCTTCCCCGGCCGACCAACCACCAGCCCCACCCTTCCTTCCCTGCCCTAATTTTTTTCTCTTGCTCAGCCCTCCTCCCCTGTAAATAAATGAGCATCACAGAGGTGTTATTTCCATAATTTCGTCTGTTCCGCCTCGTTGACTGATTCTGGGAGAAGGAGGAGTGAAGAGCGGCGAGGAGGTCGGGGTCGAGAGGAACGAGAGGTCGAAAACAAAAAACAGAAAAACCATTCTTTCTTTGAATTCCTCACTTCCCCCACCCGCGCGACATGCCCCCAAACTGCCCTCCCGCGCCGAAGGAAGCCATCGACTCCTGGAACGCTTTCCTCTCGTCGACTAGCCTCTTCTCGAGCGCCGCGGACTTGCCGACGGCGGTCTTCTCGCGGGCCAGCGCCTCGTGGCACTTGCGCCTCTCTTCCTCGGCCTCGCTCGCTGCCTCCGAGGCCTCGCGCTGGGCCCGCAGGGCCAGCTGCTCCGCCTCGCGCGCGCGGGCCTCGGACGAGGCGGCCGCGGCCTCGGCCGAGGCGACTTTCCCGGCCGCGGACGCCAGCTCCTCGCGGACGCGCCCGGCGGCGTCCGTCGCCGAGGCGAGCAGCTCCGAGTCCTCGGCCGCCTCTCTCGCCAGCGAGACCAGCCTGCCGCGCAGCTCCGAGTTGAGCACAGTGCTGGCCGCGGCCGAGGCCTCAGCCGCGCGGGCCAGCTCGCGCGCCGAGGCGGCCTCGGCGGCGGCCTGGCTCGCCTCTTTTTCCAGAGCGGTGACGACGCTCTTCAGGGCCGCGAGGTCCCTGGAGAGCACGTCCGCCGCGGCGTCGAGATGCTGCTCGAGAGGAAGCAGGTCGGAGAGCGGCGGCGGCGGCTGGGGCAGGGAGGAGCACGGAGGGGCGGAGTGGGTGGCCATAGTTGCTTTGATAGCGGTTGGTTCGAGGCGGAGAAGGTTTTCGCGGGAAGGGGAAGATCAGAAAAGTTAGGGAGAAGATGAGATAGAAGAAGTGAGAGAGAAGGAGCCGCAGCCGCAGCAGCAGCAGCTGCATCAAGTCCGACTTACAAATTTTCTTCGCTCCCTCTTTCTCTTACCTCCGACATCGAAAAAACGACATGCACGCCCTCCAGGCCCGCCAGAGCCTCGCGGCCAGGGCCCTCGCGCCGCTCCGCTCCGCGACGCCCCGATGCCCGCGCCGGGCCGCTGCCTTCGTCGCGGTCTCCGCGTACTCCCCGCCCTCGCTGCGGGGCGCTACGGCATTCGATCGGCTGGCCTCCGTCACTTCCGTCGTTCCCGACACGGTCCTGCTCGGCAAGACCGCCGCCTCCGACGCCCCGACGGCGGCCACGGTCAGCGCGGCGGTGCTGGCCGGGCTCGCGGCCAACCCTGCTGCCGGCGTGCGCGAGTTCCAGGTGCGGGAAGATTGAGGCAAACTCTCATCGATTCGTCGTCTCGTCGGTTCTTCGGCGTCGTTGGGAAAACCTTTTCCTCGCTTGGTTCACGCCTCGCGTTTCGCTCTTGAGCTCAAAAGCAGTGGCACCGCGCTATTATGATGTCGCTTGCGCGTGAGCGCAAGAAAGGGGGACGAAGAGAAAGCGTGTCGCCGTGCTCAAACGCATAGTTGGTGACTCGATGTCGAAGGGGCCGGCTTCGTGCTGACGGTGAACGAAGCGCCCGGCGTCGCTCTTCTTCTTCGACCTCGAACCCAACCTTCCTCCCTTCCTTCCTTTTTCCCCCTCCTACAAAACCCCACAACCAAACCCCGCCACCTCACCTTCCTCCCTCCCTTCCTTTCCCCCTCGTCCAAAACCCCACAACCGACCACGAACCCAGGTCGCCATCGAGCGCGCCCTCTCCGACCCCTCCGCGAAATCCAGCCGCATCGACACCGCCCTCGCCAACGTCGGCGCGCTTTTCGCCAAGCGCGTCTCCGGCGCCGTCTCGACCGAGGTCGACCCGCGAGTGGCCCGCGACGCCGACGCGATCGTCGCGCGCGCCAAGGCGCTGCTCGCGCTCTACGAGAAGCGCGGCGTCAACGGGGAAAAGGTGCTGATCCGCATCCCTGCGACCTGGGAGGGGATCGAAGCCGCGGGCAGGCTCGAGGCCGAGGGCACGAAGACGCACGTCATTCTGGTTTCTTCCTTTGCGCAGGCCGCGGCCGCGGCGCAGGCCGGAGTGTCGATCGTCCAACCAAACATCGGCGCCCTGGCCGACTGGTACCGGTCGCACCCCAACTTCCCGCGCAACCCCAAGGGCCCGCGCGAGGACTCGGGCTTCTCCGACGCCGATTACAACCCGGGCATCGAGCTGGCCAAGCGGTAAGTTGCTCTGCTGCCCTTCCCGGGCAGGTCGGTGACGAGCAGAGGAGCGCCAGCGGGCAGGTCCGTCCGGTTCGAAGGCTCTCTCTCTCTCTCTCCTCCGCCCACCCCTCGTCAAAATCAAGAAAAGAAACGACTCCATTCGAAAACGACGCAGGATCTGGATGTTTACCAAGAAGTTCCATCCGGCAACGAAAGTGATGGTCAGCGGCGTCAGGAGCCGCGACGACGCGCTCGCCCTCGCCGGAGTCGACTTTTTAGTGGCCGGTCCCAAGATTGTCGCCTTGCTGCGGGAGATGCCGACGCGCGCCGGCTACAACGACGGGCTCTCGGCCGCGTCGGCTCCGGCCGACGAAGGGGTGCCCCTGACGGCCGAGGCCGCCGCCGCGGCCGAGTTCGAGGACGGCGAGACGGCGAGAGTGACCAAGCAGCTCTTCGAGGAGGGGCTGGGCACCGTCGGGCGCGAGCTGCTCGAGGAGGGGCTCGCGAGGCTGTGCGCCGACGTGGACCGCCTGTCCTCCCTCGACTCGATGGTGCAGGGCGCCGAGTGAGAGAGAGAGAGAAGAGAGAGTTAGAGAGAGAGAGAGCGTTTTTTAGCGTAGGCATGTTCGTTGGTTCTTCGTTGTCACCCTTTCGGGTTTTTTCTTTTCAGTGTCCAAACTGCGAGTGAACAGAGAGTCGTTGCCCTCGTCGAGTTCTAAAATCAGGGTAACCTTTTTCTTGTAGAGAAAAAGAAAAAATAGTTATCTTTTCGAGATGAGAAAAAAAAGGGGGAAACGTCTCGTTTCCTCTTTTTTTTCACGTCTCTCCTTCCGCCTTTCCCTTTGCCAACCCCGCGCGCCCCCCTCTCGCTCTCATCAAATGTGTTGCAGGCATTCTACTCTCGAAATTTTCTAATTTTACAGCGCGGGTTTCTTCCCCTTGATCTTCTCCATCCCCTGCAGCGCCTGCGTGTTCTTTGGCTCCAGCCGCAGCACAAACTTGAAGTCCTCGCTGGCCCTCTTCCCGTCCCCCAGTGCGTCGTGCGCCGCCGCGCGGCGGAGCCTCGCCTTAACATCCGCGGGTTTCAGCCTGAGGACGCGGTTGGCGTCCTCCAGGGCGCCGGCGCTGTCGCCGAGCTTCAGGCGAGCGGCCGCCCTGTTGTTGGCCGCGGCGACGGCGTTGTCGGCGGCTGCGTCCTTTTCGTCGTCGTCGTCGTCTCCCGCTTTCGCTTCGGCGAGCTCGAGCGCGCGGGAGTAGGCCTTCTCCGCGGCCTTCCACTGGCATTTGCGGAAAGCGGCGTTGCCCTCCTCGCGGGCCGCGGCGGAGGCCGAGAGCTCGGAGATCCGGGTGTCTGTTTTGGGTTTCGCCGTCGCCGTCGCTGTCGACGACGGCGCCAAACAAGCTCCTCCCCCGTTTGCGCCCGCCCCGGTCACGCCGAGCCTCTTCATCGCCGAGGCCGCGCTCTCCCCCTCGGCCTTCTTCCTGTTCTGCGCCTCGGCCTGCTTGACCCAGCGCGCGGAGGAGGAGACGTCGGACAGGACGAAGTCGAGCCTCTCGAAGACGTCGTTGCCGTCGTCGCGGACCCTGGCCAGGAACGCGTCCCCTTTCACGTCGAGCTGCTTCCCGGCGCAGCTCGCGATCTCCGAGGCGCGCACGTTGGTCGGAGCGGCGTACACGCCAGCCTCGTCGTCGCAGTAGAGGTTGACGCCCACGAAGTCGTGCTCGGCCGAGTTCGACAGCAGGGCGACGTTCTCGACCATGCCGAGGCCCGTTGCGGTCTCGAGCAGCGAGGCCGGGACTGACGCCCTCTGGTCGGCAGGGAGGTGCTGTAGGAAGGCCTCGCGCTGTGCCGCGAGCTGCTCGGGGGTCTTGGGGCCCTTCTTGAGCTTGGCGAAGTGGGCCTGTTGAAGAGGAGGTGGAGGTCGAGATTTTTTCACGACGGTCGTTTTGTCAACGCCTAGCCGCCACCAATGCGATGCATTCAACGTTGACGTCTCTCTCTCTCTCTCTCTCTCATCTCATATATCTTCCGCACCTTGACTTTATCCAGCAGGCACTCGACGGCCTGCTCCTCGGTGTACTCCACCTCCCACTCCTCGAGCGGCTCATTGAGGTGCGCCGGAACGAAGATAAACTTGGCCCTTTTCTTTTGAGAGGTCGTCATTGATGCCACTTTTTTTCCCCTGTCGAAGCGAAGAACAAGAGTGAAGTGCAGCGAGGCGTTGAAAAAATCTGGGAATTCTTTTCGTGTTCCTTCTTCCTCTAACCTCGCGTCCTCGTCCACTCATGCTCGCTCGCTAACTCTCTCCCCTCCCACGATTCCCAGCGACGTTTCGTATCCCTGAAACTGAATTGGGAGAAGCATATTTACAAAGGGAGTAAAAGCCCAAGTGCTAAAAAGTGTTTTTGGATTATATAGGAAGAAGACAAAGGAAAAACCTCTTTCCCTCTCCTTGCTCACGGCGCCCTCTCCCTCGCCACCCCCGTCCACCGCCTCTTCGCCCTCCCGACAAAGCCTTCGAGCGCCGCAATGAGCATCACCACGAGACCCACGACGTTTGCTCGCATTAGATCGTCGACCCGAGCCGCGACCCTCCTCCTGCAGTCGCGCAGCAAGGCGAGCGGCGCGCCGACGACGACGCTCGCGACGCCGCGGCTCCAGAACTCGGCGCCGCTTGCCGCGGCCAGCGCCGCCCCGGCGCCCGTCGACGCCCACAGCGCCGCGGCCCTCGCCCAGGCGGCCGCGAGCACGGCCACGAGCCTTCGCGGCGCCGCTCCGGCAGGGAACAGGTCGTCGAGCGCGTCGAACGCCGCCGCCCTCACGTTTGGGCTGAGGTAGCGCGGCCCGCCCCTCGCCGTCAACGCGTGCAGGCTCGACTGCAGCCGCAGCCGCGCCGCCCTCGAGGCCCCGCCCCTCCGCGACGACAGCAGCGCCGGCCTCGCAGCGGCGCCCCGCAGCGACCGCAGCCAGACCAGGATGGAGGACTCGGACTTGAGCAGCCCGAGCATGTCTGCGGCCTCGGTCAGGACCAGGTCGACGCCGCCGGCGTGCGGGCAGCCCCTCGGCGGCGGCGCCAGCGTCCTGGGGCTGGGCATCGCCGCGAGCGCCGCGGCGAACGCCCTCGGCGAGGTCGCGTAGTAGGGCAGAAAGGCGGCGACGACGGCGAGCAGGCCCGCGCGGCATTGCAGCGGCAGCGCGTCGAGCGCGGCCCTCCTTGGGTCGAGGGCCACCGCCCCGGCGAGCCACCCGAAGAGCGGCTGGAACCGCACCGCGTCGCTGTGCACGTCGGCCCAGAACAGCTGCTGCGCGCCGATCGCCAGGACGTGCACGTGCTTCGTCCTGTGGCGCCGCAGCCCCGCGTCCCGGTGCGTCAGCAGCCAGCGGTGCAGGAGCAGGGCGTAGACGGGCGCGACGTAGGCCTGGCCCCACAGGCGGCGCATCACCCCGAGGAGCGCGTCGGCGAGGGCCGGGTTGGCCGCGAGGAAGGGGGCGAGGACCTCGTAGAAGAGCGCGTTCTGGTTGGAGGTGTGTCGGAGGGAAGGGGAGCTGGGGAGAGAGGAGGAAGAGATCGGGTCGGCGGCGGCGGAGGAGGAGGAGGAGGAAGCGCCGCCTCGGTTGGCGTGCCACGGGATGCCCAGCCTCGCCGCCGAGGCCTCGTCGACCTCGCCCGTGATGTCGGAGAAGATCTCGCCGCAGATGGAGTCGCGGTCGGCCTTGAGCTCGGCGGACTCGTCGGCCTGTTAAAGAGAGAGAGAGAGAGTTTTTTTTTGTTTTTCTTTTTTTTTTAGCAAGAGAGAGGGTCGAGAGGGCAGTCGAATTCGCATCGGAAACGTTTTTTCTCTGCTCCAAAAACTCCTCACCAGTCTCAGCTTGCGCTCGATCTCGAGGACCAGGCGCAGCTGGATCATGCGGCGGGTGCGCACAAAGTCAGTGGCTGCGGACTCGTGCTCCGCGGCGGCGAGAGCGGCAGCGGCAGCAGAGGCAGAGGCAGCGGCATCAGAGCTGTTGATGGCAATCGACAGAGTTGGCTCGGGCGAAAGCGAAGGCTCGCGCTGCAAAGGATCGGCTGTTGTAATCTCTCCTTCTGCTGCCCTGGGTGGGCGCTTCGCTGCCGCGAGCGCCCTCCCGGAGCTTCCCAAGGGCGGAGAGAAGCGCGGCGGGGAGCGAGACAGCCGCGCAGTGTCGAACGCGAACGCTCCGTTAGTTGCATCGACGCTCGCCCGCGGGCTCGGGGGCGGCGACAGCGCGGCCCCGGCCTCCATAGCCTCCACCGTGGCGCTCGCGGGCAGCGCTCCCCCGGCGGCCACGGCCTCAGCCAGCGCCGCGGCGGCCGCGACGGCAGCGGAGGAGTCGTCGGAGCGGGCGTTCATTCCTATCGTCGACGATGCCGTTGGTCTCTTCGACTTTGACTGGGAAGAGGAGTCGAGCAGCTGCGACGGCACACCCCTCGCGCAGCTGCCCTGCATCTATTTCACGCGACTCTCTCCAGGATGGGGGCGATGACGGCGCGGTTGTAGAGGCAGAGGGCGCAGGCGAGGACGAAGGAAGAGAAGAGGAGGAGGAGCATCGTTTCGGTCGAGTTTTTTTTTCACTTTGAAGTCTGGGTCGAGCTCGAAGAGCTCTAAGAGTCTTCACTTTCTCGCTCGCTTCTCTGCTCTCGCTGACGCAGCGCTCTCAATTTTGTTCGGGTCGCGCTTCTTCCACGCGCGATCTCGGAACTTTGATCCCATCGCCCCCCTTCCTCGCGCACGGGTCGACACATTCTCATTCTCTCGTCGGCGAGGGGCAGAAGCGACCGAAATCGCGCGAGAGGCAAAAACCTCGAAAGGGAATCAACCGAGTCTTCACAAACCTACCGTGAAACGAGGGTAACGATGCAGTCGCTCCATGCTGCCCCGCTCGAGGCCCCCACGTCGAAAGTCGAAAAGGGTGAGAACAAAGAGTTATCGGGATGCCGAGCCTGGCTTCTTCCAGTTTTTGGGTCTGTAGAAGGCGCTGTCGCTCGAGACAGATTGAGGTGACGAGATCGGGAGGAAGTCCTCGTCGCCTCTCTCGCTCGTCGCGCCTGCCTCTTGTTCGGCTCTCGGATTTTTTTTCCAACCTCTACTTCTCTTCCCCTCTTTCTTCACACTCCAGCTCCTTCGCCCGTCGCCTCCGGGGGCAACGCTTCCGGCGACTCCTCGGTCGAGGAGTGGGGGAACAGCGGCTCAGCCGCCGACGCTTCCGCTGTCGCTGCTGCTCCTCCCGCTTCCTCGACCTCGCCGAGCGCGGCCGCGGCGGCGGCCGCCGCAGCCTTCGAGAGCGCGGAGGAGCTCCACGACCACCACGCGCACCACGCCGACGACAACGACCACCTGGCCGCCGACCTGGGCCTCGACGGCGTTTCCTGGCCCTGGGAGGGCGGCGGCGGCGACGGGGCCTCGCTCGCCGCGCTGAAGACGACGACGGCGGCGGAAGAAGCTCTTCCTCTGCAGCCGCAGCAGCAGCCGCTTGCCGCAACGGCGGCAACAAACAGCGGCGGCTCCTATTCTTCCGGCGTCGCTTCGCAGTCCCAGTGGACAAACCCGAGCGGCTTTGGAGGAAGCACCGACCCCCGGTACGGTGCGAGCGTCTCGCCGAGGAGCGAGGCATGCGGCGGAGGCGGAAGCTGCGGCGGCGAGGGAGGGACGCCGACGACGGCAGAGGCGGACGCCACGGCAACTCCCGGGAGCGCTTTCTACCTCCCGCGACCGACGGCCGCCGCCTCCCCCGCTCCTCATCCGGCCCCGTACGCCGCCGCCGTCACCCTTCCCGTCGGCGTGGCTCCGGCCGCTCCGGTTCAGGCCGCGACGGCAGCGGCGGCCGTCTCGCTGCTCCATGCGCAGCACCGAAGCCTCCTCGCTGCGCCGGGCCCTCCTTCGGGCCCCGTCGCGGGCTACAGGGCGACAGGGGCTAACTTTGGGGCCGGCCTCTTCGCCCAGCAGCAACAGCAGCAGCCTCTTCGCTGCGACTTCGCCGCGCCTAGCTCGGCGACGCTCGCGGCCGCGGCCCGTGCCGCGCTGCTTTCCGGCGCGTCAGCCGGCCCTTGCCCCCAATCCGTTGCCGGTCCCTCCGTGCCCGACATCCCGGACGCCTGGGCCGCGGCGGCCCTCTGCGACGAGCTCGTCGACCTGGGAGCGCACCCAGGGGCGCACCGCGGGGACCCCTGGCGGCGGCGGAGCCTGAGCTTTGGGGACTTGGCCGCAGCGGAGGCCGCGGCGCTCGCCAACGTCGCCGCCGCCTCGGCCGCCGCTGCCGCCGCCGCGCACGTTGCCGAGTCGAGCAACGCCGCGAATGCAGCGGCAATAGCAGCATCGATGCGCCGCCTCGTTCGCCCGGCGACAGCAGGAACAGGATCAGGCGCAGCCGCAGCGGCAGTAGCAGCCGGTGGGGGGAACTCGAAGCGGCGCTTCAGCAACGTCGGCGGCCGAAACTCGATCGAGGAGCGACGCTTTGGAGGCTCACTAGCGCTGCTCCACCTCGCGCCCCCGCCCCCCTCGGAGACGGAGCTCGCCGCCTTCCTGCCGCTGTCCTCCCTCGACTGCACGGAAGACGAAGGAGCGGAGAGCGACAGCGGGTGGACCCCGGCGGTGGCGGCCGCGAGAAGAAGGTTTGATAGCGAGCGAGGCGCGGGGGCCGGGGGACGAGGAGGCAGCGGCGGCGGCGACGGAGAACTCGCTCACCCTGCGCCGCCCGCCGCGCCGCCGCAGATGAAGCGGGCCCGTAGCGTCTCCTGCCTCTCCTCGCACGAGGCCTGTAACGGCGGCCTCCTCCTGCCCGTCGCCCTCTCCAAGGCCACCGCCGAGGCGGCCGCGGCCTCGAGGCTCCACAGGGACGAGGCGCTGATGTTTGCGTCGATGAGGATGATGCAGACCTCGTCGGCGTCAACGGCGCCCGCTTCTCCTGCGGCAGCGGCGGTGGGAGCGGCGGCGGTAAGTGCGGCGGCGGCGTGTTCGTCTCCTTCTCCGCCAGTGCCGCGGCCGCCTCCTCGGCCGATGAGCCCGGAGCAGCAGAACAACCCGTGCGCGTTGTCCTCGGGCTCTGCGAACGCGAGTGCGGGCTCTCCCCACTCAACTGCGACTGCGATTGCTGCCGCTGCTGCTGCCCCGTCTCCGCCGCCGCAGCGACCCGAAGAGGGGGAGGGAGAGGAACAGGCAAACCCCGCCCAGCCCCCAGCTCTCCCTCCGCCTCCCCCCCCGGGCTTCTGGCTCACCGGGCCGCCCGTCCCGAAGGAGCGCGGCGCCCAGCCCCACGAGGTCTGCTGGGCCAGGCTGCTGTCCTACCCCTGGTGGCCCGCCGTCGTCCGCAGCCCGCCGCCGGCGTCGGCGCTCGCGCTGCGGCGGAAGCCGGAGTCCGTCTTCGTCGTCTTCTTCGGCGACGGCAACTGCGCGTGGCTGAGCCCGCGGAGCCTCGACCGGTTCGCGAGCGGGTACGGCAAGAGGTCAGCCAAGCCGCGCAGGGACCTGCAGAAGGCCGTGGACGAGGCCTGGAGGGCGCTCGGCGTCGCGAGGCCCGTCGCCGCGGGGGGCGCCGCCGCCGGGGGAGGGAGCGGAGGCGAGGAGCTTGCGCTGCCGGAGGGATTCGACGAGTCGCGGCCCGCTCTCGCGCCGATTTCCTGAGAGCCGCCGCCGTTCTTTTAATTTGTTTTATAATGTACCACCGGAGAGAGAGAGAAAGAGAGAGAGGAGACGTGTATTGTTTTTTCGTGGTGTTGGGCGCAGCTTTTTTTTTGAATTTATAACAGCTTCAGAAAAAGAAAAAAAAACAAGGGAGCTGGGGGAATTGCACCCCCCTCCACCCCCCATCCCCGCTCCTCTGTGTTCGGCGGCGTGTTCCTCTTTAGTTTTGTAAACATGCATTTTAAAATGGTATTTTCTTTTTGACACAGGTGTGGAAAGTCCAGGTTAACAGGCGAACGCTTAGAAGCAAGGCAAAGCAAGGCAAGGGGTAAAAAGCAAGCTACGGGTCAAAAAATAGTACACGCAGAAGAAGAAACTAGCTCTCAAAGCGCGGCGTTGATCCTAAAGGCTTTGAGCAAGGCGTTCGCCCGGGCCCTGACCTCGGTCTCGCCGGCAGTCAGGGCCGTCGAGAAGACCGGAGGAGCAGGAAGTGGCCGCGGCGGGGAGGTTTTCCTCCGGAGCGGAGACGTTCCTTTCACAGCAGCAGTCGCTGCCGGAGAGTACGACCGCGGAGGAGACGAGGAAAAGCCATGGCCGTGTTCTTCGTCGCCGTCAGAGGATCTTGAATCGGAGTCAGAGTCAGAGGCAGAACGCAAGGCTTCGCCGACAGCAGCAGCAGCTGCGGCATCAGCAGCCGACGCCTCCTTTTCCCCTCCCTCCTCGCGCTCGACCTCCTCCCCGTCGTCGTCGCCATCGCCAAACGCAACCCCGCCCCATCCGCACCCCGCGGCCACCCTCCTCAGCGTCGCCTCCGGCCCGTGCGCCGCGATAAAGGCCCTCGGGGACGAGGCCGCGGCGTACATAGCAGCGACGGCGTCCAGAAGCGGCAGGGCCGCGAGCGGCTCCGCCGCCAGGCCGCCGCCGGGGGAGTGGGAGGGCGACAGCAGGGACAGGCAGCCGTCGACGAGGCCCGCGGCCGCGGCAGCGCGCGGAACGCGGCCCGCCGAGGCCAGCAGGCGCAGGAGCGGGCCCAAGGCCCGGGCCACGTTGGCCGCTGCGGGGTCCGGGTGTTGGTGCTGATGCTGCTGCTGCTGCTGCCTCGTATGCTTCTTCGGCGGCGAAGAAGAAGAAGCGAGGCCGAGGTCGAGGCGGCCGAGCGCCTTTGCCAGCGCCTCTTCGAAAGAGGACCCGCCGTCGCCGGCAGCTTCAGCAGCAGCGGCGGCGGTGGTGGCAGCAGCAGCAGCAGCAGCGGCAGCAGCAGCAGCAGCAGCAGCAGCGGCCAGCTCCGCCACCCTCCCCGCCCTCTCCGCCTCCCTGCGAGCCTCCGCCGCGGCAACGTGCGGCCCCAGCGAGGCCGCGAGCGCCGAGGCGCCCTCGGCCGACGAGAGCTTCGCGGCGACCCTGCGCCTCTCGCGGCGCGACCAGTGCGCGAGCGCGGCCAGGGCGGCCGGGGCCTCGCCACCGGCGGCGACCGCCCGAGCGCGCTGCGCCGCGTGGGAGGCCTCGGAGGCGGCCTCGCGCAGGCTCTCGAGGATCGGGGCCGAGGACGCGGCGGAGGAGGAAAACCTGCCGGCGAGCTCCTCGACCCTCGCCCGCGCCGCCGCCGCGGCCCCCGCCGCGGCCCTCGCTTCTCTGGCGGCGGCCTCGATGGGCACGAGCAGCGCGTCGGCCCCCCTGGCCGCCCACAGCGCCCTGCGAGCCCTCCTCCCGGGGCACCGGACCATTCCGCAGAGCAGGGGGACGGAGAGCTCCCTGGCCCGCGCGAGGGAGGCGGCGACGACCTCGGGCGGGAGCTGCGGGGCGGCAGAGCGGGAACCGCCCCGGCCGCTGCCGCTGCTCCTCGAGGACCGGCCGCTGCCGCTGCTGCTCCCGCCCGAGGAGACGGAGGAAGACGTTCGGGCCAGCGAGGCGGAGAGGCCGGAGCGAGGACGCGAGGACGAAGCGGCTTCCGCCGCTGCGGCCCCTGCCGCCCCCGCCGCCTCCTTGGCCGCCGCCGCGCCCCGTCCCCTCTCCGCCGGCGGCGCCGTCCCCGTGGCGCCCTTGTCCTCGCCTCGCTCGCCCCCCTTTTCGAGGTCGAGCAGCAGGATCCCGGCCAGGGCGGCGGCCCCCCCCGCGGCGGCAGCCTGGGCCAGCCTCGCTGGGCACCCCCTGCAGAGGGACGAAAGAGCGCCCAAGGCGTCGAGCCCGCCGCCGAGGCCCCGAAGGCCTGTCGCCGCCGCCAGAGGCAGCGCCGGCGTCGTCGTCGTCGAGGAAGAGGCCGGGGCGGCTGAGACGGCGGCCGAGACGGCGGCCGCGTGAGAGACGAGGGCAGCGACGGCGCCCGCCGCGCCCAGAGGCTCTGCCGTGGAGGGCTCCTCGGCGACGTTTTTGAGCGTGCGGAGGAGGCGGCGGGTCAGGTGGGAGAGGGGGTTGCCCCCCGGGGGAGACTTTCTCGAGGCCCTCTTCGCGGCGGCGCCGCCGGACGCGGCAGAGGCGGTGGAGGCGGTCGCCGCCGCCGCCGCCGCCGAGCAAGAGGAGGCGCGCAGGAGCCTCAGCAGCGCCGAGCTTACCGCAGGGTCCGCCAGCGCCCTCTTGGCCCCGGCTCCCCCGCATGAGAGGACCAGCAGCAGGTTGGCGGCCCGATCCACAAACGCGGCCAGGGCGCGGGGCCCGAGCGGAGGACGAGCAGAAGGAGAAGACGCGGCGTCGTCCCTCGCCGTCGTCGCCGCAACGGCTGCTGCTGCCGCCGCTACTGCTGCTGCTGCCGCTGTCGTGCTCGTCCTCTGCCGCGGGAAGATGGAAAGCCGCACCAGCCCCGACGAGGGAGGGGAAGGCTCTCCAGAGTGTTCCGCGGCGACCGAAGAAGCGGTGGTGGACTTGCGGAAGAGCGACAGCGGGGAAGGGATCAGAAGCGGAGGAGCCGTCGCCTCTCCGGGGTCGGTCTGCCGCCGCCGCCGGTCCCGCTCCCTCCTCGCCCCGGCCGCCTCGGCCACCGCCGCCGTCGCCTCGGGGACGACAGAGGGCCTCCTCCACAGGGACCTCGGGGATCTGTTGAGAAGGTCCAGCGCCGGATTCTCTCCGGCTGCGGGAGCGGGGGGAGGCGACGGGGAAGGGGAAGCGCGGCGGCGGCGGCTCTTGGTCGCCATCTCTTCCCCGTCGTCATAGTCGCTCTCTTCGGCATCGTCCTCTTCGTCGTCGTCGTCGCCGTCGTCGTCGTCGTCGTCGCCGTGGAAGCAAAAGAGCGCTGCCTCGGCCTCGACGCTCTCGATCGCGGTCCCGAAAGAATACCAGGGAGGAGGAGGAGAAGCAGCAGAGGGAGCGGCAGCGGAAGGGAGTGCCTCCTCCTCCTCGGGGAAGACTTTGCGCCGGCTGCGTCTCCGGGACAAGGCGGCTGAGGCAGCTGCGGCTGCGGCAGCCGGAGGTGCACCCGCCTCCGAGCAGGCACAGCACGCCGCGAGCACCGCCGCGGCCTCCTCCAGCTCCCTCGCCAGCCTCCCCACGAACCCGACCGCGGCGAGCGATGCCGTCAGGCTCCTCAGGGACCCGGCGCCGTGGGCCTCAATGCACCGCCACGCGGCCTCGACGCCGACAGCCGGCATCCTCGGGTCGGGGGCGTCGAGGCCCCCGTCGAGGCCGGGGGCGGAGGGGCCGCGGCGGTCCCCCGCGTCGAGCAGCGCCGCCGCCGCGCGGAGCCCACCCGCGGCGACGAGCGCCCTGGCCGACCCTCCGCCGCGTGCGGCGAGGTCGTGGAGGGCGAGAGCGGCGCTGGCCCGCACCCGCGAGACCGCAGCGGTAGCAGAAGTGCGGGAGGCAGGAGCAGAGTGAGGAGGCGGAGAGCCGCAGGTCGAGACCACGAGGGCCGCCACCGCGGCGGCGAGTCCCCCCTCCTCGCACAGGGCGTCCGCCGTCGCCGGGTCGTTGGGAGCGGAATAGAGGGCCCTCGAGGCGCGCAGGGCGGCCAGGACGAGCCTGGGGCGGAGGCGGCGGCGCCGCTTTCCGTGGCTTCGGTTTTGAGCGCCTTCGCCGCCGCCGCCGCCTTCTCCGCCGTCGCCGTTGCCGCCGTCGGCGCCGAAAGCAGAGGCCGCTCTGAGGGCCGCGACGAGCGCCGGGCCGCCTCCTGCAGCCAGGAACGCAGAGGACCCGACGCGGGAGGCCGAAGCCAGAAGAGAGAGCTCTTCGAGGTCGGCGAGGAGAGACGTCGCCGCCGCCCTCGGGAGAGGAGGGAGCGGGAGTCGAGGAGAAGGGAGCGAAGGAGGAGTGACGGCAGAAGCGGGAGCGGGACAAGGCGAGCGCCGCTCTGCCTCGCAAGCTGCTTCTATCTCTTCCTCTTTTCCCGTCGCCTCTCCTTCGGCAGCCTCAGGCATCTCCCCCTCGGCCCTCCTCCTCCTCTTCATCTCGTCAAACTTGTCCCGCTGCTGCCGCTCGAGCTGCGACAAGTGGCTCTCGGCCGCGCGCAGCGCGGTCGCGAGCCTCCTCCCGCTCGCCCCGTCCGCGGCGGCGCTCTTGGCCGCGGCGCCGCCGCCGCCTCCGAGGCCCATGGTCGCGGAGTTGGTGGCGTTGGCCGAGCCGTGAGTAGAGAGCACCACAGAGGGGAGGGCGGGGGACGAAAGGCTGGCGGCGGCGGCGGCGGCAGCGGCGGCGGCGGCGGCAACTGCGCTTGCTGCTTCCATGCCTCCTCCTCTCCCCGGGGAATAATCCATCGGAACGGAGCGGCGTGGACGCATCCGACTCGATTGGTTCTTCTGCGGCTGTGGCGAAGAGAAGGCCGGAGCGAGACGAGGCACGAACGACAAAGAGGCCGCCCTCTCGGCCAGCGGCGGCAAGGAAGGAGCAGGAGGAACGGCAGCAGCTGCAGCTCTGCCGCCGCTGCCGCCGCCGCCGCCGTCGGGAAACATGTTCGAGGCCCAAGGAGCCGAAGAGGAAGGGGCCTCGAATGAAGCGACCCACCGCGCGAGCCCGTCCGTCGCGTGCCAGTCCGCGGGGGCCCCCGTCGTGGTCGAAGTCGTCAAAGTCGCCGGGGGGCGGTCGTCGCCGTCCAGGACCCTCCGCGGACCCGAGACCGGGATGCAGCCGCCCGTCGCCGCTGCTCCTGCGGCTGCTCGTGCCCCAGCTGCTCCTGCTCTTGCGTCGCTGCTCGCCCTCGCAAAGGGAGAGGAGAACGGCGAAGTGGAAGCGGAGGCGTAGGCGGCGACGCCGCGGACGCCCTCGGGAGGCCCGGGTTGGCGGCTCCACCTCGCGAGCCCTCTGCAGCCGCTGCCGCCGCCGCCGTCGCCATCGCTGCCGTCGACCGACGAGGGAGGGGAGGGCTCCCCGCTGGCGGCCTCTGCCTCGCGCCGCCTCTGCTCGCGCTGGTGCAGGTGCCTCTCGTGACGAGAGGAAGAAGAACACGAGGGGGCCAAGCACGGGCCCCCGCCATCCCCTCCCCCGCCCTTCTCCGCCCGCAGCCTTGCCGCGGCCGCCGCCCTCGCGATCGCCCTCTCGGCCACCGCCGACAGCGTTGCTAGCGCGGCGGCCGGGACGCCCCTCTCGGCCGCGTCCGCGGCGGCAGGGGGCCAGACCGCGGCGAGGCCCTCTTTGCCTCTCAGGATCCAGGGGTGCGACCGCAGCGCCGCGGCGGGCGGCCTCGCGGCGGGGTCCCTGACGAAGCACGCCCTGAGGAAATCCTCGAGCTCTGCAGAGATCGGGCCGCTGCTGCTGTTCTTGCCGCCGCCTGCGCCGCCGGGGGAAGAAGAGGACGACGATGACGACGGCGAAATGCCCGGGATCGGCGGCTCCGAGTCCTGCACGATCCGGAACAGCGCGGCCATCGGCGGCAGGTGCGCGTAGGGGGGCGAGCCTGTCACGAGCTCAACGGCCAGAGCGCCGGCGGCCCAGACGTCGAGCGCCGGCGCCGCGCCCGCGGTCGCCTCGACGGCCTCGGGCGACATCCAGTAGGGGGAGCCGACGGGGCTGCCGTCGTCGCCCAGGTCGAAAAGAGGGGGAGGGGGCGCGGCAGCAGCAGGGTTCGGGGTGCGGGGACGAGGGGGCAGCGGAGGCAACGGGGCGGCAGCGGCTTCGCCGGGGCCGCTGAGGCGGCTCCTCCGCCGGGGCCCCTCTTGCCAGGCTCCACCGCCGCCGCCAGACTCGCTGCAGCTGCTGCCGCCTTCGCTGCTCCCTTCGCTGCTCCCCCTGCTGCTGCGCCTCCTCCTCCCGGCGCCGAGCATGATCCCAATCTTGGAGACGAGAGGCTGGTTGTGGAAGGAAGAAGAAGCGACCAAAGAAGCAGAAGAGGAGGAGGCAGAAGCCAAAGAGGAGGAAGACGCCGCGACGACGGTGGTGCCGCCCTTCGGCTTCTCGGCCTCCTTGGCTCCGCAACGAGCGGCGATCCCGAAGTCGGCCAGCTTCACCACGCCTGAGGCGCTGACGAGGACGTTTGCGGCTTTGACGTCGCGATGGACCACGCCCTATAGTATATGAATTCAGAAGGGGGGGGGCGGGGACGGAGGGGAACGGAGGGGGAAACGAAGGGGAAAAAGATGGGGGTCAGCTTTTTTTCTCCGTCGTGCAAG
>Ga0210003_1002215_pt1 | contig 16579 bp, 12 predicted proteins | sample LantaG_FD_182804 | JGI IMG/M metagenome (GOLD analysis project Ga0210003, IMG submission 182804) | Deep subsurface microbial communities from Baltic Sea to uncover new lineages of life (NeLLi) - Landsort_02402 metaG (SPAdes) (version 2) | ecosystem: Environmental > Aquatic > Marine > Oceanic >...
CCCCCCCCCCCCCCCCCGACGACAACGAGGCGCTCCCGACTGGAAAAAAAAAACCCACCCGAAAAAAAAAAAAACCTCACCGACGTAGACCAGCAGCGCGCACTCGGGCACGATCCCGGCCGCCGACGCCAGCGCGAAGGGCAGCAGCCGCACGCTCGTCGCCGCGGCGGCCAGGTTGAGCAGGTTGTACGGGACGGCGGGGCTCAGCCGCAGCAGCAGCAGCAGCTTCCACCCCTCGGCCCCCATCGCGGCGTCGACTGAGGCCCACAGCCGCGACGAGCCGCGGAGCAGGCCGGGCAGGGCCGCGCCGAGCAGGTACCGCGAGAGCAGGAAGGCGCCCACCTGGCCGGCCGCGCCGCCGGCCCAGGCCGCGAGCAGGCCCCTCCAGAAGCCAAAGACGAAGCCCGCGGCCGGGACCGCGGCGACGCCGGGCAGCAGGAGCGAGATGGCGGCGGCGTAGGCCGCGGTGAAGACGCCCCAGCCGGCCCAGCCGCTTTTTTTTGGGGGGAAGGGGGGGGGGTGGGCGGCGGGAAGGAGAGGAGCGAGAGGAAAAAAACGAAAAAGTGAGAGCCACTTGACGTCGCTCGACTCCTCCCTCTTTTCTCTCCCTCTTTCATTCATCAGCGGGAAAACACAAAAAAAGAAAACTCACGAGTGCCGCTGCAGCCACGCCAGCGCGTCCTTCAGGAACTGTACTCCGCGCGTCGACACTAGCACCGTCGCCGCGATCAGCGACGCGAGGACCAGAGCCCGGTCCCAGTTTGCCAGGAAGAGTTTCAGGACCCTGGTCCCGAGAGAAGAAGAAGAAGAGGAGGTCGGAGAGGAGGACGAAAAAGCTCCGTTTCCGTCCCTCCGCCTGCCGCCAAAGCCGCCGCTCTCGCTCGGGTCTCCTCCTCCCGCTCCGTGGCGCCTGGAGGAGGAGGGGGACGGGTGCGCGCCTCTCCGGCGGAAAGGCTGCGTACGTTTGTTTTTGGAAAGGAAAGAGAGGGGAGAGGGGAGGGTAGGTCGAGGTTTTGATTTGAGAGACACGAAAGAAAAACAATCCATCGAAAGAGAAGAGCGCTTTCCGTCCTGTCTCTCTCTCTCGCTCGCCGGAACGTCTCTCTCTTTCAACCAACACGCACTCTTCGCGGCGGCCCCTGAATCTCGTCAGGCGGAGGGGGCACGGAGCGCGGCGACAGGGCCCCCGCGGTCGAGAGCAAGGCGGTCTCGGACTCGTCGGCGGACCCGAGTTCGAATGCTCCGTCGTTCCTCGTCGCCGCCGCCGTTGCAGTCGCACACTCCTCCCTCGCCGCTCCTCCCTCGGCAGCTGGCCCCGTCGAGGCCATCTCCTCCGAGGCCGATGAAGAGGTCTGCCGCCCCTCCCTGCTCTCGTGCGAAGCACTCGTCTGATTCGAGGAGAGTAAGGAATAAAAAAGACAGAGTGAGAAGGAAAAATAAACGAAAGGGCACCCCACTTCTCTCCGGCCGAAATTTGTCCGGGGGTAGTGGGGGACGCGAACTTTCGCTGTCTCGTTTCAGGCCGTTTTCAGAGTCATTTCCCCTCGCTGTTCAGAGCACGGATCGAGTACAAGAGACCCAGCGAGACGATGGTACGGCATTTACGGAGTTGCAGTCGCGGCGAGGAGAAAGCGACAAGGCCAACGGGGGGGCAATGAAATGCGCAAGCCACTTCGGCATCGCTCACCGCCGCTTCCCAACTTCCCCCGTCTCTCTCTTCCCGTTTTCGTCCTCTTCAAAACACGTTCTTCCAGGAGCACAAGGAGCACCGGAGTCGGCCCGTGCGGTCGACGGCTGGAAAAGTGAGCAGAAACAGGGAGGAGAAAAGGAAACGAGGGAACAATTCAATGCCGCCATGTTCTACCAACCTCCTGCTCCTCCCCTCGACCCCAACCTCTTCTTTTTAACCCCCCCCCCCCAAAACTCCGCAAAAAAACCGCATCGCAGCGCTCCCGCCGCGGCCGCTACGACGACGATTTCGACTGGCGGGATAATGGCGCGTGGGCCTTCGCCGCCGTGGGGTCCGACAGCCTCTCTTCGCGGAGGTCGAGGTTTGTCTCCGACAACGACGACTCTGAGGACGACGACGGCGACGGTTTCGACTTTGACGACCGCCGCCGCCGGCGCGGAGGAGGCCGGGGGTCCGAAGGGAGCGGTGGCCCCTGCTGCGGCGGCTTCAAGTCGGCCAAGGCCGCGTGGCTGAGCCGCTTCGCGCGCGAGCAGCAGCAGGCGCGAGGCGGCGCCGACGGCGGCGCCGACGCAGGACGGAACGGCCGCCAGCACTTTTCGCAGCACCCGCGGGCGAGGGCGGCCGCCGAGGCCGCAGCTGCAGGGGCGGCAGCAGAGGGCGGGCACCGGAGCGGCAGGCCCGGCGGGGGAGGGGGAGGAGGCACCCCCCCCTGGGGCGGCGGCGGCGGCGGGGACGAGCGGCAGAGGCACCGCCACCGGGCCCACCCCCCCTCCTCGCACCACCCTTCGCACCGCCAGCACCCCCACGCCCACTCTCACTTTCACCGCTACCCGAGCGACTACCATCTCTCGTCCGCTGCGGCCGGACGCTTCGACGACGGGGTCCAAGGGGGAGGAGGAGGCGCAGCGCCGGGCGGCGGCGGAGCGGCCACCGCCGCGACGGCGGGGCTGGCGTCGCTCGCCGCGCTCGCGCCGAGGCCGGCGCCGCAGCGGCGGGCTCCCGCGCCTATCTCCGTGCTCGTACCCCCTCCTCCGACGCCGCCGCTCAAGGGGTCCCTGAGCCCCGCCGCCGACGGGGGCGGAGGGGGCCAGGAGGCCCCGGGGAGCGACGCCGCCGGCGGGACTGGCGGCGGCTGCGGGGGCGCACCGCCGCCGAGGGAGCTCTGCGTGCTCGATCTCGCCCGCTTCTCGTCGGCCGAGGCGCTGTGGGAGGCAGCGCACGCCGGGGCTGCGGCGGCGGAGGCCGCGGCGGCCGCCGCGGTGGCCCAAGCCGCCGCCGCGGCTGCCGCCTCCGCCGAGGGAGGAGGAGGGGGCACTGATGCTGCCGCTGCCGCCGCTGCTCCGCAGCCGCTGCCGCCGCCACCACCCCCTCCTCCGCCGCCGAGGAGGCTGCGGGTCGTCTACCAGGACGCCGCGGGAGACCTGCTGCTGCTCACGCCCAACGAGGCGTGGTCGAGGCTGGTGTCGAGCGCGAGGAGGGTGATCCTGGCTCCGCTGTTTTAGGAAGAGACTGAGAGAGAGAGAGGAAGAGAGAAAGGAAGGAAGAGAGAGAGGGAGAGAGACAAAAAACACTGCCTTTTTTTTAACCCCCCCCCTCCCTTCCCAGATAACCTCCAACGCGCTCCGGCAAAGCAGCATCATCCCGTTCTGTTTTTTCTTCCGCTCACATTTCAAAACTGAAAAAAAAACTCTCCCCAAAACCCGGAATTGAAACAAAAGTTTTAAGCTCAGTGTTGTTCTTCCTTTACAGTTTTTTTCTCTTTCGTTCCTCTCTTCACTTCTCCTGCGTCAGCAGCCCGCACGCGACCAGCGCCCCCTCCTCGTCGTCGAGGTCGTCGAGCCCTTCCATGAGGTTCTCAATCGCATTATGGGTCGCGGGAGGGGCGGAGGCGGAGGGGGGAGGAGGGGCGGCGGCGGGGGGCTGGGGCTCTCGCTGCTGCTCTCGCTCTCGCGGCGGCTGCTGCGGCTGCGACGGCGGCAGCGGCGCTGCCCGAGGCGCTCCCTCATGCTCTCCCGTCCCCGCGCCCACCTCCTGCCGAGGAAGAGGAGGCGGACAGGGCGGTAGAGCAGCCCACCGCTGCCGCGTCGGCGCCGCCGGCGGCGCCCGATTCCCGTTCTCGCCGCCCCCCCTGCCGCTCCCCTTGCTCCAGATCCCGAGGACGTTTTCTGGCGTCAGAACCAGCACCGGCGGCGCCGCGGCCGCGGCCTCGGCCGTCGGCAAGGGCCCCGCGCGGCCCCACCCGGGCCTGAGGATCGGGGCTCCGTCTATCAGGATCGCGTCGCCCGCTCGGAGGGCGGGAAACGAGGAGGAGGAGGAGGAGGAGGAAGAAGAGCTGGGGAGGAGCGGGAGCAGGGAGGAGCAGACGGCGGCGGCGACGGCGCCGGTCGGGTCGCGCAGCAGCGCGGCCGCGCCGCTTCCCGCCGGAGCCTGCTGCTGCCCCCGCCTCCTGTCGCTCGACAGCGCCGAGCCGCCGCCCAGCGACGCCGCCGTCACCGTCGGCCGGAGCGTCTCGACGAGGAGGGCGAGCCTGGGAGAGCGCTCGCCGGCCGCGCCCGCCGAGGCGACGGCGCCCGAGACGCACGCGAGCGCGGTCCCCCCTCCCCTCCCGTCGACCGCCGCGGGGGCCCTGTCCCTCCAGCCCCCGTGCGCCCTCGCCGCGGCGTCCCAGGCCGATCCCTCGTCGAAGCGCGGGTCCCTGAGGGCCGGGACGAGGGCGAGCGAGGGGGCGGCGGCGAGGGCGAGCGCGCGGGGGGCGGCGCCCCGGCGCCCCAGCGCCGCTCGCCCCGCCGCCGCCGCCGCTGCCGCCGCCGCCGCCTCGGAGCCGTCCTCGAGGACGAGGCCGCGCCGCAGGGCCTCGCGGAGGGCCCCGGCCGGCCCGGGGATCGCGTCCTCTTCCTCGTCGTCGTCGCCCTCGCCTTCTCCCGCGTCGTCGCTCCCCTCGCCCTCGAAGCGAGGCGGGGACGGAGCACGAGGCGGGCGGGCGGGGAAAGAGGCCGGCTCGCCGTTTTCCGCCCCCCCGGCCCCGACTGCTCCCGCGAACAAGGGCGGCGGCGCTCGTTGCTGCTGCCGAGGTCGGGTCCTGGTCGCCGTCGTGGCCGCCGCCGTCGCCGCGGTCGTCGTTGCGGCTTTTGCGGCGTTGGGGCGCTTCGCCAGGGGCTCGAGCAAGGAAGCGGAGGTCGGAGAAGGGAGCACAGCAGCGAAGTCGTTCGCCGGCGTCGTCGCCATCGACCGCCGCTTGTTCGCTCCATTGTTCTCGGCGGGACGCTGCTGCTGCTGTCCTTGCTCTTGCTCCACTCGCGCCTCGACCAGGGGATTCCGCTGACCGGGTTGCGGCTGCGAAGCTGGCGGAGTGAGGGCAAAGCCGTCCTCCTCGAGCTCGAGCGCGTCGAGGTCCATCAATGAAATTTGGAGCTGCCCTGTTTTCGTTTTCGAAAAAAAATGATAAGCGAGGAAGAGCGAGAGAGAGCACTCCCTTTTTTCCCGTCGGCGGCGAAAGAGAAGCTCCCATTCGCTACTTTCCTTTCTCCTCCGCTCCTCCTCTCTCCTTTCTCCGCCTCCTCCCCTCCCGTTAGATCATCGCCACCAGCCTCCTCTCAAGCCGCAGCAAACGAACATGGACGGCGGCGGAGGATACCGCGGCGGAGGGCGCAACAACCATGGCGGCGGCGGCGGCGGAGGAGGAGGCCACAAGCGCAAGTTTCAAGGAGGCGGCGGCGACCACCAGCACCACCAGCAGCGCCGCGACGCCGACGAGGGCGGGGACGGCACCAGGCCCCTGTTGGCCAAGCTCATCAAGTGCGCGGACGTGCCCAGGGTGAGTGTGAAAAAGCGGGAACGATCAAATCCTTTGGCGATCTCATTCGTCAATTTTCGCTCTCAACCTTGACCTCCTCTCTTTTCGCCTAACCTTCTCTTCTCTTCTCTTCCTCTTCTCTTTCTCCCCCTCACTCGTCCAAACCGCAACGACAGCCCCAGGGAGCCGCCCCCCCCGGGGAAGAGGTGCTGGCCGTGGCCAAAGAGCTCAGGAGGGAGCTCAACGGCCCGCGGGAGGAGACGGTAAGATAACAAAGGTCGAGTCTCTTATTTTTTGTCTCCCTCATCGTTCCTTTCCCCCTCCCTTCTTTCTCTCCTTTCTCACCCTTTTCCTCTCCCTCCCCACCACCGAAAACAGCTCCGCCGCTTTCTACTCGACTGCGGCGTCGAGATCGCCTACAAGGCTCCTATCTACGCGACGCTCGCCGGAGCGCTCAACGCCTGGGAGCCCGAGCGCTTTGGCGCGAAGGTCGCCGAGGACGCGCGCGCCGCCGTCGAGGCCGCGGCGGGCGGGGGCTCCGCGGGCGGGGACAGGCACCGCCTGCGGCTGAGCGTGCGGTGGGTCGCGGCGCTGGCGACGACGGGCGTGGTCAGCGCCGGCTCCGCCGCGGCGCTGCTGCGCTCGCTCGTCGACGCCGCCGCGGCGGTGGCCGATGCAAACACCTCGTCTTCCAAGGGGGGGAAGAAGAGGCACCCGAGGGAGTGGCAGCCTTATTCCGACGACCTCGTTTACTGCGCCCTCGCGGCCCTGCCCTGGTGCGGCAGGGAGCTCAACGCGACGGTGCCGGGCGAGCTGGACGCGCTGGTCGAGGCCGCGCGGGCGTACGCGGCAAGGGCCGAGCGGAGGGCGTCGAGCCCGGGGCTGACCCCGTACTTCGCGCCGCCTGCTCCCCCTTCCGGAGGAGAAGACGGCCTCGGCGACCCGGCCGCCGCCGCTGCCCTCTCCGGCTGCGACGCCGGCGGGGCGTCCTTTCTGACGGAGGTGCTCGCGGCGACCGAGCACGAGATGGGCAAGGGAAGGGAGCGTGCGTGGGCGCTGCCGAGCGTGCCGTGGCCCGCGGCCGCCTCCGCCGCGCTCGAGGGCGTGCTCGCGTCCGGGTCCGCCGCGCCGCACGTGCTCTCGTCGCCCGTCGCCGTCCCGCTCGTGCCCCCCGTGCTGGCGTCGCTGGGGCTCGGAGGGGGCGCGGGAGGCGGAGGCGGCGACGGCGGAGGGAGCGAATCCTCCGCGGCAGTCGTCGGCGCGGTGCTACTCGCAGCCTACCCCCCTCGCGGCCGCCTCGACCTCCTCCCTCGCCTCGGCCCCGACGGCAGGCCCCCACCCTGGGCCCGCTCCGACCGCGCCTGGAGGCCCGCGCACGCGCTGAGCGGGTGGGCCTTCCTCTGCGCCGAGGACGCCGTCGCCGACACGGCGCGCTCGTTCGACGGCGACCGCGTGCAATGCGCGCGCAGGCTCGCGCTGGCGCTGCCGCACATCCCGCTCGCCTCGGCGCCCGTCGAGATCGAGTTCGAGGTCGCGGGCGGGGAAGAGGGCGCGAACGAGGCGGGCGGGAAGACCACCGTCGCCGCAACTCCGGTCGCCGGCGCCGAGGCGCTGCTGGCCGAGACGCTGCTCGCGGCGATGGTCCGCCCTCCGGCCCCCGACCTCAAGCCGCTCGCCTACTCCGCCCTGCTCGTCGACTGCTGCCGCGCCCTTCCGACGGCCTTCCCGCGGGCGATGTCGGGATGCGTGCGCGAGCTGTTTGCTCGGTGCGGCGCGCTCGACCCCTACGTCTGCCGCGCAGCCGCCGACTGGCTCGCCTACCACCTGTCCAACTTCGAGTTCGCGTGGCCGTGGGCGAAATGGGAGAGCGCTGTTTTGCCGTCCGACGTGGTCCCGGCTCACGACCCGAAACGCAGGTTCGTGGCGAGGCTGATCGACGACCTGGTGCGGCTGTCGTACTGGGAGCGGGTGCGGTCGGCGCTGCCGGAGAGCTTCCACGAGCTGATGCCGCCGCAGCCGGCGGTCGCGCCGCTCGACGAAGAGGACGAACACGCCGAGGACGCGGGCAGAGTAGAAGGAGAGGGCACCTCTCCCTCCTTCCGCCTCGACGCCGCCGCCGCCAGGGAAGTCCTCGACCTTGCCCGCCGCAAGGCCCCGCCCTCGGCCCTGAACGAGTGGGCCGCCGCCAGGGCGAGCTCCGGGACGCCAGGCGCCACGCTCGTCGTCTCGGCCGCGCACGCCCTGCTCGTCGCCGGGGCCAAGTCGTTCACGCACATGGTCACGGTCCTGGAGCGCTACCACGACTTTCTGGCCCCGCTGATCTCCTCCTCCTGCGGCCCCGACGGCAGCGAGCGGGGAGAGGCGGCCGCGCTGCGGGCGGTGGAGCAGGCCTGGGGGGCCGCGCCGCAGCGCGGCGCGCAGGCGGTCGACAGGCTGATGGCGGCTCGGCTGGTGTCGGGCGCGAGCGTCGTCCGCTGGGCGCTGTCGTCGAGGGGGTTCCTGTCGCTGCCCTCGTCCGCGTCCCCCGGGGGGGGCGGCGCTGCGGGCGGCGCGGCGGCGCAGACGCTGGCGTGGGACGCGCTGCACGTCGCGCTGGACAAGCTCGCGGCGCGGGCGGCGGACGCCGCCGCGGACGCGGCCGGGGCGAGGGGCGCCGCGGCCGACGCTGCCGAGGCCGCCGACGCCGCCGAGGAGGCCGCGGCCGTCGCCGCCGCGGCCGAGAACGAGGCCGCCGAGGGGGCGACGCCGCCGCCCTCCGACGCCGCCGCTGGAAACGCCGCTGCGGCTCCCCTGCGCGCCGCCGCCGCCGCCGCGCTGGAGCTCGCGGACCTCAAGGCGCAGGAGCACGCGCGGGCCCTCGAGACGCAGAGGGCCGCGCTCGCGCTCGCGCTGGCGATGATGCGCGACGCCCTCGCCCGGGCCGACGCCGCCGCCGCCTCCTCCGGCCCCGACCCCGCCGGGGAGCGCGCTGCCTGGAGGGCGCACACGCTGGCCACGCTGCGGGCCTTCGTGCGGAGGTACCACGCGGCGATCGCTCCCATCGCCGAGGCGGTCGTGCGCGGGGAGGTGTTTGCCGAGGGCGGGCCGGCGCCGGCCGACGCGCGCGCGGCGGTGCTGGCCAGCCTCGAGATGTGACTTTTTATTTGCGTGTTTTTTTGTTGTTTTCTCCCTTTCTTTCGCGCAGCCTCTCCCCCTCTTTTCGCTGAGCGTGTAGGAAGATTTTCAGAGTGCGTTCCTTTGGGTGTTTTGGGGAAAAGTTTTACAGCGGAAGAAGAAATAAAGAATTCGTTTCGTTTTTTCGTTGGAAGAAAGGCCGAAAGAGGTCGAGGCCGAGGTCAAGGTAGACATCGTTCTTTTGCTCTCCCTCTTTCCTCTCTTCCACTTCCTACCCGTGGTTGCTCCACACGTGAACGTGCCCGTCCGTAGAGCCAGTGACCAGCTCGCCCGTCTCCTCGTCGTAGAAGAGGGCGGAGACGTCGGAGAGGGCGCGGCGGACGGCGTCGTTGGCTTTGCAAGAGGCGGCAAAGTTGCCGTCGCCGTCGCTGTCGTCGTCGTTGGCGATTTTCGCCCTCTTGCTGCTGCTGCTGCTCATCTTCGTTTTCCTCGCCTGCAGCTTCTTCGCAGCGAGGCGCGCGACGCAGCGCCCGCTGAGGACGTGGGAGACGGTGATGACCCCGCCGATCTCTTCCTCTTCCTCTTCGCTCTCTTCTCCTCCCTCCTCGTCGGAAGAGGTCAAGGTCGAGGTCGAGCGGCGGCGGCGGCGGCGAAGAAGCTGCTGCTGCTGCTGCTGCTGGCCGCCCGAGGAGGTCGCCGGAGACGGCGAGGCGGAGGAGGAGCCTCCTCCCGGAGAGGAAACAACGGCGCCGCAAGAACACCTCCCGCGGGAGGCGGCGACGGAGCCCCTTCGCGAGGCGGCGTGGGAAGGAGAATCACCGACAGCGGCGGCGGTCGCCATTGTCGCCGCTGCTGTCACAGCAGTCGCCGTCACCGCTGTCGCCGCCACCGCCGCCGCTCGAGAGGAATACGAGAAGATGAACTGCTGGTCCGCGGTCACGTACACCGAGTTCGCCGCCGGGCCGCCCGGGGAATGGGCCGAGCCCACGGAGACGGCGCCGTCGAGCGAGCGGATCCTCGCGCCGGCGCCGTCGCACACGACGACGGACGAGCAAGTGAGGAGATGAGAGGAAGGGGCGCCGTTTGCTGCCGCCGCCGCTGCCCTGCCCTGCTGCTGCTGCTGCTCGCCGCCCCCAAAGGCCAGGAAAAGCCTCGCCTCGTGTAAGAAAATGAAAGCAGAGGGGGTCGGGAACGGCGCCGGCGGCGAGGCCGCCGCGAGCGCAGGCGCCGAGGAGGAGCTCGAGGCCGAGGCCGAGGAAGTCAAGAAGGAGGAGCAGGCCCTCCGCACGTCGACCCGGGTCAGCGTCGGTGGCGTGCCCCCGCCGACGAGCAGTGTGTGGCCGAACAGCTCGATGAAGTCGAGGCGCCCGCCGCCTCCGGGGGGCGCCGGCGCGTCGAACGAGGCCAGCAATGTGCCGTCTGCGATCGAGAGGAGGCGGCAGGGGACGCCGCCGCCTCCTCCGCCGCCGGCGCTCACCGTCGAGGGCGTCGTCATAGAGCGCGTCGTCGTGGAGGGCGTCCAGGTTCCCGGCGCCGCCGCCGGAACAGGAGGAGCGGAGGCGCTCGCCGCCGCCCTGGGCTCCATCACCAGCAGCAGCAGCCCCGGGGCCGTCCTCACCTCCCTCACCCCGCTCCCGTCGACGCGGAAGCGCGTCGAGTAGTCGGAGAGGTCGTGGACCGCGTAGGTGGGAGAGGGAGGAGGGGGAGGGGGGCCCGAGGCGGCGACCCTGTCGCCGTTGTTGCCGCCGCCCCCGCCGCCGCCGCCCGCGCTGCCGGCGCCGCAGCTCCCGGCGCTCCGCGTCAGCACGACGCCGTTGACGTCGTCAAACTCCACGAACCCCGGCCAGCGCAGCTCCTCGCCCTCGAAGAGCGGGCGCGAGGCGGCGGACAAGAGGGCCGCAGCCGCCGCCGGGGCAGCGGCTCCTCGGCAGGCGGCGACGGCGGCGAGCGGCACGGCGCGGCAGCGCAGCGACGCAAACGCGTCGCCGCGGCCGACAGAGACCGCGACGACCTCGCCGCGCGCGCGGTTGAGGAAGATGGAGCGCACGACGTCGTCCCCCGACGCGTTGAGGTGGGCCAGGAGCTCGCCCGAACGGCGGCAGAAGGCGGCGCAGCCGCCCGCGGCGGTGAGGGCGAGGAGCAGCATCGTCGTCGTCGCTGCCGAGGAGGAGGAGCCGCGGCCGCAGAAGCCCAAGGAAGGAGGAGCGGCGGCGGCGCCGTCGGAGGGGGCGGCGACGACGGTCGCCGAGGCCGCCTCGACGATCCTGGAGCGCCGGCGCGCGAAGAATGGCGGGGGCTGATGGTGGCCGTTGTTGTCTGCCGATGGTGTCGGCGGCGCCGCGGCGGCGTCCAGGGTCGCGGCGAGGCGCAGCGAGGAGAAGCGGGCCGCGGCGAGGAGCGAGGCCGGCGACGTGGAGGGACAAGGGGGACGAGGACAAGGGAGCCTCGAAGAGGTCGCTGCTGCCGACGCCGACTTGGCGCTGCCGGCGTTGCCGCGCTCCCGCGACCGGAGGGCGCCCATCAAGGAGACGTCAGGCACTGGTCCCGCTTCGGCTCCAGGTCCGCTTCCGCGCAGAGAAGGATCACAATGAAAACACGTGCCCTCCCGCGAAGGGGCATCGGCGACGACGCGGTGCCTCGCGGCCGCCGTCGCTGGAGCATCGGCCATTCCTCGATTGCCTTTCCGATGCTTAGGAGAGGTCTTTCCCCAAAAGTCCCCCTCTTTAAATTACCGCGTAGCGCCCCTATCCAGGCGCTTGTCACGCCGATGAGAGGGAGTACAATGTCTCTAGCGATCGGTGCCAGTATTTTTTGATTTGAGTACGCTCCCGGGGCGCGATCGCGGACGGAGAGCAGATGAAAAGCGTTTTCTACTTTATTTATTTATTTTTTGTGCGAGCCGGCGCTGCTTTCTCACTTCACCTTTGGCGCGTTCCCTCTCTCTCCCTCTTTTTTTTTTTTTTTTTTTCCCTTCCAATGGCAGCCCTCCCGCCGCTGGGCCTCGCTGCCGCGACAACCAACCCAACGGCGACTGTCCGCGTCCCGGCTTCCCTGCGCTCAGAGCGCCTCGCCTCCTGCTCCCGCTCATCGTCGAGACCGGCCGAGGCGCCGAGGGGCTCGTCCCCCGCCGTCGCACCCGCCGCATCTGCCGGCCGGAGAAGCAGAGGCAACGTCTTGGCCTCGGCGGCAACCCCCGCCCCCGCCGGGCCCTCAAACGACACGGAGGTCCTCGACGAGCTCCAGGCCATCTACCCTCCCCCCAAGTCGCTGGCGGCCAAGGCCGAGGTGGGTTCCCTCGCGGAATACAAGAGGCTGTGGCAGAAGTCCATCGACGACCCGGCGGCGTTCTGGGGCGATCTGGCCGAGAGGGAGTTTTTCTGGTCGAAGAAGTGGGACGACGTGTTTACCAGGTGAGTTGGTTTCTGTTTCTGTTTTTACTGCGCGCGAGACACCTGCGAGAGATATTTTATTGTTCCGATGCTTGTGCGGTGCGATTTGGGGCAAGGACGAGGAGCGAGAAGGCGAGTTTATTCTTCGATTTCGATGCTGAGATGGCAAGTCGCGTCGCCGCTGGTCGTTTTGGTTGAGGCCAATGGTTTTCTCTTCTCGACCCCGACCTCGTTCCTCATCTCTCTCTCTCACCTCTTTTTCGTCTCCCCGACCCTCCCCCCCCTTCCACACAGGCACAACTTCGACGTGCGCAAGGGGCCCATCTCCTCGGAGTGGTTCGTCGGGGCCGGTAAGAAAGAAGGCCTTTTTTTGTGTGAAATTCAACCTCAAAACCCCCGACCTCGACTCCGCGGTTTTATGTTCCTCTCCATCTTTCTCACCTCTTCTCCAAAATAACATCCCCGTTCCATTCCAGAGACCAACATCTGCTACAACTGCGTCGACAGGCACGTAGAAGCGGGGCTCGGCGACCGCGTCGCCTTCCTCTTCGAGGGGAACGACCTCGACGTCTCCACGACGACGACGTACGCACAGTTGAAGGACCAGGTCGTCCGCATCGCCAACTGGCTCCGGGCGAACGGCGTCAGGAAGGGCGACGACGTCACCCTGTACATGCCGATGGTTCCCGAGCTCCCGGCGGCGATGCTCGCCTGCGCGCGCCTGGGGGCCGTCCACTCGGTCGTCTTCGGCGGCTTCTCCGCCGACGCGCTCGCGGCGCGGATCGGGGACTCGAAGTCGAGGATCGTGCTCACGGCGTCCGCGGTCCGCCGCGGCGCGAAGCCGATCCCGCTCAAGACCGTCGTCGACGCCGCCGTCGCCAAGTGCGCGAAGAGCGCGTCGGAGCCGCACAGGGTCGAGCGCGTCCTGGTGCTCGACAAGCCCGAAGCCGCCGCGAGGGCCGACGTCCCCTTCGACGCCGGGAGGGACGAGTGGTGGCAGGACGCGCTGGCCCTGCAGCCCGCGGACGACTCGGCGCCGATCGAGTGGGTCGGCGCCGAGCACCCCCTGTTCAAGCTGTACACGTCCGGGTCGACGGGGAAGCCCAAGGGCGTGATCCACTCGACCGCGGGGTACATGGTGAGGACGAGGAGTTTTTTTAAACTTTTTTTTCCCCCCCCGATTGCGTTCTCTCTCTCTCCTTCTCCCGCTTCCTCTCCCTTTACGTCCTTTTTTATTTTTTTTATTTTTTTTATCGACGTCTCCCACCGAGCGTCTTCTTCCTTCGCTTCGAGAGGAGGAACTTCTCTCAAAGCTCGCATCTCACCGCAACGACAAACGCCTCTTTACAAAAAAAACACCGAAATCATAAAAAAAAACGAACCTCCCTCGACTCAGGTCGGCACCGCGACGACGTTCAAGCACGTCTTCGACTACAAGCCCGGACAGGACGTCTACTGGTGCACGGCCGACTGCGGGTGGATCACGGGCCACTCGTACGTGACGTACGGCCCGCTGCTGCACGCGGCGACGCAGGTGAGGATGCGGAAGAAGAAGAGAGAGAGAGAGAGAGAGGTGAAGTTGGAGAGGGAGCGCATTTTCCGTTTCCTTCGACGGGCGACTGGCGACTTTTTTCCCCCTCACTTTTCTCTCCCCCAAAACGAAAAAACAACAACAGGTCATCTTCGAAGGCGTTCCCACCTTCCCCGACGCCGGACGCATGTGGCAGATCGTCGCCAAGCACGGGGTCACGCAGCTCTACACCGCTCCGACGGCCATCCGCGCCCTCGAGGCCATGGGCGACGACTTTGTCACAGCGCACGACAGGTCGTCGCTTCGCGTGCTGGGGTCTGTCGGGGAGCCGATAGGCCCGCAGGCGTGGCACTGGTACCATGGCGTGGTGGGCGAAGGGAGGTGCCCCATCGTGGACACGTGGTGGCAGACGGAGACGGGTAAGTTTTTTTTTGGGGGCTGGAGAGAGAGAGAGAAAGAGAGGAGAAGAAGAAAAGGGAAAAAGAAACAAAGGAAAAAAAAACCAAAAAAAGAAAAAGGAAAAAACTCATCTCTTCCAATCTTTTTCTCTTTTCTTTAAAAAACAAACAAACAACAGGAGCCCACATGATCACCCCTTTACCGGGAGCGACCCCTCTCAAGCCCGGCTCGGCCTCGCTGCCTTTCTTCGGCGTCGAGCCTGCCCTCCTCGACGACAAGGGCCTTGAGATCGAGGGGCCAGGGGAGGGCGTCCTGGTGATCAAGCGGTCGTGGCCTTCCGCGCTGCGCTCGCTCGCGGGCGACCTGGAGAGGTTCGAGGCGACCTACTTCGCCCCTTACCCGGGATACTACTTCTCGGGCGACGGCGCGCGCCGCGACGCTGAGGGCTACTACTGGCTCGTCGGTCGCGTCGACGACGTTATCAACGTCAGCGGCCACCGGATCGGCACGGCCGAGGTCGAGGCCGCGCTGACCGAGCACCCGCTCTGCGCCGAGGCCGCCGTGGTCCCCGTCGAGCACCCCATTAAGGGCCAGGGGATCTACGCGTTCGTGACCTTGATGGCGGGCACCAGCTACCCGCCCCCCGAGGCGCTGCGGAGGGAGCTCGTCGCGCAGGTGCGGTCGTCGATCGGGCCGATCGCGACGCCCGACGCGATCCACTGGGCCCCGGGCCTGCCGAAGACGAGGTCGGGCAAGATCATGCGCCGGATCCTGCGCAAGATCGCGAGCTGCGAGGAGGACCAGCTCGGGGACACGTCGACGCTGGCGGACCCGGGCGTGGTCCGGACGCTGATAGACTTGAGGGAGCCGCGGAAGTAGTTTTTTTTTCAACCTCGAGAGACCCGCGAGGGGTCGAGGTTGCAAGAAAATGTTTTTGTCTTCGAGTTTTTTTTTTGTTCTTCAAATGTTGACTTTGGTGTTTCTTGTTTTCGTTCTTTTTGCCGCCCCTCTCTGGGAGACGGCAGGCCTATTTTTTATATTATTCCAACGAGAGAGCCATCGCGTTCGCAAACGCCGCAAAAAAGACCAGTATTGGGTGGGGGCGTGAGAGATATAAGGAGAGAGAGGTCAAGAGACAGGTTTTTTGATTCGAGAGCCCCGGGCTATAATGAACACAAGCACCAAAAAGAAGCCGAGCTACAAATATATAACAGAGCAAAAAAAGAAGAGACTCAGGCTCTCTACGTCGCGCGCCTCGCCGGCTTGGTCCCCAGCTTGAACAGCGCCTCTGCCTGCGAGTGCAGGTCCGCAGGCATCTCCTCCGATTCTTGGCCCGGGACTCCCGCACCGGGGCCCAAGTAGCTCCCAACGTCGAATTCGTCCAGAGCGCCCGTCAGAGCGTGCCAGCCGAGGTTGACCGAGGATGCCGAGGAGAGCGGGCCCCCGGAGAGGCGGGCGGGGCTGTTGTCGAGGGGTTGAGAGGGGTTGGGCGGCAAGGGTCGAGAAAAGTGAGCGTCGAAAAGGAGAGAAGGAAAAAAACGATGGAGCATTTGATCGAGGCTTTGCTTCGTCTCCTCTTTTCTTTTCTTCTCTCTCTCCTTCTCCCTCTCCACCCCCATCATTCTCCAACAACTCACCGCGTCAGGATCTGCTTCTCGATCGAATGCCTCGCGGCCAGGCCGGCGCCGTAGACGTCGGCCAGCGCGCGCATCCTCCTCGCGTCGTCCCCGCCCGACGAGCTCGCTGCGGCCGCGACGACGGCGGCGACCGGGTGCGGGTGCGGAGCCGCGAAGTCCTCCTTGTATGCGGGCAGGCCGAGGCGGAGCGAGTCGTGGGGCTCGTAGTTGACCGGGAGGGAGGGAGCGTCAAAGCTGGCGTCGGTCTGTGAGGGAGCGAGAGGGAGGGGAAGCAGAGAGAGAGAGTTGGGGACGATGAGGTTGCGATGGCAATCGATCCAAAAAGCGACGACGACGAAGAAAATGACTTGCTCTTCTCTTTCTCACGTCGTCGTGTTCATCAACGCACCATCTCGGGCGACCGCTCGGTTCAGAGCAAGGGCTGCACGTGACCGGAAGGAAGAGAGAGACGGAAGAAAGAAAGCGCGCGAGAATAGACGACGCCAAAGAGTGGCGTTTCCCTTCGTCGCTTTGAAAAGAGTGAAGGCTCCATGCCTTTCTTCTCTTGCACTCTCATTCTCTGCTCGCTCTGTCGCACAAACGGAAACTCTTCTCTCTCTCGTTCTCCTTTCTCTTCCTCCTCGCAAATATGGCAAAAGGCTATCTCGTGGTCACGGTGGCCGAGGCCACGGGCAAGAACAAGGACGACGTCGTTGTGTGGGACCCGAGCTTCGTGGAGGGCTTCGTCAAAGGTAGGGAACATGCAAGACGAAAAAAACGTCTATGTCGCGCAATCGATCGGTCGACAGGAAAAGACTGAAAGAGAGAGCAAGGCGACCACCCGCCTCGGCCTCTGTTTTCTTTCGCCCTGTCGCCGACCTCCACGTGATCGCAAGGCATCGATACCGAAGAATCCCGCGAATCACAAAGAAAACACCCTCCGCAGAGCGAAAGAAAAAAGAGCTCGTCTTGACGAGAGAAGAGAGAATCGAAAAAAAAAAATACTCAACCTCTTTCTCCTCCTCCTCCTCCTCCTCCTCCTCCTCC
>Ga0210003_1002216_pt1 | contig 16570 bp, 10 predicted proteins | sample LantaG_FD_182804 | JGI IMG/M metagenome (GOLD analysis project Ga0210003, IMG submission 182804) | Deep subsurface microbial communities from Baltic Sea to uncover new lineages of life (NeLLi) - Landsort_02402 metaG (SPAdes) (version 2) | ecosystem: Environmental > Aquatic > Marine > Oceanic >...
GTTATATATCTCACCATTAACAGTAAAAACTCATCGTAAAAATATCTTGAAAAAACTACAGGCAAAAAATTGTACGGAAGCTATTTATAAGGCAACTAAGCTGAATTGGATATAAAAATACTCCTTTGGGAGTATTGACTTTGGATTAATGATAGAGTAAATTGCTAATGCTGTTTTGTGAAAGAAATTAATACAGATTTAGCAATATTCTTTCATTAAGAATTTTATACTTTGATGGATGAAAATAAATTTGACTTGTATTATATTAATCTCGTACCTTTACTAAAGTCAATGCCCCCGTAAGGTTTTTCAATATATATTGTTGTCAGACAATAGCATATTATCTATTTATCGTACTCATAAAATTCTTTTAAATGCTTTTGTAACTGACGGGGCAGTGCTTTAAAAGAATGGCAGGAAATAAGGGCTTATAAGCGATAGGTTTTTTTGTTCTATATTATTTGTTGATTTGAATACCTTGTACAATTCTTTTAATTGGAAAATAGTCTGTCAGATATAAGTAATAAACATAATTTCATCTCACAGTTTTTGATTTTAAAATGCAATTCTATTAATTCTAAAACAAGTTAGGTTTAAGGCGAAATTCAACTTCAACATGACTCCCATCGCGCAAGCAAGAGTTTGGCGGTCCTTCCCTGCAACCGTCCCTTCACCGCCAAACACATGCTTTTTTACCAACATATTCCAAATAATTGTAGTTTCACCAACGACGTAAGGAGTCAAATTAACCTAATATTTCAGTATTTTTGTTAAATGAATAAAGATGCAAATCAATATTATGCAATCGATTTTTTCTGTTCTGCAGGTGGAGTAACTTGTGGATTTAAGCAAGCCGGGATTAATGTACTGGGTGGGATTGACATTGACAACAATTGTAAATTAACTTACGAAAAGAATAATAATTCAAAATTTCTTTGTGCTAATATTTCAACTCTTAATAAAAAAGAATTATCCACATTCTTTAAGATTAAAAGAAAGCAAAATAATTTAATTTTTATTGGATGTAGTCCTTGTCAATATTATTCAAATATTAAAACTAATAAAACCAAATCAAGTCAATCAAGATTATTACTTGCAGATTTTCAAGAATACGTTGACTATTATCGACCTGGTTATATTTTCATTGAAAATGTTCCTGGATTAGATAACAGAACAGATAGTCCTTTAAGTAGATTTAAAAATTTTCTTTCTAACAATAATTATTATTTTGAGGATGGAATAATTAATGCGAAATATTTCGGAGTCCCTCAAAACAGAAGAAGGTACGTTTTAATTGCTTCGCGGGTAAATAAAAATATCAAATTACCAGTATGTGATAAAAACAGAATCATAACTGTCCGTGATTCTATCGGAAACTTTGAAATATTCAAACCGATAAAAGCTGGTACAAGAGATAGAACTGACTTTCAACATTCCTCAGCAAATCTGTCATATATAAATCTTGAGAGAATTAAAAGAACTAAGAAAAATGGAGGTGATAGAAGAGATTGGGAATCTGATCCTAATTTAAAATCTAAAAGTTTTAATGGTTCCCATTATGATGTTTATGGAAGGATGTATTGGGATAAACCTGCACCCACTATTACAACAAGATTTATTAGTTATTCAAATGGAAGATATGGTCATCCTGATCAGGATAGAGCAATTTCTTTAAAAGAAGGTGCCATATTGCAAAGCTTCCCAAGAGATTATAAATTTTATTCAGATAGTTTAGTAGCCATTTCAAAAATGATTGGAAATGCTGTCCCTCCCGAACTTGCTAAAAGAATAGCTGAAAGTCTAATTCATTAATTTATGAAAGGTCAGACCATTATTGATAATTTTGCAAAAGTCCAATCTCGGGAGAGTATGGATGCTCTTATACAATGGGCTAAATCTGAAGAAATATGTGATGATGAAATAATTTATTTAACAAAAATCTTAGCTAATTCGGGTAAAATTTTGAAATTGCCCAACAAATCATTAAGTGCTGATATCCCATCCACTGGCGGCCCTACTTCTTTATCGACTTTATTATGTCCTTTAGTATTGAGAGAATTAGGCTTTGTTGTACCCAAATTAGGTGTAAAAGGTAGACCAGCAGGAGGCATTGATGTCTTAGCTCAAATTCCAAATTACAAGATTGAATTTAAATATTATGAATTATTGCGTTGTCTTAAAGAAAATGGATATTGTCATTTCTTAGCCGGATATGAATTTGTTCCATTGGATGTAGTACTTTTTAGTTATCGTTCAAATGAAAATGCTAAATCTATAAATCCTTTAGTTATTTCAAGCATATTAGCAAAAAAGATTGCTTTAGGATTAAACCATATAGGACTTGATGTTCGTGTTACAAAATTTGGCAATTTTGGAACAAACTGGGAGGAGGCAAAAAAAAACAGTCTGAGATTTATACGTATTTCAAAAAAGCTGGGAATTAATGCAGTATGCTTTTTAAATTACTTGAACTATATTCAGCAACCATATATTGGTAGAGGGGAATCCCTTGTAAGCCTATTTGAAATATTCTATGAGGAACCAAATAGTTTATTAAGAAAACATTTATATGGATGTATAAATATGGGACTATCTTTATCATCTAACACTAAGAATTGTTCTCCATATACAATTAGTATTTTAGCAAAACATTTTCTTGATAATTTAGTAGCACAAGGCAGTTCTGAAAAGGAATTCATTAATAGAGTGCAAGAGATTAAAAGTGCCCATAAGTATAAAATTCACTCTCCTAAATCAGGATTTTTAATTATTAATTTACAGCAGCTTCGAGACTCAATTGTATGGGGACAAAATTATATAAGTGAGAACAAATTCTCTGACCCTTGCGGAGTAATTTTTAAAAATTTCTCAAATGCTTTTGTAGAAGAAGGGGAGACTATTTTAACATATAGAGCTGATAATAAGATAAAAGATGAATTTCACAATAAGTTAATGTTTTCTTTCCAGATTAATTCATCATTGGATAGCGATAATGGATATGAAAAAATTACATAAAAATGGCGAAATATTGTTGTTTCAATTGTCCTGAAATTGGACATGATAATACACGTGAATTGAATCATATCTGCCCAACCTGTGGAGAAAAATATGGTTTCCCACTTTTTAATGCTCCAAAAAAAATTGGGAATTTCAAAATTGAAACGCCTTTAAACAGAGGTTTCTATGGAGCCATTTATGTTGTCAAAGATGAAATCTTAAACAAACCATACGTGTTAAAAGTTATTCCAAAATCGATTTACAAACTTCATAATAAAAATTTTTATCAGGAAAGTAGAGATCATGCCGAGCTGGCAAGTGAAAGTCAATATATCATTGATATAAATTCCGTTAGTGAAGAAGTGGTTGAATTCAATAATGGAAAAGTAATTGACTGCTACATAGCTGTCTTGAAGTATGTTAACGGGATAGCCCTCAAAGAAGTTTTAAATAGTGAAAGAGGTATTAATTCGATAATGATTGCTCAAATTGCTATTGACTTGTTTAGAATATTAGATGTATTAAAGAAGAAGAGGAAGAACCATAATGATTTACATTCAGACAATATACTAATTCAACAACTTGAAAGTTCAGATCGAAGGTCTGGAGAAATAGATAATTTTATAAGGGTTGTTGCGATTGATATAGGTTCTTTATCTTCAGAAAATAAAGTTGGTGATTCACCTGATAGACAAGGAGATGTTCATTGGGTAGCAAATTATTTAATTCAGCTTAGTGAAAAATTATTAACAAATCCTGATATAACTACTGATAAGAATTACAGACTTGCTAGTTTATTTGAAGATAGGGCAAAACTTTTATTCCCAGCATTTGAGCATCAAAGAATTCCGAACTTTGAAGAAATAATTGAGAATATCAGAAATTGTTTCTATCAGCAAGCTTACCCATGGGAAGAACCATTAAGGCTATTAAATTTCAATGATACCTATAATGCTCAAACTTTAGATCCTTGGTTTGTTCCTTCATTATTAGTTGATCCCGACGATCAATGGTTAACAAGAATTTCAGGAAAAGGTCCCTTAGTCATTACAGGTATGAGGGGTTGTGGTAAAACGATGATGCTTAGAGCAGTTCAATTCCATGCTCGCGCGGCATCCTCTAAACTAGTAGAAAAAAACAATGTAGATAAGCAAATTGAAATACTAAGAAATGAAAGATATGTAGGTTTGTATGTGTCATGTAAAGAATTACTTGATAAAATGGGGAAAGCTGTTGAGGAACCAATACATCAGCCTTACTCCAGACTATTCATCTGGTATGGGATTGAATCAATAAAAGCGCTTCGTCATTTAAATTCGATTTCAGAAAAACATGTTAAATTTGATTTCCATATTGATCTGGTCAATCTCTATAAAGAACATTTATTTAACCAAGATTTGTTGAATAACATTCAAAGTGAATTGCAATTGGAACAAAAGCTTTTGGAGATGATCTTTTCATTAAACAAAGGGGAAGATAAGTATATTATCCAAGCTAATCCCGCAAATGCATTCCCTGCATTAGCACAAACAATAAGAAACTGCTCTCCTTTATGGAACAATCATTATATTCTTTTTCTTTTAGATGATGTTTCAACAAGATATTTAAGTAAAGATAATATAAGGAACCTTTTATCATCTTTAATATTTCAAAGTAAAGAATGTGCATTTAAAATAACAAGTGAGGTACAAACAATTGAACTTGTTCTTTTCTCGCCAGGAAAGGTTGAAAAGGCTAAAAAAGGAAGAGATTTTGAAACGTTTGACTTAGGAGGTGCTGTCAATCAAAAAATTCGTAATAGGGGAGGCAAACAATTTGTTTCTGATATTTTAAACAGAAGAGCTAAAAGTAATCCTAAACATCCGAGCAAACATCCGAACGAATTAATTGGAGATACATCTTTAACTTCAATTGCTGAGAATATTGTTATGCGTGGAAAAGATAAGAACCTTAGAAAACGTATCTATCACGGTCTTTCTGCTTTATGTGGCGTTTGTGTTGGTGATATAGGAGATATTATCAATTTGTACGACATGATTATCGCCCATTATGATCATGAGAAACAATTGTGTCCAATTCCGGCTGAAAAACAAAGCGAGTGTTTTCAAGATTTATGTAGTGTAAGACTTCATGAAGTAAACTTCCGTGGTAGTGAATATAAAGATTTTGCACTTTCATTCGCTCAAGCTTCATATGAATTGTTAATGAAATCATATAGAGATGGCGATAAAAGATTAAGACAATATTATTCAATCTATATTAGGATTACTACAGGTAATACTCAACAGCAGTACGATAAAATCAGGCAGCTTTTAGACGCAGGAATTTTTGTATATTCAAAAGATCCTTTAACACCTCGCACCCTTGGCGTCGACACAAATCCAATCAATCAATTTAAGCTAACATTTAGGAAATTATATGGCATATCTAATTTAATTGGATTGGTACAAGGAGACAGGTTTGAATTATCTGGTGAAAAACTAGAAAATTGGCTAAATAAACCCGAAGATGGGAAAGAAATATTAATAAAAAGTGTTGGGGGTACAAGTTCCAATATCGATGAAGGTGATGATATTGAGAATGATTTTATTGATAACCAATCTGAATTAGATAAAAACTCAAAAAATAATAAGATAGAAATTCAAGGTAGTCTTTCATTTTATCAGGAGGAGGATACACATTATGACAAAGAGGAAATAATCAGACTCATCAATGAAAAAACTCCTAAAAGCAGAGAGATAACTTATCATGAATTAGAGAAAGAGACCTTTGATTTACTTATTGCAGCGTTAGGGTTTGAAGAAAGAACTCTTGATTCATTTAAAAATTTAATAAAATTGAAACCTAAAAAAGTCATATTAATTAAATACAAAGAGAAAGGGAAATCAAATGAGATAATTAAAGCTTTGAAGTCAACAAAAGTATTTTATGAAATAATTGACTATGAAAATGTAAAAACAAGCTTTGATGCACCTTCAGGTAAAATACTATGTGATATTACTGGTATGTCAAAATCACTGATTTTCAATATAGTTAGAAATACATTAAAAACAAATGGATCACTATGGTTTAGTCATACTCAAGCTGAGGTCTATTATCCTATTAATGAAGAAATTAATAATGCTTTAAAAAATTATTCTTCCGAAGATAGTTTTAGCAAACTAGATTTAATTACTAAAAACGTAATCAAAGGAGAAAAAGGACCATATGAGGTTTATGATCTATTATTTTCTGATTCAGATGAATCAAAAAGAAATTTATTGGTGAGTTTCGCTACTCCGAAATATGAAAGACTTTTTAAAATATTGAAAGATAGAACATTTGATAAAATTCAAATTATTTCTCCCGTTGGTGAAAGTGCAAGAATTTACCTTTCTAAACTAGCTTCAGAAGTCTTGTCAAAAACTTATTCAAATACTGATTTATTCCAATATGACTCAAACGAACTTAATGGAATCCTTGATTTTTTAACGACACAATACCAAAAGTATTATATTGATCAAAATTTTAATTTTGAAATTGCGCTAACTGGTTCTAAAAGGAATGCTGTGGCTTGTGCAGCAATTAGTGCCGCATTCAAAATTTCACATTGTTGGTATATAAAACCGAGTGAATGGGACACCAAAAAATTTTCTAAAGGAGTCGGAACTAAAACATACTTTCATATCTCAATATTTAAATAGAATTGGCAAATTAAAAATTAATTATATGAACTAGCCTTTAATTATAAGACAGATTTATTGTTCCTAAAGTTCTAAGACCTTATAAAGCATTGATATCAGCAGATATTTTTTTAAGTTCTCTTTTGAAAAATAAACGATCGTAATAGGAAATCGGCTTTACGCCACCAATTAAGTTAAGGTGTTTTGTAATGAAACGCGTTTTATCTTCAAATTTATTTTTAAATAAATCTTCATTCTCCTGAATAAATTCTAAAATACCAATAACAGCTTCTTTATGGCGACCTAAGTTATATGCACCTAATGTTCTGGTTGGGAAATCTAATTGACGAAACAAGATTTCTGTTAAATCATATTTTTTATCCCCTCTTGTTTCATCCACGGATAAATAAATAGCCCACCATAAACCAGCTAAAGCATGTCTTAACAAATCGCTTTGAGATGTCGACCATAGAAACCAATGCTCAAGAATGTAACTAATATTATCCTTTGCAGTTCCTTTGTAAACAGCACTCCACCGTTTAATCATGTATTGATATAAGTCAACATGAGCAAGATAAGTCCATAATCTTTCATCGGATGCTTGAATTGGCTCTAATTTTTTAAATACCTCAAATAACTGAACGGCCGTTTCATAATCATTGCCAGGATCTAGTTTTTCCATAATACCATCTGTTTTTACAATATTCGGCATCATTAGAGTCTCTTTTTTATCATAAACAAACTCATTGCTTCTATATTTATCAATTGATATTCCGATCTCAACATCTTTTTTGATTTGGAACATATATTTTTCCTTAAAAATTAATTGCTTTTCCATATTAATAATCTTCTGCTTCGGTTGGTGATTCAACAATTACTTGTAACTCTGAAATTAAACGTCTGAAGGGATTACCTAACAATCGTTGTGCAATTTCCGGAATATCTTCTTTTTCATTTATGGACATAGATTCAAATTGTTTCTCATTTTTTAAGCGGTAATCAATGACTTTTGCCCATAATGAATCTTTGTGCGATTCAAAGCTATAAAGAGCTGCCATCAAAGCATTCATAACAATCGATGAATGAAAAATAGGAACAAATTTTGACTCTTTTGAAATGCTTTCATTGGCAAATGTTTTGTAATCTTCTGAGGGAAGTTGAACTTCAATTTTGCTTTTGTTCAAATCATAATTCGTAAAAATTTCATTCGGGTCTTTATTCTCAACTACTTCCATGAAGGTAGAAACAGCTTTTAATTTTTCATATTTAATATCTGCATCAAAATCAAACTTTCCAAAGAATGCCAAAACATCTCCGATTTCAATTTCGAAACTATAACCATTGTAATCAGGATTAGATTTACTATTTGTATAATTTGTAATCGGTAATTTTGCAACTAATAGACAAGTAAAACTAACTTTCCCTTTAACATATTTCTTTGGTATATCGAATTTAAACTGGTTATTGCTACTTCTGAAATTAGTCCTATATAAAGTATTTGAGCATGTCGCTTCACAAAAAAATTCAACATGATCCTTACTCAACAAATCAACTAAATCAGCATTGTCGTGCTCACAGTTTACCGTAACAGAATAAATATTTTCTTCTGATAGGATTTTAGGTTCAGGATTAAAACCAATTTCACCGATTATGGCATCTCCAATACCTAAAACAGGGTGAGGGAAAGAAACATCATTGAACTTCATAAGCTTTGATTTTAACTGAATGTTTGAGGTTATCTGCGAATCGAACCTTAATAAAATTTCTGCCAGAAAACAAAATCACTTTTTTCAGTTTGTTTTTATCAATTTCCCCACTATCAGTAGAGACAATTGCAATGCTATTATCTTTATCATTATCCGCACTTACAAGCAATTCTATTTCAGCATTAGCTATGTCATTATCTGATGTTATAATTAAATTATGATAAAAAATATCATTCTCTTTCTGTGCAGCAACTTTCAACCCTACTTTCCTCAATACTTTGCTTTCAGTAGGAATATCGGTTAGTGAACCTTTGTTAATATTATCTGGTCCTGGGAGCGGTGGAGGTTTAGGTCCATCGCCTCCATTTCCTTTTCCAAATGTAACTTCTAAATCTCCATCTTCATCAGGCACAACATCTTCATCTTCTTTTACATCTGATTTTGGCTTAATTGTTGGCTTAATTGAAACTGGTGCATTTTTTTCTGTTGTCTGCATTCCTGTTTCATCTGCAGTTAAATCGCTCGTGGAATCACCAGTTTTACTATTTAGGTTTTCACCGCTTAAATCAGAATCATCATCTTTTTCAAGAAGGTCTTCTGGAATAGAGAGATAATCCTCAAGGCCTAAGAATGCGACCTTCTTACTTATATTTATTTTTGAAAGTGAATCTAGTTGTTCATTAACAAAATTACTTAATTCATTTTCCGTCTTGCGTGCAATTGGATCAATCTTACCTTCAACTTTTGGATAATTTTCTTTTCGCCATTCATTATGAGCCGGATTCTCCATATTTCGTAGCATCTCATTGCCATTTTCATTATCACAGATAAACACAGCAGCATAACCATTAATTTTTCTGTTTGTCCTTTTAAAGACAACCATTTCAGGTTTTCTAAAAAAAGATGTTCTGTTGGACAGACCTTTCTCTAAATACACATAAAACTTTACATTACCGAGAACTTCTAGTTCACCAGAAAAAATCTTGAATTGGTCATTAGCACCAACATATTTTACTGCTTTATAATATGGTTTAGGATTCCACGATTCAATTTCACTGGCATTGCCGCTTTCAAACTCATTTGGAAAAAACTCATCAATAATTTGTTCAAGGTTTTCCCTACTAATTGTTACATCATTTATCATTACAATTAGTTTTTTGTCATGAATTGCTAACCAAAAATTATTAAGTACCGACTTTATCATTAATCTGTTTCTGTCGACTTCTTCCCATAGTCCGATAACATTAATATCAGTCCCCGTTTCATGCCTTTTAAAAATATCTGGGATATTTTCTTCGAATTCTGTTGGTTCTGCATTATTATTATCGTAAAAACCATAAGCGGTTAGTTTATCTCCATCAGCATTTTTATGTGTGGTTAAACATGTTGCTCCTTCAAAATATGCTTTATTATTCTTATCTCTTGAAGACACTATTACGGTCTTAATAGGTGATAAAGCGAAATATGCTCCTTTGCCAAAGCCGAAGGAACCACCTGCACCTCCAACCATTTTTATACTTACTCCGGTAGCTCTTAAAAAGGCATAAAAAGAAGATTCTGTATCACCTAAAACATATGGCATTCCTTTTGTGTTATAATCAGATATTCTCAAACAAGATATTTTAAGTTTCTTTTTGCCTTTTTCATTGCCATTCAAATAATATAGCATATCACCGAACAATCGTTTTGCGTCAATGTTGTTTTTATAGTAATTCAATGATTGTTTTATATGCTCTTCCAGCTTAAAAAAATTAGGATATTGTAATCTATCTAATTCAAAATATTGAAATGAAACTTTTACGGGAATAGTATCGTTGTAAACAGCATCTAATGAATTTTGAATTGCTTCTCGAATAATTGAATAATAAGGACTCCCTTTATATGTTTGATGAATAGGATCATTAGGACCAATGTCTTTACCTCCTTCATTACCAAAATACCATTTGCAATCCTTTTCCATAATTCCTTTTAGTTTTGAAATTTGAATCCACCTTTGTTTGTTTTGTTCATATTTTTATCATAGAGAATCTTAGTTTCTTTTAATTCTCTATTGATTTCTTTGAACATCAACTCAACATCTTTCTCTGTGTATTCGTAGTTATTTTTGTTTGCGCAATTCCCAAGTAGCCTAATAAAATCTATGATTTTCTGTACTCGGTTTGACGCAACTTTTTCAAATCTTTGCCTCTTCTTTGAAATCATTTTTTATATTTGATATGGTTTACAAATATAATTATAATATTGTAATATTGCAAATATATTAATTACATTTTCATTATGTAGTACTATCTTATGGATAAGCTAACTAAGGGACAAAGGCGTAAAAATATGCAAGCCGTTAAAAATAAAGGGTCAAAAATTGAATTAATTATAGGAAGCGGCTTGTGGGTAAAAGGGCTTCGCTACAGGAGAAACGACAAAACGGTTTTTGGCAAACCTGATTTTGTATTTAAAAAAACTAAAATCGCCGTTTTCTGTGATAGCGAATTTTGGCATGGCAAAGATTGGAATAAAAGAAAAAAAGAACATAAATCCAATATTGATTTTTGGCATAAGAAAATCTCAAGAAATATTCAAAGGGACAAAGAGGTTAATAAAAAATTAACAAAGGATGGTTGGCTAGTTTTGAGGTTTTGGGGGAAAGATATAGAAAAAGACTTCTTACTTTGCATTTACAAAATCGAGCAAGCGGTTCAATCCCGGAGAACAGAATTTAAGTTTTAAATTTCATCTGTTCCAGTGATGGAATAGTGAGAGGGATTACTAAAGCTACAATTAAGTTCAATGCTTTCAAGAATCTAGAAAAATGACAAGAAATGCCGCTCTCTAGTATGCATATAAAGAAAAAGAAACGACATTTCAATTGTTAAATCAATAATCTGCTTCCCTCTTTCAGGCACATTTGCAGCTCACACTTGCCTAAGCTCAATCCAAAAGCTGCAAAAGAGCCTTCCAGCTTGTTCCAGCTGTACTTTTGATTTGTACTCAAAATAAAGACTTGTGTAAGAGGACAGATTAAAAAACAACTCTAACTCTAACACGGACAAAACTGAACTATTCGCATCTTTCTTTTAAGGCTAATTGGCTATTATTAAGATATTTATAAAATTATGATGAAATTTGTTTTTCTAGATACACTTGGATTAGAAATTATTTTTGATCTAATTGCATTACAGCGGAATAGCCAGAGATATAGTACACTTTTATATCAGCATGAAGGGATTCTATCCGCTAATAAAAATAAAGTTGGAAACAGAAACTCTGTAATTCGACAATTTCAATCCTTCCTCAATTTAGCTAAAAAAAGAAATATAGACTTAGTATTAACCCCAGAATACTCTTGTCCTTGGAACATAATAAGTTCAATTATTTTAAACACGAAACAATGGCCGCAAGAAGGTAAATTATGGGTCCTCGGATGTGAATCTATCAAAATTGATGAAATCAAGTTATTTAAAAGCAAACATGCAGGTGACAATACTATAATTTATTATGATGAATCTGTTTACTCAAGTAACAAGAGTTTTTTAGATCCAATTATATATTTATTTCAGGCAAAGCATAAAAACAATTCTAAACTTGTTGTAATTATACAATTTAAGACTCATCATATGGGAGTTTGGAGTGGAGGTGATTTAGAAAGGAACAATTTAATTCAAGGGAAAGAAATATATATCATCAGAAATTCTGTTAACTCAATCTATTTTATGTCTTTGATTTGCTCTGAGGCTATGAATCTTAGTAGTGAATTGAATGGGGAAAATAGAATCGCCATCGATTGGGAAGATAAGCCTTATTTAATATTTAATCCACAATTAAATCCAGATCCCGCACATGCCGATTTTATATCATTTAGAAAATATGTTTTTCAATCAAATGATAAAGAGATAATTTCACTTAATTGGCAAGTTAGCTCAAAGATTGCTAATGAAAAGATGTTAGACAATAATTTTTCACGTAGCGGTTTTTATATTAAGTCTAACGAGATAGAACTAATAAAAGAAAATAGAATTATAGAAAACCACAATAAAGGGCTTTATTACTTTAATAATAAAAAGAATCGACATACTTACCTCTTAAGCAGCGATCCCCATTGCTTTTTAATAGAAATCCCACCTGTTAAGATCTCAAATGCACAACCAACTCAAATTAGGAAAGATGGCCCTGAAGTCATAGAAGTATTTACATTAAACGATCAAAAAAGTTCCTTAATCTCGATTAAATCTGTTTGCGATAAACATATTGACTATTTAACAGAAACAGGTTGTGTTAACTCGTTTCTATTAAATCCAACAAATAGCGTCCTAGACAAAGAAAGGTTAGTTTGCTTATCTACTGGCGATGTAAATGGAGAGGCCAAAATAAACTGGTGTAACATAAGTAATGTTCGATCTATTTATATGGATGAAAATCAAGAGATAAATGGTAGACTGACTGTAGCACAAAATACTTGTTTAGAAAGTCTACGAATTAGAACAAAATATATCGATGTAATTAAAGAGCTTAAAAAAATTCTTGATGATAAAAATAATCATCCCGATAGTCTTAGTGATTATAAAACCGAAAAACTTGTTCTATCTTATTATAATGATTCCTATTTAGATCATTATAGATTTAATATCATTGGTGAAAAAGGTCAAAGAATATATGCAACTGTTGCATTCGTTGGATCAATGCCAAATTCTCATATTGATAAGGTTTACTATACGATGAGAGAATTATTTAATCGTACAGATTCAAAAGATATTGAAAGAGTCGTTGTCTTTTATAGCCGTGGCAACGGCATTTTTGCTAAAAGTGATGAAAATGTCGCAAAATTTATTACTACGAATGATTATGATGATATATCAATAATGAAAGACTAATTATGAATAGAGAAAATGTATTAAAAATTGCGCATAATATTTTCAGTAATGTTATGCCAATTAGCGAACAATTATATAGGGCTGAATTATACATAAATAGCAAAAAGCCAGCAGGTATTTACTATTTTGATTTCAGCAATAAAATATGTTCTGAAAACTTAAAAGAATATCAAGAAGACCTACTTTCAAAAGAATATTTTGAAAATCGCGGAAATCTTCAGTGGAATTATTATATATTCTTCTTTCAAGATCAATTTGATCCTCAGAAGAAACTTGAAATTGAAAAAAACGACAGGTATGCTCGTAAATTCATTTTTTCTGAAAAGGAATTTGAGGATTTTTTTAGACTTGAGCCCTCACGCAGCTTTCTTCCAAAAGATATAGTTTTAGAGTGGGAAAAAAATCTTGATGCAGCAGATTTACAGGAGGTTTATAAAACAACACCAGTTTTATCAGCCGTTGAAAGGTTTTATAAAAACAAAACCCATAAGGATAAAGACACAGAACTAACAAAAGAATCTAAGTATAAGGAATTTAAAATTGATTTTATAAATAAACTTGAACTTACTGATCAATATAGACCATACCCGGAAACTTATCGAAATTTTGAGTTTAAAAAAGTTAATCTAATTAGGGGAATCAATGGTGTTGGTAAAACATCACTTTTTGAAGCTATTGAGTTAATAATTTGTGGAAAAACTAAAAGAAATCCAGATAAATATGAAATTGAGGGGGCAATTTTGGCTGAATTTAATGATTCGTTGAAAGCCATTTATAAGCCAAAGCAGAATGAACTATATCGAAGTCGGGATTTATACTGGTATTCCAGTAATTATCCCAGGGATAATTATCTATATACTTCCTTTAATAGATATAATTACTTCAATGCTGATGCTGCTTTTAATTTTGCAAATAGTACTAACGAAAATGACATAAAGGTTGCTCTTTTCAATATGGTATTAGGTTCAGAGTACAACTATATTTCTGAACGTTCGGAAAAATTTTATGGTTATATAAGGACTGAATTTAACAAACTTGAGCAGCGGATTAATGAGTCGCAACAAAAGATAATTCAATCTGATCAAGAAATCAAACAACTAAGTCTTTCGAATAAAGTTCTTCAAATAAAACAAAAAGTAGTTGAAAATGTAAAAACTTTGAAATTTAAAAAACGATATACAGATATTGAGAAAAGTCTATTAGAATTAGATGATCATAACAATAGATTAAAATCAATAATTGAGAAAATAAAAGATGATTCAAACTATTCAATATCTCAAAATGAACTAAATAAAAAATTAGAATTATTACATGTTAAGAAAAGGTTAGTTGAAAACTCTATTGAAGAGATTAAGAATAAAGAAATAATACAGAATAATCTTAAGTTACAACAAGAAACAATAACTAGTAAAACAGCATTAATTACTGAATGTAAAAAATATTTTAGGGATAAGAGACTTTTTGAAATTAAAGGTACTAATTCAAAATTTGAAATGCTTGTTACGCAAATAGACAAGATAAAACAAATATTGGAATACTTTAAACAAATTAATATTAATGAATACAAGGTAAATATTTCATTACTAGAGTACTTAAAGCTAAAGAACGATTTATTAAACAAATTAAAAGAAGAAAAAAGCACTATTGAAAAAACCTTAAAAGTTGAACTCAATAAACTTGGGAAAGTTGAAAAAGTTATAAAAGAAATAAAACTCCTTGGCAAAGAGTTTTTGACTCTAAAAAGTGATGCAACTTTATGCCCGTTATGTCAATCCCAATACGATAAAAACGAGTTAAAAGAAAGATTGGAACTTATTTCTAGTAAAGAGACTTATATCGAAGCAAAACATACTCAAAATCTTCATAATAAGCTATTACAACTAGAGAATTCCATTGAAATTTTGATAGAAGAAATAAATAATGCTAATAATATCCATAAATCATGTTTAATTCTTTTTCCTAATGAAAACCTACAGAAAAATTCATTGATTTCAATTATTTCTTCAATTTTAAAGGAAACGGATCAACTCGTTAAGCTCAATAAAAATAGGAAGGAATTGGAAGACATGAAAACTCTTTTCTATTCATATAATGTTTCTGAATCCGAGTTCATTGATTTGGATAAAAAGGTAAGGCAAAACTTAATACCTCTAAGATTTAATTTTGAAAGTGCTGATAAATTTATAAATCTTGAAAAGGATTTGAAAGGACAATTTGAAAGCAATAACTCGGAGATTGAGAAACTTAATAAAGAAAGAAAAGAAATACTAAAGAGACTAATAATAAATTTAGGGATTAACGACAATAAGAAATTAGATTTAAAATCAATTAATGAAATTGTTCTTAAGGATGAGTCTATCTTAAAGAGAACATTATCATATTTTAAACGACTATCTGAATTAATTGATCTTGATATAGATGACTCCATTGATGATATAGATTTAACATCATTGGTTCTAAGAAAAAATATTGAATCATTTAAATCTAATCTTAAAAGTCAATTTGAAATAGATGCAGCAAAAAAAAGAAAAGAAGATGCAGAATTATATATAAAGGTGAATCAAGTAAAATTCAATCGATTAAAAAGCGCTAAAAATACACTTGAGTCTTTGACTTCTAAAGATGGGAATAAACAGATGGAAGAATTTTTTCATCAAAATTTGAATGAAATCTTAGACATATTTAAAACTATTCATCTACCAAAAGAATTTGAAAGTATTTCATTTTATAAGGGACAATTATTTCTAACCGACATGACTAATAATAAAAGGAAAATTTCTGAAATCAGCTCAGGTCAACGCTCTGCTTTAGCCCTATCAATTTTTATTAGTCTCAATAGAAAACTCCAAAACGGACCCAATATCATTATGTTTGATGATCCAGTTTCTTTCATTGATGATTTCAACGTACTTTCATTTCTCGATTTTTTAAGATTCTTTGTTTTAAAACAGAATAAACAGATCTTTTTTGCAACAGCAAATACAAAGTTGTCAAGCCTCTTCGAGAAAAAATTCGAGTTTTTAGATGACGAATATAAAATATGGGATTTAAAGAGAGTATCAAATATTTGACCATTAGCTTCTTCCCTTAGCTGTCAGGCACATTTGCAGCTCGCTCATTTCTGCGCTCAAATCAAAAGCTGCAAAAGAGCCTTCCAGCCCATCCCGCCAGGACTTAATAAAAATACTCAAAATAGAGATTTGTTTTAACTTGACAGGATTAATAAGTCGAGTAGGTAAAGGGGAGTTTCACCCCTAAACCTCTCACAGAACCGTACTTGATAGTCTCCCATCATACGGCTCTTCATGAAAAGACGCTAAGGAAGGAAACCATATTCCCA
>Ga0210003_1002217_pt1 | contig 16568 bp, 26 predicted proteins | sample LantaG_FD_182804 | JGI IMG/M metagenome (GOLD analysis project Ga0210003, IMG submission 182804) | Deep subsurface microbial communities from Baltic Sea to uncover new lineages of life (NeLLi) - Landsort_02402 metaG (SPAdes) (version 2) | ecosystem: Environmental > Aquatic > Marine > Oceanic >...
GCCCTGGGCGAGTACACCTGGTCCGGTGATCGGCCCGTAAACGAGGCCTGTGCTATCGCTGTATCTAGGGCCGAGGACGCGGTCAGACAGCGCGTTGGACAGAGCCAGACCCGGAGTGAAAAGATCCTGGTGTGCAAGGACGAACCACGACTGACCACCCTGCGCAGTGCCTCAGTGGGCACAGTGGGTGATCTGGGCCAGTTCCGTCCGCATCCAGACATGACTGGACGTTTTTATCACAACGGCACTGAGTGCAAATGGTTCATTGATTCGGTGTTCACCGGACGCGATGTGCGTACCTTCCAGGGCATCATATGTGAGACGCAGCCCAATCAGTGGGTGGTAGTGGACAAATTCTAGATAGACCGGATATTGACTGTGCAGTACAATGGTGTTATCATAACTGATTGGAGACACACATGCGAATGATTTCTATCTTGGCCATGACCGTGATGCTGGCAGCCTGCGGCACCATGGGTGGAGCTGTATCGGGTGCAGGCGACGACCTCAAAACTGTCGGCGGTTGGATCAAAGGACGATAATCATGAAACGAATTTTGGCACTAACACCCTTGGTAATGGCCGTCACGGCCTGTGGCACATTCTCATCGGACCCCTACGAGAAACGCGCGGAACGTGAACGCGAGAGGCAAGAACAGTATGTGGAACGCGCGCTGGACAAGTCACCCAAATGGATGACCGAACTGCCGCAATCCAAGAGTGCTGTGTATCAGAACGGCACGGCCGTGAGCCGTGATCTGGGCATGGCCGTGAACAAGGCCAAGACCATGGCATTTGGTAAGATCTGCATGGCAGCAGGCGGCCAGGTCAGCCAGCAGAGCAAGATCTTTATACTGGATTCAGACACTGCCAGCACCGAACACAGTGAACTGGCCATCCGCAGCGTGTGCCCCAGCGTGGACATTTCTGGTGTGGAAGTGGTGGACACCCGCACAGTGTCTGAAGGCAGCCGTTTCCGTTCCTATGTGTTGGTGGCCTTGCCCACCGGTGAGGCCAATGCCATACAAACTCGGCGAGATCAGCAGGCACAGCGCCGCCTGGCCGAAACACGCAGCCGTGAAGCGTTCCGTGAATTGGACAATGTGAAACCCGCACAATGAGTCTCCATACGCATGGTCAATGCACAGCATGTGTGCTACACTGTGTGATCGTCCACTGCAGATTGGCCACATGAACACACCTGACAAAAGCAGCATTGAGTACGCGTCACCGGGCGAAGCCCTGGTGGACCATGGCATCTATGTGCTGATGGATTCTATCACCGCAGACACTGTGCGGCCCGTGATCGAGTGGATCCTGCACGAAAACCATGTGCGAAAAAAGAAATACAAGGAACTGTTGCTTATGGTGTGTTCCGGGGGCGGCAGCCTGGAAGATGCGTTTGCCTTGATCGATGTGATGCGGTCTAGCAAGGTCGCGATCAAGACCGTGGGCCTTGGATCCATCGCCAGTTCAGGACTCATGATATTCCTGGCCGGTGCGCGTGGTCGACGCGTGCTCACACCCAATACTTCAATCCTGAGCCATCAGTTCAGCTGGGGCAATCACGGCAAGGCACACGAACTGTTTGCCACTGTGAAAGAGTTCCAGCTCACTGAAACTCGCATGATCGAGCACTACAAGCTCAGCACAGGTCTAGATGATGAAGTGATTCGTAGAGTGTTGTTGCCACCGCAGGATGTGTATCTGTCAGCGCAGGAAGCCTTGCAGTACGGCATATGCGATCATGTAGCGGATCTGGCCTAGCGGCGACGCCGGCCCAGCGCTGTTTTAGTACCTTGAGGCTCTCTGCGAGCCTTTATTTTTGTCCTAGGAGTTTCATAATCGGAGAGGTCTCCTTCGGGACCAGCACTGGCAGTTGGAAGATCCAGTGCTTCATCGTCGCCCATGAGTTCATCCGCCTGGGGCATAGGCGCGTTCTTGGGACTGAGTTTAAAACTAAATCCGCCCTTGGTTGGATCTGTGCCTCCACTCTTGCTTTCCATCGTGACCTTGCCATCTAGTTTGGCCGGCCATTGGGTGCTGAAAGCCACCATACCTGTTTTGTTGCCTTGATAAGTGGCATACTGCTGGATGAAATTATAATCCAGGATCTCGAGTACCACTGCTTCAAATTCCGGAACCTCTCCACCGTTGATCATGTCCATCACGGCCGTTTTGGTCACATAGGTCAGTTTGCCACCATCAGATCCCTTGCTTTCGAGATCGCGGAACAGACTCTGATAGCGTGGCATTGGCGTGCTATTTTTGAGACTGTCCGTGACCTGTTGTACAATCTGTGGCAGCCATGGCAGAAACTTGTTGAACTTTTTGGGTATTTTGTCAGGTATGCGTTCCTGCAGAAGATTCATCATGAGATAGACCTGGCTCACGGTCTTGGGCTTGGGAATAGCTTCGTTCTGCGTGAGTTCTATGATATCTATCGCTGTTTTGTATTCAGGACGGTCCTTGAGATGGTCCGGCACCTTGAGACTGCTCATGCTGGGAGGTGCGCCACCGCCGGTGCCTTTGCTGCTGATATTCACAGTGTGACCTGTGGCTATGTTTTTAATCTCAGCAAAACTGTCCGCCAGGGCTGAGTTAGATTCGCTGGGGAAATTCACCGTGAGACTGCCAATGTCGCCGCCTAGCCACTCAGTGAATCCCTGTTTCTTTGCTCCACCTCCCAACCACTCAGTCGTGTCGTAATAGAGAGACATCACGCCTAGATATTCACCAGCATAGTCTACTATGGCTTTTTTGATCTGATCATTTTTACGGAATTCTTCGGGTATTGCGGCTGCGGCACCAGACATGATCTGTTGTGCCATGGTGATCACGGCACGACCATAGTCGGTGCTGCCTAGCACAGGATTCTGCACTATGAGTTTGCCCAGGTTACGGATAGGAATGTTCTTGTCAGTGATACCAATCTGGCTGGGCTTGAGGGCGGCACCTTCTTTTTTTATCTTGGTAGGATCATCTTCTTCGCCGGGCTTCACGCTGGCGCCGCCGAATTCTGCTGTTTTACGGAAACCACTCAAGGGCCATTCATTGCCTTGCAAATCGCGCGCTTTGAGCGCTCCGCGGAATTGGCCCTGATCACGCAGTTGCAAGAATCTCTTGGCTTCTCTAGGATCCAATCTCACTTCGGTACCTTCTTCGTCGGTGTAGAAGGGTCTGCGATCCTCGATGTGGGAAATAAATGCATCGAAGCGTTCGGGGTATTTGATGATCTGGCTGGGTTCCAGCGTGGCCTCGGCGATGCTGTCTAGTCTGTCAAGTAAGTCGCGCATCCAGTATTTATAGTGATAATTACAAACGATGATCACAATCCCCGTCACTGTCACAGGCGACCACTGGCTCAATCCTGAACAGGTTCGCACTGCGCTGGCACTGGCAAATCCTGCGGAAAATCTGGTACTGGATCTCTCAGGTGAGGGTCCCAGCCTGCATCGGTTGGGTGTGGTCGGCACAGTGCTCGCCCATTGTGCGGAACAACAGCGTAATGCTGACACAGTGTACATCACCCGTTGGTCCAATGCAGTGGAAACTGTGCCATTCCGGCGCGCTAACAGATCAGACATCAGCCACTTCTTCTGGCTGAGTGATCGATATTGTCCTGGTGAGCCAATCCACTGTGTGCAAGGCCGGTTATGGGGGTTTTTCATGGGTCGACCCACTGTGCCAAGACTGATCCTGCTGCAGTATCTGGTCCAGGGTGATCAGGCACTGTTGAGCATGATGCAGGGCGGCACAGTGCCCCGTGCTGACCAGGGCGTGCTAGTGGACGCAGAAGAATTTGGTGATCGGCCAGATCTCACGGCCTGGTATCATGCCTGTGGCATCGCCAGCCTGGACTGTGCCTGTATCCGAGATCAGTACGACGCAGACAAAAACACCAATCTTGCACTGTTGCCACACTATGATCAGTTTCACATCGAGATCGTGGCCGAATCCTATGTGTACGGCGACACGTTTTTTCCCACAGAAAAAACAGTGCGGCCCTTGGCAGCAGGCAAGCCCATGATAGTGCTGGGTCCACGCGGTTTCCTGCGCAGGCTGCAGGCCCTGGGATTCCGCACCTGGGGAGACCTCTGGGATGAGGCCTATGATGATCTTGAAGGCCCGGCCCGGATCTCGGCCATCCAGCGCGTGATCCTGGATGTGCAACAGCGGCAGCATTCTGTGCTGCCAGATGTGATGCTGCATGCTGAACACAATCGCAGCACACTGGCTCGTTTGGTACAGAAGCATCGGCCCGGCTTATGATTGTTCACTGCCATGACTATGGATGGGGTGCAGGATGGCCCATCAAGCAGATAGAACAAGAGATCACAGATCTGTATCTTGCTCCGTTGATCCGATCTGATCAACGCATCGTCTTGATCAACAGCACCTGGTATGGAGAACATCAACACGCTGTGACCCTGGATTGGCTACGCAGCCATGCCTGGGACTGTGCTGTGCTGATCTCCATGATCGATGCTCCAATTCCAGATGCCACATGGTTCGCAGAGTTTGGTCGTCCTGTGCTGGCCATTGGCAGCTATGCTGGCGCGCACCATATATCGCTCTGGGCTGAAGTGGCAGCACGCTATATACAGCCCTGCCGAGACCAGGCCATAGATCTGCCTTTTATGTGCCTGAACCGCAAGCCTCACTGGCATCGACTGCGACTGTACAATGAGATTGTGGCGGCTAGCTTGCTGGATCGGGGCCTGGTGAGCCTGGGTGGCGACAACGGCAGACCTGCCATGCGTGTGCTGCCGGAAACAGTGGTCAGCAACGATCTCGCGCCCAACGGTGCGCAGGATCAGCACGGCATCATCAACGACATCGTGAGCCTGGGTGATGCCGTGAACTGGCGCAGGCATTTTTTGAACATCGTGACAGAAACTGTGTTTGACGTGGATGCTGAATATTTCGTCAGCGAAAAGATATTCAAACCCATGCTGGGTGCCAGACCTTTCCTGGTGTATGCCGCAGGCGGTGCTGAACAGTGGCTGCAGGCGCAGAGATTTGAGACATATCTGGATGATTGGCACGACATCACTGATCTTGATCTGCGTGACGCCAGCAACATGGTGCCGTTTCTCACGACACTGTGTGCACAGGGTACATCATACTGGCAGCACAAATACCTTGACCTTGTGCCCAAGATCCAGTACAATCAATCAATGTTCGATCAGTTTGTGGCCCAACAACGACAGCGCATACAACAAGGAATCTCATGCCCAATCTAGTTCCCATCGTTTTAGAACATACCTCCCGGGGTGAACGCAGCTATGACATCTACAGTCGCCTGCTGCGCGATCGCATCATCATGTTGGACACAGAGGTCACCAGCCATTCGGCCAGCCTCATCGTGGCCCAAATACTGTTCCTGGAAGCAGACGACCCGGATAGAGATGTCCTGTTCTACATCAACTCGCCCGGTGGATCTGTCACAGCAGGCATGAGCATCTATGACACCATGCAGTTTGTGAAGTGTGATGTTCACACCATTGTGATGGGGCAGGCAGCCTCAATGGGTTCATTGCTTGCTGCAGCAGGCGCCCCAGGCAAGAGATTCATACTGCCCAATGCGCGGCACATGATGCATCAACCTCTGGGTGGTGCTTCAGGACAGGCCACGGACGTGGAGATCCAGGCACGTGAACTGCTGCGCTGGAAAACAGTGCTTACCGACATCTATGCCACTCACACCGGTAAAACCGTTGATCAGTTGCGCGCCGACATGGAACGAGATACCTTTATGACTGCCCAGCAGAGCGTGGAATATGGGTTAGCCGATTCTGTGATTGCTAAAAGAATCAATTAAAAATTCACGCCATTCCGGAAAAATTCCACGCCAATGATTTTCGGGATCATACCAATCAAGGAAATCTCGCAATTTTGATACTAGTAGAGGATCATGGACATAACTATTCAGAATATCTGCCAAACCTTTGTGGCGACAACCAATCCTTTTGGCAATGATTTGTTTTAACACATCAGGCAAGGCGGATAATGAAAGGTAATCGGGTTTTTCCACCAACCCAAAAGTGATTTTTATTTTGCGATCATCACACCAATCTAGCAATTCTGGAACGTGCAAAATGTTTAGACACTGTACAGTACAATGCACATCTACAGGACGATGGTCTTGATTCCAGTCATCTATGTTTTTTTCAATCAATGACCATGTGCTACCTCTTCTGACATAGTCCTGAACCAGTTGTGTGCCATCCAGACTGACAACATAATTGATCTGTTTGTAATCAACAAGTTGTTTATGGAATTCACGTAGATTTATGCTGCCATTGGTCGTAAACATTAATGATATTCTAGATTTTTTTTGAGTAGGAAGTCCTTTTAAAATATCTAGCATTTTACTGTCAAGCAAAGGTTCACCTCCTAGGATTTTGACATGCCGAGGACTGCGATCCAGGATTGCTGCCAAAAGATCATAATTTGATTTAGACTGATAGTTTTGTTTGATGTTTATGAGATATTGCGGTTCGACCTTTAAGACATCCCTTACCATCGGGTGATTTACGTTTTGTGTCCAAATTGAATAGATCTGCGTGCTGTCGGTGGGACTGCACATCATGCAAGAGAAATTACAGACATTGCTAACTTTGATGTCTGCTGACAACAGAATATCATGGTGAAAATCCGTTTTTCTATCAAAATATGAATCAAGCCATGTATTATCAATCTGGCTGGCCAGGTTGTTGGTCACAGTGTTATTTAGGATCTGTCGTAGACTAACGATGTCATTGTCTTCTTTGATCCAACATTTTTGACATTCGGGAATCCGGATGCCTTCGTTCATCTTTTCTCTAAGGTATTGCAGATAAGGACTATCTAGATATTCACTTGGTTGATTTTCTGGCCACGCATATTGCACCTTGCCTTCAAATTGTGTTTTTGAGGGCTCGATTTCACAGCAAGGTCGATATTCACCGTTTTGCTGATTTCTCAGTTGGAACCAGGCACCGGCACAGAAAGTTTTTTTGTTGGATTTCACAAGATATTTACGTGGTAATCACTCAGCGCTAAAATATTTGATTTGCAATTATAGGCCACGCACAAAGTGAATCACAATAACAATTCATGGTTGCGTCTACAATTCATCCAACGCCAATGCCAAAAAGCCGTGCCTATTTTTGAAAATAGGACAGCAACCAAAGATCCAATCAAGGGCTGATCAGTTGGACTGCATTTATGATAGGTTGATCGTTGCCATTCTTCATCGGTGTAAGGCCACCACTTCAACAACATTTCGACTTCTCCGCCATGATCTCTTGGGCCAGTTTGTGGTTTCCTTGGCGAGCAAGCGAACTGGCGGCACGGGCCCGACCCAATGATTCAAAAAAACAATACATATATTTCCAAAATTTCTTCATTTTCTTTTCCTTTATCGCACGGGTATTTACCATGCAGTGCAACATCACTCATGGTTTCTACTGATTTTTGGTCATTAGGCACTAACCGTCCTATTTTTTCGGGCGGTTGACCAAAAAGTCACCATTCTGTACAATATGGGTATAGTGAACAACAAGGAGCACACAATGACAGCAGACCAAATCATGCGCGAGATCCGATCAGGTGAGTTCACTAATTCGGAACTCAACGACATGGCCCGTGCCATCCAGTTCGCTCGCGCCCAACTGGTGCAAGAGGTCAAACGCGAGATCTATCCCGGTGTCACCGTATACTTCAAAAACCGTTACGGGAGCCGCGTGGTGGCCACTGTGGAGAGCATCAAGATCAAGAACGCCATAGTGCTCTCCAATGGTCACCGTTTCCGTGTGCCCTGCAACATGCTGGAGATGGCATGACCTTCACCCGTGGCCTGGCCTGGACGGCCACTGCAATCACACTGGCTGGTGCCTTGTGCACCAGTCTCAGGATTGATCCCTTGAACGTGTATCTCCTGAACCTGGGTAGTGCTTGCTTCCTGTGGTGGGCCTGGCGAATCCAGGATCGGGCAATGATCACGGTAAATGCGGGACTATTGGGCGTATACATGATTGGTCTTTTCTTTTCGAGATGACGCCGTGACAGTGAAAATCGTGAAGGAAGTGACCGACTGGAAAGTTCCCTATCGGCAACCTAACCATGTGTATCTCATGAGTGGCGATCGAGTAGTGGCCATGAGCCGCTGGGGCAAGGACCGACCCGAGTACTTTGCCAACCCCAATCGTATCAATCGTGGTGGTCGCAAGTTCGTTGAAGTCACGCAGAATCCCTGGCGATTCAACCTCGCTGCCATAGACGATCTGGTGGAGGATCAGAATCCACCTCAGGGTGAGACTTGGCAGGTTCAGGGTTCCAAAGGCAACCAATATATCGTTTCACGGGATTTGGGCCGCTGGTCGTGCACCTGCGCTGGTCATGGATTCCGGGGTCGCTGTCGTCATGTGAGCGAAATCTCAGCATCAGTCCAGCCATAGGTATGCAGGGATCCATGCCGTATTTAACGCAAACGGCAAAATAGTTCACCAAAAATCCTTGAAGATCATGCTAGATGTGTGTAGTATTAGTACATGATGTTGCAAGACATCTGATTCTCTAACTCAAGAAAGGCACTGCGCTGTGAAAATGATCAATCCTGAAACCAAGACGTTCCGTGTGTTTTCTGCCCTGCGTTCGGGCGAAGCACTAACTCCTGCCAAAGCCCGCAAAATGGGCGTGGGCAATCTGTCAGCCGAAGTGAGCCGCATCCGTGAGCATGGCTTCTGTGTGTACACCAACAACCGCACCGCTGCCAACGGCGTGTCAGTCACTGAGTATGTGTTCGGCAAACCCAGCCGCCGACTGATTGCCGCTGGCTACCGCGCCATCGCTGCTGGCCTGGTGTAAACAGAAACTCACTGTATCCGTTACTGGATGCACAGTCAAAAAGGCTGCTCGCCCTGGGCAGCCTTTTTGTTTATGTTTTCGATCTTTTACGCAAATATCCGTTTTCTGCCCATGCCAATTGTGCCCTGGCAGATTGCTCTTGTTGATAAACGGGATCTTGCCATCTCTGTCTCATTTGTTGGGACTTTTTAGTCTTATACTCTACGCTCGCGAAAATTTTTCTTTTAGGTCCATTTTTCCACTGTGCTTTGGTTTTGGCCGCTACAGAAGCACGTCTTTCCGGAGTCCATTGTTTCGCAATGTTGGCAGACCGCATGGCACGATAATCAGGATCTTGAAGAGCTCGATAATGAGCATTTCTTAATTTTTCATAATCTCGCGAACTAATTATATTTCTATTCTTATTTCTCAATTTGAACAATGCTAGAAGGGCATAGCACATTTTTGCTTTTTGCTCCCCGGTGTACATTCGAGACAACACCATATGAGAGAATCCGTGTTCCCTTGGCGTAAGTACGATAATATTTGATTTTTCATTGGTACCTCCAAGCGATTTAGGGATGATATGATGTTTTTCGAATCCGCAACCGGTATGGAACTCTCGGTTCAATTTTTGGCGTGATTTGATAAATTTTTGGTAAATTTTTTGATAGTTCATAACGATATTTATTCCAAATTGGTGCAAGGAAGCCTAATCCACCAGATTGACCAATAACTAAAAATCATATAACATTAGTACATTGTCAGATAAGAAAGGTAGGAACCTAAATCGCCGAACTGGTGCCAAAATACAGCCACAATCAATGCCCCCAAGCCCGTGATCGACGAGATCCGTGCCATACTCGCCGGAGATCAGAACCAGTTGCTGAAGTGGATGCGACCCATGCCAGAAGACCAGCAACACAACTGGTATGACTGGTGCGTGGGCCACTGGGGAACCAAATGGGATATCACCGACCCTGTGGTGCTGGACGACACCGAAGAGGATTCGATCACCATTGGTTTTGACACGGCCTGGGGGCCGCCTATCCAGGCATTCCGGCACTGGGCACAGCAGGATGGCAGGGTGACCTATCGGCTGATCTACATCGAGACCGGCATGGCGTTCACGGGCTGGCATGCCTGGGATGGCGAATATTTTGACGAAGACTTTGCGGATCATGGAACGGACCCTGAACGCTACTGGGAAATGGCCGCAGAAGAGTTTGGCATTGAGCCCGATGAAGAACCCGAACCACTCACGGAGTGGTATGAACAAGGTGTACGCCAACGAGGGCTGGCATGATGCAATCGGCGAATTTTGTGCTGGAGTTTGGATTTTATCTGTTGCTGGGTTGGCTGGCGATGAGGATGGTGGCCACCATTGCCAATCGGCATCTGGAGCACACTGTGACCAGACTGGATACCGAAATCGCTGCCATCCGCAAGGTGTACAAGCGCGTGAAGATCGAAGAGTATTCGGGAATCTTCTATGTGTTTGACGCAGACACGGAAGAGTTCCTGGGACAGGGCAGCACCGCCGAGGAGTTCGCCGATCGTTTGAAAAATGATCTGGTATTGCAACCAGTGCAAGGAGACCCTGATGTCATTGAAAGATTCCGGAAAACTATTCCACAAACGGACCTGGCTTGATTGGTTCCGGTACAGCGGCGCCACTGTGTCAGTGACGCTGAATCCCTGCCATTGGTCATGGTGGCCACATATCCAGAACGAGCCATTGGACACCTGGATCGGACCCAACGAGCACAGATTCTACGTGAGTTGGCTCATGATCACGATCCGAGCCTGGATCGACGATGGGTCGTGGTAACAGCCAGAAGGTTGCTGTACTGTCACGCCGACAGATGGAGCAGATCCTGATGTTTATGCGGTTGCATGACAATGTTGAAACTGTTATTATACTGCAACAGCCCGGCCTGGCCGGTATTGGTCCGGCCATGCACGCTCGTTTCTATCGATCGGGCACGCAGACCTATCAAGAGATAGAAATCACAGATGTGGAGACATGGTAATGAAAGTGTTGATTTCGAAGTATCGTAATCACTGGATCTCGCCCTACACGATCCTGGACCGCGTGTTCTTCTGGACTGACTGGAGCCGGTGCAGCCGCTGGACTCTGACCGAATCTTTGGAAGATGAGAAGAGGGAACAGAGCCAGTATGTGGACCATCCGCCCTGGGTGGATCGCTGGGCCGACCGTTTGACGCCTATCAGCACAGCCCTACAGTGGGTGCTGGGTCGCTTACATCCTCGGGTGACCTATGTCAAAATCGATCCCTGGGATACCTGGAGCATGGATCATACCCTGGCCGACATCGTGTTGCCCATGCTGCGGCAACTGCAGGCCACCAAGCATGGCAGCCCCAATGTTGACGACGAAGATGTGCCCGAACATCTCCGGAGCACAGCAGCTGAACCCAAAGAACATGAGTGGGACACTGATTCAAACCATCATGCTCGCTGGGACTGGGCCCTGGCCGAAATGATCTTTGCGTTTGAAATGAAAACACAGGATGATTGGGAAGCCGAGTTCCATTCCGGTGAACATGACCTCAAGTGGGTGCCAGTAGATGCAGAAGGGCGTGAAGTGCCTAAAGGCGAGCACCGGTATCATCGCATGGAACGCGGTCCCAACGACACACATGTGTATGATGCCGTGGGCGCTCAGCGTGTGCAGGCACGCATCTCCAACGGTTTCAGGCTGTTTGGCAAATATTACGAAGGATTGTGGTCATAGAATAATAGTCCCAAAGAGCCTCATAGAGATAAATAGGTGTATGAACATATACACCATTTACAAAGCCACTAACAAACACAACGGAAAAGTTTACATTGGATTTTCGAAAAACTGGCCACAAAGGATCAACGGACACAACTACGATCGTAGATATGGTAATTCGTCCCACAAGGCATTCTACAATGCCATCCAAAAATACGGATGGGATTCTTTTGAATGGGAAGCCATATATCAGAGTTTAGACTTCGAGCATACGCTAACAGAGATGGAACCATATTTCATCAATGAGTACAGGAGTTGGGTCAGATTCGAAGATTCAAACGGATACAATATCACTCGCGGTGGCGAAGGCACCACAGGATGGAAACGATCACCTGAACTGATCGAACAACATAGACAACAAACGAAAGGTCGAAAGCAAAGCCCAGAACACGTAGAAAAAAGGATGAAGAAATTGCGTGAAGGAAGTCATCGCAGTTGGTGTCGAGGAAAGACTAAAGATACTGATCCACGATTAGCCGACTTAAGTCGTAAAATGAGTGAGATACTCAAAGGCAGGCCAAAATCTGAATCTCACAAACAAGCCATGAGATTGAGACCACAAGATACACAAAATATAACCTGTCCACATTGTGGTAAAGAAGGCGATTACAAAAACATGAAAAGATGGCACATGAATAGATGTAAAATGAATCAAGATCGAACTGACGACTTGGACAGAATACTAACATGCGATGTTTGTGGACACACCGCTAAAGAATCGCCAAACTTTTATCGGTACCATAATGAACATTGTAAGTTAAAATTTCCGGGGATGATATAATCATGCAAAACATATTGGAACAACTACAACGGGGTGCCCAGCCGGATCAATGCATTACCATGAGCGAATACCGTGATTGGCAGCGAGGCTACATCTTTGACGGCTTGAGAAACTTGAGATATGGCCAGAGTTTCTGCAATCATTTTGATATTACCGACAACATCCTTTACTATAATGTGCTCACGCAACAGGATGCTGATCGTTACATCCAAAATACCTATCTGACATGAAATTATACTTCGCTTATGGTGCCAACCTAAATCAGGCCAACATGGCCTGGCGCTGTGCCGATGCAGTGGCTGTGCAACCATTCTATCTCCAGGACTGGCGCTTGGCCTTTTCTGGAGTGGCCACTGTGCAGCCCAGCAGGGGTGATCGAGTACCCGGTGCGCTGTGGGCCATATCAGATCTGGACGAGGCAGCACTGGATTGTTTCGAAGGATGGCCTTCACTGTATCGCAAACAAACCATGCGGCAGGACAATCTTGAATTCATGCTGTATGTCATGAACTCAGATTCACCTCAGGAACCCAGTGTGGGCTATGCGATCTCTATCGCACAGGGTTATCAAGACTGGGGGCTGAACCTGGCCGATCTCGACTGTGCAGTGCAGCGCACCATAGCAGCGCAAGATCAAGAGATTGACACAGCACTGCTCACACACACTTCATGGCTGCGCGAACCCGCATGGTGAACCTGCCGGCCGAGGTGGACACCTTGTTGCCTGGTGCCGACAACCGGACGCGGCTGATCGATCATCGTAGCGAGCAAAGTTTTGCGTTCGCGCGTGAGATCACACGGCCCTGGGGAGGACTGGAGCCCATACTGACCTGGTGCCGGGCCGAACTCACCGGAGACTGGCGCTGGCAATTGGTGGACATGAGTTCCGACATTCGTCCAGGCCGGTACATATTCTATTTTGACAGTGATCGAGACTGCTGTGCGTTCAGTCTCAAGTGGTGCTAGTTATCCCGATCCTGTGCCAGCATTAAGTCTGTATAATACCCTGCACATCATCACTATATAAACTTACGTCTGTCAAAAGACCACAGCGGCTTTTGTATATTTTCGAGTCGTTGGTGCCCACGGGCATTTCACAATAGGAGAACTAGGTGAACACAAAATATATACGATGGACATTTGCAGCACTGGGTTTGATGCTGGTCGCCACCTTGGTGGGCATGATCACCCTGGACAAGATCCAGGGCCTCCAGCAGGCGCGCGACAGTCGTTCTGTGACCTTTGTCACGGTGCAGGAACGTCAGCGGCAACTGCAGTGCATGACCCAGAACGTGTACTACGAAGCGGCACATGAACCTGCTGAAGGCAAGATCGCTGTGGCCCAGATCGTGATGAATCGCGTGGCGTCTCCGGAATTCCCCAATGATCCTTGCCAGGTAATCTTCCAGAAGAACTATTTCTACAGCCGAGTGGTGTGCCAGTTCAGCTGGTACTGCGACGGCAGCATGCATCGCAGGCCCGTGCGTGACGATCTCTGGCAGGACAGCCAGGACGCTGCCAAACTGGTGCTGCTGGAGAACTTCCGGCTCACTGGCCTAGAACATGCCCTGTTCTATCATGCAGAATATGTGAATCCGCGTTGGCGCCTGGATCGCGTGACCCAGATAGGCCGGCATATCTTTTACCGACCTCTAACCGCAAAGGAGATATAGCATGGACTGGTTAGACATCAAGCTGTGGATGGATTGGTTGCACCGCCACCTGGCACCGATATCGGCCGAAACCTTGGCCTGGCTCGCAGTGATCCTGCTGCACAGTGCCACCATTCCCAGTTTAGTGGCTGTGCTCACCGGTCTAGGTGATGGCATGCCCACCGTGGACATGGTGCTGCTGACCTGGGCAGGCCTAGTGTGCCTATTCATGCAGGCTGCTGTGCAACGCAACATGCTGCAGATCACCACCATCTCGGCCGGATTCATGATGCAGAGTGTGCTGATGGCCTTGATCTTTTTCAAATAAAACGGAGAAAGTTCTGGTTGACATGGCCGCCAATCAATGTTAGCATTAGGATGTCTTGTTTAACTACGAGACATTGCTCAACTAAACTTGAAAGGATGTACCCATGTCAACCCACATCCGCAGTGTGGATCGCGGCGCCAATCCTTACGCGCCCTTAGCCAAGCAGGCCAACCAACGCCTTACTCCCCAGCATCCCAACTCAGTGTACCAGACCATAGCCCAAAGGGCCGGTCCATTCCATCAGAGTGACGTCATCCAGAACAGCATCAAGGAACTGGCAGCTCGCATGGCCGGCAAAAGATTCGAACAGAGCCATTTTGGCGAACTGGTGATGGTGCCAATCTCACTGTTGGATATCAACATCGACATTCAGCGTGATGTCGAAAATGAGCATCAAGGCAAGATTATCGTGCGTTTCGATCCCAGGATTGCCATGCCGGTGATGGCCACAAGATTGAAAAATGGTCGCTACAGCGCCTGGGAAGGTCAGCAGACTGCCTGTGTGCTGTATCATCTTCTACAGGCCAAGCTGATCGACGAAAACTTTCTGGTACAGGTCAAGGCCTTTGATGAAGATCTTGAAGTGCCCGGATCTGACGGGGTCGGTGAAGCTACGGGCAACTACGGATTTCGCCAGATCAACGGTTTCCGCAAGCCCATTGATCCTTTCCACATGCATCGCAGCCGTGTTAACGGTGTGAGATTGTACAACAGCGACTTCGACGAAGACGTGCAGAGTGAAGAGATTCAGCAGATACTGGAACGCAACAACATGTTTCCGGCCAAGGCATCAGCTGCCAAGTACAATCAGGCCACTCCGGGCATGGTGACCTACATACATGGTGTCAACCTCATCGCCGGACATGGACTGGACATGAAGGGTTTTGGTCGTGCCAAACAGGACCTGGACTGGGCTCTGCGCTGGCATGATCGTTGCTATCCCAACGAAAAGGGTGTGGATGGTGGTTTCATGCTGGCATTTGGCCGCTTGGCACACGCAGCTCGTGACAGCGATCCTGAGATCGTGCTGGATCGTGCCGTGGAAGATGATCTCCATGAGCTGTTTCGCAACCGATATGGCAGTCCCAAGGCCTTCCACAATGACTGCAAACAAAGGCTCAAGACATTCCAGACGCGCAATAACCTCAACGACAGCTGGAGCGACGGTTGCCTTGCACCGATCCTGGTCATGGACTATATCAACTGGGGTGGCAAGCTCGCATTGCCACAAGTACCGGGCATGATGATCTATGCCGGAATCTAAAGTCTACTTCTTCTATCTCTGGCGCCATAGGTTCCTGGACGAGTCAGACCAGATCATAGCCCGTACCTGTTTTGGTATCACGTCGCACCCAGAACATCGAATCCAGGGCTACGAAGGTCACGTTGGTCATGTGGTGCGATTTGAACGATTATGGACCGGGCCTGAGCGCCTGATCCGTGAACTGGAAAATCGCGTGAAGTCCGACTTCTACGATCACATCGTGACCGGCACCAACGGATTCCGGTATGAATGGATCCGAGAAGACGTTGGATTTGACAGCGTGGTGGCCTGGACAGAATGGGAAGTGGCCAACACTTTCCTGGGCATAGAATTGGTAAGTTAGTGCTGACCAACCGCCCCCGAAGGGGCGGTTGACCAGAAATCAGCCATTCCGTACAATAAGAGCATGAAGACTTATTACCAAACAGTAATGACACAATCAGGACACAACATCCAGCGTGGCAAGAAGACTCCGGCGCTAAAACGCACAGTGGCTTGGAGTGCCGAAACTGTGTGGGCCGCTGCTGCCTACGCTCATCGCATCAACGAGGGTGAGTATCGCAAAGAAAACGAATACCGCATCGACGAAAATGGTTGCTATACTCACGACGTGGTTCGCGGACGTAATCGCGACATCATGCATCAAGCACTCCGCGATGACAGCCTGATCACTGACCAAGATCGTGATCTGGGCAACCGTGCCCGAGGCTACGTCAGCAAGACTATTCTGATCAAGACCTTGAAGGGCACCTTGAGCGAGTTTGAACAGAGCCTGCAACGAGCAGTAGGCATGACTGACTTCGATGAATGGAACAGCAGGATGGAACTGGCCATAGTGGCCAGCCAGATCCGCTCATACGAGCAGGCCGTGCAATTGGAATCAGCCATGGATAGCATCAGTTTCGAGCCCGT
>Ga0210003_1002219_pt1 | contig 16564 bp, 20 predicted proteins | sample LantaG_FD_182804 | JGI IMG/M metagenome (GOLD analysis project Ga0210003, IMG submission 182804) | Deep subsurface microbial communities from Baltic Sea to uncover new lineages of life (NeLLi) - Landsort_02402 metaG (SPAdes) (version 2) | ecosystem: Environmental > Aquatic > Marine > Oceanic >...
CGGGGGGTGGAGGAAGGAAGGAAGGAAGGAAGGAAGGAAGGAAGGAAGGAAGGAAGGAAAAGGAAGGACGGGGCAGCGAATTCGAGAATTGTGAAAAAAAAACGAGACTCGGAGCTGAGTTTCTTCTCTCTCTCACTCCATGCTTTCGCCTCTTCCGCCACTCTCGGGGCACTCGGCGAGCACTCTTTCTATTCTTCCTTCTCCCTCGGAGTCTCGTTCTTTCTGCTCTCATCGACCAGCCAGAGCAGACCCGCATCGGACACGCCACTGCTGCCCGGCAGCGGTCGCATCGTCGGCGTCGTCCTTCGTCGCCGGTTCTTCATCGACGACGACGACGACGACGACGACGAATGCCCCTCACTCTCGGCCGCTTTTCTCCTCGACGACGCGCTTCTCGGCCCTTCGCATCCTTCGAGCAATGAGCCAAGAAAAGGCAGAACGCGCTGACAAAGCAACGGTCCTCGATTCGGCCTTCCTGGATCCCACTCGGGGCAGAAGCGATGAAGAAGATGCCAATGATGCCGTTGCCGGCAACGTCGACCTTGACCTCGACGACGACCTCGACGCCCCGGTCCTCATCGTCCTCAACCACAACCTCCCTCGCCTCACCGCGGCGCTGTGGAGCCGGGCGAGGCTCGTGTTGGTCGCCGACGGCGGGGCAAACAGGCTGCTCGAGGCGGCGAAAGGGTGGGAGAAAGAGGAGGAGGAGTTGGGCAAGCGAGGGAAGCAAAGGCGGCGGCAGCAACAGAGGTCCGACGACGACGACGACGACGACGACGACGACGGAAGAGGCAAAGACAAAGGTAAAAACCAACCCTTCCTCCCCGACGCCATCGTCGGCGACCTCGACTCGATCTCCGAGGAGGCCAGGGCCTATTACAATGACCGAGGAGTGCGCGTCGTCGACCTGTCGCGGGACCAGGACAGCACAGACCTTCAGAAATGCCTGGCCTTCGCCGCGGCAGAGGTGGAAAAGGAGGCGTCGTCGTCCTCTTCTCTATCTCCTCCTCCGGTCTTCGTCGCAGGGGCCCTGGGGGGACGCCTCGACCACAGCCTGTCGGCGATCTCGACGCTCTACGCGATAGACGCCGCGCGGTCGCGAGGCAGAGGAGGGGGAGGAGAAGAACGAAACGAGGGCTCTGGCTTTGCCGCTGCCGCCGCTCGCTCTCTCGGGGAGATAGTCCTCTGCGGCGACGGCTCCCTCGCGAGGCTCGTTCCCTCTTCTTCTTCCTCCTCTTCTTCTTCTTCGGTGGTGAAAATCATCCCCTGTGCCGCCGTCGAGGGTCCCGGGTGCGGCCTCGTGGCGTTGGGGCTGCCGGCGAAGGAGGTCGAGACCTCTGGCCTGAAATGGAACTTGGAGAAGAGAGGAGAGGAAGAAAAGAATTCCGAGCCTCCGCCTCCGCCTCTCGAGATGGGGGGCGTGCAGTCTACGAGCAACAGCATCGAAGGGGAGGAGGTGACGGTGCGGGCCAGCGCGCCGCTGCTGTGGACGACGACGCTGAGGGAAGAGTGGAGTTGAAGAAAGAAAGAAAGAGAGAAAGAAAGCTTTTCTCGTTCTTCGTCGTCGTTCTTCTTCCTCGTTTTCTTCTTCTTCTCTCTACTTCCGCTAAAATTGTAAAAAAAAGAACCATTTCATTTTTGTGTGTACTGATCATTGTTGTTGTTTTTCTTGAAATTGCATCTGAAAGCTCGGGCGGCGTGGGTCGAAAAGAATGAAAAAGTTTTTTCTCTTTTTTCTTTCTTTCTTTTCACCTCTCTTTTCAACCTTACTCTCTCTGTCTCTCTCCCTTCTTCTTCTTCTCTCTCTCTCTCTCCCTTCTTCTTCTCTCTCTCTCTCTCCCTCTCTCTCCCCTTCCCTACTACTGAACCCCGATCCACTTGGCCCACCACATCCACTGCTTCGTCCCCACGAACGTGTTCCCGAACCGCAGCACGAAAGTAGAAAGAGCCCTCGGCAGCGCAGGCATCGGGATCGCGTCGAGCACCCTCTCTTCAAAGCCGTTGACCAGTTGGTACCGAGCGTTGGAGGAGATCCCCATGAACCAGCCCCACGCCATCGCGGTGTCCAGAGCAGGGGCCAGCGGGGCGGTATTGGCCGCGGTCTGCTTGTCCCCGCGGAGGATTCCTTTTTTGCGCTGGGCGGAGACGGCGGCGATCGTCGCGGAATGGCCGACGGCGGCGGCGCCGAACCCGACAGCGAAAAACTGCGCCCCTCGCAGCGCCAGCGCACCCAGCCGCTGCTGCAGCTTGTACGCCGCGCCCACCTGCATCGCGTGCGACGGCAGAGACCGCATCGCCCTCGTGAGAGCGGAGTCCGCCCTGGGCTTGAAGCACGCCTTGGGGCTCAGCAGCCAGACGATCGCGAAATCTCCGAGCACTTCCAAACTCATGTCCGAGGCGACCAGGGCAGCTTCGTCCCAGAATTTCTCTCCTCGCCCCTGGATCTCCCCGGCCATCCTGGCCGAACACCCAATAGCCTCCTCCATGGCGAGCACCAGTAAGAAACGGGGGTTGCCCATGACTCGGTCGCGGAAGCCCGGCCAGGCCTTGGCCAGGGTTCCCACCACGGGCGTCGAGGCGAGCGAGAGCCAGCGCTTGACGTCGCCGAGGGTCAGGGCCCCGCGCGCGGCAGCGGCGGCCATGTCTTTCGGCAGGGAGGATAGGGCCGCGGCGCCGAACTGTTTTTGGTGTTACGGTGGAATGAAAAAGAAGAAAGAAAAAAGAAGAGGTGAGAGGTCGAAGAAGAGGTGAGGTTGAAGAAGAAAAAGAGGGTCGAGAAGGTGGTCGCGTTGGCCGAGGAGGGGGTGGAAAAAATGGTTTCTTTTTTTCTCTCTTCTCTCTATCTCTCTCTCCTGCTCCGGGTCAGGGCTTGGTCGTTTTGAGGCTCGTTTCGCCCCCGTTTTGTTCATCTCTCATCCCCTTTCGCGAGTTATCGGTGCGCTCTACGCGCTGGTGTGCACGAAAAAAATCGGAAAAGCCCGGAACAGCCCCCAATTTGGCTCTCCATTCAAAAAAAAGACATACCGTCGCCGCGATGGCCGCGGCCGAGATGGGAGCGTTTTCGCCTTCGCCTTCTCCGCTGTCTCCTTCTCCTTTCCCGTCGCCTCCCAGCCCTTTCCCGCCCCCGGAACCACCACCGCCACCGCCACCGGAGCCGGAGAGGGTTCCCGCGTCGCCAGCCAGCGACGAATTGGGCACCAGGGGTCGCGAGCGGCGAGGAGCGGCGGCAGCGGCGCTGCTGCTGCTGCTTAGGTCGACGGCCATGCTTCTTCGCCGAGCAGCAGCGGAAGCGGCCGCCGGCCTCGGCTGCATTGGGAATTGGGGCGAGCTCGCGCGAGCGCTGGCGACGCTCCCAGGCCTCGCGCCCGCGACACAGGTGCGCGAGAAGGCGTGCGCGTTCATTGCTGCGCAAGGGGAGAGCGGGAGAGAGAGAGAGAGACGGAGAGAGAGGCGCGCTAGAGGGAGAAGGAGGGGTGCTCTCTTGAATTCAGAGAGAGAGACCACCGACAGAGGAGAAAATGAAACAACATCCTCGACCGCCGCCGCCTTCAGTTTTTTTTTTTTGACAAGAAAAGGAAGACCAGATCAACTCTCTTTTCACTCGGTTCGCAGGATAATGTGCACGCCTGTAATGAGGATTCGTGTGTTTAGGGAGGAAGAACGGGAGTGGGGGAGAGTGAGTTTTGGTCTTCATCAAAGGGAAGGAAAAAGAAGAGATAACGAGAAATGATAAAAACCCTCTTTCGCTCTCTTTCTCTTCCTCTCTTCGCTTACCCGAATCGCTCTCCACCAGCCCGCTCATCTCCCCGACCCCCAGCCCGAACGCCGCGTCCTCGAAGACCCTCTGCATCTGGCCCCTTGAGAAAGGACCCAGGTCCCCCCCGTTGCGGGCCGAGGAGCAGTGGGACTCGACAGCGGCGAGAGAGGCAAAGGCCGCGGCGAGCGCCTCTGCAGAAGCGCCTCCTCCTTGCTGCAGAATCCTCTCCCTGAAGGCCGAGACCATCGCCCGAGCTTCCTCGATCGAGCGGATCACGACGGGCTCCTTCCACGAGGAGGGGCGGCGGGAGCCGGAGTGCTTGACCAGGAGGTGGGAAGCTCGGACAGAAGAGGGGGAAGCGGAAGCTGTCGTTGTCGTCGTTTTTGTCGTCGTTGTTGCTCTAGCTTCTTCGTCGCACTCAAAGGTGAACGACGAGCTGCTCGCGCCTTCGGGGGCCTCGAAAGAGACCTTGGAGCCGTTCCTGAGGGCGGTGGGCTTGTGCAGCGGCAGGCGGTTCCCGTCGACATTGACGGCGACGGAAGCGGCGGCCGCAGAGGAGGAAGACGGCTGCAGAGCGATGAGAAAGGTCCTCCCGTCGGAGTGGTGGACGAGAGCCCCGACGTGACCGCCCCGCGCTTCACCGTGATTCATGACGGGGACGTCGCAGTCGCTCGGGTCGGTGCCGAAAACGTAGGCAGGCTGTTTGAATGGGAAGAGAGAGTTTTTTTTTCTTCTCGAGGTCAAGGTCGAGGTTGAGAGATCGAAGCATTGAAACTCGATGCTTCGTTCGTTTTCTTCTCCTCTTCGTTCCTTCTTCTCGCGCGCATCAATCCGATATTTACCTTGGCGGCCGTAGGGATGACGTTGCCCGTCGCGTCGTCCACCAGGCTCGAGTCGCGGGAGGGCGCGGCGGCCCAGGGAGGGAGCTTGAAGGCCATCGAGATGTGTCTGATTGAGATCGAGGAACGAGAAAATGGAAAACTTACACGAGAGTTCTTTCCTCTCTCGCTTCTTCTCTTTCTTTTCTCTTTCTTTCTCTCTCTCTCTTTCTGCTTGCGCGCAAGGTCAAAAAAATCATCAAAAACAAAAAACTCGAACGGCGAAAAAAAAGGAAATCAGTAAAAATGCGCTCGACCTGAAAAAAAAACAAAAGTATCTCCTCTTAGCGCGCCGCCTTGGTCTTCTTCTTCTTCGCCGCCGCTGCCGACGACGACCCAGCAGCAGGCCCTGCCGAGGAGGCCTTGTCCTTCTTCTTGTTCTTCTTCGCTGCCGGCTTCGCCTTCGCCTTCGCCTTCTTTGGCTTCTTCGGCTGCGGCTTCTTCGGCTTCGGCGCCTTGCGGATGACGACGTTGCCGTCGCACACTGTCTCCTCGAGCTTGCAGCCCTCGGCCGCCAGCTCGCGGTAACGGCGTGCCTTGCGCTCGCATAAGCGCGCGAGCTCCTCGAGCGTGGAGCACCCGTCGAAGTCCCACTTCATGTACCCCTCGTAGTGCTCCTCGCGCCAACGCTCCCAGAATTCCTCTTCGTCTTCCTCTTCGTCTTCGTCGTCTTCGTCTTCGTCTTCGTCTTCGTCTTCCTCCTCCTCCTCTTCGTCGTCTTCGGACTCGAGCTCTTCTGCCTGGAGGCGCGCCGCTTCTTCTTCTTCTTTTTTGACGGTGGTGGCGGCGGCGCGGCCGCGAGCGGCGGGAGCGACAGGGCGCATCATCTTGTGTTGCTGTGAGGGAGAGAACGGAGGGATCGGGAGCATGAGCACGGGGAAGAGGGAAGAGGGAAAGAGATGAGGTTGAGGTTGAGGTTGAGTTTAAAAAAAAAAACGGCGGGCGTCGTCGTTGTCGATGCTCACCTCGTTTCTTTCTTTCTTTCTCTCTTTCTCTCTCTCTCTCTCACCCGCGCCCTCTCTCTATCTCTCTCTCTCTCTCTCTCTCTCTCTCTCTCTCTCTCTCTCTCTCTCTCTCTCTCTCTCTCTCTCTCTCTCTCTCTCTCTCTCTCTGTCGTCGAGCACAGAGGCACCTGTAAGCTGCTGGAGGACGCGCGAGGGGCGCCCTTTGTGTCGCAAAAAGAGAGGTGGGGAAAAGAGAAGAGAGAAGAGAGCAGAGAGAGCAAAGGAGGGAAGTGAACAAAATATGAAGTGAAGAAAAAAAATCGACCAAAAAAAATATGAAAACTTTTCCATCTTTTCTTTCTTGCTGTTGTTTTAGTTTGTTTGTTTGTTTTTTTAATGTTTGCAATGATAATTTTATCGTAATGAAACAGGATTCTCTTTCTTCTCCGTTGCTGCTGCCCTGGCAGCAGCAAAGGGGAAGAAGAAGAAGGGAGGGGAGGAAGAAATGAAATCAAAAAAACAAACTCTCTCTCTTCCTTCTTTTCAACTTTTCCTCTTCCTCTTCCCGGTGCTCATGCTCCCGCTCCCTCCGCCCAGAGACGGGTCGTTCAAGTAACCCACGGGCGCGGTCTTCCACGAGGGCGGGTCGACGTCGGGCAGGCGCAGAATTTCTTTAGAAACCGGAGGCTTGAAGCCTCCTCCGTTGCCTTCTTTGCCGCCCGGAGAACCCGAGTTTGAAGAGCTCGAACAAACCTTGAGCGCGTCGAGGCCGAACGAGTACTGGTCCCCGAACACCGGAGGCACCAGCCGGAACCGCAGCAGGTCGACGGTGCCGCAGGCGGTCAGGTCCAGCACCAGCGGCTGCGCCGAGCCGCTCCCGTCGGCCGGGGCCCGTCCCAGCGAGGCCAGCGCGCAGGGCCTCATCCTCGATCCCGGGGCCGTCGAGCGGCCCGCGACCTCGAAGACGGGCGGCACCGTGCCAGGAGGCGAGCAGCGCGCGTCGCTCGCCTGCTGCTGCTCTGCGTCCCTCGCGTCGCAGAGCGCCGCGACCTGGATCGATTGAGGGGCGAACAGCCCGCCACTGCCCTTGTCGAGGCTGAAGGCGTAGACGGCGGACTTCCAGTGCGGCCTGCCGTAGTTGTTGCTGCCCGGGAACGAGTTGGAGTTTGAAGAGCTCGATTGCGATTGCGATTGCGATTGCGCGACCGGTGGCGGCGACGCGTCCGAGACCAGATCCAGGTTCAGCCATGCCAGCCCGTCTCCGACTTCAAGAGCGTCCCACCCGGACCAGTAGTAGTCCCCGGCCAAAGTCGCAGCAGCGGTGCGGCCGTAGGTGACGTTGCCGAAGCCGGAGACGAAGCACTTTTCGCTGGCGGGCGCCGGGTGCCGCAGCGGGGGCGGGGGAGGGGGAGAAGGCGCCACGGGCAAGAGAGCGGCCGCGACGGCGGCGTCGACAGCGGGAGGAGGAAAAGGAGATGAGGCTTTGTTGCCTCCGTTGGTCGCCTGGAGGAGGCTGCGGCGGAGAGGGAGAGAAGAAGAAGAAGAAGTAGAAGAAGAAGAAGAAGAAGAAGAAGAAGAAGAAGTTGTCGTCGTTGCTTCTTCGCTCGTCATTAGCCTCCTCCTCCTCCTCCGATTCACCGTGCCCCTCGGCGGGTTAGGCAAATACACCACGCTCGGAGGCAGCTCGGCACCTCCACCGGCGGGCACAGTGCCCGAAACGCCCTTGATTTTCCCGCCGCAGAACTCGAGGGAGTCCAAGACGAAATACTGTTCTGCCTCGAGCTGCGGCCTGGGGGAGTCGCTGTAGGCCGTGCGATTGCCCAGCCCGAAGATCAAAGCATCAGCCCCGGAGCAGCCCGCCAGGTCGACCAGCACGCGCGGGCCAAACTGCATCTGCCCCGGCGGCACAGGCGGCAAAACCGCAGACGCGCATTCGGCAAAACCCGTCTCTCGCCGCTGCGCGACAACACTCAAGGTCGAAGGAGGCAGAGCCGGTGAGAAAGGGTAGAACGACTGCGAGGCCGCCCAGACCGACTTCGGGTAGAGGAGGTTCCCGTTCTTGGCCACGGCCACGATGGGCGTCGCCGCCCAGGAGACGAGCACGTTTGGTGGGGAAGCGACCGGCGTCGACGGCGGTCGCACGCTCGATTTCTCGCCCTTGATCTGCGCGTTTGTCCATTCGAGGCCGCCGTAGTCCAGGAGGCCCCAGGTGGAGAACCAGTCGTTGGAGCTGTTGTCGTCGAAGTAGGTGCCGTTGCCGGAGTCCCAGCTCAGCTCGTCGAAGGTGAGAGTGACGCAGTCCGGGTTGGTCGAGACCGGGACCAGAGGTTGAGGCTGGAAAGAAGATGAGGAGGAAGAAGAAGGAGCTGGTGCTGGTGCTGCTGCTGCTGTTTTGCTCCCTCCTGGGGAAGGGGCATCTGCGATGCTGCGGGAGGCGAGGGCGGTCTGGAGTCAGGTTGGTTTTTGGGGGTGGAAGAAGCGGGGTCGAGGAAGGAAGAGAGAGGGTGAGAGAGAAAGGGAGTGACAGGAGCGCCGAACGACGGAGCGACGCTGGGTTGGAAGCTGCTGCTTGCTGCTCGACGAATCATCCTCTCTCTCCCTCTCTGCTCTCTCTTTCATCCATCTCTCTCTTCGCCCAACGGAACTCACGTTGACGACGGCAAAGATCGTCAACAAGGCAGCAGCAGCAGCGGCTCGACTGCCCCGGCTGCTCCTCTGGCTGCTGCGATGATGACGACGAAGACGCATTCGTTTCGTTTTTGTTCGCCAGCGACGGTGGACCAAGACGGTCCAAGGATCGATCCCGTTCTCGGGTCTCGCGCGCGCTCTACACTGCTCTTCTACTCGTCCTTGCACGCGCAGCTCAAGGAAAGAAAGAGAATATGCAGGCTTGTGCAAGAAAAAAGGAGATCGGAGCTCCAACGAGCGAGCGAGCGAGCTCCAAGGAGGGGAGAGAGAGAGGGATCGAGCTCTCTTTGCTAGTCGACGACAGAAGCAGAATGAAGTCGAGAGAGAAAAACTCGTCTTCTTCTCGACCTCTTCGACCTCAACCTCTTTTTCAAACTCTCTCTTCTCTCTCTCTCCGGTTGATTTGTCACATCGTTTATTTGGGAAACTGAAAGAAAATAGAACACTGAATAAGAACATCCGTTTGGTTGAATAATGGGGAAAGGGGATTAAAGTCAAATTCTCTAATAGCGGCCTCGACCTCCACCTCCTCCTCCGCGGCCGCCAAACCCGCCGCCGCGGCCGCCGCCGCCGAAAGAGGGCTTGCTCACGCCGCCGCCGCGCGCCGAGAAGCCTCCTCCTCTGAAGCCCCCTCCGCGGCCGCCGTAGCCACCTCCGCGGCCTCCTCCGTACGAAGAACCTCCCCCTCCTCCGCGGCCACCATAGGCACCTCCTCCACCGTAGCCTCCTCCGCCAAACCCGCCACCAAACCCGCCGACGCTGCCGCCCTCGCCGCCCTCGCGCTGCTTCAGCTCGGGCAGCTCCGACGGCCGCAGCAGGTAAGGGCCCGAGCACTCGTCCCCTCCCTGGGCCTCCTTGCTGCCCTTCTTCATGAACTCGTCGGCGAAGTGGCCGGGAACGTCGAAGACGGCCCCGCGGCCGTCGGCGGTGAGCGTCAACCTTTTGATTTCTTCGACCTTGTTGTCGGGCAGCCAGCGGCGGAGCACCGCCCACGCAAACCCGGGCCTCTGCACGGTCGTCGCGCCCTCCACGCCTCCGGCACCTTTGCCAGGGGACGCCCCGGCGATCAGGTGCAGCGTGACAAACCCTTCGTGAGCTGTCAGTAAGGAACGGGCGGCCATCTTGCCGCAACCCGCGATGACGGCGAGAGCGCGAGCAAGCTGCTTGGCGGCGGCGAGCTCCGTGTCCTCGTCGCCCTCTGCCGCGGCCGAAAGGACCTTTTGCGCGGCGGGCAAGAACCACGACGCGACGCTCGAATCCACGCCCTTCATCTGCGCCGCGGCCCTCGAGGCAGACGCCTGCGCCATGTCCTTGGGCTGAGGGGCGCCGACGCGCTCGAACTTGAGCCCGGCGCGGCGTTCGATCAGAGGCACGAGCCCTTCCTTTTTCCGGTCCACGAGCGTCACCGAGACTCCGGACTCGCCCGCTCGGCCAGTGCGCCCCGAGCGGTGGATGTAGGTCTCCGGGTCCTTGGGGGGCTCGCACTGGACGACGAGCTCGACTCCCGAGATGTCGAGCCCCCGCGCGGCGACGTCGGTTGCCACCAGAACGTCGAACTTGCCCTCGCGGAAGCCCTTGAGAGTGGCCTCGCGCGCAGACTGCGGCACGTCGCCGTGGAGGGCTCGCGCGCCCAGGGATTCCGAGAGAGCGCCGGCGAGCTCGTCGGCGTCTCTCTTGGTCTCGGTGAAGACGATGGAGCGTCCCGTGGCGTTTTCGCCTAAAGTTGGGGGTGGTGGTGGTTTTTTGGAAAATTGGGAGTTGAGAAGAAAAAAAGTGAGTTTTTTCGTTCATCGTCGCGTTTCTTCTCGTTCTCTCTTTCTCTCTTTCTCTCTTTCTCTTCTTCTTCTCTCTCCCCCGAAAGAGATAACAATTTTTTTTAAAAACCTTACCGGTAGAGACAGACGCCGCCGCCGCCCCTGCGCCGTAGGCCCTCACCACGTCGCAGACGACCGCCGAGCGCTGCGACCAGTGGCAGGGCAGTAAGAGGTGGCGCACCGAGCTCGAAGCCTTCATCTTGGAGGTGCCGACGAGGTCGATCGTTTTGTGAGTTGGGTCCAGGAAGCGGCGCGTGATGTCCCTGACCCAGGGGGGGAGCGTGGCTGAGAAGAGCAGGGTCTGGATCGACTGAGCGGAAGAGGAGGCATCGGCGGAAGCGGAAGCAGAAGACGCGTTTCCATGAACTTTTCCCGCGGCCCCGAGGATCTTCTCGACGTCGTCGACGAAGCCCATGTTGAGCATCTCGTCGCATTCGTCGAGCACCCGGAAGCGCAGGTCTTTCAGCTTGAGCGTGCCGCGCTCGAGGTGGTCCTTGACGCGGCCCGGTGTCCCGATGACGACGTCGACGCCGCGGCGCAGAGCTGCCTCCTGAGGCTGGTACTGGGCGCCGCCGTACAGACACAGGCAGGAGAGGCCGTGGGCCCCGCCGATGGTCTCGAAGTCCGCAGCGACCTGCTTGGCGAGCTCGCGGGTCGGGGCGAGGACGATGCAGCGCGGGGACCGGCCGTGGGCGCGGCGGTGAGTGGTGGAAGAGTTTTCGGATCCATTCTCGGAAAAGCCGGCGAGGCGCTCCACGATCGGGAGCACGAACGCCAGCGTCTTGCCGCACCCCGTGCGCGCCCTGCCCACGACGTCGGACCCATCTAAAACGAGGTCGAGCGTGGCGGCCTGGATGGGAAAGAGCGTCGAGATGCCGCGCGCGCGGAGGGCCTGCTTTGTGGGAGAAGAGAGGCGGAACTCGTCGACCGACTTGCCCTCGCCCGAAGCGGCCTCTCCCCCTTTCCCGTCGTGGCTCGGGTTTTTGCCGTTGCTTTCCGTTGCAGGAGCAGCAGCAAGAGCAGCGGTTTTCGTGGAAGAAGCAGCGCGGGGAGAGGACGGCGCTGCCGCGGCCTTGTCCTTCTTGTCCTTCTTGTCCTTCTTGTCCTTCTTCTGCTCAACGCCGTTGGCGTCAACAGCCGAAGAAGCGGCGGCAGCAGCCGCCGGCGGCTTTTCCAATGCCGCCTTCCTCGCGGGCGCCAGCGGCTGCGGCGTAGCGGGAGTCTCATCGTCGTCCTCCTCGGACTTCTTGCTCTTCTTCTTGCTCTTCTTGTCAGACGCAGCGTCGTCAGAGGAGGACTTGGCCTTCTTCGAGGGCTTCTCGGCGGCGGCGATGATGGGAGCGGCGGCATTCGTCGTCGCGTCGACCTCCATGTCGCCGTCGTCGTTGTTCCTCTTCTCCTCCTTCTCGCCACTGCCCTTCTTCTTCTCGGCCTTCGCGGCCCTCTTCTCGGCGGGGCTCTTGTTGTTGTACTTGTTCTTGTTCTTTTTCGGCTTGGCGACGCCGGCGACGGCGCGCTCGGCCTTGCGCTTCGCCTTGCGGCCGCGACCGCCGGCGAGCGCCTCCTTTGCCCGCTTCTCTGCCTTGGCGGCCTTGGACTTTGAGAGCACCTTGGCCATCTTGATTATGCGAGGGGGTTGATTGATGCTACTCCTCGTCGAGAGACGGTAGAGAGTGTGTGCTTTGGGTTCTCTCGGAGGGGCGTCGGAACGACAGAGGCAAGAAGAGAGAATTTAGTGATTTCTCTGCGGCTAGATTTTTCGAGAAAAACTCGGCTCTCCACTCTTCGCCAATTCCAACTCTCTCTCTCGTTCTGCTCTCTCTTCCTCCTTCGAAGATGCCTCTCCCGATGCAGCAGGCGCGAGCCGCGCGCCTGTCCGTGTCGGCCCTCGCCTCGCCGCGTGGCGGCGGGTCTGGAGAGCGCGCCAAGACGGCCCGAGCGCCTGCGATTCCGTCGGCGTCGACGGCTGTGGCATTGTCGTCGGTGGCATCGTCTGCATCATCGTCCCCTTCGTCGACGCTCCCCCTCCCCCCCTCGATCGACCAGTGGCACGAGGTCGGCACCGGCAACGGCGATGAAAAGGACGCCAACTACTGCGGCGTCGAAGGTGAGAAGAGAAAACAGAGAGGAGAGGCCAGAGAATTCGAATGAGAGAGAGAGAGAGAGGGCGAGAGCTCCGACAACAACGTTGACGACGGCGGCTAAAAAAACACTCACTTCAACCTCCTCACTCCTCCTCTTTCTAACCAACCTCAAAAACAGGAACCCCGCTCGCCCGCCGTGCTGCCCCGCTCTCCTCTTCTGCAACCGCCCCACCCAAGGGCCTCTACCACATCCACACGTTCGGCTGCCAGATGAACGTGGCCGACTCGGAGCGCATGGCGGGCGCCTTGGAGCTCGCGGGCTGGCGGCAGTCCGAAACGGGCGCCGATGGCGCCTCTGTGATCATCTACAACACCTGTTCGATCCGGGACAAGGCGGAGCAGAAGGTTTATTCGGCCCTGGGGAAGCAGGCCAAGAGGAAGCGCGCGGTGATGTCCCGAAAGAGGGAAACAGCAGCAGCAGGAGGAGGAGCAGAGAGCAACTCTGCTTCCGCCTCTTCTGCTCCGAGGAAACTCCCCTCCGACCTCAAGCTCGTCCTCGCTGGCTGCGTCGGGTCCCAGGAGGGGTCAGCCCTCCTCCGCCGCGTCCCCGAGCTCGACCTCGTCATGGGCCCGCACCACGCCAACCGCATCGCGGAGCTGCTCGAGAGGGTGGACCTGGGGCAGCAGGTCGTCGCCGTCGACCCTGTCGAGATCGAGGAGGACGTCGCCTTGCCTCGGAGGGGCTCGAAGCTGACGGCGTGGGTGAATGCTTCGTTTGGGTGCAACGAGGCGTGCACCTACTGCGTGGTGCCGAGGACCAGGGGCGCGGAGCAGTCGAGGAAACCCGACGACATCAGGAGGGAGATGCTGAGCTTGGGGTAAGGAGAGGAAGAGAAAGTTTTGACCTTTTTTCTTTCGGGTTTCTTTTTCAATTTTTCTTCGTCTTTTTTCTCGACCTTCCCGATCTCCAAATCTTTCGGTCAAAACCACCACCCCACTCACCCCGCCGATTTTCTCTTTTAAAAAACGCCACCACCGCAGCGAGGCGGGGTACAAAGAAGTTACTCTCCTGGGACAGAACATCGACGCCTACGGCCGCGACCTCCCGGGCGCCGCCGCCGACGGCAGCGGCCGCCGCGCTTGGACTTTTACTGATCTCCTGCGCCACGTCCACGACGTTCCCGGCATCGAACGCATCCGCTTCGCCACGTCGCACCCGCGGTACTTCACCGAAAGGCTGATCAAGGCCTGCGCCGAGCTGCCCAAGCTCTGCGAGTTCTTCCACGTTCCGTTTCAAAGCGGCGACGACAATATCCTGAGGGAGATGGCGCGGGGGTACACAGCAAAACGCTATAAAAGGGTAGCAGACGCCATCCGGCGCCACATGCCCGACGCCAGCATCAGCGGCGACGCCATCGTGGGCTTTCCCGGGGAGACGGAGGAGCAGTTTGAAGCCACGGTGCGACTGGTGAGGGAAGTGGGCTTTGACCGAGTGAACACTGCGGCCTTCTCCCCTCGGCCGGGCACCGCTGCCGCCGAGCGAGAGGATCAAGTTGCAGACCTGATCAAATCGGATCGACTCAACCGCCTGAACGCGGTGGTGGACGAGATCGCTGAGGAGCGCGCCCGGCGGTTCTTGGACCGGGAGCTCGAGGTCCTGGTGGAGGGCGTCAACCCGAAGCTTGCAGAAGCTCAGAGGACAGGGGCGACGCTCGTCGGAGGCTCGGCTTTCGGGAGGTCGAGGCACAACAAGCTGGTCTTCTTCGACGGCGACGGCGAGGACCTGCAGGGGAGCACTGTGACGGTCAAGGTGGAGCGGGTGCACGCGTACAGCCTGTTTGGGGAGATGACGGGGGTGATGAAGAGGGCTTGAAGGTTTTTGTTGTTGTTTTCTGTAAAAAGAAAAAAGAGAAAGAGATTTTTCGAAAAATCGTTTCCACTTTCTTTTGCTTCGTTCGCTCCTCTTTTTCGTTTTCTTTTTTTTGCTTCGCTCGCTTTTCCTATTTTCTCTCTCTCTTCCTCTTTTCTCTTTTTTCTTGCTTCGAGCGCAGAGCGAGAGAGAGAGAGAACGCACTCGGTCTCCACGATGGACGGTGCGTTTGTCTGCGTTGTTCGAAAGGAGCGGAGAAGAGAAAAAAGAAAGAGAAAAAAGAAAGGAGAAGCCGGGAAGAAACAACTTTTTCTTCCTCTCTTTTCTCCGACTTTTCAACTCAAACCCTGCCCGATCGACCTCGCCGCGTGCCTGTGAGACCGTGTGGCTTCCTTGGGGAGAGAGGGAAAGAGAAGAAGCTCACGTGAAAGACCCTAAAAAAACGAAAAAAGAAAAAAAGAAAAAGAAGCTCCGGCGGCAGAGGGCGCCCGCGACGCTCAACAGCAACCTCAGCAGAATCCTCAAGCTCAAGCTCAAGCTCAAGCTCCTCAAGTTCCTCCAGCTCCGACGCCGCGCCGCGAGCCCTCGATCCCTCTTCCTGGGCTCCTGCCCTTCCTCAGCGCTCCCTCCGGGGTGCTCCCGGCAATGGCGACCTACCTCGGAGGCGGCGGCGGGTCACGCGCGCTCTCTCTCGGGTTCGGAGGAGGAGTCGGGGGAACGACGACGGCGACGACGACGGCGGCGGCAAACACGACGACGTCGGCGACAGCCGCTCCTTCGACCGCTGAGAGGGCCGACATTACTTTCGACAGGTCCGCCGAAGACGAAGACGCCGCCGCCGCAGACGCGGCCGCGATGGCCGCCGCCAACTCCCTGGGCTTTGGCGGCTCGTTCATGATGGCGCCCTCGCTCGAGATCCTGAACACGAACAACAACGCGAACGGCAACGCGAACGGCAACGCGGACGGCAACAACGCGAACGGCAACGGCGGCAAGTCGCCGCTCCCGCCGGCGACGCCCAACAACAACACCTTGGCCTCTTCTCCTTCTCCCTCTCGGGCCGTCGCCGCCGCTGCCGCTGCCGCCGCTGCTGCCACTGCTGCCGCTGCTGTCAACTCGCAGCGCCACTTTGCTTCTTTGGGAGGAGGGAACGGAGCAGCAGGGATCTCGCCGATGCGCTCCCCGCTGCTCTCGATGAAGACCCGCGGCGGCGGTGACGGCGCGCCGTTTTCTTCGACGACGAAAAACGCCGCCAACGCCGCTGCTGCCCTCACCCCTCGCAGCGGCGCAGCGGCGGTGACGATGCTCCAGGTCGCGCAAGGGGGAGGAGGAGGAGGAGGAGGAGGAGGAGGAGGAGGCGCAGGATCTCCCCGCCTCAACAAGAAAGTGGCGTCGTCGTCGTCGCCCAGGGCCTTTGGCGGAGGCGGAAGTGGAGGAAGGGGCAGCGGCGGAAACGGAGGAGGAGGAAGCGTTGCCGCCGTTGCGACCCCGACCTCTCCGACGCGCCGCCAGCAGCTCGCCGCGCTCGTCTCCCCGGACTACCGCCGAGGAGGAGCAGGAGGAGAAGAAGATGCGGAGGACTTTGACGAGGACGGCATCTACGACGAAGAAGAGGACGAGGAAGAAGACGGCGACGACGACGGCGAGGAAACGGAGGAAGGAGGAACGACGCCAAGGGCGGCGACGACGACCGCCGCCGGCGGAGAAAAACCCAAGCGCAAGAAGAAGTCTTCTTCGTCGAAGCGCCAGACCGACACCGCCGACCTCGCCCTCATCAACGACCCCACCGTCGACGAGAACACCAAGAAGAAGCTGCGCCGCAAGCTGGCCAACCGCGACAGCGCCAGGCGCGTGCGCGCGCGCAGGGCGGCCGAGTCCGAGGCCAAGTCGCGCGGCTTGGCCGTCTTGCGCGCGCAAAACGCCGAGCTGGAGGAGGCGCTGAGGCGCTCCGAGGGGGCGCAGCGGGCGCTGGACGACCAGTGCCGCGACGCGGAGCGCAGGTGGAGGTCGAGCTCGCACGTCGCGGAGGGCCTGAGGCAGGAGGTGGAGGCGCTGCGGTGCGCGCTGGAGAGGAACGTGACCGCGATGGGGGTGCTGGTCGGTAAAGTGGTGGAGTTCGGTGGAGGTGGAAATGGAAACGGCAACGGCAACGGCAACGGCAATGGACGCCCTGCCCCGCCCCTGCCCCCGCCCCCGCCTCGCGTCACGCGCAACAGGGCTCTCTCTTCTGCTGCTGCTGCGGCGGCGGCGGCGGTGGCGGCGGGGAACAACGAAAACGCGGAAGCGGCGAGGCCGCGCCCGTCGCCGTTTGAGCGCTACACCGGGAAGGAGCAAGGGTGAAAGGTTTTTTGTTTTGTCTTTTTTATGCTTTTCGAGAGCCTTGAGAGTTACAGAGAATGCGAATCCGAATCTCTCTCGGAGAGATTCGGACCCGCCGAGAGTTACAGAGAGAGAATCTCTCTGTCTCTCTCTCTCTCTTAAGAGAGACGGTGGTGAGTGATGAAAGAGAGAGCGCACGGCGGTGGGGGG
>Ga0210003_1002220_pt1 | contig 16562 bp, 8 predicted proteins | sample LantaG_FD_182804 | JGI IMG/M metagenome (GOLD analysis project Ga0210003, IMG submission 182804) | Deep subsurface microbial communities from Baltic Sea to uncover new lineages of life (NeLLi) - Landsort_02402 metaG (SPAdes) (version 2) | ecosystem: Environmental > Aquatic > Marine > Oceanic >...
CCGATCTCTCTCTCTCTCTCTCTCTTTCCTCTCACTCATCCATCTCCTCCGCCCCACCGCCTCCTCCGTTCCCTCCACCCCCTTCGACCACCTCTACCTCCACCTCGTACTCCTGGTCGCACCCGACGTACGAGTCGCACATGAAGAACAGCACCACGGGGCCGCCGCCGGGCCTCGGCGCGGCAAAGTCCAGCGAGGCCCTCGCGCTCGCGGCCGAGCCGATCGCGACGCGCTTGACGGCCAGCAGCGCGTTGGTCGAGGGCTGGCCGGCGACGAGCCACCAGCCTTCCGGGTGAGGGCCTCCGGGGAAGTGCGGGGTGTAGGGGGGGGTCGAGGGGGCGACGCCGCCCTCGCGCTCGAGCTCGACGGAGATCGTGACGTTGGAGCCCTCTGGCGCCGCGAGAGGAGCCGACGCCGACACCTTTTTCTTCGCGTCGCCGTCTTCCTCGTCTCCGCCGCCACTGCCCCCCTCGGCGACGCCCTCGACGCCCTCGACTTCGACTTTGTACGACAGCGAGATGTCCGGGTAGCGGTTGGCGGCCCTGGCGACGTCGGCGAGCTGCGAGGGGGTCAGCGCCACGGCGCCCAAGATCTGCGCGCGCGCGTCGTCGTCGAGGTCGAGGAGGTCAAAGACCGACTCGACGCCGGCAGCCTTGGCCTGCCGCAGCGCCGCGTCGCCTGCCCTGAGGTGCGGCAGCTGCAGCAGCTGCGAGTCCCTGGGCCACAGGGCCTGCGCCACCGACTGAGAGGCCTCCATGGCCGCGAGGGCGGGAGAGAGCCAGCCCGCCGACGCCGCGACGTCGACCGCGGCGTGCAGCAGCCGCGCCGCCGTCGGCACGACGACGGCAGAGGCGTCGGCAGCGAGCCCCGGCGCCAGCGCCGCGACCTTCCTCGAGAGGTGCGCCTGGAGCAGCGCGTGCGCCTTGACGTGCGGGTCCGTCCAGTCGACCTGCGATCCCGCGGGCGGAGCCGGAGGAGGGAGCTGCGCGTGCGAGAGCAGGCGGCGGACGGCGGCGGGCTCCCCCGGGCGGCAGGGCAGCGCGTCAAACTCGGACGCAGCAGAGACGATGTCGAAGAGGCCGCGTAGCTTGGTCTTGGGGCCCAGCGACGCGCCCAGGAGCTCGACGGTCGCGTAGTTGATGTAGTAGTACGACGCGATCATTCCCAGGTTGAGCGGTTCGAGCAGCCCGCCGGCGGCAGCGGCGGCCTCGTCGCCGCCGCCGTCTTCGACGACCGCAATCAACTTCGACGCCTCGAGGTCCGCCAGCGTCGTCTCGACCAGGTCCGACAAGTGGTCGCTCAGGTGCCGGTGCGACCCCCCCGCGAGGCCGTAGTAGTTGGGGTTCGCAGAGAGCCTGCGGTAGAGCAGCGTCCACGTCATCCAGTCCACGGCGTCCTGCTTCGTCGTCACGACGCGGCCGACGACCTCGGCCGCGAGGTGGTCGTGCAGCGCGCGGTCGAGGTGCGACTCGAGCGGCAGCGGCTCGAGGAGGAACTTCTTGTAGTATTCTTTCCGCGGGGCGTGGCACATCAGCACCGCGGTGCAGCGGGCTGGGGCGCCCGTGGAAGAGGAGGAGGAAGAAGGCGAATACGTGGCGCGTCCCATCATCTGGAGGATGTCGACGACCGGGTAGTCTCCCCCGCCGCTGCTTCCTCCTCCTCCTCCTCCTCCGCCGCCGCCGCCGACGACCTCCTCGTCCGCGCTCGCGTCCCAGGCCTGCGTCCCCGCGATGACGACGCAGCGCGCCCTGAGCTTCATGCCCCAGGCCGTGGGCGCGGTCGCGACGACGACGGAGATGGCGCCGGACGTGAACAGCGCGTCGACGGCGGCGCGCTCGCCCGCGGGCTGGCCCTCGAAGCACCAGCCGACGCCCGACTCGAGGGCGTGGCGCAGCGCGGCGTCGGCGACCGACGACGACGTCTCGCTGCCCTCTCCCTCGCCGTCGAGCGCCGCCCTGACGGCCTTGGCGTCGCCCAGGAAGCGCGAGGGATCGCCGTCGGCGGCGGCGGATGTCAGCAGGTCGAGCGCGGCCAGGCGGGCGTGCCTGCGGGTGGCGACGAAGACGATCGAGGGGAGCGGCGCCTTCGAGTCCCTCCCGCCGGCGGCGGCGTGCTTGACGACGGCGCTGTAGGTCGGCCTCGCCATCGCCGCGGCCCTCGCGTCCGGGTTCGCGACGTCGAAGCCCTGCACGTGGACCTCTAGCGGCACCGGCCTCGCCGAGGGCGCGAAAGCGAAGATCCCGGACCCGGGCTTGGCGCCGAGCCACTCGCCGACGTCGCGCGCGTTGGCGAGCGAGGCGGCGAGCCCGACAAACCGCGTCGGCGGGCGCGGCGCCGCCGCCGCCTTGCCCCCCGCCGCTCTCTCCTTCCCCTCCTGCTGCTGCGTGGCCGCGATGTACCTCAGCCTCGACAGAACGACCTCGTAGGCCGGGCCGCGGGGCCCGCCGAGCAGGTGCAGGTCGTCGGCAACCACCAGCGACAGCTCGCGGACGGCCCGGCGCTGCTTCCACCTGCGGGAGAGGGCGTCAAAGCGCTCGGGCGTCGCGACGACGACGTCCGAGCCCTCGAGCGCCTTGAGGTCCGCGGGCCCGTCCCCCGTCAGCTCCGAGACCGCGACGCCCAGGGGGCCCAGGCGCTGCCTCCAGTCGGAGAAGCGCTCGGCGGCCAGGCCCTCGTGGGGGACGAGGCAGACCGCCCTGTGCCTGAAGGGCTTCGGCGCCTTCTTGCCTGCCGCCTTGGCCTTGGCAGCCGCGGCCCTGGCCTCGGCGGCCTCGGCGTCTCGCCGGAGCAGCATCCTCACGAGGGCGACCTCGGCGCAGGCAGTCTTCCCAGACCCGGGGGGCGCGCACACCAGCACAGCGGCGTCCCCTCCCGAGAGGGCGGCGAACGCCTGCGTCTGCACGGGGTTGAAGCGCCTCCACCCCTTGAACAGCGCCTCCTCGTACCTTGGCGCGCGCAGCGCCGACGGCGGCAGCGGCGTCAGGTCGAGCAGCTCGGTCGGCGGCGGGAAGCGCTCCGGGAGCACCAGGTGCCTGAACGACAGCGGCAGCGTCGCCTCCGCCCCGAGCCACTGGTCCGCGACCACGCGCACAAAGTACTGCGGGGGCAGCGGGGAGTCGGAGACGGGCACGGTGAACGTCAGGAGGTGCTCCCGATCGGCCTGCGAGCCGCGGAGCACAAAGTACTGGTGGTGCAGCAGCGCCTCGCCGTCGGCGTCCTCGACCAGCACCCACCACCCCAGCGCGCCGGCGGTCCTGTTCCCGTCGGGCGTCGCGGCGGAGGCGGCCCCCTCCTTGTTGATGACTGTCATGCCGAGGGCCGCGGCGTCCCAGGTGAAGTCGGGAGTCAGCGTCAGGTCCACCTTGAGCACCGAGCGCGTGATCGGCTGCACCGACGCCGACAGCTCGAGCCGCGGGAACGCGTGCACGAGCCGGTGCAGCGCCCTGCCCGCCTTGGGCGCCCGCACCAGCTCGCCGAGCTCGGCGGGCGAGAGGTCGTGGTACCGCTCCCAGGGCACGTCCTTGCGCTCGAGCCTGGCCACGACGTCCGGGAGCACGCCGCGGAACTGCCGCAGCGGGGACTGGCAGCCCCACGCGCGGCGGCCGACGCTCTTGGCGAGCTGCAGCGCCGCCGCGGCGAGCCGCGCCCAGCCGCGCCTGAGGCACAGCTCGAACAGGCACCGGGTGAGGCGCCCCGCCGAGTCGCGCACGTACTGCATGTCGGCCCCCAGGGCCAGGCCCTCGAGCCTGAGCCGGGAGACGTAGGCCTGCAGCAGCGCGTTGACCTTGGCGGCGGGGTCGTCGAGGCGCTCCTTGACGGGGATCGGCACGCGCTCGAGGAGCTTCGCCAGCTCGACCTTCTCCTCGTCGCGCACGACGAGCCGCGAGAACTCGCTCGACAGCGAAAAGACGCGCAGGAGCTCGATGTCGCCCATCGAGGGCCGCAGGTGCGACGCGTACGCGGCGATCGACTGGTGCGACACGTAGTAGTGCGCGGCGATGCGCCCGGCGTCGGTGGCGTGCAGCGAGCCCGAGGCGCGGTCGTACCTCAGCAGGCCCGCCCTGTCGAGCGCCAGCGCCGCAGAGTGGGCCAGGTCGAGCCGCCTCGCCAGCAGCCTCGGGTCCCGCTCCAGGCTCGCGGGGTCGACGCCGTAAAGGGCCGGGGCGCAGAGCATGCGCACGAACAGGTAGGTGTAGCCCAGCCAGGCCGCGGCGTCGCTCAGCGACGAGATGGTCCCCAAGACGACCTCGGCGTTGACCGCGTCGGCGAGCCGCGAGCTCGCCAGCTGCGACTCGACGGGGAGCTGCGAGTTGATCAGGCTCAGGTAGAACTGGAGCTGCGCGTGGCCCGTGATGATGACGCCCTCACCCTGCGAGTCGAACTGCGGCCTCCCCGCCCTCCCCAGCATCTGCCCGACGTCGAGGGGGCTCAGCTCGGTCCACCCCCCGAGCTCGGGGGAGTAGACCTGCGTGCCCTTGATGATGACGGTGTGCGCGGGGAGGTTGACCCCCCAAGCGAGCGTCGCGGTCGAGCAGAGGACCTGCACGTGCCCGTCGGCGAACAGGTCCTCGACGAGCGCCCGGTCAGCGCGGGCCATGCCGGCGTGGTGGATCGCGAAGCCGCAGGGGAGCAGGTCGCGGAGCGCGGCGTCCTTGCAGGTCTCGGCCTCGGCCTGCAGGATCTCGCGCGACGCGGACGACTCCCGCATCAGCCTCGCGAGGGAGCCCTCGGCGACGGCCTTGTCGCGGAGGGCGCGGGCGGTCTTGGCGGTCTCCTTGCGGGAGTGGACGAAGACGAGGGCCTGGTGCTTGCCGGCGCCGGCCATGATCTGATCGGAGGTTTGATATTTGTTCCCGGGTTTTGGGGTTTTTTGAAAGTGAGTTCACCGTCGCCACAAAAGGACAACAAACTTCTTTCTCTCCCGCCCAGAAAAAAAGTCCTCCTCTCTTCTCCCTCCATCTAACTTACTTTATCGTAGCAAATGTCGTTCATCAGCTGGAACCGCTGCAGCGGCTTGCGCACTGTCACGCCGATATACTGCTGCGCGAGCGGGCAGGGGCGGAACTCGCCCCCAAAATGGAACAGCCCCTCCTTGGCGTCGACGCGTAGGAACGACGCGACGTCCTCATAGTTGGGCAGCGTCGCCGAGAGGCCGACCAGCCGCACGCTCTCCTGCGTCGCCTCGACGGTCCGCAGAGTGCGCGCGACGATCGACTCCAGCACGGGCCCGCGCGAGTCGTGCAGCAGGTGGATCTCGTCGATGATGACGAGTTTGACCTGCTTGGTCAGGGAGCGGGCGTCGCCGGCCTTCCGCGTGACGATGTCCCACTTCTCGGGCGTGGTGACGACGACCTGCGTCGCGGCGAGCTCGGCCGCGGTGAGGTTGGAGTCGCCCTGTTTTGGTGGTGGTGGGGGGTGGTGATGTTTTCGGAAGAGGGAATGCAAAACGGGGGGAGGGAAAACGAGTGAGTTTTTGTTTTTGTTTCCTCTCTCGTGCTCTCTAGTTCAAAAAAGAAAAAAACTCAAAACTAAAAAAAAACGCACCGTCAGCTCCCGCACGGAGATGCCGTAGGACGCCAGCCTCTTGGAGAAGTTGGCCACCTGCTCCGAGACCAGGGCCTTCATCGGGGCCACGTAGATGATCTTGAAGGCCGAGGTGTCGACGGAGACGGAGGAGGAAGAAGAAGGCTTCCCCTCGTCGTCGCCGCCGCCGCCGCCGCCGTTTCCGCCCTCGTCTCCTCCCTTGCCCTTCTCTTTCCTCCGGTGCAGCCCGATCACCTGCAGCATCGTCAGCATGGCCACGTTGGTCTTCCCGGCCCCCGTGGGGGCGCACATCAGCAAATTTCCCGATCCGTAGAGCGCGGCGTCGCAGACGCGGGACTGGATCCGGTTCAGCGACTTCATGCCAGCGAAGGCGGGCCGCGCCCACGACGGCAGCTCGTCGACGGGGATCAGCTTCTCCCCCGCGGCAAAGGCCGGCGGGGCGGGGGCCGGCACGTGGACCTCCTCGTAGCCCTTGAAGGCGGTGCGGTAGGAGCCCTGGGGCAGGTCGCAGCGCTTGTTGGTCATGGTGTGAGCTCCAGCGGTGAAGGCCAGGGAGTCGAGGTCGATCTCGTGGCGGCGTGAGGGGGCAGCGGCGGCTGCAGCTGCGGAGGGTCCCGCGCTGCCGCGGCCGCCGTCGGCGGCGGCCTCGCCCCCTTCTCCACCCCCGTTGATCGCCCGCGCCTCCTCCCTGATCTTCCTCTCCGCCGCGGCCTGCCTGTCCTTGGCGGAAAGGCGACTGGCCGCCGCCAGCTCGGCCAGGACGTCGGTCCCTCCCTCGGAGGCCGCCGCGGCGGCCTCGACGGCGGCGCGCTCGGCCGGCGAGCGCGCCCGCGCCAGCGCGACGCACCAGACGATCTTGGCGCGGTCCTTCAGCAGCGCTCGAACGAGGTCAAACTTGTCGAAGTCGAGAAGGGCCACCAGCGCGTTCTCGGCCTCGCGGTCGGGCAGGGCTGCGTCGGCGAGCAGGGCGTAGGCCCTGTCGGCGAGCTGCTGGGCCGCGGCGGCGTCGAGCCCCCCCGCGAACGCGGACGAGACGCGGCGCTGGAGCCAGTGCGCGTCGATGTCGTGCGCCGCGACGCCGCCGCCCGAGGCTGACGTCGACGCCGGGTCGGCGGAGGCTCCTCCCCGGCCGCCGCCGACGCGGACTGCGGCCCCCGCCTCTTCGCCGTCGTCGTCGTCCGTCTCGACCTCGACGACCTCCGTGGCTTCGCCGCCGCGCAGGCCGCCGCCCTCGCCGCCGTCCTCGTCCGACGACTCCCCCTCGAACTCGACCGCGACGCCGATCTCGTCGTCGAGTCCCCCGTCGCCGTCGTCGTTCGCGGCGGCAGCGGCGGCGAGCGCCGCCTCGCCCCCCAGGACGCCCCCCCCCCGAGCGCCGCCCTCGCCGTCAAGGAGGAGGTCGCCGGGGACAAAGTCCGTGACCAGCCTCGCCAGCGCGACGACCTGCGCAAACCGCTCGGGCCCGAGCTCGCCGACCAGCGCCTCGACCTCGCCCCGCTTGGCGGCCTCGGGCCTCGCGTCGTCCTTGAGCACGGCCAGCACCTCCTCGGCGGCGCCGTGGAGCACGTCGGCGGGCTGGTCGCCGAACTGGGACCGCACCACGGACAGCAGGGCGGCGAAGGCGTCGGCTGTCGCGCGGGTGCGCGGCACGTAGCTGCCTGCCGCGGCGGCGGCGTCGAGGAAGCCTCCGCCGCCCGCTCCGCCCCCCGTTCCTCCGGCCCTGCCCCTGGCGACGGTCAGGTCGTAGTCGATGCCGTCGCCGGCTGCGGCTCCGCCCGCGCCGCGGCGCTTCTTCCTCTTGGCGGCCTCGGCGTCGGCGGCGGGCCTCTCTGGCTTCGCGAACGAGACGCGGTCGCCCATCTTGGAAAGCCTGCCGGCAAGGGTCTCAGGGGCCCCCGAGGGCTCGCCGCCGGACCTGCCGCGCTTGTCCGCGGCGAGCACGAGGTTTGAGTTCTGTTGTTTTTGTTTTCCGGGGGGGAAGAGAGAGCGGATACGAAGGGAGGTGAGAAGGAAGAACGAGCGAGGAAGAAGGTCGGTTCCCCAAACGCCGGCGACGACGGCTCTCAATCAGGCATCTGGCTTTGCGTTTTTTCAACAGGAATGACAAAGCATTTCCCTTGAGCTTGCGTTCGCTTCCAGAGCAGGACCGCGCTCGACAGGTGTCGCTCGTCACAGAGAAAATCAGCGACTCGGAAAGCGAAACGGACGGAGAGACGGGGAGAGAAAAGCAGATGCATTGCCGGCAGCGTCGACGACGATGAATCCGCTTTTTCTTCTCTCCCGCCTTCTCCTTCTGCGCAAACACATCTCACGCCAGCAACGAAACGACAGAACGTACCGCGCTATAGTCATACTGGCGCTTGCGGGCGTAGCTCTCGGCGGCGCCACCTCCTCCGTCGCGGTCTCCCATTTTCCTGAGAGAGACGACTCTCGACGATCGACAGCGGGTCTCGGTCGACGACTGCCTTTTTGCTCTTCTCTCCACTAGCTCCTATCCCAGAAGCGCGCTGCCTCCGCTGTCGCTCCCGATTCTGTGGAAGTCAGACAGAAGCGAGTCGCGGCGATGAGCTGCTGATGGTCAATCTCGGTGAGAAGCGCAGACGAGTGCGAAGGAGAGTTGATTTGTGTGAGGAGGAGAGTGGTTGATTCTTCTCCCTCAACAGAAAAAAACGCACTGTTCCTCTTTTGACCTCGACCTCTCCCTCCCTCTCTCTCGCGCGCTCTCTCGTTTCCTTCTCTCTCTCTCTCGCTCTCGCTCCTTTCCCCCACTCTCTTCTTTGCCAATCGGACCGCATTCCACACTTGATGTGTCATTTTACAAACAAAAAATGGAAAAACCGAGACAAAAGAGACGAAATCCTCGAACCCCTCTCTCACTCTCTCTCTTTCAGGGCCTCAGCGCCGTTGGGCCGCTCATGAGACCTGCGGTGAACAACGCGGCCGCTGTCGCCGCCGCGAGCCACGTGAGGCCCCTGTACCTCTCGGCCACGATCCGGTCCCGCAGCCTCTCGCGCTCGGCCTCGATCTGGGCCCTCGAGGGCGTCGTCGGCGCCTTGGCGGCGCGCGACGACGCAGTGGGCGGAGGGACGACGGGGGCGTCGACCAGCGGGGTCGCCGCCCCCTCCCCCGCGCCCCCTCCGCCGCCGCCGCCGCCGTCCCCCGCTCCTCCTCCGTCGACAGCTTTGAGGACCAGCGTCGCCAGCTCCAGCACGAGCCCCACGCCCAGGGCACCGAAGATCACGACGGGGAGCGTCAGGTCCGAGGGCGCCACGAGAGACTCGGGGAAGACGAGGCGGCGGAGGGCGTCGACGGCGCCGCCGACGTCGACGGCGGAGTGGACGGCGTCGCCGCCCGTCGACGCACCGTTTCCATCGGCTGCTGCCCGCTGAAGCGCGTCCTGAGCTCCTGCTGGGACCCTCCTGGGGATGTTGTCGACGATGCGGGGGATGTAGTCGACCCACGAGGCGTTCAGAGACGTCGTCGACGGCGGTTTCGATGGCGACGTCGGAAACGGCGGTTTCGATGGCGACGTCGGAAACGGCGGCGATGGGTGACGGCGACGACAGGTGCGAGTCAAAGGAGCCGGCGCTCGCCGCCGCGGCGCGACGCCCACTGCTGCTGCTGCTGATTTGTGCGATGGAGCATGCGGACGAGTCGCTGCTGCAGCTACAGAGGAGCAGCAGCAGCGAGAAGTCGAAGCGACGGGAGCGTTGGCCGGAGGGCAGCCTCGAGTACGCATCGAGAGAGAGAGAGAGAGAAAACCTTTGTTTTTTTTTCCAAGGACAGTGAAACTTTGACCACTCCTTCGAAAAGCGAAAGCTCGATGGAAGAGTCATCTCGCCATGCAGCAGCAGCAGCAGCAGCAGCTTCAGGCTTTCTTCTGCCGCCGCGCCTCCCGCTCGACGACGACGAACCGTGGTGGGTGCTGCCCTTGGCAAGCGGTGGAGGCGATGGAGGCTTTGTCGTGCTCGGAGGCGCGCCCGCGGAGGCGACGCCGCTGGCCGCGATGCTCCAGCGAATAGCCTCGTCGAGCAACGACTCGCCCTCTGGCTCTTCTTCTGTCGCAGCCCCGCTCTCGCACGCCGACGCGGCCCTCGCGATCCGACTCCTGGAGACAGAGCCAAAGGCTTCCGTCGCGGCGTTTCAGTCTCTGCTGGAAAGAGGAGGAGGAGAGGCCGCTCTGACGAGGGTCGCGAGGGCTTCCCCTTTTTTGCTCGCCGCGGCCGCGGCGACCGCCGCCGCAACATCAGCGGCAGCGACAGCCGAGGAGCCGCTCCCGCCGGACCTCTCTCTCTTCGAGGCTTCTACTCTGGCATCGGCGTGTCTTGATGCTTTCCTCAATGCACCGGTCATGCTCCAGTGGGCAGAGGCCGCCTCGAAGCTGGCCTCGAAGGGAGCGGAGGCGGCTGCTGCTCCTTTCTTGCGGACCGCCGCTTCTTCTTCTTCTTCCCGACCTCCTCCTCTGACCGAAACCAACCTGCTTCCGCCCGCTTCTTTCACGCGAGCCGCGGTGTCTCGGGCTCTGCAGGCAGCCCAGACGCATCAGCATCAGCTAGAGATGCAGCAGCAGCTTCAGCAGCAGCAGCGACACCAGTCGCCTTCGGTGCCCGCGGCTCTAGCCGCCGCCGAAACAGAGCCGTCGGCGGCGGCGAGCGAGGCAGCCGCCCTCGTCTCCATTCGCCTCGCCGTCGCGCTCATCCGCTCCCTGCTCCGCTCCCCGCGCGCCCGCCGGGCCCTGAGCGACCCGGCGTCAAGGATGGAGCTCGAAGCATTCTGTCTGGCCGGCGCGAGGTCCAGGGACGCGACTGAGCTGTACAGGGACCTCAAGAGCGGGGCAGTCTTTCGTTGACACCGTCTTTTTTTCTTCCTTCCGTTTGCGTCTTTGTTTTTTTTTTGTCGCCGGCCCGCTGCTCCTCCCGTGGCTCTGCCTTCTTTTACATTTGGAGGTTCCCAGTGCGTGTATCATATTAGAGAGGGTCGAGAGTTCAGAAGATGACGAGCACAACAACAGCCAGCTCTCTCTCTCTCTCTCTCTCTCTCTCTCTCTCTCTCTCTCTCTCTCTCTCTCTCTCTCTCTCTCTCTCTCTCTCTCTCTCTCTCTCAAGTTTTCTCAGGTTTTCTCCTCGTCCTCCTTCTTCGGCGACAGGAAAAAGTCGAGCGAGCGCTGACCCTTGCCTGGCGTCGTCGTCGTCGCATGCTTCGCCCTCTTCGATGGCTGCAGCTGCAGCTGCAGCTGCCGTTGCTTATGATTCGATGCGGACGCGAAGCCTCCCTCCTGCTTCCGCTTCTCGCCGGAACGAGAAGGGCGAGGACGAGGACTCGGGCTCCCTCTCTCTCTCGCAGCGGCGAGCTCCCCTTGCTCTTTTCGCTTGGCCGCTTTTCCAAAGAGGGAGGCGATCCCCCCCGAGCGCGCGTCCTTGCTCGCGTCGCCGCGCTGGTACGACGTCTTCCCCACCTCCTTCGTGACGGGGTGCCACGACAGCAGAGGCGGAGAAGCGGGGCTCTCCCTCCCTCCTCCGAACGAGGCCTCGACGGCGGCGCCGGACCTCGAGAGCAGCTCCGAGGCCTCCCTCGCCGCCGCTGCCGCCGCTGCCGCCGACCCTTTTGCCGACGCTGCCGCATCCGATCCCGAGCCCAGCAGCCACTCGTTCGCCAGATCCTCGCTCGGTAAGACGCAGGGGCTGCGTTCGTGCAGCCAGCGCAGGGCCTTGGGAGGCGAGCGCGTCAAAATCGCAAAACGAGGCTGCTGCTGCCGCTGCTGGTCTTCCGTTTCGCTCCCTCCTCCTCCTCCTCCTCCGCTCCCTTCGTCCTTCGCTCCTCCAAAGGGCGGCGAGAAGGCTCCTCCTCGCCTCCTCCCTCCCCCCCCTCTCTCCACCAGCAGCGCGAGCAGCATCGGCTCCCCGTCGCTCCTGCGCACAAAGTACGGCTGTTTTGACTTTTCTTCCCACTCGTAGTAGCCGTCGGCGGCGAGGACCCCCCGGCCGAGCGGCGACGAGAGCAGCCGCGCGAAGCGCGCGAGCGCCGGCGCGGTCTCGGAGCGGGCGTTGATGACCAGGGGCAGAGAAGGGGAGCCCGTGGAGATTCCCCACCTCATGATCTCGATGGAAAGTGGGAGAGGGGCTTCGGAGACGGCGGCGGCACCAGAGCGTTGGGAAGAAGAGAGGACCGGCAGCGAGGATGTGGGCGCGACGTTGGGAGAAGGGCGGAAGAGGCTGAGGTCAGAGGGCATTGCTAGCTGCCGATGCTCCTCTCCCTTGGCAACTTTTCGTCCTCGCGTCCTCGCCGCTGCCACGCGAGAGAAAAGCTCCACGACCTCCTCTGGAGAGAGAGATAAACTGCTGCGTCCGCACATAGAAGGTGCCTGCGAGGGATTTCTCCACGGCATCGGGGCCTAGTAAAAAAAAGGAGAGTGCATTGCCTGTCTCACTTTTTTTTCCCATCGTAACCAACCCCCCCCAAAATGATGCCGATCTCGCAAACACCGCTGCGCCGGCACGCGGCTCACCGGCCCATTCAGAACATCGCAGGGCATCGAGCACTGCGAACGCCCACACCCCGCGCGATCCTGGATCGCGAGACCCAAAAGGCAGGTGCCGAGCGCGCCGACGCGATGCAGTCGACCACGACGCCCGTCGCAGCTCCGCCTCCCTCGCGCCGCGCCGCTCTCTTGCTCTCCCTCTTCGCCGCAGCTGCCGTGGCGACCGCTCCCCCCAAAGCCCTCGCCTTCCTCTCCTCCTCGCGCGCCGTCTCGGCAGTCTCCATCCTTCCTGGATTGCGCCCGGACCCCCTGTCTTACGACGCCAACGACCCGAGGCTGCGCGAGGCCGCCAACGCTCTGCAGCTGGCGCTCAACGCGGAGTCGCTCGGCGAGGAAGAGCGGCTCTGGACGGAGGTCATCTCGCGCTTCGAGCCGTTCCTGAAGAACGTCGGCTCTCCGGCCGACTCGCAGGACCCCTACTCGGACTCGGCCCTGGCGCCCTGGGCCCCGGAGATCGTCTCGCGGGCTTACGGAAACCGGGGCAACGCGCGCGTCCGGGCCGGACGCGCCGACGAAGCCCTGAAGGACCTCGACCGCGCGATCGAGCTCGCGCCGTGGGCCGTGGACCCGGTCCTCAACCGCGGCGTCGTGCTCGAGAACAGCGGGAGGCTGGAGGAGGCCGCCAGGGACTACCGGGCCGTGATCGAGGCCACCGGAGGCAAGGACGCGAGCCCGTTCAACAATTTGGGGAACGTCTTCATCCTCGAGGCGACGAAGCTCGAGGCCACGGGAAAGGAGGAAGACGCCAAGAAGGCGAGGCAGATCTACCGCGAAGCGGCGGCCTCCTTCGGCAAGGCCGTGGCGCTGGCGCCGAGCTTCTCGTTCGCCGCGGCCAACAGGGCCGTCGCGCTGTTTGCCGCCAGCGACGACGACGCGGCCGCCCTGAAGGAGCTCAAGCGGCTGAACAGGAGGTTTCCGAACTTCGACGAGGCCCGAGCAGCCGCGGCCGGGATCCTGTGGAGCTCCGGGGAGAGGGCCGAGGCCGAGGGCGAGTGGTCGCGCGTCGACGACCCGAGGTACAAGGACACCAAGTGGCTGAAGGACGAGAGGCACTGGCCTCCGAGGCTGGTCGAGGCCGCGACGGCGCTGCTCGAGGTTCGGGCTGTCAGATAGAGCTGCTTTGACGGTGCTCTTCACTGGTATACAACTCTGTGTAATTTCGGTCGCTTGTCCCAGCCGTCGAGCGATGGCGTTGTTTTCGCACGAGAAAGAGAAGGAAGAAAACAAAAAAAGGAAAAACGGCAGGCGACGCCACAACGGTTTCCAAGCGATCTCTCCTCCCATCGATCTGCTCAAACTTCCTCAGAGGTCCTTCTCCTCCTCCAAAGATGGCGACTCCTCTCGCTGCTCCGTTCCCTGAGTTCCCCGCAGACGCCGTGCTGCGCAAGGGCCCGGCAGCAATTGAGGGCTCCGAGAGCATCAGCAGTGTCAAAGCCTCGGACGTCATCGCCGCTGCAGCGAAAACCTCGGGGGCGACGCTCGTCTACTGCCTCCGCCGCCCGGGCTGCGTCCTTTGCAGAGCCACGGCCCTCCGCCTCGCCGCGCTGGCCCCGAAGCTCGAGGCCGACCTTGGCGTCACCATCATCTGCGTCGCCAACGCGTGGATGCCGGCCGAGATCGACGCCTTCCAGAAAGACTTCTGGCAGCCTCCTCTTGAAATCTACCTTGACGAAGACAAGGCGTTCTTCAAGGCGCTGGGAAACGGGACACTGAGAAAGGGCTCCCTGCTGCATTTGCTGGGGCTGATCAACCCGTTCAGCAGAGTGTACTCGAATGCAAAAAGGGCGAAGCAGGCCGTGGGAGACAACCACAACCTTGTTGGGGAAGGACTGACCCTCGGCGGGGTGATCGCGGTTATCAAAGAGAAGAAAACTAGTAGCCTATCGTTTGCTGGCGGTTTCCAGGAACGTTCTTTCGGCGACGCCCCTACGGATGAGCAGGTTGTGGAGTTGGCAAAGATGGCTGTTGAGGCGGCAAAGTAAGAAGAAGAAAAGAAGGAGTGCAAAAAATGACGATTTTCGAACATTATTGTTTTTTTTCTCTCGCTCTCTCTCTCTTTTGTTTTTTCGGTTTACAGCTCCTCGCGCGACCCCGTCGACTCCTTCCTCAGGCTCTTCTTCAGCGCGGCCTCGACGTCGATCGTCTTGGCTGAAGAAGAGGAAGACGTTTTCTCGTCATCTTCGTCGTCATCATCACCACCACCACCACCAGCGGCGACCTCTTCCTCGATCTCCGGACGAGAGGCAACCGGGATGGTCACCGCCCTTCCGGTGAAGACAGAGTCCAGAAGCAAGTTCAGAGACTTCTCGCTCAGCTTCTGCGGCTCCCCGTCGGCCCCCTCCGGCATCGGGATCGACCGCAGCTTCGCCGGGGAGTAGACAACTGCAGTCGGGGCCGCGTCCGGGTCCACCCCGAGGGAGGAGAGGGCGGCCCTGCCGCCGCCGCCGCCGCCCGCCCCCGAAGGAGCAGCCGCGTCGACGGCGCAAAAGACGAGGGGCTGGCCGCTCCAGGCGGCGGCGACCCTCTTGGTCGCCAGCAGGGCCGCCGCGTCCCTCGTCTTCCCCGGGTCCGAGCCCCCGCGGAGGCCCACGACGACGCAGAGCGCCTTCGAGCCGGGGGGGCAGATCCTCGCCAGGTCGCCGGGCTTCGAGGCCTGCTCGACCTCGGGCAGGGCGCCGTCGTCGGCGGGCTGTTGCCCGCCGCCCGCGCCGAGGCCGCCGCCGCCGCCTCGGAGCAGCCCGGCGGCGGCGCTCGCCGTCGCGTCCGCGGGCAGCTCGACGCCGACGTGCGGCGCCGCCATCCTGAGCCAGGCGTCCAGGAGAGCGTACCTGATCGGTCCCCGGTACCCCTGGACGGCCAGCGAGCCCTGCGGCGGCTGCTGCGGCTTCTTCTTCGGGACGGACGCCGTCTTGGCCATCTCGGGCGGCGGCATGTAGGCCAGAACCAACGAGGGCACCTTGTCGACCCTGAACTGCTTGCGCATGCCCTCTGCCGACGCGGGGACGACGCCGACGCCGAATCCCAGGGGCCCGAAGTTGGTGGCGAGCGCGTGCATCAGCGGAGGGATCGCGCCGTCCTTGTCGGAGAAGAGGAGCGCGACGGGCCGCAGCCTTGGCGGCGCCGTTGAGCCGGGCGCCCTGGGCGGCGCGTCGGGCGGTGTCATCATTGCGGCCATCGCCTGCTCGCTCTCCACGGGCATGGCGGCGGGCGGGAACGTCGCTGTGATGAACCTGGAGAGGTCGCGGGGCGAGGCCCAGGGCCGAGCGTCGGCAGCGGAGGCGGGAGCGGCCTTGCGCTTCCCTCCGCCTCCCGGCGGAGCCTTCTTCGTCGACAGGAGGGACCACTCGTCGGGCTCCCCCTTGTCGCCGCCCGCGGGGACGCCCACGACCTGCAGGTCGCAGGGCGCCTCGACGAAGGCCGCTCCGTCCACGGGGCCTCCCCCGGGCTTCTGGAGGAACTGCTCGACCGCCGAGGCCGGGAGAAGGCTCTTCTCGTTCTTCTTCGACGTTGACGGCGGGAGGTGCACGTCGACGGCCGCGGCGCGGGCGAGCGGGCCCAGCTCCACCGCGGCGGAGTTGAATGCCTCCAGCTCGGCGGAGCACGCGTCGCGCTGTCCATGCGAGTCGAAGAAGGCAAGCAGGGTCGCCGAGGGGCGCGAGAGGACGGCTTCGAGGGAGGCCTCGTCGGAGATGACCTCGACGACCTTGGGCGTCGCGCGGTCGTCGGGCGAGGAGGACGACGACGAAGAAGAAGCCTCGTCGCTGCCCTCGGCTTCGACGGCGGAAACGGCGTGCGGGAGCAGGAAGAGCACCATCGCGTCTGCGGTCAGGGGCCCCGCGTGGCGGATGCGAGAAGGAGACGAAGACGACGACGGGGACGCCGAAGAGGAAGCCTTGGCACTCTTCTTCGTTGCCTCGTTCCCCTCGTTCCCCGTGCTCCCCCTCGCCTCGCCGTCTGCCTCCTTCTCCTCGCTCGGCAGAGTCTCCACAAACAACGCAGGGGCCTTCCTCTCCTCCGCGCCGCTCCCGAACAGGCTCTCTGCGACGGCGGCGTCCCCGGAAGACGCGGCGACGAAAGCGGCTCGGCCCAGGAGCTCGGCGGCCACGGCGCGGAACAGCGGCGGGGCCTTGCGCTTCGACGTGAAGAGCACCGCTAGGGGCAGGCCTCTGCCCCTCGCCTCGGCCCGGGCCGCCTCCAGGGCATTCATGTCGGGCGCGAACGAGACCAGCGACTCTGGCAGCCCCGCCAGGGTCGCCTCAACGAGGTGCCTCGCCAGCAAGGGCTGCTCGTCGACGCTCCTGGCCTCCTTGAAGGGGACGCCCGTGTAGGGGTTGTCCTTCGGGATCGCGCCAAAGGTCCGGAAGGTCGGGTAGCCCACCTTGACGTGCTCGGCGCAGAGGGGCTGGTTGCTCTTCGAGGAGCAGTCGACGGCGGCGACGGTGGCGAGGCCCTGTTTTTTTGTTTTTTTTTTGGAAAGGGG
>Ga0210003_1002223_pt1 | contig 16555 bp, 7 predicted proteins | sample LantaG_FD_182804 | JGI IMG/M metagenome (GOLD analysis project Ga0210003, IMG submission 182804) | Deep subsurface microbial communities from Baltic Sea to uncover new lineages of life (NeLLi) - Landsort_02402 metaG (SPAdes) (version 2) | ecosystem: Environmental > Aquatic > Marine > Oceanic >...
TCAAGGTCACCAGAATCCGCCGATTCAAATTTTATCGTTGGCACTATCTCGGTAAGCACCTCGCTGGCGCTACGAACGGCGATAGCTCCATTATCGTAGTCGTCAGGGTTGTCATGCTGAAGTATGGTGCCGCCTGAGCCACAACTCTCAGGCTGTTGGTATATCTGGCCGGTCGGTAGGTTGTTTACCCAGAACCTGTTAAACGCGGGAGCAGGCCAGGCATCCATGAGGGTGTAGGCGTCTGGACACTCAGCATTATCGAGATCCCCAAGCTCAATGCTCGCATTCACCGCCGGGAGTCGCCAGTCGCCTGACCAGGTGACCGAGTGTCCGGGCAGCAAGTTGATGGTTAAAGTCACACCCAGACCGGCAGCCCAGGCTATTGCGTCCGGATGGTTGACGAATCTGTCAACACTACTATAGTCATAATCCAGGTAGACCACTTCGGTGCCGCTGCCGTTGTCATCATCCCAGACAAGATTGTAGTCTGTGCCATCATAAGTCGCGGTACCGATCACGGTCAAAGCCGCGCCAGCCGGGGCTGTTACAAGCGCACAAATAGCTGCTACTGCACAAATTGCCATTTTTGCTTTCATTTTACTCTTTTCCGGGATTCCCCATTTACACTCTTACCAACCATAAATTCCTACTATCAGAGGTAATAATTCTAACAGAAACCAATACGGACTGTCAAGCATTTTCTTTTTCCGGGCAGTGTTTTGCAGGTATACCCTCTTCTATAGATATAGACGTTTCTGAGGTGGCACAGGTTGATGGTAAAATAATTGTTCTTTTTGGGGCGTGGGTAGAGTTTGGAGTAGGGATTGGATGGTAGATTGCTTACAGGGTAGGGCTGTGTTTGGTTGTGGCCATACCCAACATCATAATTTCCAAGTTCTCATTTCGGAACGAACACGGTGAAGTTCTGAGTGCTGTCAGTTCTGGGGCAGTTGAAGTTGCGACTCTTTCACAAAACGACAAATGGCAGCTTAGATTGAGAAGAAGGGTGGCTGCAAGGGTTGATAATTGATGGCCGTGGTTGATTATTAGGTTGGAGGGGGTATCTGTGAGGTTCATCATGTTCGTAGGGGAGGTCCTTTGATTGCGCTCAGGATGACAAAGGGGGGTGCGGAGGATATGGTGCATAAAATCTTGGGTTTGGGGCGTCTGGAGATAGGTTGTTTGGCCTAAAAGGGGTGCGGATTTTTCGCATCTTGTGTAAATGAGTGGTTTATAGGAGAAATGGCATGAAAACGGTAAAAGCGAGAAGGGTTTTAATGGCGGCGTTAGTTGTGTGTATTGTGGGTGTCTTTATCGGCGGCTGCGTCGGCGTCGGGCCGAGTAACGTGCGGGGTTCGGTTCCGGAGAAGGTTTATCAAAGGCTTACGCTGCTTTTTCCGACCGCACAATGGTGGGTTGTGGAGGAAAGGTCCGCTGCGCACGGCGTTACGGAGCATATTCTTGAGATGAATATCGGGGGGTCGAAACTGAAGGTGACGATGGATTCGGCGGGTAAGATAGTTGCTGCGAAAGCGGCCTGCCCCAGTGAGCATGGCGAATTCATGGGTAAGCGTAAGGACATTTTTGCCGGCGGCAAGAATGCGGGAGTGAAGTGGGACGGGACGATGTGGTATCTCGACTCGGATCCGAAGAGACTGTTTGTCAACTCCGACGGCGACCTGGAGTGGACGCCAAAAGGGAGAGAGCAATTCGTTACGCAGATTCCGACGCAGTATTTGAGCCATGTCGGCGACGTTGTGGAAAAATCGTATATGTTTATGAGCGACGGGGACCATGATTGTGAGGATTGCCTGAAGTGTCCCGATAGCTGTTTCGACAATGATATTACATGTCTTGCGGGGACGAGTGACATCCGTGTTGGTTTGTTTCAGTCTATCCCCAGAGGTCCAGACTCCGATGGTTATAGAGGGTTCAAAGGTTACAACTTCCGTTTTGGGCCTAATATGATGGCTGGGCCTACGCGGTGGGTGGATTGCACGAACGAAGTGCATAAGACGGGTATGTTCGCGAAAAAGCCGGTGAATCGCAGCGACTTTATGAGTAGGAATGCCGGACTTATGGGGCGGATTCCCGGGTTCGAACTTAAGCCTGGTAAGTATTCTTACTTTAAGGTGAAGCTGGAGCGCATCGCTGCCGACAGTGTGCTGCTGTCTATCACGCTCAACGATAGAACTATCACGTACGTTGACGACTCCAGCAAAGATCAGCCTGAGAAGATAGATGTTTTTGCCGTCTCTATGCGTAACAAACGGCCGTACACGCGATTGGTGCTCAGGTCGCTTGACAAAACCTCTCCGTCGCAGTTAGTCAAATAGTGACAGCAGAGTCAAAGTTTAAGGCGTTATACGTCGAGCCGGAACGTATCTCACGGCTGTCGTAGTATGTGTGGACAGTTTGGCTATGAAGCAATTGGTTTTGTTTCCAATGGTGGTGAGGATGGGTTGATGGCACTCATAACTGCCGCTATGGCAAAAAGTTAAGAATACCCCCAAGGGGAGTCGAACCCCTGTCTTGTAATATATAATGGTTCTGTGGAGGCTTTAGAGCCAGTCAAAACTAATTAAATTCAGTATTACATTCGGGCTTAACTTCATAGTTTAGAACTACTTACAAATGCACAAGCTCCCTAATATTACACCAAGGCCTATTTTCAAACAAATCCGCCGATTGATTCAACTTCCAAAACGGTTTGACCTGCCGTGGGGCTGCGATTACAATTTTTCGGCTTTGTTGACCTGTTGGGGCTGTTGCTATAGAATACCGGACAAATAACCTAAGCCGTAATTGCTTTTTCCCGGATAAGATGAAAATTGCCTCCTTCAATGTGAACTCTTTGCGGGCCAGGCTTCCAATCGTCCTGAACTGGCTAAAAGAGCAATCCCCCGACGTTCTCTGCCTGCAGGAAACAAAGGTGCAGGACCACGATTTTCCAACAGAGCCTCTCGAAAGCGCCGGCTACAATTGCCTCTTCAAGGGGCAGAAGAGCTATAACGGCGTCGCAATCGTCAGCAGAAAACCCATCAAAAACATCTCCTGCGGTTTCGACGACGAACCGCGGGATGAGCCTCGTCTCATCAGTGCCGTCATCAACGGCATCGCAATCGTAAACACCTACGTCCCACAGGGCCGCAGCCCGGACTCCGAAATGTTCCAATACAAGCTGCAATGGTTCCAGCGACTGGCCGACTATTTCGACAGGCATTTCAGGCCCACTGACCCCGTCATTTGGCTGGGAGATTTGAACATCGCACCGACGCCCATCGATGTTTACGACCCCCAGGGCCTTTTGGGAAGTGTCTGTTATTGCCCCGAAGTAACCGCCGCACTCAACAACGTCATGAAGTGGGGGTTTGTTGACGTCTTTAGAAAGCACTGCGACGAATGCGGCCAATACACATTCTGGGACTATCGCCTCGCTAATTCGGTCAAACGCAATCTTGGCTGGCGACTCGACCACATCATGGCCACAAAACCCCTGGCCGACACATCTGTTGGTTCATGGATTGATAAAGTTCCACGCCTTGCCGAAAGACCCAGCGACCACACACCCATCATAGCCGACTTTAACCGGCCCGCATAATAATGACCCGCCGGCGCAACGATGCGGCAATCCTGAGCGATAATAGTACGGACGCACACTAACAAGGTCACTTTTTCAGAAATGGTTTGCTTTGTCGGGGGACTGCGCTTACAATCTTCCGGCTTTATTGCAAAGTCCACTCGTGTTTGGCCTAAGGGCCTTTTATTCGAATTTTTGGTTTTTGTTAAGGAGGTGACTGTACGAGATGTCGAACGCACAAGAATTGCTGCAAAAGAAATTAACAGCGGACAATTACCAGGTTCTGACGGCTCTGGGCAACCCAAAACTCAACGAATTCATCGCTGATGCCATTGAATTGGCCGGCCCGGATTCTGTCTTCGTCTCGACAGGCTCCGACGCCGACCTCGATCATATAAAACAGCTCTCAATAAAGAACGGCGAAGAGTTATCCCTCGATATGGCCGGTCACACCTGTCATTTCGACGGATACACCGACCAGGGCCGCGACAAGGCAAAAACCAAATACCTTCTGCCGCCCGGCTCCACGTTAGGGGCAAACCTCAACTCTATCGATAAAGCCGAAGGCGTTGAAGAAGTACGCGGCTTTTTCAAAGATTCAATGAATGGTCGACAGATGCTTATATGCTTTTTCTGTCTCGGCCCCATCGACTCCGATTTCTCCATACCCTGCATCCAGATAACCGATTCACCCTACGTCGCCCATAGCGAAGCCCTGCTGTACCGGCAGGGATACGAGCAGTTCGAAAAGATCGGCTCATCGGGCGATTTCTTCAGATTCATACATTCAGAAGGTAAACTCGACGGTGCCGTCAGCAGCAATATTGACAAGCGCCGCGTGTACATCGACCTCGAAGAAGAACTGGTCTACAGCGTAAACACGCAGTACGGCGGTAACACGATAGGGCTGAAAAAGCCTGCATTGCGACTGGCAATTCAACAGGCCGCAAGACAGGGCTGGCTCGCGGAGCATATGTTCGTTATGGGTGCTCACGGGCCAGGCGGGCGTGTGACGTACTTCATGGGTGCCTTCCCGTCTGCCTGTGGAAAGACCTCGACCTCGATGCTGCCGGGACAAACCATCGTCGGCGACGACATTGCATACCTCCGAAAAAAAGCCGGTCAGGTACGCTGCGTCAACGTCGAAAAGGGCATTTTTGGAATAATTCGAGATGTCAATGCCGAGGATGATCCAATTATTTACAACGCCCTGACACACCCGGGAGAAATCATTTTCTCGAATGTTCTGCTCAGGGACAATAAACCATACTGGCTTGGAATGGGCTGTGACCCGCCCACAGAAGGAATCAACCATTCCGGAAAATGGCATAAAGGCAAAACCGGCCCACAGGGTGAAGAAATTACCGCTTCGCACAAGAATGCCCGTTATTGCCTGAGCATTTACGACCTGGATAATTGCGACCCGCTGATTGACGACGCCGAAGGCGTACCAGTCGGCGCGATTGTCTACGGCGGACGGGACAGTGACACCTGTGTCCCTGTCGAGCAGGCATTCGACTGGACACAGGGAATCATACTCAAAGGCGCTTCCATTGAATCGGAAACCACTGCCGCAACATTAGGCAAAGAAGGCGTCAGAACCTTCAACCTGATGTCGAATCTCGACTTTCTCTCCATACCGCTCGGTAAGTACATCCAAAACAACCTGGACTTCGCCGATGGCGTCGAAAATCCACCCCTGATTTTCTCCGTGAACTACTTTCTTAGGGGCGACGACGGGAAATACATCAACGCGATGGCCGACAAAAGGGTCTGGATCATGTGGGCGGAACTTCGCGTAAACAGCGAGGTCGATGCAATTGAAACACCCACCGGCTATATACCGTTGTATGAGGACCTCGCAAAACTCTTCGAAGAACATCTGGGCAGGCAGTACTCCCAGGCAGGCTACGTGCAGCAGTTCAGTATTAGAATCGCCGAAAATCTCGCAAAACTCGACCGAGTCGAAAAGATTTACAGGGAAAAGGTTGCCGACACGCCGCAAATCCTTTACGACACGTTTAACCATGCCCGCGAAAGGTTTAAAGCAGCCCGACAGAAACACGGCCAATATATATCTCCATTTGACTTGATAGCTAAATAGCACAACTTGCCAAAAACGGATTTGCAAAAAGCGCCGGTTGATAGCCGGTGGCGCACTGTTCGGACGTTTGCCAATGTCCTTCGTCTACCTCATTATCTGAAAAAGGTTCACGTAGTCGTCCGTCCACAAGTCAACGGAATCAACTTCATCAGGCCGGCTGGTTGCCGCTGCAAATTCCGGACTTAGTTCGAACAATTTCTTGTCCCCGGCAAGAAGCACCCAGTCCGAATTATAAGCCGCCCCATCATCCTCATTATCCTCTATCATCGCGGCACCGAGATCAAAGTAATCCGCCAGTTTCCACACAACATTCGATAGTTCAAGATAAACCGACGAGATGTGAACGGCGATAATGCCGTTCTGCTTAATGTGCCTGAGGTATATCTCGAAAGCTTCCTTCGTCAATAGATGCACCGGCACAACATCGCTGTTGAACGCATCCAGCACGAGCAGACCGAACCCCTGGTCAGGCTCGTTTTCCATGGACAGCCTCGCATCACCGGCGATAATCTCAACCTCAGCCGGACAATTAGTAAGATACGTAAAACGTGTTCGGGCAAGATGTGTAACCTCCGGGTTAATCTCATAAAAGCGGATGTAATCGCCTTGTCGACCATATGCCGCAAGTGTCCCCACACCAAGACCGACCACTCCGATTCTCGACTTTTTCTGCTGCATCAGGTATTCCATCGCAAGCCCTACTCCGCTGCTGCGGCTGTAATAAGTCGTCGGCTCCAACTCTTTCACCGGGTCGGTATACTGCATTCCATGAGTCGTTGTCCCGTGCTGCAGCACGTATCTATGCTCGCTCGGAATGTCACGGTCTCTCTCCCATATAGTCAGAACACCGAAAAAATTCCGCTTGCTCAAAACAGCCCTTTTGTATGTTTGGCCCCGAGGAGTATCCATCACAATCAGCGCCATACCCGCGGCAAGCACCAGCCCCACGTATACCCACCGACGTCGACCGCGGCCAAGCGAAGGGCTCTTGTCGGCAAGAAGCACAAAAAGACAGCTTGCCAACAGACCCACGTACAACTCCCTGTATGACGTAAATATCAACGGCGCTATCACCGCCACGAAGAATCCACCGATTGCCCCGCCGGCGGCTATCGTAAGATAGTAGCTCGTCAGATACTTCGGATGAGGCCGCAGGCGAAACAACTCCCCGTGACATACCATGCAGCAGCTAAACAGCAGATATGAATAAATCAGTATCTGCTGCCGCGCCGACAGGTCGTCTCCATATATTCTCGCAAAAGCCGCTGCCCCCAGGCCCAGAAGAAACGCAAGCAGAAACACCGGCCGAACGTACCACCGCTGATGGTCGAAGCATATAACAAAAGACAAAAGATACAAACTCAGCGGAAGCACCCACAAAAATGGAACCGCCGCAATATCGAGGCAAATCTTGTTCGTCACCGCCAGAAGCTCCACGCACGCCGCTGCAGGAAGCGCAAGCCAAAGCAGCCGTGTCCCCACCCCGGGAGCGGAAACCGCCGATTCCACGACATCGTTGCCGTCATCTACCCGGCCGCTCGAATTGTGATGCCTCCAGAATAGCATCCCGCACAAGGCCGAAAGAACAACAAAGCCGGCCAGCCCCCAGCCCCATATCGAAGCCTGCATCCGGCGGGAAAACGCAGGTTCGAACACAAACGGATAGCTTAAAAGACCAAGAAGAGAACCCGCATTCGAAAAAGCGTACAAGCGGTAAGCGGATTTGCCCACATGCACCCCGCTGAACCACCGCTGCATCAACGGCCCCGTCGCCGAAAGAACAAAGTAAGGCACACCTACACATGCACCTATAAGAAGCAGAATCTGAAACACCGGGTTGTAAAGACTCGCAGGCTTCCAGCTTGTGTGAGGTACGATTGGAAGCATCGCTATGGCCGCACCCAGCACAATCACGTGCACCGCCACCTGAACCCGAACTGTGAATCGGCTCGTCAGAAAATGCGCGTATGCATAGCCGCCCAGAAGCAACAACTGAAAGAATAGCATACACGTCGTCCACACTTCAGGACCACCGCCGAACCAGGGCAATATATATTTGCCTATAAGCGGCTGAACCTGAAAAAGCAGAAACGCCCCCCAAAAAACCGTTATCACGTAAACTAAGGGTGAGAGACGGGATTTGAACCCGCGACCCCTGGAACCACAATCCAGTGCTCTATCCAACTGAGCTACTCCCACCATTACTCGGCACCGGCCCATGCCAACGCCGAAAAAAACAAAAAGGTGCGCCGGTTCAACGTCCGACGCACCTTCATATTTTAGTCAATAACAATTATTTGTCAATTACCTGTTACTTATTTCTCACCGCCGCCTGGGCCGTTGCAAGCCTCGCAATCGGAACCCTGAATGGTGAACATGACACATAATTCATCCCCACGCGATGGCAGAAATCGATACTGTCCGGCTCGCCGCCGTGCTCGCCGCAGATACCAACCTTGAGATTCTTTCTGGTCTTACGCCCCAACTGTGTACCTAATTCTACGAGCTTGCCAACGCCTGACTGGTCGAGCTTTTGGAACGGGTCGGCTGCGTAAATACCCTTATTGACATATTCCTTCAGGAACTTGCCCGCATCGTCGCGGGAAAAGCCCATCGTCATCTGCGTAAGGTCGTTCGTACCGAAGCTGAAAAACTCCGCCTCGGCGGCAATTTCATCAGCCGTTACCGCGGCCCGCGGCACTTCTATCATAGTACCAATCATGTACTTAATTTTTGATTTTTTCTCTTCGAACACCTTGTTGATTTCGTCGACGATTTCCACTTTTACCTGCCTCAGCTCCTCTGCCGAACCAACTAACGGAATCATAATCTCCGGCAGAACAGTACTGCCGGCTTTTCGCACATTCAACGCCGCCTCAATAATCGCCCGCACCTGCATACGGTAAATCGCCGGGTATGTCACTGCCAGCCGACAGCCCCTGTGGCCAAGCATCGGGTTGAACTCGTGCAACTGCTGAACCTTGGCCTTTACCGCGGCGGGCTTAACGCCGAGACGTCTGGCCATCTCAGCCTGGTTGGCCTTGTCCTGCGGTAAAAACTCGTGCAGCGGCGGATCCAGAAGTCGAATCGTTACAGGCAGGCCCGTCATGGCCTTGAATATGCCGCTAAAGTCCTTACGCTGAAGCGGAAGCAGCTTCTTCAATGCGCCTTCGAACTGCTTCTTTGCAATTGAATACTCCTTCAACACCGCCTTTTTATCTTTTGCCGTCTCAGCAGCCTCGGCCTTTTCAAGCATCATCGCGTAATCATCCGCCGCCAGAATCATCTGTCGCACAGGCCAAATCCGGTCGCCTTCGAAGAACATGTGCTCGGTCCGGCAAAGCCCGATACCCTCGGCGCCGAATGCCCTGGCACGCTTCGAATCCTCAGGCGTATCGGCATTGGTCCGAACCGCCAGCCTGCGAACGGTATCGCAAATCTTCATAAACCTGCCGAAGTCACCGCTCATCGTCGGTGCAACCGTCTTCAACTGTCCCTTCATTACCTCGCCTGTCATCCCATCAATACTTATCCAGTCGCCTTGCTTTATCACCAGCTTGCCGGTGCCGAGCTTCTTCGCCTGGTAGTTAATGTTCAAATCACCAACACCTGCTATGCATGGCTTGCCCATCCCGCGGGCAACCACCGCCGCATGACTGGTCATGCCGCCTCGCTCGGTCAAAATGCCTTCAGCGGCATCCATACCGCCAATATCTTCCGGACTGGTCTCGATGCGAACCAGGATGACCTTCTCTCCTTTGTTTTTCCACTGCTCAGCAGTCTCGGCGTCGAAAACCACCCGACCAACCGCAGCACCCGGCGATGCGGGGAGACCTTTGGCGAAAACATCTCTCTTGACCTTCGGGTCGAAGTGAGGATGCAGCAGTCTGTCCAACTGCTCCGGACTTACACGCATCACAGCCGCACTCTTCGAAATGAGCCGTTCGTTCAACATATCAACCGCTATCCTCACCGCCGCTTCAGCAGTTCGCTTACCCGTTCGCGTCTGCAGAATATAAAGTTTCTTCTGCTGAATCGTAAACTCCATGTCCTGCATGTCCTTGTAATGTTTCTCCAACCGCGTCATCAGCGATGTCAACTGCCTGTAAGCCTTCGGCATTACCTTGGCCAGCGCCTTCAGTTCCAGGGGCGTGCGAATCCCCGCCACGACGTCCTCGCCCTGGGCGTTCATCAAAAACTCGCCATAGAACTCCCTGTCGCCCGTGCTCGGGTTCCGCGTAAAGCAAACTCCCGTGCCGCAGTCGTCACCCATGTTCCCGAACACCATCGCCTGAACGTTAACCGCCGTTCCCAGCAGGCCGGTAATATTGTTCAACTGACGATACTTAATCGCCCGCGACGAATTCCACGAGCCGAAAACCGCGTTAATCGCGTGAGTCAACTGAACCTTGCCGTCCTGGGGAAACAACTCGCCGACATGCTTCTTGTATACCTTCTTGTATCCTTCAACAACCTCTTTCAATTGCTCGGCGTTCAGTTCGTTGTCAAGCTTCACCTTTGCTTTCTTTTTGGCTGCGCCGAGAACTTCCTCGAAATACTCGTGCCGACAGCCCATAACCACGTCGCCGAACATATCGATGAACCTGCGATAAATATCGTACGCAAACCTGGCATTGCCCGTCCTCTCGATAATGCCTTCAATAACCTTATCATTAAGCCCAAGGTTAAGTACGGTATCCATCATGCCCGGCATCGACATCGCGGCGCCGCTGCGAACGCTGACCAGCAGCGGCCTGTCGGGATTGCCAAGCCTGGCAGCCATCGCCTTTTCCAGCCTTGCCAGGTTCTTATCCACCTCTTCGGCAAGGGCTTTAGGCCATTTGCCCTTCGACTTGTAATACTCACCACAAACAATCGTAGCAATCGTAAAACCCGGCGGAACCGGTACGCCAAGGTTCGTCATCTCTGCAAGATTCGCCCCCTTGCCGCCCAATAACTCCTTCATCGCCGCGCTACCTTCAGCCTTGCCTGAACCGAAAAAATACACCATCTTTTTTGCCATTACCAAAATCCCCTTTTAACTGTATCTAACATTCGCTGCTTCTATGCAGTTCACTTCCAAATACCAACGCTGAGTTTCTTATCAACTCCTCCGGTGACCTTCACCTGGATTATGCCCTTATCACTATCATTAAACCAGCCCTGCGAGGCTGAGTCCAAATTCTTTTTATCGGCAAGCTTCGCCATGGGCCTGTTATCAAGCGTTACGGATTTGACAGCCATTTGCCTGTGTACTCTGAATATATGGTCTCTTTCGGGAATCTTATAGCTGCCCTTCGGCATGCTCTTACTGATAATCACACCCTTGCCGTTTTCGATGCACTTAAACGTAGTCAGTGCGTGAACCTTTTGGTAATCATAACTGATGCCGTCGTCCTCATAAAGCCGAAAATATGAAAAACCTTTCGGATAGACCCGAACCGTAAGCGGCCCCTTCTTTTCATCGACATATCTTTGCCCATCCGGCGCCATCGGAATTATCGCTCCTGCCTTAACAAGTATGGGGGCCTTGTCAATCGGGGCATTATAAACAATCGTCCGTCCGCCCTCATACATCGTGCCGTCCCAAAAGTCTATCCACTCGCCCTTGGGAAGATAAATCTCCCGCGAAAACGTCGTATCGCTCCACAAAGGCGCAATCAGCAGTTCCTTACCCAGCAGATACTGCCCGTAAGCCGAGTAAGTCTTCACGTCATCCTGATACTCCAGAACCATCGCCCTGACCAGCGGCAAACCGGTTTGCGTTGTAACATGGGCATAGCTGTAAATATAAGGCATCAGACGGTAACGCAGCCTGCCGTAAAACCGATAATTGTCGTCGGCGGCCTGGTTGCTGTCCGTCCACCAAAGCTCCGTCCGCTCGCCGGCCACCGTCAGGCTGAGATACTGGGACAGCCTGCAAAAAGGCCACGTCTTTTTTTTGCTGTCGAGTATCTCACGAGTTACATTGTCGGTATAAATCCTGAAAGGCACACCCGAAAGCCCGAAATTGATGCAGCCCATTATCTCACCTTCGATGTTCTTGCCCTCGCTGTGCGAATCCTGAGTCCCCTGCATCGGATAACGCTGAGTACCGGCCCAAAGCGACCTGCCCCAGACAACACACCTCTTATTCGGATTGCGGGCCTTGTATGCCTGCCATGTGGACATGTCGTAAAGCATCGAATACAGATTATGAAGCTCTTCGCCGCTCATCTTCGCATACGCCGAGTACATTTGCCCGAAAACCTCTTCCCCGTGGTCGCCTGCCATGCCGTCGCTGTCGATATCAATCAGAAAATTATGCAAATCCGCCCACCACTTTCGCGCCGCAGGATTGCAGAAATCCACCAACCCACCAGGCTCCATCCCATAACCGAACCGCCCGTTCCAAACTGAATCACCCTCCATAATGAAGTAGCTTTTGCTCTGCGCATCTTCGTATTTCTCAAAACAGTTCGCTGGAATCCCCGGGTTCTCCCAGAAAATTGTGTGGCAGTTCATCGCGTGGAGCTTCTTAACCATTTCATCGACAGCAGAAAAGCTCCCCCACCCGTCATCCGGCCAACTCAACGCAGGCCCGGCCCAGATACCCTGCTGACAGTTCTTGGCGTGCACCCGAACGGCATCCAAAGGCCAGTTCTTCTCATTCCTTGCAGCGGTAACGTCATGTAGCAGCCCCTGCTGGCCCTGTTGCCGGGTCCACTTGCTCGCGTGCAGTCCGAAGGCCCACTTCGGCGGCAGCGGACTTTTGCCGGTAATCTTCGTGTATTCATTCAATATCTGCTTGAAGCTCGGGCCGTAAATAAAGTAGTAATCCAGCTCACCGCCGCCCGGTGCCGAGAAGTAGTACGGGTCCTTCGTAAAATCAAAAGTCGTCCGCCACGTATTATGAAAAAATATCCCGTAACCATCCGTCGCCATAAAAAACGGTATCCACGTTACATTCTCCGTCACCCAAAGCTCTCGTTTTTGGCCACGAAGGTCGCTCTTCTCATAGCGCTGGCCAAGACCGAAAAAGTGATTCGTCTGGGTAAGCTTCTTGCGGCAGATAACCTTGTCACCATCAAAGCCCATCCCGCCGTCCGCCGGCTCCAGACACAATGCCCGCGTATCCTCGTCATAGATGTCGATACGAAAGGGCGACTTATAAGCCTTGACCGTAATTGCCTGTGTCGATATGTCGATATAATCGCCGCGGTCCTTCACCCTGAAATTCGACTTAGGCCAATCATACTTTATAACAACCCACGGTTCATTCGCCTTAAACTTGGCCGACTTGCTCGCTCGTATCCGCAGTATATCTTCGGCGCATACCTCCAACGTTACCACCGCATTGGTGCACTTGAACGTAACGATATTGCCCTGGACCTTGTAAGGCCCGTCCATGTCGCCCAAATAAGTCCACCCCGCCTGCGACAAACCGCCGGAACCCATAAGCAGGATAACCGTAAAAACCACTAATATCTTCATGCTGCGGCCTCTTTAACATTTGCCCTAATAAGATGTAAACGAGGGGAAACAGGAACCCGGAGTATAGGGTTCCCAACCGCACGTGTCAACGCTCACCCGCACAAACCCGCTCACAAACTACTCTGCACTGGTCACAACAACCGTCTGGTTTCGCTCCGGTGCGGTCACAGGCCAGTGCAATTTCGAGCCACCAGCTGACTTCGCCTCGATGTAATACTCGAAATCCCTGCCGTTGATTGACTGTCCCGACAGCCTCGCAGAATAAACGCCTCGCCCCACATGCTCAACCGGCAGTTTTCTGTATTCACCCTCACCCAATTGCCGCCGGTACAGCGTCAACTCCGCATCACCGCGTTTGCCCAGAACAATAATCTTGAGCCTCAGGTCCTCACCCTGCATCAGGCTGCTCCGCACCGTGGGTACATACATTCGCTCGGCACCGTCGTAGCGTTTCCATGGAATCGCATCAGCAGGCAGAGCTTCACCAAGAATCTTCGCAAGCTCCTTTGCCGGGTCTGTCACTATCTTCGGTATCAGATGCTGCTGCCAGTTCATAACGTTACCCATCCCGCCTTTTGTTGTAATCGTCGAGAGCAGATACTTTTGCACGTCGGCAACATCGGCAACCAACTGCCTGCGAATCGGAATCGCCGTCTGAATTGCCAGCCGTTTCTTTTGCTCAGCGTTCTTTTGCACCCTGATCTTTTTCATTATCCTGTTGAAACGCGCCCACGTACAGTTTGTCTTTGCAACAGCCCGCATGTACCGAAAGTTATTCAACCAATAGTCAAAACGCTCCAGGTTGCCCGCACCTTTTATCCGCGAACGCAGCCCTGCCATTTCGTCAACGAAAGCGTATTCCCTGCTAACCTGCTGCCACGGCCGCGGGTCCGGCTTAAGTCCGCCGGGGCCATTCGCCCACGTCGCAGGGCGAGGAAGATTTGTCCGGCGGTCATTTCTGCTTTTCGACAAAGGCCCGCCGTCCAGCCGACAAAACAGTGCCGCAAGTTCCGCCGCCGCCTCAGGCCCGAATTGTGTCACCGCCCAGTCACGGTAGAAGTCACCAACCGGCATGTCACGCTGGTTCGCATCCTGCACGGGTGTTTTCCATCGGTTCTGGTCCCACGCCGCTTGAGCCAGCGCAGAAACATTAGGTCCCAGAATCCGCGTTCGCCAGTGAATCCCCATCAGACCCGTGCAGCCGTACTTCAGCGCATCTGCGGCATCGGCCCGCATTCTACCGGCCCAAAGCTGCGCGATAGTCAGCGCCGGGTCATCCTCCATCCAGGGTATCGCCCATTTGCCGCGTCCCTCAAGATGAGCGAAATTCGGCTCTACCGGCGAAAAGCCAACATTGCGATTGATACAGCTAAAGGCCACATCCTTCGCAAGCACCCTGTCGAACTGCGTTCTGTCTTTCGGCGGCCCCAGAACCCACCCACATGTAGCAAGTTTAAAAGGTGCCGCAACGTCCCGGGCGGCTCCGACGGCTGTCAGCAAATCACGCTGGGTCGCCAGAACGTCCTCGTCTTTCGCACCCCGCCACGTCCAGCCCTCAGGCGTCCAAAGCCAGTAGTAGTCCACCGGGTAAGCCTTCATAATTCGCTCGAACATCCCCTCATAAACTTGCTCTATCACCGAAGGCTCTGAAGGATTTTTGCCTAAGCTCCTTATGTGAGCCTTGACAATCTTCGGTATAGCCAGGGGTGTCTCGGTCCCCACACAAGTCTTAATACCCAGCGCATGGGCGTATGTAAACGCATCCTTGAGCATATCGCCCGTCCGGTTAAAAAGCTCATTTTGCTGCTCCGCCGTTTCAGGAAAGGGCACCATCCCAGCCATCACTGCAGGCCCGTAATCATCACGCTCAAAAAGCTGCGCAGCGCCGAAACTGTAATCGCCCGTCTTCTTGGCGGCATAACCCCACATACCACGAAGGCTGTTGGCATAGCTCGACCGATAGCTGAATTTCACCCTGCCGTCCGCCTTAACATCCTCGGCCAATCCTATCCACACCGTTGGTTCCGGCCCGTTACCGCCTTCGGGATACGTATGAAGCCCTATGAAATTCATTCGAAGCTTCGCCAACTGCCCCATAACAGCCTTATAATCATCAACATCCCACCAGTCCGGTCCTTCCGGAAAATCATGAAACGGCTGAATTCCCCGAAGCTCGAACAACGGTGTCCCACGCTCAGCCACTTTCGGCAGCTTCATCTCAACCCGCCCATCAGGAATCGTGTCACCATGCAGATAAAACCGCACACCAAACTGTTCGACAAAGCGATACGCCCCATAGAGCGTCCCAATCGAATCGCCCCCTGCAATGAGTATTACCGAATGACCATCCAATTCGACAGTCCTGAGTTGATACTGCTCGGAATCCAGTAAAGATATTGAAACACCCACCGGCGCAATATCTTTGTCTGTCAACATCCTCACTATCCGGCGGTCTTTTCGCCCGACGACTATCAGGTCGAACCCCTGCGGCAGCTTATTGTCACTGATGACTATCGGCAAAAGCTCTCCCGTTCGAAGATATAGATACCGCCGAATCTCCTTTGCCGCCAAACGTTCTGCAAATTCCGCAGTTTTCGCTCGCACTATAACCGTCGTACCTGCCGCCGCTCCAAACACCGACAGCGGCCCCAGCAGCATCGCCACCAGCATCACAATTGTAATACAATTCTTCCCCCGTTTCATTGCGTCCTTTCTTTGCGCTCGTATAATTAGCCAAGCCGTTTTACGTACACATAATAAGCCCCGCGGCTTCTGTCGTCGGCTTCGATAAACCAACTCTGCAGCCGCGCTTTCCCCGTCTTTAGCCTCATCCTGAATGTCACCGCCTTGTCACCGGCTGATACGTCTTTGGTTTGGTCGAAATCCGCGATTTTCAAACGAGCCTTCTTGACCGCAATTGCTTTGCCGCCATCGGCCGCAGCCGTAATCGCCGCATTAGCCTCCACCGGCCAGCGCCGAAGCGAAATCTCGTACTCGCCGTCACACGCCACTTCAACCGCCCAAAAGCTGTTCTTCCTCAGACCGCGGCGAATTTGCTCCTGATTCCACGGCCCGTCGGCGTGCCAGTCGTGACTCGAAAGCATCGTCGGGTTCTCATGCGCCGAACCCAGCACAATCGCGCAATACTCGCCGAATCGCCTCGATGTGTCCGTCCACCACGATTCGTAATCGCTGCGGAGTTTTTCAACAACATCCGGATATTTGCTCGATACATCATTCTTCTGCCCGGGGTCGGCCTTGATGTCGTACAGTTCTTTACCATTGACCAGACGCCGGCGGTCCGTCATCACGGCGCTTTTGCGCCATTTCTTCGGATGCTCTATCCTCTGCGAATCGGTGATAATCGTTCGCTCAGGCCAACTGCGAGTCTTGCCCTT
>Ga0210003_1002224_pt1 | contig 16553 bp, 13 predicted proteins | sample LantaG_FD_182804 | JGI IMG/M metagenome (GOLD analysis project Ga0210003, IMG submission 182804) | Deep subsurface microbial communities from Baltic Sea to uncover new lineages of life (NeLLi) - Landsort_02402 metaG (SPAdes) (version 2) | ecosystem: Environmental > Aquatic > Marine > Oceanic >...
GAACTGGTGAAAAGCACCAACCGGGAATATGGCGCCTCGACCTTTCAGGTGGTGGATGACGGGCTTCTTTTTAAAGAGGTAACTCCCGAAAGCCGGGTGTGGATGTCCCACGGCGACTCGATTGTTAAACTGCCCGACGGTTTCCGGGTAGTCGGCTCGACCGATTCGTTGCGGGTGGCGGCCATCGCCGACGAAAAGAAAAAGATTTACGGCCTGCAATTCCACCCCGAGGTGCATCACACGGTCGAGGGGGAGAAGATTCTGCACAACTTCCTGTTCAGGGTATGCGGCCTGAAAGGGGACTGGACGACCGAGTCGTTTATCGATGAAACGATCGGGAAAATCAAGAGCCAGGTCGGGGACAGTCGGGTTCTGCTGGGTATTTCCGGCGGGGTCGATTCCTCGGTGGCGGCCATGCTTTTAAACCGCGCTATCGGCGACAGTCTCCACGCGGTTTTTGTCGATAACGGCGTGCTGCGCAAAAACGAGTTTGTCGAGGTCGGCGAGATGCTGGAGTCGCTGGGGATAAACCTGCACAAAGTCGACGCCTCGAAGCTGTTTTTGGAACGCCTGGCGGGGGTCGAGGACCCGGAAAAGAAAAGAAAAATTATCGGCAATACCTTTATCGATGTTTTCGAAACCGAGGCGGAAAAAATCGGCCGGGTAGATTTCCTCGGGCAGGGGACGCTTTACCCCGACGTCATCGAGTCGGTCTCGTTCAAGGGGCCGTCGGTGACGATTAAATCCCATCACAATGTCGGCGGTCTCAAGGAGCAGATGAAGCTCAAACTGATAGAGCCGCTTCGGGAACTGTTCAAGGATGAGGTGCGCACCCTGGGGCGGGCGCTGGGTCTTTCGGAAAAGTTCGTACGCAGGCATCCTTTTCCCGGCCCGGGTCTGGCGGTCAGGATATTGGGCGCGGTATCTAAAGAGCGTTTGGATCTGCTTCGCGAGGTGGACGCCATCTTTATCGAGGAACTTCACAAACACAACCTTTACGATGAAATCTGGCAGGCTTTCGCGGTCTTGCTACCGGTGAAGGCGGTAGGGGTGATGGGAGATGAAAGGACCTACGAGAATGTCGTGGCCCTGCGGGCGGTAACCTCGGTTGACGCTATGACCGCCGACTGGGCGCGCATCGACCCCGATATCCTGGCTTATATCGCCAATCGGATTATCCGCAATGTCAAAGGGGTCAACCGGGTCACTTACGATATCTCCTCCAAGCCTCCGGCCACCATCGAATGGGAATGACCCGGCGGTTTCGGGCACAATACATATAACCGCGTGTAACCAATACGGGCAGTGAAAGTGAGAATTTTCAAGATGATAGTCTGGCTCTTTTTTATCCTGGTCGGCGTTTTAGTTACGTTTGGCGTCTATCTCTATTTTAACCAGGGGCGGATGGTGTTTATTCCCATGAGAGAGCTGGTGGTTACACCCGAACAGTTGAATATGACCTGTGAGGATGTTTATATCGAAGTCGCCCCCGGAGAGAGGATAAACGCCTGGTATTTTCCGGGTAATCCCGGCCGAAAGACGATTTTGTTCTGTCACGGCAACGCCGGAAATATTTCCCACCGGCTGGAGACCGTGCAGTTTTTGAAAACCTTCGAAGTTAACGTATTGTTGTTTGACTATCGGGGGTACGGGCGGTCGGACGGCCGTCCGACCGAGGAAGGCGTTTACGCCGATGCCCGGGCGGCCTTCGACTGGCTGGTCAACGAGAAAAAAGTCGCCCCGCAAAATATTATCCTTTTTGGCCGGTCGCTGGGCGGGGCGGTGGCGGTTGACTTGGCCTCGAAAGTGACCTGCGGCGGTGTGGTGGTGGAATCTTCGTTTACTTCAACCGATGAACTGGGTCGGAAGATGTTTCCTTATTTTCCCGTTAAGTTTCTGCTGCGCTTCAAGTTCGACTCATTGACCAAAATCGCGAAACTGACCTGCCCGGTTCTGGTGACGCATTCGCCCGATGACGACATGATTCCGGTCGAGATGGGTCGGCAACTTTACGAAGCCGCCCGCGAACCCAAATATTTTATAGAGCTGATCGGCTCGCACAACGACCGGGATTATCTGGAAAATCAGGCCTATATCGAGGGGCTGAGAGATTTTATTTTCAATAATAACGGTATTTGAAGTCTATTTATCTCTTTGTTCGGATTTGTTAGTTGTTGTCGTATATGAACATAACGGCTTAGCGTCATGACGTTCAATTAAAATTTTAATTCGATTGACAACTGCGGAAAAAATTCATATTTAACTTTCTAAAATCTACAGAAGAAAACGTATATTCTTGAAATGTTGGATACTAATAGATTACAGGAATACACCAGCCCCGTTCATTCTGACCTGGAGATATTTGAGGATAAGCTCAATGATTATCTTCGGGGGGATTCGCCTTTAATATCATCCATTGCCCGGCACCTTTTGAAATCAAGAGGCAAGCGGATTCGGCCGGCCTTTTTATTTCTCTTGTCGCGGGCGTCGGGTAATTATACGGAAATCTCCATCGATGCCTCGCTGGCTATCGAACTTATTCATACCGCTACGTTATTGCATGATGACGTGGTCGATGAGTCGCATTTGAGGCGTGGCCAGAAAACCGTCAACGCCCAGTGGACAAACCTGATTTCGGTGCTCATGGGGGATTACCTTTTCGCCAAGGCTTTCAAAATCATGGTGGATATAGATTCCATGGATTTGATAAACGCTGTTTCCCACGCTACCTCCAGGGTTTCCGTGGGGGAACTGCGCCAGATCGAGGAAACCGGGAATTATGCTCTTTCGGAGAAAGAGTACATCGACATAATCGCCGATAAAACCGCCTCCCTGTTCAACGTTTCCTGTGAGGCCGGGCCGATTCTTAAAAAGAAAGACCGCGCCGAACGCCGCCGTTTCGCCGAGTTCGGCGAGAAAATCGGCACCGCTTTTCAGATTGTCGATGATCTGCTGGATTTCGTCGGCGATGCGGATACCACCGGCAAGGAAATCGGCAACGACGTCATGACCGGTAAAGTCACTCTGCCGCTTATATACTCCCTCAAAAAAGTGCAGGAGCCCGGTTCGCGGGAGATTGTCAGGCACCTTAAAGAAAGCAGCGAGGAATCATTCAACCTGATATACAATTTCGTCAACGAAAACGGCGGCATCGAATACGCTTATAAAAAAGCCGATGAATTGTGCCAGCAGGGGCTGGACCAGATCTCGCCCATCGACGGTTCCATCTATTACGAATCCCTGGAAAGCATGGTGAAATACACCATCGCCCGGGCTTCATAAAATTGCAACCGGCGCCAATTTCCCTTGTAAAATCAATATAACCGTTTTTTTTCATTAACTTTGAGGGTCAAAGCTGATATATTGTGTTTATGTTTGGATTGAAAGACATCAACGTTGATTTTCTAACCGGCAATCCGGCCTTGGTCTGGATTACCCTGGCGCTGCTTCTGGCGCTTTCCTTCTGGTTGTACCGCCGCACCAACCCGCCGGTCTCACCTTTTATGAGAACCGTTTTTATCGTCATTCGGGTTATCGCCGTGCTGGCCCTGTGCGCCGCGTTGTTCGAGCCGGTGTTAAGTTACAGCCGGGAGTTTGAACGCCGCAAAAAAATAACCGTGCTGGTCGACGACTCCTCCAGCATGGACCGTATCGAACGGGATAAATCGCGCCGGGAGCGGCTGGACTCGCTTTTGGCCGACGAGAATTACCAGCGTCTCAAAAGCCGGGCGGAGTTGAAAGCATATTATTTCGGTGGCAACCTGGCCGAGAGCGTCGAGGCCGTCGACCGGGATAAAACCGCCCTGGGGGAAGCTCTTTACAAGCTGAAAAAACTCGACCTGGCCGCGCCCTCGGATTACTGGCTGCTGTTCTCCGACGGCAAGTCCAACACCGGGCGCCAACCGCGGGAATCCGTTCGAGGACTGGAAGTGCCCCTGGTCTGTGTCGACCTGGCGCATGATGTCGGCAATTTCGATATCGGGCTGGACGAGGTTAATTTCAACCCGGTGGTTTTTGTCGGCCAGCCGACGGAAGTAAAAGTCAAATTGAACTGGCATGACGCCGCCGGTAAAAACCTGACGGTGCAACTGCTGGACTCGGCCAGGGTATTGACCGAAAGCCGCTACGCGGTTTTCCAGGAGGGCGGTTTCGGGGACCTGGTTCTCAAATACACTCCCGACAAGCCCGGCCAAAAATTGTTACAGGTAAAAATATCACCGCTGGAAGGCGAGGAGTCAGCAGGCAATAACTCGAGAACCATTTCGGTTAAGATCCTCAAAAACCGCCTGCTGGTGTTGCTGGCGACCGACCGGCCGGATTACGAGGTCGGTTTTCTTAAACGGTTCATGACGCAATCGGACAAATACGAGATCGATTTAATCGTCACCGGGGAGAAGGCGGGCAACCTGGCCGGCCGTTTCCCGAGCCGTCAAACCGAACTCAACCGCTATGACCTGGTGATACTGCACGACCCCGACCCGGCCGCTTACGAAGCCCGCCTGGATATCCTCCGGTCCTTTTTAAGCGAAAAAGGTGGCGCGGTGTGGATTTTGATGGGGCCGCAGTTTGCAAAGCGCGGGCCGGTGAACCGCTTCAACGCATTCCTGCCGTTTTATCAGGCGCAGCCGCGCCGAATCGAGTATATGGATTTCCACGGCGAGCCGTCCGAGAACAACCTCTTTCACCCGGTAATACGCCTGGCCGACGACCGCAACACCATCAGGGAACTCTGGGCCACCCGGCCGCCTTTTAAGTCGCTGGTCAGGTGCGATGTTACCGACCCCGAGGGGGTGGTCCTCGCTTACGCCTCGGGCGGGCGCCTGCAGCGGGAAAAAATCCCCGTCCTGGGCTACCGGCGTTTCGGGCCGGGCAAGCTGATGGCCGCCGCCGCGTTGCCGTTCTGGAGCTGGGGGTTTGTCAATCTCGGGTTCGGCGAGGATAACAGCCTGTATGAAAAGTTTCTCGAGGGGTCAATCAGCTGGCTGACGGTGCAGGATGATTTTGAGCCGGTGCGGGTGACCCCCGAAAAGGAAGTTTTCAGTCGCGGCGAGGCGGTGCGTTTCGACGGCATAGCTTACGACCAGGGTTTCCGCCCGCTGACCGAGGTGACCGGAACGGTACGACTCGAGAGCGGCGGCAACGAGGTTTTCGAAAAAGATTTTATCGAACAGACTCCGGGCCGCTTGCAGGCTGAATTCGACCAGGTGCCGCCGGGTCAATATACTTTTTCCGCCTCTCTCGAAAAAGGGGGACAGGTCCTTAAAAATGAGCAGGGCCGGATTGTCGTGGAAACCTTTTCGCTGGAGGAGTTCGACCAGAGCGGCGACCGGGCCGGCCTGATGGCCCTGGCGAGCATGACCGGCGGCGGCTTTTTTACTTTCGAGCAATTCAACGACGCCGTCAATAATATCGACCTGAATCCCGTGGTCGAATCGGTGCAAAAAGAAATTGTGGTGTGGAATAAATTCTGGCTGCTTTTGATTTTTATCGCCATGCTGTCGATTGAATGGATCTTGAGAAAGCTCAACAGCTTGATTTAACGAGCGGTTTTTTAATCCGCCGGAAAGAGTTGTTTGAGGTTTATTTTTTGAGAGAGCTCTATTTTTTCATTGCATAATTCAGTGATTTTGTTTTCAATCCGTTCCGCGCAGGTCATAATCTGCTCGATATATTCCCGTTGATTTTCAGAAAGCGATTCTTCCTCGTCGAGCAAAATTTCCGTATAGCCGATTATCCCGGCCAGGGGATTGTTGAGGTCGTGATTTAATTTCAAACAGCGAGTAATGAACGGCTTAAGCAGATTCAGTATTTCTTCGGCCTCGGTGTTTTTCAGACTTATTTTTTCCGTGTCGCTCATGGTGACTACTTTTCCCCTAACGGTCTTTATCGATTAAACTGCGTATTTATCATATTATCGGCGGGAAATGTTTTTTTCTTATTCCCGATGCGTCCGGTCGATAAAAAAACTTTTTTAAATGAAAATTTGATATATATTCCTCTGAAAATAAGGAGACGGAAAATGAAAATTGCTGTTATCGGGGCTGGATTGATGGGCCGGGCAGCGGTGTATGACCTGGCCCGGGCTGAGGGTGTTGAGACGGTCGGGGTTTTTGATATCGACGCCGGGCTGGCCCGTGAAATAGGTGAGAAATATGGAGATGGCCGGGCGGTAACGGGTCAGATTGACGCCGGCGATGAAGACCGGGCCGCGGAGATATTGAAGGATTACGACGCCGCTGTTTCCTGCGTTACGTATAAATACAATTCCGGGCTGACCCGGGCGGCGATAAAGGCCGGGTGCCATTTTATGGACCTGGGGGGCAACAACAGTGTCGTGCAGACCCAGCTGGAAATGAACGCCGACGCCGAGGCGGCCGGGATTATCGCCATCCCCGATTGCGGCCTGGCGCCGGGAATGGTATCGGTGTTGGCCGCCGACGGTTACGGCCGGTTCGACCGTTTACGGTCGTTGAAAATCCGGGTCGGCGGTCTGCCCCAGTCGCCCCGACCCCCCTTGAATTACAAGATGGTTTTTTCCGCCGAGGGACTGATTAATGAATACTGGGAACCCTGCGTGGTCCTGGAGGAGGGCAAAAAGAAAATCGTCAACCCCATGACGGCCGTAGAGAAAATGGAATTCGACGGAATCGGTGAGTTCGAGGCTTTCTATACCTCGGGGGGGACCTCGACCCTGCCCGAAACTTTCCAGGACAAAATTGATTTTCTCGATTATAAGACCATTCGCTACCCGGGGCATTGTCGCCTGTTCAAGCCGATGCTGGAAATCGGTCTGGCTTCCCGCCACCCTCTGGATATCGGGCGGCATAATATAGAGCCGCGGGAAGTTTTGAAAGCCGTGCTGGATAAAAATCTCAGCTATGAAGACGACCTGGATATGGTGCTGGTACGGTTGACATTCGAGGGTGAGAAGGACGGTGCGAAGAAGAAGACGGTTTATGAAATCGTTGACCGCCAGGACGCCCGCACCGGCCTGACGGCCATGATGCGCACCACGGCGTTTCCGGCGGCTATCATCGCCTGGATGGCGGCCTCGGGGCAGATTTCCGAACGCGGGGTCAAACCCCAGGAAATCGCGGTCAAATCCTCCCTGTTTGTACCCCAGCTTAAAAAGCGCAGCATAAAACTGGTTATTACCGAAGAATAGCTTTCTTCGTCGAGTATTGAACCCCGTTTTTTCAAGCGGGGTGAATTCAGTTTTTTTTTTAACGGGGTGGACCCTGTTTTTTTTAAAAAAGACTTTTATTTTACAGGTTTACCATAAGTCGGCGGGGAAGACGATATTCATTTTCACCGTGCTGCCGGGCGTGATGCTGACCGGGTAGGTTATGGTATCGCTGTCGGGCAGGTATATTACCTGCAGTTGATGATTGCCGATCGGGATGCCGCTGAAGGAAAAGTTACCCTTGAGACCGGGGTTGGTCGAAGCGGCCGTCATACTGCCGGAACCGTCGGGAAAGAAAAGGCGAGCGACGATGGAATCACGATAGACAATGCCCGGCATGGTGCGGTTGGCGTCGACGATGTAACCTTCGAGCCGATTGTTGAAAAGGACGGCGGCGCCGGATATGAAAACCTTGTCGATATCGCTGCCGGAGCCGATGGAGCGTATTAAAGTGTCGAGCAGGACGTAGGGTACGTTCCAGGCGTCTTTTTTGAAATCATCCTCATTGAAACCGCGCGTCATGTAGGGGCCGTTCCAGGTAGTGTAGCCGCCGGGGTTGGCTACCAGGACGTCGAGATTGGATGGCAGCGCGCCGACATCCCCCACATACCCGAAATCCACCCGGGCATGCTGCGAGTATAACTCCGGGTTACCGACGATAGCCCGGGCCAACTGGTCCATTTCCTTTTTGGTCTGCTCCACCCGGGCGGTTTCAATCGAACCGGACATCTGGCGTGTGGCGATAGCGGCGATAATGCCGATGATGACGATGACAATCACCAACTCGATAAGGGTAAACCCCCGGTTGGTTTTTAAATTTATCATGGGCAATCCCCCGTAATTACGTTTAGCGTCGTACCATCGGAAAATTCCACCGAGAAATTGATGTTGTCCATATTTACCTGGGTGCCGCCATTGGGGAAAGTACGGAAATTGTCAAACTCGATTTTGATAGTCTCGCTGACGTTGATGGTTTGCGGGCCGCTGAAAGTCACCAGTTCTCCTGAGGCGGCTTTGGGGTTGTTCCGGTTGAATACTATGGCGCCGTCCCAAATGACATAACGGTAATAGGCGGTGGTGCCGCTCCAGGTGAGAACAACCGAGCTCACGGTTATATCGCTCCCGGAATTATTCTGTATCCAGAAAAAGAAACCTTGGCAGTCATTTTTAAGGGAGTCCGAGTTCGGGACCTTGGTCAGTCCCGCGACACCGGGCGACCACAGGCTCGATGCGAGAAAATATTCATTGTAAGGGGTTGATTTCGGGGTTACCGAAACGAATCGGCTGAGGGTATCGTTGTCAGGGAGATAGATTATATCCAGGTTATGGTTGCCGATGGGAATCGAGTCGAAAGTGAAATATCCTCCGGCGGTGACGGCCGCGGTTCGGGTGGCTAGAGCGCCGGAACCGTTGGGCACGGTCAGCACGATTCTCACGGAATCACGGTAGTCGTCTCCGGGCGGGGTGCCGGAGCGGTCGAAAACAATCCCGTTGACCCGGTTGACCAGCAGCTCATCAGTGGCGTTGCAGATTCTTCTGACAATATCGCCGGAGGTGGTTGGCCCGCCGCACCCACCGCCGCCGATTGTCTTTCCCTTGCTTGTTATAGTCAGGCCGTTGTATTCGTAATCCTTCCCCCAGGCGTCGGTCTTGTAATCATCGGTTACCTGTGAAAAGCGGTTCTGCATGTAAGGACCGTTCCAGGTGGCATAACCACCGGGGTTTTGCATCAGGAAGTCGAGATTGGGTGGCAGGGCGCCGTTATCGCCCACGTAACCGAAATCTGTCCGCACCCCGTTGTTGTTCAACTCCGGGTTGCCTGTTATGGCAAACGCCAGAAGGTCAAGTTCCTGCTTGGTTTCTTCGGTCCGGGCGGTATCGTAAACGTTTGTTCCGGCCTGGAAGGCGATGGTGGTCAGGATACCGGCGATTATTATCACCAAGACCACCTCGACAAGGGTAAAACCGGAGTTGCCGTGAATTCTTATCATGGGCAGCCCCCTACGGTAACATCGAAAGTCGAGCCGTCGGACAACACCACCGTGAAGACGGTGTTCTGCATATTGACGCGCGAGCCGCCGGAGGGCTGGCTGCGGAATTCCTCAATCTGTATTTTCAAACTCTCGCCGTCGTTAATGGTTCGCGGCGAGGAAAAGACCGCCATCTCGCCCGCACCGACTTTCGGGTTGTTTTCGTTTACCACCGTGATGCCGTCCCAGATAACATAGTGGTAGTAGGCGGTCGGGTTGACCCAGGTCAGACGGAGCGAGGCGATAGTGACATCGCCGCCGGTGTTATTCTCGATCCAGAAGGAAATATTGTTGCAAAACCCGGCATATATGGAGTCGGAGCCGGGTACTTTGGTCAGCATACTGTCGGAACCGCCGGTGGTGTCGGGCGTGAAATAGGCGGCGGCAAAGTAGTAAATAATCACCGGCTGGCTTTTATGACGGGGAAGGACCGTAATATATCGCAACAGGGTATCGACCTGGGGGGTGTAGATTATTCTCAGTGGATGTTGTCCGACCGGCAGGGAGTCCAGGGTGAAATTACCGGCGGAATCGGGGGTGTAATTTTTACTCGAATTTGCCCCGGTACCGTTAGGTATGGTAATCCCGACCGTAACCGAATCAAAGTAAATTGTACCGGGTGGGTTGTTGTCGGCGTCGCGGATGACAACTCGAAAAGTATTCAAGAGATAATCCGGGGCGGCATCGGCGATTTTTTTGGTAATAGCGGTGCCGCTACCGTTCGAAGTAATGGTTGTCCCACCGCTGTAGTTGTATGGTTGTCCCCATTCGTCGATTCGGTAACCGTCACTGTCCTGAACAAATCCGGCCGGCAGATAAGGGCCGTCCCAGGTGCCCAGGCCGGGATTGGTCATGAGAGCCGCCAGGTCGGGCGGAAAAGCGCCGATATCGCCGACATATCCGAAATCAGTTCGGGCACCACCGGCCGTGATATCCGGGTCGCCGACAATCGCCCGGGCCAGCCGTTCCATCTCCTGCTCGGTTTTGACAAGCCGGACATCCTCGGTAACGGTCGTCATCGATTTCATCGCCACCGCCACCAGGATACCGATTATGACTATTATTACCGTCAGTTCTATCAGGCTGAAGCCGTGTTGGTTACGGAAATGGCTATTCATAATCTTTACCAGACATCTTTGAACAGGGTTATTTCGGTGTACAGGTCGGTTCCCCGGTCGACATTGAGCCGCCGGGTAAGGGTGTCGTTTTCGGGGAGATAGATGACCTGCAGTTCATGGAGACCGATCGGTATTGAATCAAATTCTGACAGGCCGTTTCGGTCGGGGGCTCGGTTGTTATAAATATACCCACCGGTACCATCGGGATATTTAAGAATAAATCTTAAGGAATCTTTGTAAACCGGCCCGGGTGGGGTTTTATCGAGGTCGGTCGCGACCAGGATTACCCGGTTGTAAAGCAGTTCATCGACCGAAGCGGCGATTTGCCGGGTTATGGCCGTCCCGTCGCCCGAGGAGGTGATGCTGGTTCCGCCGGAATAGATATAATTCGCGCCCCAGGCGTCTTTTTTGAATTCAGCGCTGCCGCCGTCCTCAGAAAAGTCGTCCCGGATATAAGGGCCGTTCCAAGAGGCAAAACCGCCCGGATTCTGGAAGAGCGCGTCCAGATTGGGCGGCAGGGCGCCTATATCCCCGACATAGCCATAATCGGTGTGGGCGCCGCCGTTTTTCAAATCCAGCCGGCCGGCCACTGCCTCGGCCAGTCGATCCATTTCTTTTTTCGTATCTTCGCTCCGGGCGATATCATTGGAGGAACGCAGCGATTTGAGCGTAATGGAAGTGATAATCCCAATAATGACAATGACTACCACGATTTCTATAAGGGTATAACCGCTGTTTAACTTAACTTTTGACATTTTTAACCCGGATATGGAAATTTGCCTGTTTTTTAATAATATCGGTTGATAATCAGTAGTTTTTATGTTTAATTTAAAGTGGATTAAACGGGAACTTTTGTGATTTAGCCCGGTTTAATATATTAGAGTTAACTATCTTTTTTGAATCTTTCACCAGGCAATAAAAAAGTAAAAAAAAATTATAGACAAAGCCAATCATTTTCATATTTTTGGCGTATAAAAAATGGAGATATAGAAATATTTCTCTCTTTTAAACTTTAATTTAAACCAAGGGTGCTATATGCAATTATCCAGAAAAGCCGATTATGCTCTGCGGGCAGTGCGTTACCTGTCATCGCTGCCCAAGGGGAAACTCGGCTCCATTAACACTGTCGCTCAAGCGGAGTCGATACCGCGGGAATTTTTAGCCAAAATTCTCAAAGACTTGACCCGTAACGGTATTCTGGTCTCCTACCAGGGTGTAACCGGAGGGTACCGGTTGTCCAAGACGCCACGTGAAATTTCCTTCCTGAATGTGATAGAGGCCATCGAGGGCCCGCTGCATATTAACATGTGTACCGAGGGACCGAATTGCGGGTGCAAATCTTACGAGACTTGTCTGTTCAGAGAATTTTGGGCTAACCAGGAGAAGAAGTTAAAACAGGCTCTTTCCAAGAATAACTTCGGCAAGTATAAATCAGGCCGTCAATAACCTTTTCGGCGCGGATAACGCGTAAAGAAGCGGGTTAAGCCTTAAAAAGAGATAATTTTTTGTCTTTATTTTATACCTGCTCACATTCTGCCTGTATCTAATTCCAGCCAATAGCTTTCAAACTTATACTTTGGGGGTTGTGCTCTGCAATGGGATTGTATTATATTGTAGTAGGCCTCGGGTTGTAGATAGAAGCAACTCGAAATATATTGACTTTCCACTTCTTTGGGACGTAATTTATCCGTCTTTCAGATTTATTCCCGACCATGGAAGCGGGAGTAGTGATTGTAGAAACTGAGGTGTAAAATGAAGAACTTTGATGATAAAGCTCATAAGGTAAAGGTGGGACTGGCCGAAATGCTCAAGGGTGGGGTGATAATGGATGTTACCGGTCCGGAGCAGGCCATAATAGCCGAGCAATCGGGCGCAGCCGCGGTAATGGCGCTGGAACGGGTGCCCTCAGATATCCGGGCAGAAGGCGGCGTGGCCCGCATGGCTGACCTCGATATAATCGAGGAAATCAAGCGTGCGGTGACAATTCCCGTAATGGCTAAATGCCGGATCGGGCATTTCATCGAGGCCCGGGTGCTTGAAGCCCTGGAAATCGATTTTATCGACGAATCCGAGGTTTTGACTCCGGCCGACAACAAGTATCACATCGATAAATGGTCTTTCAAGGTTCCCTTTGTTTGCGGCTGCCGTAACCTGGGCGAGGCCTTGAGACGCATTTCTGAGGGCGCCGCCATGATCCGGACCAAGGGCGAGGCCGGAACCGGCGATGTTTCCCAGGCGGTGAAGCATTTACGGGAAATCACGTCGGTTATGAAAGCACTGACGGTGATGACGTCCGATGAGCTTTACGGAGTTGCCAAAGAAAACCGGGTGTCAATCGACTTGGTGCGCCTGGTGGCCGAAAAAGGAAAACTGCCGGTGCCCAATTTCGCCGCGGGCGGGATTGCCACGCCGGCTGACGCCGCCCTGTGCATGCACCTGGGAGCCGAGGCGGTTTTTGTCGGCTCGGGCATTTTTAAATCATCCAACCCGGAGAAGCGGGCCAAGGCGATTGTCAGCGCCACCACCCACTGGCAGAATTACGCCGTCATCGCCGAAAATTCGCATGGCCTGGGCAAGGCCATGAAAGGCATTCAGGCCGAGTCCATCCCGGAAGAAGAAAAACTTCAAACCCGGTAAAAATCAGCGTCCCCGGTTAATGGAATGTTTTAATCTTTTAACCGGGGACACTTTTTTATATTCATGGATAAGGTTATATTCACTCTTTGATTAAGCTGTAGTAAATGGGTAAGTCAGGGAAGCAAAAGAGTTATGAAGTTTATTTTCTTGTCCCGGCCCTGATATTATTCGCTCTCTTCGCGCTTGCCAATACGGGGGGGATTGAGTATTTCTGGGGATTTAATTTTCTGAAATTTTTCCCCTCGCCCGTCAGGTTGTTTCTCCTGGCGCTTGTGGCCGTTTTGTTCCTGCCCAGGGTATCCCAGATATTGACCGATACCGGCCTTTCTCTGTCACGAAAAATTACTGAGCGTAAAACTTTCAGAATATCTTTCCAGATAATAATTTCCCTCATTTTTTTATTTTTGTTTTACTACTTTTCCTCGCAGACGACTCTTTTCGGCGACGGCACCCTTCGCAAAAACCAGATTATCAACGGGGAGATGTGGCTGCCTTTCGAGTTGCTAGATTTTTTAATCCACGCTGTTTTGTACAAGTACCTGTTTTCGCCGCTGGATTTAACGGCGGTGAATTGCTACAGTATGGTCAGCGTCGTCAGCGGCCTGTTTTTTATCGATGGTCTTGTGCGGCTGGCGCTTTACCTGGACAAGGAAAAGGGGCTGGTATATTTCCTGCTGCTTTTTTCTTCGGGCGTTACCGTGTTTTTTTTCGGGTACGTGGAGAGTTATTCGATAGCCTCGGCCCTGTTGCCTTATGTCATCCTGGCCGCCCTTAAAGCCCTTGACAACAAATCGGGGATTGCCGGTTTTATTGTCCTGTATATCCTGCTGGCGCTGGTACATGTGGTGCCGGCTTTTATCCTGGGAGTGGGAGCCTTGTTGGTATTGTTCTTATACAAAAAGGAAGGTCGCGTCGCGAATAGGAAGATTTCTAAATACCTCACGGTGATTTTCGCGCTGGCAGTGGCAGCGGGGTATATTCTGAGTCTCGGCGGAGTGGAGATATTTAAAAAAACGCTGCTGCCCCTGACGCCGGGTGAAAACGGTGGCCAGGGACTTCTGACCGTAAATCATTTCCTGAATATATTAAACTGGCTTTTCCTGGCTGCCCCGGCTTTTCTCCTGCTGATTATACCCATCCTGAAAAAGAAAAACGACAGCGGGGGAAAGGGTCTTTTAAAGATTTTCATATTCGGCTGGATTGCCGTCTCGGCCGGTTTATTCATGTTCTTTTACACTCCGCAGTTAGGAGGGCCGAGGGACTGGGATATTTTTTCCCTGCCGGCTTTCTTTATCCTCAACGCGGCGGTGGTGATATATTCGGAGAAATTTAAAAAGCACCTGAGCGGTTTTGTCTGGCCGGTAATAGCTCTCGCTTTCGTGTCGACTTTCAGTTTCGCGGTCATAAATAATTCTCCGGTGAAGTCGGCCGAGCGTTTTGAAGAGGTTATCCAGGTGGCGCGGTTCAAATCCCTGTTCAAGGACTATATTCATCTTCTCAGCTATTACGACACCCAGCCGGATTTGAAAAAACGCCGCTTGTTTTACGAAACAAAAGTCATGCAAGAGGCCAAGACCCGGGACGACTCCACTTTCGCCCTGCGAAAAATAAGCCAGATGTATTATTCCGACCGCCAATACGACCAGGCCTTGAATTTCATCTTCCGAGCCTTGATGGTGGACAGTCTCGATTTTCAAAGTCACCTTTTGCTGGTCCGTTACAGCCAGAGTTTCGGGGAGGCGGAACACAAGCAGCTGGTGGCCGAGATGCTGGAGCGGCATTTTCCCGAGAAGCCCCACGCCCGCATGAACGCCGGGATACTTTATTCGCTAATCGATGATTTTTCGCGGGCTGAGGAAAATTTCCGGCGCGCCTTTGAACTGGATAGCTCCGATTTCAAAATAGTGTCCAATTACGCCACCTTTAAAATCAAACTGCAGGATTATGAGCAAGGCCTGGTCCTGTTGAACCGGGCGTTGCAGCTCGAACCAGACAACTTTTTCGTTAACTACAACCTGTCAGTGGTATTAAGGAATCTGAATCAGCCGGAGCGGGCTAAAGAGTACCTTGAAAAAGCGGAAAAAATGGCTACCAACGATGAGGAAAGAAACTTCGTTAGCGAACAGAAAAGCAGGTTGGGTCTTTAATATTTCTTGAACAGCTCACCCCATTCGGTGTTTTCCAGCCAGTCATTGAATACCTTGCGCCCCTTGGACGGATACCAGAGACGGTCATGGTACATGGCCGAACCGAACACGAAAATATAAACCAAAGGGGTATGGAACAGGAGTTTCTGCAGGACTTTCAAAGGCGAGAACCAGAACAGGTCGCCGAAAGTCGAGGCGAAGTTGTCGCCGACTTCGAATTTGAAATTGATTTCCGAGATGTCCTCGCCCTTAACCTCGATTTCCTCGAGCCGGCCATGGCCGAGTTCGTGTTCGTGGCCGAGCCGGATGTATTCGATTTTCATCGGGTCGAAGCCCATCATTTTGGCTGCCACGGCGTCGATCGCCACCTGGTCGGCGGAGGCGAGAACATAGTTTTTGACGTGGGGCGTCATCGTCCGCGGGCCCGGGCCGGAGCCGCAGGTGGTGCCGTCCATGAAAGCGAAAATGCCCGGGTGGATTTCCTTCTGAATGTGCAGCAAATCGACCAGGGTTTTGTGAATGACCGAATGGGTGTAATGCCGTTTGGTGTTCAAAAGCCCGCCGAAAGCGTTTTTCATCGAGCCGGTGGTGGTGGTGTAGATGTGTGTTTTGACGGTCGGCAGATGAACGATGTTCTTGCCGATGAAAAACTCCGGGATTTTTATTCCCTCATTGTAGATTTTCTTGAGCACCAGCATCTCGGCTTTGGGGGCGTACTCGACCCATTTTAGGTCCTTGGGGTCGTTGTTGAAATGCTCGGGGATGTTATATTTTTCATAGACCGGTTTGAGTTTCAGAAGTTTCCCGCCCACATAAGGATTGGTCACGACGGTATTGTTGTGCACCGCGACCAGGTCGTTGAAGCCGTTACCTTTGAGTGCTTTGATGGCCCCCTCGAGCTGCCAGGGCACGGTATTGGCGCCGGGGAAGGGCAGATGCCAGGAGATATTGTCTTTTAAGATGGTAGCGGCATTGGGGTCAAGGGCGCTTTGAAGTCCGGCGAGTTCGGCGGCCTTGAAATAATCGGCCAGGACGTTTTCCGGGTTGGTTTTGACGACGGCTACGACTGACTTACTGTTACTCATTTATATTTCCTGTTCTTTTATAAGCTTATACTAAATAACGCCTTAAATGACTTAATATAATACGTTATAATATCCATATTTATAGGGCTAATATATAATTTTAAATGGGCTTGTAAACCAATTAAATCGGCTAGTCTTCAAAAGACTCGGGTTCCTCGAAAAGATTGAAAACGAAACCGAACGGGTCGCGCATATAACAGCAATTCCCCTTGCCTTCCCAGCGGATCACCTCGCAGCCTTTTTCGAGAAGTTCCTCGCGGGCTTTTTCAAGGTCCGGCACCAGGAACTCAAAGACCGGCCCCAGGTGTTCGCCCTTGTCGAGGAAGAGCCGGGTCTGGCCGCCGTGCAATTCT
>Ga0210003_1002225_pt1 | contig 16551 bp, 3 predicted proteins | sample LantaG_FD_182804 | JGI IMG/M metagenome (GOLD analysis project Ga0210003, IMG submission 182804) | Deep subsurface microbial communities from Baltic Sea to uncover new lineages of life (NeLLi) - Landsort_02402 metaG (SPAdes) (version 2) | ecosystem: Environmental > Aquatic > Marine > Oceanic >...
GGGGGGTTGTTCAAAAACTGGTTCACGTTTCTCAAAAAAACTCGAAAGAAGAAAAAAACTTCCTCTCTCTTCTTTTTCTCTCCTCGTTTTGTCTTTTTCATCTTCTTCGCTTCTTCCACTCTCTCTTTTTAAGACTTGCCGACGGGGAACGCCGTGTCGAAGGGCTCCTTCTTGGTCTTGTCCATCAGCGTCTTGCGCGCCTCGAAGAGCATGGGGGTGATCGAGCCGGCGAAGACCGCGAGCGTGAACTCGGGCGCGACCTAGAAGAGAGTTTTTTTTTTGAGATTGAAAATGAGGAAAACGAGAAAAAAAAACCCGAGTTTTGAAAAAAAAAGGAAAAAAATCTCTTTCTTCTCTCTCTCTCACCTTGGTCGTGTAGATGTTCTCGACGTTGGGGTTGCCCAGGTGCAGCTTCAGCGCCTCGATGGGGCCCAGACCACGCACAGCAGCGACCGAAGAGAAGCCCAGGAAGGCAAGCATGGCCAGTCTGCCGTTCCTGATCTCCTTCTCGCGCATCTCGGGCGAGTCCATGCCCAGCGGGTCGAAGGGGGCGATCCCGGCGACGCCGCCGTAGCCGGTCTTCTTCCACGACTCGAACCTCTTGGCCTCGAGGAACGCGAACACCGCGGTCTGGATCGCCACCAGCGTCGTCAGCGGGATGGGCGTCGGCTTCGCTCCGGCCGTCCACCAGTCTCCGAGGCCAAACAGGTCGGTAAAGAGGATGCCGGCGACGGCCGCCATGGCCCAGCGGCCGTTTGTCAGCTCGCCCTCGACCATCCACTTCTGGAGGTCCTTGTTGGCCGAGAGGCCTAAGGGGTCGAAGCCGCGGAAGCCGGCGGTGGAGGGGTCGAGGTGCGGGGCCGGGGAGGCTCCTGGAGGTAGTTGGTTTGTGGGTTGAAGAAGAAGGTCGAGGGAGGTTGAGATGTTGAGGTCGAAAAGAAGAAGAAGAAAAGCGCTCGAGAGAGAGATAAGAAAAAAAGACGAAGGAAAAAACTCGCAGCTGGCATTCGCACGCCCTTTTTTCTCCTCTGAATTGTATCTTTTGTGAAATTCCGAGTGCATCAGGGACAAGCTGCGAGCCTCCTCGACCTCGAAGGCTCATAGAAAGCCGAGACGAAGGAGTGCAGGAGCTGGGCGCAAACAACTCCATCCGTGGGGCGACGAAGCAATTTGATTGAAGGGGGTCGAGGAGCGATCGGAATTCGATCATCCCAACCGTTCTTCCCCCGCGCACGGCCTTTCCGCGCATCTCCTTCCACTTCCCGCTCCTCCAGAGAGGAGCCGATGAATCGACGTCTACGTACCAGGGTACCATAGGTTCTGCTTGCCCGCGCGCGCGACGACGGCAGCGGCGCGAGAGGAGGAAACGGGCTTGGAAGAGACCGAGGCCTGGCGCGCGGCGAGGCGCGAGGTCTGCATCGAGAGCATGGTGGCGGCCATCTTGGAGGTCGTGGGAGAGTGTGTCGGGCGAGGGGGGAGGGGGGAGCGGTGGCGAGGAAGGGTGTCGCGCGGGGGGTAAAGAGAAGGAAAAGAGGAGCAAGAAATGGGAAGTGAAAAAGAGAGAGCAGAAGAGGTCGCCGAAAAAAAAAAGTTCGGCCTCTTCTTCGGCGAGAAACGCTTTCTCCTACTCTCTCCTCTCCTCGCTAGGAAGAGGTCTAGTTAGAAGAGGAGCGCACCGAGGAGCCCTTCAATTGTGATGATGCTCCGCGCGTCGAGGCCGCTCCCTGCTGCGTCCAGCGCTGCGGCATGGTCGCATCGAGCTGCGGCGAGGGCAGGAAGCTTTGTCTGTCGTCCCCTCGCGAGGCAATCGAGAGGAGAACGAGAGCCTTCTCGTCGGTCGGCGATGGTGGCTCCTCTTCGTCGTCGACCTCCTCTTCAGACGACGACGACCTCGACCTCGACCTCTGCCACCGCCGCTTTCGCCTCCGCTGCTCTGGCCTCCGCCACCTTCTCCGCCGCCACCGTCGCCGCCGTCTGCGCCTACGCCGCGCTCGTCACCAGGCCGAGGAGCAGGATCGTGAGTAGAGAGAAGTTTTCCCGTTTCTCTTTTTTTTCCTCTTCCACTTCTTCTTCCTCCTCTTTCTCTTCGACCTCCCTCACTTTTTCCCCACCTCCTCCTCCTCTTCCTCCCTCCACCTCAAAAAACAACAACAGGCCCTCTTCCTCACCTCCTCGCCGCTGCTCCCCCTCACGGGCTGCCTCGCCTACCTCCTCGCCGCTCTGCTCTTCTGGCCCGGGGCCGTCTCCCGGGCGGCGGCCGCCGCAGTCGCGGCCTCGTCTCCGCTTCCCAACGTTGCCGCCTTTGCCTCGCTCTTCGCCTCGTCTCCCGGGGCCACGGCGCTGACTTGGCTCCACCTGCTGGCGGGGGACTTTGCCGCCGCTGCCTGGGTGGTGCGGGACGCGAGGAGGCTCGGGGAGTCGTCGCTGTTTGCTTCCTCCGATGACGACGACGACGACGAGGTAGAGAACGAGAACAAGGACAACAACAAGAGGAAGAGGAACAAGCTTCAAAGGAGGAGGCCGACGCACTTCCCCTGTGCCGTCTCCGTGGTGCTCTGCTTCATGACCGGGCCCCTGGGGATCCTCTCGCACCTGCTGACGAGGAGAGTGTGGTACAGGATGGGGTGGGGCAGCGAGGGAGGAGGAGGAGGGGGGGTCGAGGGAGGAGGAGGAGGAGCGGAAGGAACAGCGACGGCGGCGACGCCAGCGCTCTCGACTTTTTGAAAAAGAACACTTTTTCCGTTCCTCTTCAACACTGTCACACTTGTAAAATTTACACGAACTAAGAATACACACACACACTTGCTACTGATTCGCCTCGAGCGTAAGGAAACAGCGAAGAGAGAGAGAGAGAGAAAGAGATGGCTGTTTTTGTTTTTTCGGAAGAGGTTTTTTCTCTGTGAGTTTTTTTCCATTTGGAGGAAAAAGAAATGTGCCCGGCCAACGGAGGCGACTGCGTGGCGAAGAAAAAAACGCGGCCGTACTATGGCACCGATTCTTGTCGTTGTTGCCCGGGCTCCGACGATGGGTCCTCGCCGGCGGATCAAGAACTGATCACGCCGGCGACCGCTCTCACGGAGAAAGAAAGAAAAAAGTTAAACTTTTTTTTTAAAAGAGAGAGCGTCCCCGTTTTCCCGCCTTCCCCTCGCGCGCGAATCCCCCCACCATTTTCTCTTTCAGCTCAAAAAGAGTTGGAAGAGAAAGAGAGAGAGAGTAGGAGGGCGCGCACGCAAGGGGGGAGGAGGAAGTTTTGCGTGGAGGGCGTTTTTGGTTTTGGTGGTGGTGGAGGTTGACGATGACGACGAAAGAAAAAAAAACGAAAAAAAACGAAAAAAACAACTCACCGACCTCCTCCTCCAATGCCATCGCTTTTTCACCTCGACGGAACGCGCATTCCGATTCGACTTTCGTGTCGACGCAGAGCTGAGAGACACGTCTCTTGCTCTAGCTGCAAGCAAGAAGGAACAGAGCGAGGGGCAGAGAGAAAACGGCGACGCGCGGCATGACTCGATCTCCTTTGACGGCTGAAAGCAGCGAGACAGAGCGAGAGAGTGGAAACGAAGGACTCGACCCTTTTCTCGCCTTCATTTTTTCTTCGACCTTCTTCTTCAACCATCGAGAGAGAGAGAAAAAGCTTTCTTTTCTACCTCTTTCTGCGTCACCCCCTCCTCCTCCCATGCCTCGCGCCTGAACCCGAGGAGAGGGCTAGACACACAGAGAGAGAACGACACACACGCACGCACACAGGCTCAGCCCGCGCTCGCCTTGGAAGTCTCTAAGCGATGCGGGCCAAGCTGAAAAAGGGCATCGAGATGGTAAGAGGGGGTGCTTCGCTCGCTGCTCTGTCTTCAACTTCTTGTTCTTCTCTGGCCCTCTTCTTCCACACGCTGGCCTTTGCTTTTCCTTCTTCCTTCTGCTACCTCATGGACATAAAAATTCGTCGCGATCTCTGCCCCCTCGACGGACCAGAGGATGCATCGGAAGTGAGCGAAAGAAGGGTCTTCTTCTTTTCGTTCACTTTCTTTTCTCTTTTCTCTCTGACGCCGCACCAATCGAATGCCTCTGAAAACAAAAAAAACTCTTTTTCTCTTCTCTCAGCCCGACGCCGTCAGGGCCATCGTCGACGCCGTGGCGGCCGCGCCGGACAAGGACCTGGCGATGCTGCTTGAGGGTTTCACGTGGACGTTTGAAAAGGTAAGCAGAGAAACAGAGGAAGAGAAGAAGAGGAGAGTTGATGATGATGGAAAGAGAGCAACAAAAAAAGGAAGCGACGGCGACGGCGACGATCGAAGAGGGAAGAGGAGCAGGCGACCTCAAAACCTTCCTTTCTTTCCACCTTAAAAAAAAAACAGGGCGACTTCCACCACTGGGCGCCGCTCTTCAACCGCCTCGACGAGTTCTACGAGTCAGCGTTGACCAAGCGCGCCGAGATCAAGCTGGTGGCGGAGGACGGCGACGACAGCGACGACGACGACGAGGAACAAGGAGGAAACGAAGTCGACGTCGACGAGAAGAAGAAGAACAAACTTTCTTCTTCGTCTTCTTCCTCCGTTCCTCTCCCGGAGCGCGCGCTCGTCGCCGGGATGCGCGCCTCGGCCATCATCCTCGAGCACTGCTCCAACAAGCACCTCTTCTCCTCCTACGACAGGCTCTCGACCGCGCTCTCCGCCGGGGACCACCCCGCCGTCGTCGACGCCGCGCTGGCCTGTTTGGTCGCCTTCGTGCGCAAGACGCACTCTTCCGCGGTGCGCTGGCACGGGGCGGCCCCGCTGAACTCGAGGCTGCTGGCGCTTGCGATGGCCGCCGGAGGGGAAGGGAGGGCGCCGTGCTCGCTGGTGGATTTGGTTGCGAAAAACGCAACTTCGTCTCCTTCTTCGGGTTCGGGTTCTTCTTCGCCTTCGACTGAAGAGTCCTCGTCTGCAGCATTCGAGGCCGCCGGGGGCTCCTCGGTCGTGGGTAAGCTGTTCTTCCAGTTCTACTCCACGGCGCAGGACGATGCCAGGAGGAAGAAGAGGCTGGAGAAGAAGAAGAAGAGGAACGATGGAGGCGGAGGTGGGGAAGGAGGAGTGACGGCGACAGAGGCTCCGGCTTCCGTCGCTGCCGACGACCTCGACCCCTCTTCTTCTTCCTCTTCCCCTTCTCCTTCGGGCCTCAAGACCATCACCGCCACCGCCGCCGAGGTTCTGGCCTTCCCGTCCGAGGCGGCCGCCGTCGTCGCGCTGGTCGAGGCGCACGGCGTGCCGCGCCGGGACCGCTTCAAGCTGCTCGCGCGGGTCCGCGCCGCCCGCTGCTCGGCGGCATCGCTCGCCTCGAGGCGCGAGCTCGCTGCGCAAAGGCTGCTCTCGTTCTCGCTGCTGCTGCAGTCCTCGACCTCGCCCTCCTCCGAGGCCCTGGTACCCCTGTTCCAGGACTCGCCGGACTTCGTCGGGGAGCTCGCGGCGGTCCTGCGGTGCGAGGAAGGCGTTCCCGAGAGGCTTCGGGCGCTGGCGCTCCGGGCGCTGGCGGTGCAACTGACAGAGAGGGCGAGGCACGGCGCGGTCGTCGCCGCGCTCGGGGGAGGGGCGAATGCTGCCGCTGTTGCAGGTGGAGCAGGAGGAACAGGAGCGACAGCAGCTGCTGCTGCTGCTGCTGCTCAGGCGCAGGCTGCTGCTGCTGCTGCTGCTGCTGCCGCGGCTGCTGCTCCCGCCGCGGGCGCTGCTGCTCCCGCCGCCGCCGCTGCGGCGGCCGCCGCGGCCGCTGCCACCTCTGTCAGCAACGGCAGCCTCCTCGCCTCGCTGCTCGTGCGCTCCGTCGGCGAGATCGTCTCCGGGGCTCACTCCGGGGTGCCCACGGGCTCCGCCGCCTGGTGGTGGTGGAACAATGAAGCGACGGAAGGAGCAGGAGGAGCAGGAGCAAGTGGGAAGCAGGGCAAAGGGAAGAAGAAAGAAGGAGAAGAAGGAGAGGCAAAGCTGGATGTCGCCGCTGCTTCGCTCGCGCCGACGACCTCTTCCCCTCCTTCCTCTTCCTCTATTTCCTCCTCTTCTTCCTCCTCAACTCCCCCCACTTTCTCCCCGGCCTTCCTCGAGGCCCTCATCTCCCTGGCCGGAGGGCTCGTCGGCTCCTCGACGGGCTGCACCGCGCTCGGGGAGGCGGGACTCGTCCCCGCGCTGCTGCCGCTGCTGGCGCACCGGGACAGGGCGCACGTGCCGCTGCTGGGCTCGGCGGTCCGAGTGCTCGAGGCTTTCATGGACTTCTCCCCGGCCGCCGCGGGCCTCTTCCGCGACCTGGGGGGCTTCTCCGCGATGGTCGACAGGTTGCAAGAGGAGCTGGACGCGCCCGTGTGGGAGCAGGAGGCCGAAAAGGAAGCGGCGCTCGCCGCCGCCGCGGCCGTGGCAGCTCGTCCGCGGGGCAGGCCGCCGCCGGCTCGTCCCGCCGTCCCGCACGCGCGCCGCCTCCTCCTGAAGGCCTTACTGCGAGCCTGCGCCCTGGCCTGGTACACGCCCCGCACGGCCGCCGCGGCCGCCGCGGGCCAGCAGCGCACGGCCCAGGACGACGCAGACGGCGCCCGCTTCTTCGCCTGTCTGGGCTCGGTACTGCTCAAGGCAGACCAGATGGGCGGCGGCCTCTTTGCGCTGGCCGCGACGGTCGTCGCCGACTTGATCCACCACGACCCGCTCTGCTTCGGCTCCCTGGAGGAAGCGAAAGTGCCCGAGGCCTTCCTGGTATCTCTGGAGCGCGGCGTCCCGCCCTCGGCGGACGCACTGTGCGCCGTGCCCAACGCTCTCGTGGCGCTGTGCCTCAACTCGCGCGGCCTGGCCGCGGTGCGCGCGAGCGGCGCGCTCGAGTTTTTCGTGCACGCGGCCTCGCACCCGGGCTACCTCCGCGCGCTCCAGGGGGACACCCCGGCGATCCTCGGCTCCGGTCTTGATGAGCTGCTGCGGCACGTGCCTGCCCTGAGGGACCACGGCGTGGCGGCGATGACGCAGCTGCTGGCGAGGCTGGCTATGCTGGGCGGAGCGGACCCGGAGCAGCTGCCGACGAGGAGGAGGGCGAGGCTGGTGGCGGAAGCGGCGGAAGCGAGGTTGGTGGCGACTGAGGCGAGGGCGGCGGCGGAAGCTGCGGTGGAAGCGGTATCGGCGGCGGAAGCGGCGGAAGCGGCGGAAGCGGCGATGGAAGCGGCGACAACTGCTGCTGCTGCTTCTACTCCCGACGCCGCTACTGCTCCTGGTGCTGCTCCTGCTCCTGCTCCTGCTCCTGCTCCTGCTGCTGCTACTGCTGCCGCCTCCGCTCCGGCGCCGATGGAGGTCGAGGCGGAAGCTCCTGCTGCTCCTGCTGCTGCGACGACGACGATGACGACGACGGAAGCAACAGCAACAGCTCCCGCCGCAAACGCAGAAGCAGAAGCAGCGACCCCCGCTCCTCCTCCTCCTCCTCCTCCTCCTCCTCCCTCCTCGACCTGGCCCGCCTCGGGCCAGCTCGAGCTCGTGCCCCCGGCCCCGGACGGCCTCTCCTGGCTCTCGGACGCCATCGCCGCGGCGGCCCGCATCGTCGAGGCCGCGTTGGCGAACGGCGAGACCGCGCGCGCGTTCGCCGCCGCGGGAGGCGCCGAGCTGCTGCTCGCGCCCTATTCGGCCCCGCGGCTGGCCCCGGCTTTCGGCTCCGGAGGCGGCGCCCACGCCATGCTGGCCGCCATCCGAGCCTTCGCCGCCGCGGCCACGCCCGAGGCAGGGCGCGGCCCCCCTTCGTCGGCGACCTCCGGGGCAGAAATCGCCGACCCTCTGGCAGACGCGCTGGCAGAGGCGTGCGCCCAGGCGATCGCGACGGCAGAGGCGCTGCCCTGCGCCGACGCCTCCGTTCCCGACCTGCCTGCCGAGGCCCGCGACGGGTACATCAGGCTGATCTCGAGGGCGGAGGGGCTCGCGGCCGCTGCTGCTGCCGTGGCTAGGGGATCGCAGCCTATGCTCGCCGCTCTGTGCAAGACGAGGACCAAGGTGGTCGAAGCGGCAAAGGCGAAGGCAAAGGCGGCGTCGGAAGCGACGACGGAAGAGGGAGCAGCAGCTCCTCCTCCTTCTTCTTCTTGCTCTTCCCTTTCCAGCCAGCGCCACCTCCCGCGCCCGCCGATCATCCTGCTCTCCGTTCTCGAGCGCCATGTCGCCTGGCAGGCGACCGCGGCCGAGGACTGGCGGTCCGCGGCCGAGGCCGCGCGCGCCGCCGAGCGGGAAAAAGAAAGGGAAAGAGAGGAGGCCGCGACGAAGGCTGCGGCAGAAGCGAGGGCGAGGGGAGAGACGGCGAGCACCGCCGCGTACGTGGCCGCCGCCGAGGCCGAAGCGGCGGCTAGCGCTGCTGCTGCTGCGAATGCGAGAGCGACGGCTCCTTCTGCTGCTGCTGCTGGAGGCGGCGGAGAGCCGATGGAAGAGGCGGCAGCGGCGACAACGACGACAACAGAAGCAGCAGCAGCTCCTTCTGCCGCTGCTGCTCCTTCTGCTGCTGCTCCTCCGGCAACGACGACGACGACCGCCGTCGACGCGCAGCAGCCCGAGCGCGCCGTGGGGCTCCCCGCCCGCGGCAGGCGCAAGCAGGGCGACGAGCTCGCCGCCGAGGTCCTCTGCCACTTCTCGGCCACGGCGCGCTCGTTCAACGCCGCGATCTCGAAAGCCGCGCACTCTTTCGCGCGCAGGGCCGCGGCGGCGAGCTCTTCCTCCGCAGCTGCGACGACGGAGGGGGCCGCCGCGGCCGCGCCGCTCCCCAAGGCGGCCCGCGCCGCGTCGGTGATCCTGGCGATGGCGATGCGCTTCGCGCTCGTGTCCCCTCCTCCCGCTCCTGCTGCCGCGGCGCCCAGTGACCCCGCCGCGAAAGCGAGCCGGCGCGCGAGGGAGGCCCGCTTCCGCCTGCGCGCGTTCGATGAGGTCGTCGCGGTCTTCTTCGACCCGAGGCGGCGCGCCGCGCACGCGCTGCTGCTCGACTTCTGGGCGCTGTACGGCGGCGGGGCCGAGTTCGCGGGGGCGGTCCAGCGCGCCGCGGAGGCGCTGGACGAGGCGGCGCAGGCGGCGGCGGAGGAGCGGGAGGAGAGGAGCAAAGAGAATAATTCTCCTCCTCCCGTCCGAGCGCCGGGCTCGCCGCCCGACGCCTCCGAGGCGGCCGCGCTCGCGGCCTCGGCGCTGGCTTCCGGGCTCGCGCTCGCCGACGCGCTGGCCAACACCCCGCTGCTCCGCTCGGCGTCCTCGGCCTCGGCCGCGCTGCTGACGAGGACGCTCCCTGGCCAGAGCGCCGAGGCGGCCGCGCAGGCGACGGCGGCGAGGGCGGCGGCGATGCTTCGTGGAGACTTTGCCGCCGCGGGGGCCGTGCCCGTCGTCGGCGGCGGCGAGGAAGGAGCTGCTGCTGCTTCTGCATCTGCTCCTTCTTCTTCTCCAGCAGCGAAGAAGCGCACCGTCTTCTCCGTCGAGGCGGAGCTCCGCGCCATCTCCTTCGCGGCCGTGGCCCCGCTCTGGAGGAAGGCCGTGGTCGCCGCCGACGACGCCGCCGCTTCCGCGGAAGGCGGAGGCAAAATCCCTCCCCGCGGGCTCGCGCTGTCGGCGCCGCACCTGCTCCCGGCGCTCGCCGCCGCGCTCGAGCGCTCGATCGACGGCGATGGGGCGGCCGCGGCCTCCGAGGCCCTGGCCCTCGAGCAGCGCGCCGAGCGCTGCAAGGCCGTGACCCTCCAGGCCCAGCGAAAGCACCCCCACCGTCCCTCGGCGCTGTCGTCGTCGGAAGCGGCAGCCCCGGGCGGCGTCTCCCTGCTGCTCCACCAGGAGGAGGAGCTGCGGGACGCCTTCCTGGCAGCGGTGGGCGTTTCGGCAAACGGAGGAAGCGGCGAAAATGGCGACGACGGCGACGCGAGCGCCCCGCCGCTGCTGCTCCCGCGCTCCGTGATCCGCGCCGCGGCGCTGCGCGACTTCCCGGCCGCGAACCTGGACGCGCTCAGGCGCGCCGCGGAGGAGGCGCTGCGTCCGGGACGCGGCAGCGCCTTCGCCGCGGGGCTGGAGGCGCGCAGGCGAGGAGGAGGAGCGACTGCCGTTGCTGCCGCCACTGCAACTGCCGCTGCTGCTGCCGCCGGAGCCCGCCCTTCCGCCACCGCCGCCGCCGCCGCTGCCCCCGTCCCGGCCTCCATCCCCGGCGACGACCCCTCCCTCGTCGCCCTGCTCGTCGACATGGGCTTCTCCGAGGCGCGCGCCGCCGTGGCGCTGCGGACGGTGACCGGGACGACGGCGGGGAGGAGGAGCAGCAACGGCGACTTGGTTTTCGAGGCGGCGATGGAATGGTTGCTGGAGAACCCCGAGGAGGAGGGAGGAGGGGGAGGTGAAACCGAAGCCGAAGCCGAAGCAGCCGCTGCGGTCGCTGCTCCGGGCGAGACGACGCCCCCCGCGACCGTGCCTGCCCCCGCTGACGTTGCCGCGGAGGAGGAGGGAGAACCGGCAGCAGCAGCGGCTCCTGCTCCCGCTCCCGCTCCTGCCGCGACGGCGGCGGAAGAAACCCCAGCGGCCGACGCCGACGCCGCGGCGCCGCCGCCGCTCGACCCCGACGAAGCGGAACTGATCGCCTCCCTGGAGCCCATGGCCGTCGTCGACTCGATCAACACTTCAAATGCTGCTGCTGCTGCTGCTGCTCTCCCGACGCCCATGGCGACGGAGGAGGAGCAGCAGCAGCAGCAAGCGCGGCCTCTTGCCGCTGTCTCTGCTGCTCCTTCTGCCTCTGCTTCTCCTGCTCCCTTGGCCTCCCTGCTCCCGGCCGCGCCCGAGATCGCGGCGGGAGCCCTCTCCCTGGCCCGCGCCGCCCCGGACTCGGCCCACGCGCTCGTCGACCTGCTCCGCGCCGCGGCGCAGAGGCACCACGACTCGGCCACGCTCGCGAGTGCCGAAGCGCATGCCGCGGAGACGGCCTCGTGGCTCGTCTCGCAGCTGGTGAGGCGCGACGCCAGCGAGGCCGAGGAGGCCGCCAGGGCCGCCGACGCCGCCGACGCCGCCAAGGCCGCTCTCGAGGCCGCCGTCGAAGCTGTGCACAAGGACAAGGAGGAGAAGAAGGAGGAGGGGGAGCAAGAACAGGAGTCGCAGAAAAAGAAAAGCGAGGAGGACGAGTGGTGGAGTAAAGTGCTGGTGCCGCCGCCGGCCTCTGCCATGCGCCCGCCGCCACCTTCGCCGCGCGAGGAAGCCGCCGCGTCTTCCTCTTCTTCTTCTTCTTCTTCTTCTGAGTCCCTGCGCGCTGGCATGCCCGCGATCGCCTACGACGCGGTCTCCTCGGTCGTGAGGCCGCTCGTCGACGCCGCGGCGAGGCGCGCCGAGGTGGTCGCCGAGGCCGCCAAGAGCGAGGAGGAGGAGAAGAAGAAGGGGAAGCGTTCTTCTTCGACTCTTTCGGTTCTCGACGACGGGGACCGCTCGACGCTCGCGCCTCTCCACCTCCTGCTGCTCCTGCTCGCGGACTCGCAGCCGGCCCGCGCCGTGGCCGCCGATCTCGAGCTCGCGGAGTCCGTGCTGCGGCATTTGGAGTCGTGGGTCGAAGCGAGGGCCGTCGAGGCCGCGCCGGTCGCTTCGGCGACTGCTGCCGAGGGTGCCGGAGGAGGAGGAGGGACAAAGGCAAAGGCGTCGGCGGTCGCCGCGGCGCTGCTCGCGATGCCGCCGCCGCCGCCGCCGCCGCCTCCGCGCGCCCCCGCTGCTGCTTCCTCCGAAGCAACCCGTCCTCCGACCCCGCCTCCGAAGTGGACCGAGGCGTGCTGCCTGCTGCTCGACCAGCTCGCGGCACAGTCCTCGAACGCGATGCCGCCTCCCCCTCCTCCTCCTCCTCCTCCTCCGATTGACGCCGAAGTCGAGGAGGAGGAGGAGGCGAAGAAGGAAGGAGAGGAAGGAGCGGCAGCTCCGATGGAGGCGGACGCGCCGCCCGATGCGAAGAAAGAGACGAAACTTGACGACGACGCGTTCGCCGCGGCCTCCGCCGCCGCCTCGGCCCTGGGCCCCGGCGGCCTCCTGACGCCGGCCCAGCGCTCCAGGGCCGCTCGCGCGGCGCTGGCGCTGCTGGCCCACGTGCACGCGTGGGGCAACATCGGGACTAGGACGACGAGGAAAAAGAAAAGTTCTTCTTCTTCGGATGTCGACGTCGACGAACCTTCTCCGCCTCCGCCGGCGCCCGAAGACGTTGCCGCCGCCGCGGCGGCCTCGGCCCAGCTGCTCGCCAGGCTCAGCGCCGACCACGCCGTCGCGCTCGAGGTCCTCGCCGCCGACGGGCCGCGCCTGCTGCTCTCCCTCCCGGCCGCGGCGCTCGGCGGAAGCGGTGGAAGTTCTGGGAGCAGCAGGAGCAGCAAAAACAGCAACGGCGGCAGCGCGCTCGAGCCGCTTGTCGGGACGATTTTGCGTCATGTCCTCGAGGACCCGGGCACGCTCCAGTCCGCGATGGAGGCCGAGCTCAGGGCCGCGTTCGCAGCGAAGCCCGCCGCCCCTTCCTCTCCGAGTTCCTCTGGGCGGGACTGGCTCTCTTCGATGCTTGGTGGCAGCAGGCGCAGCCGACACCAACAACAGCGGCAGCAGCAGCAGTACCGGCCGACGCCGAGGGCCTTCCTGGCTGACTGCGCGCCGCTGCTGTCGCGGTCGCCGGAGGCGTTCTTCGCTGCCGCTCGAGCCGTGGTCGCTGTCGAAGAGGGCGGAGGCGCGGGTTCGGAGCCGCGGGTGGTGCTGAGGCCCAAGGCGGCGGCGGCGGCAGCGGGAGGAGGGGAAGAGAAGAAGAGTGCGGCGGCAAGCGCGAGTGCCACGACGCCGGTGTCGACAACAACGGCAAAACCTTCTGCCGCTCCCGCTGCTGCTCCCGCCGCAGTTCCCGTCTCTGCTCCTCCTCCTCCCCCGCCACCTCGCCGCCCTCCTCCCTCCTTCTTCGCCATCGTCGACCTGTTGATCGCAGCCGCGCTCGAGGAAGGGCCCTTCGCGCCTCCAATGGAGGAGGGGGAAGAGGCCGAGGAAGAAGGCGAGAAGAAGGAGAAGAAGGAGGGAGGAGGAGAGGGAGCGACGGCGATGGAAGCAGACGGCAACAGCAACAACGCTGCTGCCACTGCCGCTGCTACCACGACCAAGGCCAACAAGCCCCCAACGCTCCCTCCCTCTCCCCCTCCGGCCCCTCGCCCGCCGGCAGAGTCCCCTTCCTCCCGCCTCGCGCTCAAGCTCCTGGCCGACTTCACCCTCCAGTACTCCCCCTTCGTCGGCGCCCTGCTGCGCCGCGCCGGAGGGAGCGGCGGCGGAGACGCCGCTGCTGGCGCGAAAGCGGCGGGGGGCAGCTCGGGCGGCGGCGGCGGCGGCGGAGGCGGAACCATGTTCCGCTCGCTCGTCGCGCGCCGCGTCTCCTCCGCGAGAAGCCCGGACGATCAGGCGCCCTTCCTCCTGCTCGCGGTCTGCATCCGCTCCGCCGAGGGTCGCAGGCGCGTGGCGAGGGAGCTGTCGAGGGCGCTGGGCCCGGCGATGGCAGCCGACGTCGCCGCCGCAGAGGCCGCCGAGGCGGAGGCGAAGAAGGAGAAGACGGAAGGCAAGAAGGAGCTTGCTTCTCCTCCTCTTCGCCGCCGGAAGAACTTTCTGGCCTCTGCCGCCGCGGCCTCCGAGGGCTCGCCGATCTCCGCCGCCCCCGGGGCCGCCCCGCCGGCGGCGGTCGAGGCCGTCGCAGACCTGCTCGTCGCCTTGCTCTCCGCCACCCCGCCGCGGGGGAATTCTCTGTCGGAATCTCCGGAGCTGAGCTCGTCCGGAGGCGGGCTGCCGACCGAGATGGCCCGCGCGATGCGCGAGGCGGGGGTGCTCGACGGCCTGCTGGCAGCGCTCGCGCGCCTCGACCTCGACCACCCGAAGGCCGGCGCGGCGGCGCAGGCGCTGCTCAAGCCCCTGGACGCGCTGACGAGGCCGCTGCCGCCGCAGAGGGCGAGTGGTGGCGGAGGTGGAGGCGGCGGCGGAGGCGGGGCGAACGCTGCCGCTGCTTCGGAGCCGGCGACGGGAGCGATGACGACGCGCGGCCGAAGGCGCCGAGGGCAGCGCCGCGGCGGAGCGGCTAATGCTGACGCTCCCGCCGCTGCCCTTGCTGATGCCACCGCTACTGCTGCCACCAACACCACCACTGCTGCTGCTACTGCCGCCCAACCGACGCAACAGACGCCGACGCCGACGCCGACTCCTACTCCCGGCGCAGGCGCGACGGCGACAACAGCGACGGCGACGGCAGCGACGACCGGCGGCGCGGCCGCCGCGGCGGGCCCAGAGGCCCTCGCCGCCGCGCAGCGCGCCATGGGGCCCGGAGGAGGCGAGCGCCGCCGCGGCGGCCACCGAGGAGGAGGGGGCCTCGTCGGCCCCGTGGTCCTCTCCCCGGGCACCGTCGCCGCCCTGGCCGCCGGGCGGGCCGAGGCCGAGCGCGAGATGGAGGGCGTCATCCGGAGGTTCTCCGGCCGCCGGGGAGGGTCCGACCTCGACCTCCTCGGCGACGACGACGACGGAGACGACGACGACGATATCGAAGGCAGCTCCGGCGATGACGGCGGCGGCAACGCTGCCGCTGCTGCTGCTGGCGCTGCTGGAGCTCCTCCGACTGCCATCGTCATCAACGGCAACGAGGTCGTGATGGGAGAGCTCGGCGGGGCTGCCGGCGGGATCGTCGTTGTCCCCTCTTCTTCGTCTTCGTCCTCTTCTGACGACGACGACGACGACGACGACGAAAGCGGAAGCGACGACGACGACGGCGAAAGCGACAGCGATGACGGAACCGCGCGGGGCGAGCCGGGTACCCGTGGCGGGGGCTTCGGCTACGACAACACCGCCGAGGACATGCCCGCGGACTCGGACCCTTCCTCAGGCGACGGGCCGGGACGCGGCTCTTCGTCGGGGGAGGATGAGGACCAGAGCATGCGGAGCCGGATGACCTCTTCTGCTTCTTCGAGCTCGAGCTCTTCGAGTTCTTCGAGCGACGACGACGACGACGACGACGACGACGACGACGACGACGACGACGACGGCGAGTGCAGCGGCGACGACGACGGAAGTGGTGGTTCTTTCGACAGCGACGAAGAGGCCGAGCGCATCGCTGCTGCTGCTGCTGCTGGTGGTGTCGGTAGCGCTGGTGGTCCTGCTGCTGCTGCTGCTGCTGCTAATTCTTCCTCCTCGGACGAGATGGGCTCTTCTTCCTCTGATGACGACGACGAGAGCGAAAGTGAAAGCGACGACGACGACGAAGGAGGCGCCGGAGGCGGCCGAAACCCTTCCGCGGCCAACTTCGCCTCGGCGATGCGCGAGGGCGAGGACGCGCTCGTCGCTGCCCTCGAGGACGCCGCCGCCGCGGTGGGGAACGGCGTCGTCGTCATGGGCGGAGGCGGAGGAGCAGGGAGGCGCCGCGGCGGCGGAGGAGGGAGCGAGCTCGACGACGACGTCGAGCGCGACGACGACGAGCTCGGCGACGAAGACGACGACGACGACGATTACGACGACGAGGAAGACGATTACGACGACGAGGAAGACGACGAGGAGGACGACGAGGAGGACGAGGAAGGGATTATGGTGGGCGGGCACAACTTTGCCGCTGGCGTCGGCGTCCCGGGCGCGTCGTGGTTTGGGCCCACGACCGCTGCTGCTGCGGACGCCGCCGGCGCTGGCGGTGACGCGCGTGCCGCCCAGCGCCCGCGCCCCACAGCGGCAGCGGCAGCAGCTGCCGCCGGAGGCGCCTTCCCTTTCCAGCTCGTGCAGGGGGGCACCGACGACATGGAGATGATCCTCGAGGAGATGCTCGCGATGCCCCGCGACGACCGCAGGCGCGCGATGATGGGGAGGCTGGCCCTGCGCGGCGGTGCCGGCGCCGGCGGAGGGAGCGGCGGCAGCGAGCCCGAAGGCGGAGGTTTCGGTTTCGGCGGCGGCGTCGGCGTCGTCGGCGCCGGGATCGGCTCTGGCCTCGCCGCGCTCGACCGGATGGCAGCTCGCAGGACCGGCGGCGCTCCCGCTGCCGCTTCTGCTTCTGGCGGCGGAGGCTCCCGCGGCGCGCTGGGCAGCGGCGTGTTCGCCTCCGGGATGCCGCTGGGATCGCACAGGCTGCTGACGAGGCCGAGGTCGGCGGTGGCGGCGAGCAGTGCTTCTGCCGCGGCCGCTGCTTCGTCTTCCGCCGCCGCCGCCGCTCGAGGAGCTGCTCCTTCTTCTTCCGGGTTCGGCCCTTCTTCTTCCTCGGCTCCTGTCCCCGCCCCGCCCGCCTCCAACTCCACCGCTAGGCCCGTCACCGTCGACGGGCACGCCTCACGCCTCGCCGCAGAGCTCGTGGCGATGACGGGGGGAACTCGCACCTCTGCGGCCGCCGCCGCGGCGCAGCAGCAGGCCGCCGCCGCGGGCGTCGTCGGCGGTGGAGGGCTCGGCGGCGTCGCCGGGATCAGCGCCGCCGCGGCGGCCGCCGCCGCTGCTATGGGCGGAGGAGGGATCCCCGCTCCAGGTGGCAGGCGCTTCTCCTCGCTGCTGTCTCTCGGCGGCGGGATGGTAGGAGGAGTGATCGGGGGCGGCAGCAGGGGCGGCGCCGGCGGCCTCGCCCTCCCGCGCGCTGCCCCGCCGACCGCCA
>Ga0210003_1002226_pt1 | contig 16549 bp, 12 predicted proteins | sample LantaG_FD_182804 | JGI IMG/M metagenome (GOLD analysis project Ga0210003, IMG submission 182804) | Deep subsurface microbial communities from Baltic Sea to uncover new lineages of life (NeLLi) - Landsort_02402 metaG (SPAdes) (version 2) | ecosystem: Environmental > Aquatic > Marine > Oceanic >...
AGCAGACGTAAGAGTCGTTTTACCATGATCAACATGGCCTATTGTTCCTATGTTTATATGAGGTTTTGTTCTCTCAAATTTTTGTTTAGCCATTTTAATTTCCTTTCTTTTTTTTAAAATTAGCTAGTTATGTATATCTTAAAAAATTATACTGCTACTTTTCCCTTTGCTTTCCCAATAATCTCATTTGCCACACTGTCAGGCACAGGCTCATACTTCTTGAATTGCATTGTAAATGTAGCTCTGCCTTGTGTTTTTGACCTTAAATCAGTAGCATACCCAAACATAACAGCTAATGGTACTTCTGATTTAACAAGTTTTATATTTTTCCTTGATGAAAGCGACAATATTTTTCCTCTTCTCGCATTAATATCGCCAATAACTTCTCCCATAAATTCTTCCGGCACTGCTACTTCTACCTCCATCACTGGCTCAAGCAGTATTGGAAAACATTTCATCATAGCTTCCCTAAATGCTTTGGAACCCGCAATCCTAAATGCCAGTTCCGAAGAGTCTACCTCATGATATGACCCATCCAATAAAATAGCTCTTACATCTACTACCTGGTATCCTGCAAGGTCTCCGCTCTGCATGGCATCTAAAATTCCTTTTTCAACGGATTTAATATACTCTTTAGGTATGGCACCGCCTTTGGTTTTGTCAAGAAATTCAAATCCCTTGCCATACTCATTTGGCTCAAAACGAACCACAACATGCCCGTATTGACCTCTTCCGCCTGATTGTCTTATATATTTTCCCTCTACTCGCGCATCTTTTGTAATAGTTTCCCTGTAAGACACTTGTGGACGTCCTACATTAGCATCCACATCAAATTCTCTGAGAAGTCTGTCTACAATAATTTCAAGATGGAGCTCTCCCATACCTGATATGATGGTTTGCCCTGTTTCACTATCAATGCTAACTTTAAATGTTGGGTCTTCTTCTGCCAGCTTACTCAAAGCTGCAGCCAATTTTTCTTGATCCACTTTTGTCTTAGGCTCAATAGCAACAGCAAGCACAGGATCAGGGAAACTAATAGACTCGTACTTGATAGGTTTTCTTGGATCACAAATGGTGTCCCCGGTTTTGATATCCCTCAAACCTATTACTGCTACTATGTCCCCGCAATACACTTTTGTTTTTTCTTCTCTGTGATTAGCGTGCATCTGAAGCAGCCTGCTTATTTTACTGGTTTTACCATTAGTAGTATTAATTACTTTCATACCTTTTTCAAAGGTCCCGGAATAAATTCTAACATAGCTTAACCTTCCAACAAACGGGTCAGTTGTTATTTTAAATACTAACCCAGAGAGCAGCTCGTCATCACTAACTTTCATTGTCTCTGTTTCACCAGTTTCGGGGTTTGTACCACAAGGTTGTGGGACATCTAAAGGAGAAGGTAAATAATCAACCACTGCATCCAGCAATAATTGAATTCCCTTATTCTTAAATGCAGCTCCGCATAGTACAGGAACTCCCTTTACTTCCAATGTTATTCTTCTAACTGCTTCCTTGAGCTCATTTTCAGTTATTTCTTCATTTTCAACATATTTTTTTAAAATACCATCATCATAATTAGCAATATTTTCTATAAGTTCTTGCCTATATTTGTCAGCTGAAGGTTTCAGCTGTTCCGGTATGCTTTCATACTCAAATTTAATACCCATCTCATCTTTATAACTTACCGCCCTCATACTTATCAAATCAATAATACCTGAAAAACTTTCTTCCTTTCCAATTGGTATTTGCAGCAGCAACGGATTAATATTCAACCTATTCTTAATCATATCTGCAACATAAAAAAAGTCAGCACCGCTGCGGTCCATTTTGTTTACAAATGCAATTCTTGGAATATTGTATTTATCAGCCTGCCTCCACACAGTTTCAGATTGAGGTTCCACTCCCCCTACTGCACAAAAAATTCCAATAAGTCCATCCAGCACACGCAGCGACCTTTCAACTTCTACGGTAAAGTCAACATGTCCAGGCGTGTCAATAATGTTAATTTTATTATCTTTCCACAAACATGTAGTTGCAGCAGAAGTTATGGTTATGCCTCTTTCCTGCTCCTGTATCATCCAATCCATAACTGCCGCACCATCATGCACTTCGCCCATTTTATAAGTCTTCCCAGTATAATAGAGAATGCGCTCAGTAGTTGTTGTCTTGCCAGCATCAATATGAGCTGCAATTCCTATATTTCTTATATTTTTCAGTGAAACTTGTCTAGGCATATTTCTTCAAATCTCCTGTTAATTCCTTACCACCTGTAATGTGCAAAAGCTTTGTTAGCCTCTGCCATTTTATGTAAATCTTCTTTCTTCTTTATGCTGTTGCCAGTATTGCTTGCACCATCTAAAATTTCTCCAGCCAGTCTTTTTTCCATTGTCTTCTCTTTTCTACCTCTTGCATACCCAACAATCCATCTAATTGCCAGAGTAAGAGCTCTGTCAGGAGAAACTTCCACTGGTACCTGGTATGTTGCTCCCCCTACTCTTCTTGATTTCACTTCCAGCACTGGCTTTACATTATCAATACATTTACCCAGCACTTCTAACGGGTTTTCCTTGGTCTTGTCTTCTAAAACCTTTAAACCCCCGTATACAATATTTTCAGCTATACCTTTTTTGCCCTTAAGCAAAACTTTATTAATTATCTGTGTCACTATTCTGCTTTTATAAATAGGATCCGGCTTAATCATCCTTTTTGGAGCCTTACCTTTTTTTCTTGACATTTAATAACTCCTTAATAATTATTTCGGTTTTTTTGCCCCATACCTGGACCTTGCTGCACGTCTGTCTTCCACACCTGCTGTATCCAGTACCCCTCTAATTACTTTATATCTAACGCCAGGGAGATCTTTTACTCTCCCCCCTCTTACCAAAACTATAGAGTGCTCCTGAAGATTATGTCCTATTCCAGGTATATAGGCTGTTACTTCTATCCCATTAGTGAGCCTGACTCGGGCAACTTTTCTTAGAGCAGAATTAGGCTTTTTGGGAGTGGTTGTATAAACTCTGAGGCACACTCCTCTTTTAATGGAATTCCCCTGCAAAGCAGGAGTTTTTCTCTTTTTATTTATCCTTGTTCTTCCTTTTCTTACCAGTTGATTTATTGTAGGCATATCCACCTGACCTATCGCTAAAATTTTTATTTAAAAAACTTAATTTCTTGCCAATCCACTACATCTTCTCTTGGAGGCACGAAAAAAGAGATTATCATTATAAATTTAAAATGTCAACAAAAACTCTTCACATTTTTGTACCATTTCTGCAGCTAAATATTTACCTCTAAACCTTTCTCCTCTTCCTCCCCAATATCCTGCAATGCTTCTATTTCATCTATACTCTCCTCTTTATAGCCCGGGTATGTTAGCTCAATATCTCTATACACTTTCATACCAGTTCCTGCTGGTATAGATTTGCCTAATATAACATTCTCTTTCAGTCCCAATAAATTATCAATCTTATTTTCCAAAGCTGCATCTGTTAAAACTTTAGTTGTTTCTTGGAAAGACGCAGCAGACAGGAAACTGTCAGTTGCCAGCGAAGATTTTGTTATACCCATTAAATTCTGCTTAGCAGAAGCTAATTTTTTGCCGTCATCTGCTAATTTTTTATTTCCTTTTTCAAAAACAAGCCTATCCACTACCTGCCCTGGCAAAAATTCACTATCTCTGGGATCTATTATTGTGACTTTTCTTAACATCTGTCTTACTATTACTTCTATATGTTTATCATTGATTTCAACACCCTGGGCCCCATATACATTCTGTATTTCTTTAACCAAATACTGTTCACATGCCTTGGTTCCGCTTATCTCCAGAACATCATGTGGATTTTTGGGTCCTTCTGTCAGCTGATCGCCGGCGGTTACCTTATCACCATTTTTTACTCTTAAATTTGTTCTTTTTGGAACCTGGTAGATCTTTTCTTGATCACCATCTTTGCTCCTAATAGTAAGCCTTATGAATTTTGAATCAATATCCTCTATTATAACTTCCCCGGAAATATCAGCTATATATGCATACCCTTTAGGCTTTCGAGCCTCAAACAGTTCTACAACTCTTGGCAAACCACTTGTAATATCAATTCCCTCAAAAGTTTTTTCATGCTTATGAACATATGTCTTCCTCTTAGCCGTAAGGATTAATTTTGCAAAATCATCTCCTGCCTTCAGATTTATATTTCTTTTAATATGGAGTACTTCACCCTTTGGTATAATTATGTCTACTATATCCCCTCTTTCCATTTCTACTTGAAATTCCAATTTGTGAGTAATGTCCTCTATGTTAATTTCCATAGTTTCATCTGTATCCTCTTCTGTAAAATCCTCCTCTTTTATATTAAGCTCATCTAACAGTTTCTTTTGCAAAACAAGTTTTCCATTTACCGGGGATTTTATATTTCTCTGAATAACTGTGCTTGCCACACCACCGGTATGGAAAGTACGCATGGTTAGCTGTGTGCCGGGCTCACCAATTGATTGTGCAGCTATAATGCCAACCGCTTCGCCAATATTTATAAGTTTTCCTGTTGCCAGATCACGGCCGTAACACTTCTGGCATATTCCAGATTCAGCTTCACAGGTTAGAGCAGAACGGACTTTCGCACTTTCTATATTGGCATGGATTAGTTTATGCAGATGCTTTTCTGTAATTTCTTCCCCATTTTTGATTATATCCTTTTTCGTTTTTGGGTTTTTCATATCCTCCGAACAAATTCTTCCAATCAAATTAGTATTAGGGTTTCCCTCAAGAGTAAGAACATAAAGATCTATTCCGTTATCTGTTTCACAATCAGCAATCCTGACTATGATATCCTGTGCAACATCAACAAGTCTTCTGGTTAAATATCCTGAATCTGCAGTTCTAAGTGCAGTATCTGCCAGCCCTTGTCTGGCACCATGGGTGGATATAAAGTATTCCAGAACGCTTAATCCTTCTCTGAAGTTAGATTTTATAGGTCTATCTATGATATCCCCCCTTGCATTTGCCACCAGCCCTCTCATTCCAGCCAGTTGTCGCAGTTGCTTTAAGTTTCCTCTAGCGCCTGAGGTAGCCATCATATAAACCGGATTTAATTTATCAAAATTCTTTTCCATAGCACTCGCTACACTTTCATTAGCCTGAGACCATATCTGTATAACCTTTTGGTGTCTTTCACCCTCAGTTAGCTTGCCTTGCTTATAAAAATCTTCAATCTTATCTATTTTTTCCTCAACACTTTTTAGTATCTTTTTCTTTTCAGGCGGAACGACAATATCATCAATTCCTATCGTCAAACTTGATTTAGTAGCATACTTAAATCCCGCTTTTTTGATGGAATCCAACATCTCTACAACAATATGTAAAGGATATTTACTAATACAATCAGAAATAATATGAATAAGCTCTTTTTTATTTACCTCTTCATTTACAAATTTATATCCTTCAGGAAGGGATTCATTAAATATTATTTTGCCTATAGTAGTTCTTAGCACCTTCCCGTCAATTATAACCTTGATCGGAGTATGCAGTGTGACCAGTCCATATTCATAATCCAAAAGAGCTTTCCCAGCGCTGGAATAAAATTTCTCGCTACCTCTTGATTTGTTTCTCTCTGAAGTCAGGTAATAAATTCCTAAAACCACATCCTGGGAAGGAATAGTAACTGGCTCCCCATTTGCAGGCGATAAAATATTATTTGTTGATAACATTAAAATCATACACTCAGCCTTTGCTTCATTTGACAAAGGAACATGAATAGCCATCTGGTCACCATCAAAGTCAGCATTAAAAGGCGGACATACCAAAGGATGTATCTGTATAGCCTTGCCCTCGACAAGTATAGGCATGAATGCCTGTATGCCCAATCTGTGAAGAGTAGGAGCTCTATTTAGAAGAACAGGGTGATTTTTTATTACATCTTCCAGGATATCCCATACTTCTTCGCTTCCTCTATCTACCATAGCCTTGGAACCCTTTATATTTTGGGCAAACCCTTTATCCACAAGTCTTTTCATAACAAAAGGCTTAAAAAGTTCCAACGCAATTTTTTTAGGCAATCCGCATTGTTCTAACTTTAAATTAGGATTAACTACAATAACTGATCTGCCTGAATAATCGACTCTTTTACCTAATAAATTTTGTCTGAATCTACCCTGTTTGCCCTTAAGCATCTCGCTTAAAGATTTAAGAGGCCTATTCCCTGCTCCGAGAACCGCCCTTCCTCTTCTTCCATTGTCAAACAGAGCATCTACAGCCTCCTGGAGCATCCTTTTCTCATTATTAATAATTATTTCAGGAGCACCTAGTTCTAAAAGCTTCTTTAACCTATTATTCCTGTTAATCACTCTTCTGTATAAATCATTCAAATCAGAAGTTGCAAACCTTCCTCCATCCAATTGAACCATTGGCCTGAGGTCAGGGGGGATAACAGGAAGAATATCTAAAATCATATATTCTGGTTTATTATCGGAATTCACGAAAGAAGATATTATTTTCAATCTCTTTATAGCCCTGATTCTTTTTTGTCCTTTAGATTTTTTTATAACAGCTCGTAATTTTTCTGCCTCCTCTTTGCAGTCCAGATTTTTGAGAAGATCTTTTACGGCTTCAGCCCCCATGCCACCCCCAAAATAGGAGCTGTACATTTCTCTCATCTTCTTAAATAAATTCTCGTCTGAAACCAGCATTTTGGCTTCTAAATTATGGAAGAAGGTTTCAGCTCTTTTTGTTAGATCTATTTCTTCCTGATATATTTCTTCTTCTTCGTTAAGTAATTTATCAATTTCTTTGTTAATTTTGGCCAATTTAGCGCCTAAATCTTTTTTTGGTATTATTTTGTTGCCCCCGGTAATTTCGGTTTCCTCAATGTTGCTATTTTCTTCCTCATTCTTTTCTATCAGATAATCTTTATTCAATTCAATTTCTTTAATTCTCAGCTCATGTGCCTCTTTTGCCTTCTCCAAAGAGCTCTTGTAAAGCTCCTTTAGGTTACCCCTCTCAGCTTCTACTTTATCTTTATCTATAAAAGTTATGATATAAGAATCAAAATAGAGCACCTTTTCCAAATCCTTGGGACTTATATCCAGAACATATCCCATCCTGCTTGGAACGCCTTTAAAAAACCATATATGTGAAACAGGAGATGCAAGTTCTATGTGACCCATCCTTTCTCTTCTAACACTGGACCTTGTTACTTCCACTCCACATCTTTCACAAATAATTCCTTTAAACCTCACCCTTTTATATTTTCCACAGTAACATTCCCAGTCTTTTGTGGGACCAAATATCCTCTCGCAAAACAACCCATCTTTTTCAGGTTTTAAGGTTCTGTAATTTATAGTTTCTGGTTTTTTAACTTCACCATTGGACCATGCTCTTATTTTTTCAGATGAAGCAAGTCCTATTTTTAAAGCATCAAAATTATTTACATCTATGTTAATAGCCATATTTAAAAAATCCTCCTGTAATTAAATCTTTTAATCTATAGATTAATTCCTAGTTCCCTGACAGTCTTCATTATTTCATCTTCCTGACTAACTATTTTAACTTCTTTCCCTTCCTCAGATAATACTTCTACATCAAGCGCCAAACTTTGCATTTCTTTGATCAACACTTTGAATGATTCTGGAATCCCGGGCTTTTCAATATTTTCTCCTTTTACTATGGATTCATAGGTTTTAACACGCCCAACAACATCATCCGATTTTATAGTAAGCATTTCTTGCAATGTATAAGCTGCACCATAGGCCTCCAGAGCCCATACTTCCATCTCTCCAAACCTTTGTCCTCCAAATTGTGCTTTACCTCCCAATGGTTGTTGAGTCACCAAAGAGTAAGGACCTGTGGATCTCGCATGAATTTTATCATCAACCAAATGCAGAAGCTTCATTACATAAATATATCCAACAGTTATAGCGTCGGATATTTTTTCACCGCTTCTACCATCGTGTAAAGCAGCCTTTCCATCTTTAGGAAGACCTGCCTTTACAAGCAACCCTTTTATCTCTTCCTCCCCTGCACTATTAAAAATAGGCGTTGCACAATAAATAGAGCCTCCATCAGTTTTATATTCGCTTTTATCGTCCCACCCTTCATGAGCTGCCCAGCCAAGATGCGTTTCCAAAATTTGGCCAATGTTCATCCTGGAAGGAACACTTAAAGGGTTAAATATTATATCTACAGGAGTTCCGTCTTTAAGATACGGCATATCCTCCTCAGGCAGAATTATAGATACAACACCTTTGTTTCCATGTCTTCCTGCAAGCTTATCTCCTGCAGATATTTTTCTTTTTTTAGCAATATAAACTCTTACCAGTGTGTTTACACCCGGCGGCAAATCATATCCTTTTTTCCTCGAAAACAATTGGACATCCAATACTACTCCACTTTCCCCATGCGGAACTTTGAGAGAGCTGTCCCTTACTTCTCTGGCCTTCTCCCCAAAAATAGCCCGAAGCAGTTTTTCTTCAGCAGTTAGCTCTGTTTCGCCTTTCGGAGTTATTTTTCCTACAAGTACATCTCCAGGTTTTACTTCAGCACCAATTCTAATAATCCCGCGCTCATCTAAATTCTTAAGTAATTCTTCATTTACATTAGGTATGTCACGGGTTATTTCTTCCGGACCAAGTTTGGTAGTTCTTGCTTCAACTTCGTGTTTGGATATATGTATAGATGACAATATATCTTCTTTAACCAATCTTTCAGAAATTATAATTGCATCTTCATAGTTATATCCTTCCCATGGCATAAATGCTACCTTCAAATTTCTGCCCAGCGACAATTCACCTGCACACGTAGAGGTTCCATCTGCCATGACATCGCCCTTTTTAACCTTTTGCTTTTCTTCTACAAGAGGCCTCTGGTTTATGCATGTTCCCTGATTTGATCTCTTAAATTTATATAAATTATGTATGACAGTTTTTCTTTTTGCATATTTAATTTTTATGTAGTCCGCACAAACTTCCTGAACTATACCATCGTCTAAAGCTAATATTAACTGTCCGCTATCTCTGGCTGCTCTCTCCTCTATTCCTGTTCCTACAAGAGGAGGTTCAGGATTAATTAGCGGAACTGCCTGACGCTGCATGTTAGAACCCATAAGAGCTCTGTTCGCATCATCGTGTTCTAAAAATGGTATTAAAGATGCTGCCACACTGAATAATTGTTCCGGAGATATGTCTATATAGTCAACCATGTTTGATTCCACCGATATTACCTCTCCTCCTGAGCGGGCAAGCATCTTTTCTTCTAAAAAATTGCCGTCTTCATCTACATCTGCAGTAGCCTGTGCAATCACATAACTTTCTTCTTCATCAGCTGACAAGAAATCTATTTTATCTGTTAACTTACCACCTGTAACCTTTCTGTAGGGAGTCTCTATAAACCCAAATTTGTTTAATCTTCCATAAGTAGCAAGAGAACCAATAAGGCCAATATTAGGGCCTTCGGGAGTTTCTATTGGGCACATTCTTCCATAATGGGAAGAATGGACATCTCTTACTTCAAAACCAGCTCTCTCTCTGCTTAACCCTCCAGGACCTAAAGCACTTAGTCTTCTTTTATGTGTTATCTCAGCCAAAGGATTGGTTTGATCCAGAAATTGTGAAAGCTGTCCGCTCCCAAAAAACTCTTTCAGGCTTGCAACCAAAGGCCTTATATTTATTAGAGACTTTGGAGTAATCATTTCAACATCCTGAGTGGTCATCCTCTCTTTTACGACTCTTTCCATTCTGGATAATCCAATTCTTACCTGGTTCTGAATAAGTTCCCCGATATTTCTAATTCTTCTATTACCAAAATGATCAATATCGTCTACATCACCTAAATCACTAATAAGCTGAATCAGATATTTTATTATTAGAAAAATATCCTTGCTGCTAAGGATATTTTTATTCTCTGAACCATCTGAACCTATTTTCATTTTTTTGTCTATATCATCAAGCCTGCCTAAAATATTTTTATCCACGTCTTCATCAAGTTTCTGGTCCAGTTTATATCTTCCAACTTTACCAAGGTCATACCTTTTAGAATTAAAAAATAAAGAATATATTAAATTTCTACCACTATCAACAGTTGGTGGTTCACCCGGTCTTAACTTTTTATAAATTTCAATCAATGCTTCTTCTTCATTTTCTGTAATATCCTTTTCTAAAGTATTCTTAATGCAGCCTGTTCCATCATAGGGACCAAAAATATTTATTAAATCTTCATTGTTGCCAAAGCCAACTGCTTTCAGGAAAATTGTTAGCAAGAACTTCCTTTTTCTATCAATTCTCACATAAGCCATATTTTTCTTGTCAGTCTCAATTTCTATCCATGAACCTCTGGTTGGTATAACTTTGCACATGAATAACTCTTTTTCAGTTTTTTTATCAATCTCAGAACTATAATATACACCGGGAGAACGAACCAGCTGAGACACAACAACTCTTTCTGTACCATTAATAATAAAAGTTCCCTTCTCGGTTATCATCGGAAAATCGCCCATAAATACTTCCTGCTCTTTAATTTCTCCAGTTTCCCTGTTAACAAATTTAGCCACTGCTTTAAGAGGAGCAGAATATGTCATATCCTGCATTTTGCATACATCTATCGTAGCGTTTGCTTCACCAAAATGGCAGCTAATAAATTCCAGGTACATATTTTCTGCAAAATCTTCAATGGGCGATATATCTTTTAATGCTTCGAAGATCCCTTCTTCTTTAAACCACTCAAAAGACTTGTTTTGTATGTCCAGAAGGTGAGGCATTTCCATTACTTTTTTTATTTTCCCAAAATCATACCTCTTAATTTTTTTGGTTCTTTGCATTAACTTAATCTCTCCTTTATAATTGCTTTTAAAGTTTATTTTGCTGTTAGCGGAAAACTTTTTATGAATTTAATCCTAAAAAAATATTTAATTCATAAGCGGAAAACAGTATCCTAAAAAAACCGACAAACTAATATTCTAACAAATACAGCATAGATGTCAATTCACACATACCTGCAAAATTTAGCCACAATCTCAGTAAAGTATGATATTTGACATTTTTAATTTTTTTAGAAAAATTTGAGGCATTAAAATAAAATTACCTTACTTCAGCTCTACTTCAGCACCAGCTTCTTCCAGCTGCTTCTTTATATTTTCAGCTTCATCTTTTGATACTTTCTCTTTTACCATACCCGGTGCTTTATCAACCACATCCTTTGCTTCTTTAAGCCCAAGCGCAGTAACTGATCTTACTACTTTTATAACCTGTATTTTCTTGCTTCCAACAGACTTTAAATAAACATCAAACTCAGTTTTTTCTTCTTCTGCACCAGCTTCTTGCGTTTGAGCACCAGCTCCAACTGGTGCCATTACAGCCTGAGCGCTGACACCAAACTTTTCCTCCAGTGCTTTTACAAGCTCTGAAAGTTGAAGCACACTCATATTTTCTATAGAATGCAACATTTCATCAATAGACACACCTGATTTAGCAGTACTTTTTTGTCCTTTAACTGCAGTTGCCTTTGCAGTATCTTTTTTTGCTTTGGTTTCTTCTTTAACATTACTCATTTCTTGCTTTTCCTTCTTCTCCTTAATTTCTTTAACGTTTTCTTTTTTAACTTTTTCCTTGCTTTCTTTAGATTCAGCCATTATTACTCCTTTTTTATAAATTACTATTTTTTTCTTTGCACTGTTTAATTAAATTTAAAACAACAACTAGATTCCTGGTAAGACCGCCCACTGCATTGACAAGATTGCTGATTGGCGATTTGATAGAAACCGCCAGTTTGGTTAAAAGCACCTCTCTGCTTGGCAGGTTAGCAATTCTATTTACAACTTCTGAATCAAGAAGTTTATTTTCCAGTAGTGCTGCTTTTATTTTTAACGCATCATGCTCTTCTGAAAATTCTTTTAGGATCTTGGCTGTAGAAGCTACATCTTTCTCAATTACCACCAGGCTTGTTGCTCCATTAAAAACATCGCTTAGGCTTATATCTCCAAAAACCTCATCGGCTGCTATTAGAGCTAATGTGTTTTTTACTATTTTAAGATAAGAGCCAACTTCTATTAACCTATCTCTAATCTGTACTGCTTCTTCAGCCTTGAGGCCATTGTGGTCGGTAAAAATCAATCCACAATTATTTTTAAATACTTCTTTTATATTATTAACTTTATTTATTTTTTCTTCATCTGCCACTTTTAACCCCCACAATATAAAATTCTCATAAAATAAAACAAAATCGACCCTGACAACTTAAAGGTCGATTATTTTATAAATCAACCTAAGCAGGAAATTAAGTTACTAAATTAACAATTACTGCAAAACTCTAATTATTTCTAGCAACACCCACTGTCTCTGGTTGTCCTAATTTTTTAATATTAATAGCTTTACGCAACTTCCTTTACATCTATGCCCTTGTCAGTATCTATTTTAATGCTGGGCCCCATAGTAGATGAAACAAAAACACTTTTAATATATCTTCCCTTAGCTGAAGATGGCTTTGCTTTAACAACAGCATCCATAACAGCTGCGTAATTTTCCAATAATTTTTTTAACTCAAAAGAAACCCTTCCTATGGTAGAATGCACAACTCCATATTTATCTGCCCTGTATTCAAGTTTTCCTTTTTTTACATCCTTTACTGCTTTTTCAATATCAAATGTAACGGTTCCTGATTTTGGGTTTGGCATTAATTTTCTGGGACCTAAAACCTTACCTAACTTACTTACCTTTTTCATCATATCAGGCGTGGAAATACAAACATCAAAATCCAGCCAGCCCTTGCTTATTTTATCAATCAGCTCATCATCTCCTATGTAATCAGCGCCTGCACTTTTAGCTTCTTCAGATTTTTCACCCTGTGCAAAAACAAGTATTTTTGGAACTTTGCCTGTTCCATGCGGCAGCAACAATGTGCCCCTGACCATTTGATCAGCTTTTCTTGGATCAATTCCTAAGTTTATACTTATATCCACAGACTCATCAAAATTTGCAAAATGATTTTCCTTGACCCACTTAATAGCTTCTGCCGGTGCCAGTAGATTTTTTCTATCAGTTTTTTCTGATTTTGATAAATATTTCTTTCCTCTTTTCAAACTCTACCATCCTTACAAGCTTTTTTACTCTAATCCCTTTTTACCTATATTCTTTTAATAATTATTTAATTTTCCAATTATTTTAAGGTTTAACTTTAACTCCCATACTCTTGGCGGTCCCCTCAATTATTTTAGCGGCACTTTCCACAGTTCTTGCATTTAAATCCTCCAGCTTAATCCTGGCTATTTTTTCTATCTGTTCTTTAGAAATCTCACCAACTTTTTCTCTGTTTGGCTCACCAGAGCCTTTCTCAAGCTTCAAAGCATCTTTTATAAGGATTGCCGCAGGTGGGGTCTTGGTAACAAAACTAAAGCTCCTGTCTGCATATATAGTTATAATTACAGGGATTATCATGCCCTGCTCTTTTGCAGTTCTGTCATTAAACGCTTTACAGAATTCCATTATGTTAACCCCATGCTGCCCAAGCGCAGGACCAACAGGCGGGGCTGGGTTTGCCTGCCCTGCAGGAATTTGTAATTTAACTTGTGCCATAATTTTCTTAGCCACTCTAAACCTCTTCCAAGTATAAATAAATCTTTGTAATTATACCTTTAAAAAAAAATATTTCAACTTTTATTTATATTTTAGACACTTGATCAAAATTTAACTCTACAGGTGTCTGCCTTCCAAATATTGAGACCAGCACTTTTAGCTTTCCCTGATCTAAATTGATTTCACTAATCACACCATCAAAATTAGCAAATGGCCCTGTCGTAACTTTCACTGGCTGATTTATCTCAAAATCTGTCTTTCGTCTGGGTTTTTCTGAAATTTTCCTCTTTGTAATCTTTTTAACTTCATCAATTGTCAGTGGATTTGGTTTGTCTCCGCTGCCAATAAAACCAGTAACTCCAGGAGTATTTCTAACTACATACCAGGAATCATCATCAAGTTGCATCTTTACTAACAAATAGCCAGGGAATACCTTTTTTGAAGTTATGCGTTTCTTGCCACTTTGTATTTCCATCACATCTTCTGTCGGCACAAATATTTCAAAAATTTTATCCCCCATATTCATAGATTCTACCCTATGTTCTAAATTTGCTTTTACCTTATTTTCATAACCAGCATAAGAATGTATTACATACCATTTTGCTCTCATGTTTTCACCGAATAATCAAAATCCCTTTATTAATTCAACTAATCTTAAAAAAATTAAATCAAATATCCCTAAAATTACAGCAAAAAAAGCCATCGTCACCAACACTACTATTGTAAAATTTAAAACCTCTTTTTTAGTTGGCCATGTAACTCTCTTAAATTCATGGGCAACATCCCTGAAAAATTTAGAGATTTTACCGGGAAGTTCTTTTAAAAACTTCTTCCAGTTAATTTTTCTGCCCGAGGAAGCAGGAGCTTTTCTGTTTTTGGACTGTCTTTCAAGCATTGCTTTTTGCTTAAATTTTGTCGGTATTTTTTTCTTACCCATTATAAACTTGTCTTATTTTTATTAATTGCTCTTGTGGTTATTTGGCAGGGCTGGAGGGATTCGTTCTTTCGTCTCACTTCGTTCGCGCACGTAAACGCGGACTCCTTCCGCTATCGCTCCAGTCCGTCCTTTCGAATCCTGTAAACATGCACCTGTGGCATGTTTACCTCAACTACCTCTACCATACTTAACCCACTATCCATACAGTTTTGGCAGGGCTGGAGGGATTCGTTCTTTCGTCTCACTTTGTTCGCTGCAGAGACGCGGACTCCTTCCGCTACCGCTTCAGTCCGTCCTTTCGAATCCTGTAAACATGCACCTGCGGCATGTTTGCCTCAACTACCTCTACCATACTTAACCCACTATCCATACAGTTTTGGCAGGGCTGGAGGGATTCGAACCCACAACACCCGGTTTTGGAGACCGGTGCTCTACCAATTGGAGCTACAGCCCTATCTAGTCTCCTTATGAACAGTGCTCTTCCTGCACCACTTACAATATTTCTTTAGCTCCAGTCTATCGGGATCGTTCTTTTTATTTTTATTTGTACTATAATTTCTTCTTTTACACTCTGTACAAGCCAGAGTAACTATCTGTCTCAATTTTACCCACCATAATTTTTTCTATTGCAAAATATGAACAAACAAGTAAGTTAGCATTATATTTATCCGTTGTCAAATGCTAAATCTTACTTTCTATTCAATAATTTTTGTAATGCTTCCGGCCCCTATGGTCCTTCCGCCTTCACGAATAGCAAACCTTAATCCTTCTTCCATAGCTATTGGTGTTATAAGTCTTACTTCCATCTCTGTATTATCACCAGGCATTACCATCTCAACTCCTTCTTGGAGTGAAACATTTCCAGTTACATCTGTTGTTCTGAAATAAAACTGAGGTCTGTATCCATTAAAGAAAGGAGTATGTCGGCCCCCTTCTTCTTTAGACAATACATAAACCTGAGCTTTAAAATGGGAGTGAGGTGTAATTGAACCCGGTTTTGCTATAACCTGGCCTCTTTCTACATCCTCTTTCTGTATTCCTCTTAAAAGAAGGCCTACGTTATCTCCTGCCTGAGCATAGTCAAGCAGCTTTCTAAACATTTCTATACCAGTTACTACTGTCTTTGCTACTTTAGGTTTTATTCCTATTATTTCTACCGGGTCCTGCAGCTTTATTTTACCTCTGTCTACCCTGCCTGTTACTACTGTGCCGCGTCCTGTTATTGTAAATATATCCTCTATGGGCATAAGGAATGGTTTGTCTACATCTCTTTTGGGAGTTTTTATATAGCTGTCCACTTTGTTCATAAGTTCAATAATCGGGCCGCAATTTGGACAATCATCTTTGCCGCATCCGCATTCCATTGCCTTTAAGGCAGAACCGCTGACTACTGGTATTTCATCTCCAGGAAATTCGTACTCTGTTAAAAGATCCCTTACTTCCATATCTACAAGTTCTACAAGTTCAGGATCATCTACCTGATCTACCTTGTTTAAAAACACTACTATGTATGGTACCCCTACCTGACGGGCAAGCAGGATATGCTCCCTTGTCTGAGGCATGGGACCATCTGCTGCGCTCACTACAAGTATTGCCCCATCCATTTGAGCAGCTCCTGTTATCATATTCTTTACATAGTCTGCATGCCCGGGACAATCTACATGGGCATAGTGCCTGTTATCTGTCTCATATTCCACATGAGCTATTGCTATTGTTATGCCTCTTTCCTTTTCTTCAGGAGCATTGTCAATAGAATCAAACGATCTTTCTTCTACATTTAAGCCTTTGGATTTAAGGCAGTATGTAATAGCAGACGTAAGAGTCGTTTTACCATGATCAACATGGCCTATTGTTCCTATGTTTATATGAGGTTTTGTTCTCTCAAATTTTTGTTTAGCCATTTTAATTTCCTTTCTTTTTTTTAACCCACAATATGGTAGCGGTGATTGGATTTGAACCAATGACCCCACGGGTATGAACCGTGTGCTCTAACCTCTGAGCTACACCGCCGTATTGCTTATATTTTTTACAAACATCCAACTAACCCAGCAATAACAATTATAATTA
>Ga0210003_1002227_pt1 | contig 16546 bp, 25 predicted proteins | sample LantaG_FD_182804 | JGI IMG/M metagenome (GOLD analysis project Ga0210003, IMG submission 182804) | Deep subsurface microbial communities from Baltic Sea to uncover new lineages of life (NeLLi) - Landsort_02402 metaG (SPAdes) (version 2) | ecosystem: Environmental > Aquatic > Marine > Oceanic >...
CGGGCTGCACCATTGTGAAAATCAGTTGACCTCGATAACCGTCCCGATTTGCATCTCGGTAATGTGGGTGACAACCACGAATTGGCACTCCATCTCCCTGGCGAGGGTCCAGATGAGATCCCGCATTTTGGGACGGTATTCTTTACTCAGGAACCGGAAGGGCTCGTCCAATATCAGGGTCCTTCTTTTTGGCGGCTGCGACAGCATCAGACACGCTAACCGCAAAGCAAAGGCCGCCACATCTACCAGGCCACCCCCGGATTCATCGAGCGGGTTGATCTCCATGCCATCCTTGACGAAGACCAATTTGGCTTCTGTGCGGTTCGCCTTGGCCTCGAAGACGATCCGGAAGTCGGTGTCTTCTTCGAATACGGTTTGAATGCAGCGAGTCACGACCGAGGCTATTTGGTCATGCGCTCGCTGTTGGATGTCCCGGGCGATTTCCTGCCCCACAAATACGGCCTCGCGGCTCGCGGCCAGATAGTCGACCGCTTCCACAGATGCCCGCGCCGCGGTGGCTAGACGATCCTTAGCGGCTGCGTGCTTCTCCCGCAGGGCGGCGACAGCTATGTCAAATTTCCCTAGATCAGATGACATGACCCCACTCCTTCTGAAATTCGGCCATCAATTTATCGAATGTTGTCTTAGCCTCATTTGCCTCATCGTCTAGTCTGCTTAGCAGGACCTTGGCATCTTCCAACGAATCACAACCGTAGGTCTCCTTCAGAGTTTCCATGGTCTGCGCAAGGGCGCCCTTGGCCCGCTCTTTTTTATTGCGGAGATCGTCGACCTTTTTCTTCAGAATCTCGAAATCCATCGTAATCCTCCTCGGGGCTAATATCTTCGTAGGCGTCGAACTTGATCGTAATCTCGTTCACGCTCATACCAAATTCAAGGAGCCACACCATGACCTGGGCCAGGGTAACGGACTCATCGCCAACTACTAGACGTATCATATGAGCCCCGAATCCGTGATTCCGAAGCCACATTATTTTAAGGGTTTTGGTCTTTATTTCTTCGGGCGACGGCGCATACGACGTCGAATCCTGAAACATGCCCTTGAGATGCATGTTATAGGCGCCGTGGGTGTCGTCATATTTATCATGAGTCGGGTCGTGGCTCATTCATCCATGGCTTCAATCAAAATATTCCTGGCCGTTGCAGAAACTGTATTTGTTTCTAAATACGTTTTTACGGCGAGCCGGAAATCCAAACTATCTTGCTGCATTCCCGATAGGTAAAATACGAATTCTTCGAGGCCCGACGGGGTCGGGGTTTCCGGCGTGATGTGGTCGCGAGTTATCACATCGCCCGTGGCGTGCTCAAGTGCGCGGCGGACTACAGTTCCGTCTGACATTAGCAGGCCGACGCCCGGGTTCCATAGGGTGTCCCGGGCCGTGCGACGCATGAACCCGCCAGTATTCATTACCTGGCAGCCGGTCGATGTCTCGCACGAAAACGGGATGTGGTTATCGCCAAAAACAGCGGCATCGTATCCGTCGAGCTGTGTATCGAACGCTGTGACCTTTTTATCGGTCGGCGCGCCCGTGAACCCGTATCCCTCGGTCCAAATATAGTCATGGACTACCGCGAGGAATGGCCCTCGACCTTGTGGCGGTTCAATCTTCGAACCCCAGGGGAATCCTATTACTCTGAATCCGTTTATGATTTCTTTTTCTATATGTTTGATTCGACCTGCTTTGACAAGGACCCAATAGGCTGATCGTTCACGATCCTCCCAACTATGATTTGGGAGATCATGCTGACCCGGGATAGCGTAGAAATCAGAGGGGAGATGCTCCATTGCAAAATTTATCAGCTCAGGCGACGATTTCCATTTATCGAATAGATCGCCGGCAAATATCACGGGGACATCATACTCAGCGGCGATTTCGCGAAGCCCGGCCAAATGGGCGGCCATGGTCCCGAACCAGGTATCTTCATCGACCCGGGCCACCGGCGCGCGTTGTGAAAGGTGGATGTCCGAACAAAGGACGGCTATAACGGACGGTTGCATGTTTCGCAGACCTTTATTTTGGCGAGCTGATCTTCGTATTTTTCCAGCTCCTGGATATTCCTATATATCTGACTTTTGCGGTATTCGGCGGTGCTGATGAGTTCCTGGATGGCCTCGCGGCGGTCCATTGGGGTGTTGGGGCGCGCCGCCTCAAGTGAGGCGATGTCCGGTATTGGGGTGGCTATTTGCTCTTCTTTTTTCTTCGCATCGGCGATAAGGGTCCTTATTGTATAGACCCGGGCATCCGCCACTTCTGTCCGCCGAGCGGCGCCGACTACAGCCTCGCCGGATTTGGTCACCTTGGCAAGGGCACGAAGGGTCAGGAAGCCATCATGGGCTTTGGCGTGGATACGTGCCAGGCTACTGTGGCGTTCACGGAGGCCTTGGTAGGTGGCCTCATCGCTTTTTACGGCTTTGTAATCGGTGATGAGGGACGGCACGTATGCGAGGTGGTTCACCTCTTCCTGAACTATCGCCAGGGTCCCGTCAGCGGCGTCCTTGGCGCGGATGGCCGTCTTTAGGGTCACATTGAGTCGGTATAGGGTCGCGTCGATGATTTTGAGATCAACGATCTCATTAAGATTCCGCGAGACTTGTCCCGGCGTATCCGAAAACCAAAAGATGGGGTCATGCTGTTGCTGGGTATTCACCGCGTTCATATTGAACAGTTGTTCAATAGGTTCGGGGACGCCGTTGCCGAAAGCGCGGTATTCCTGCTCGTCTAGGTGGTAGGTGTTGTCGCCGCCTGCTGCGCGGCGCCGGGTGACGCTGCGACCATCGACAGCGATACGAACTTCGGCCTCGGTTTCGCCGTGGCGGATGAAGCGGTCCGAGCGGATGCCGTTGAAAATGACCCAGCGTAACGCGCGGATGATCGAAGATTTTCCAGAATCCGACGGACCTACTATTGTCGTAACATGAGGGTCAAACTTGATTCGGCGGAGTTTTTGGTTCTGGAAGTTCTTCAGTTGTAGGCGTTCCAACATTGGGTAATCCTTGTGGTGACCATAGGGCGACAGCGCGGGCGTTAAACACTTGAACAAAACCGTAAATCAATGATAAATCTTTGCCCCGTTTTTTAGCCGTCTCCTCCAATTTCCAAGAACCTTCGTATTGCCACGGGTCATTTTGTTCTGCGCGATACCGAAGGTTCTTGTATGGTCCGTTAGTTATCATAGTCCGCTCCGAAATCCGTAGGGTCAAGTTCAAAGAAACGTGATAGCGGAAACCCGTACACTCGGCAGCCAATGGCGACGGGGTTGATTATTATATCGGCACGGAGCCCGAAACTAGTTGACATGAAGACGTATGCCTTCCTGCGGTCCCGTTTGACTACCACCATCCATTCGGGCGTGCCCGCGTCTCGCGCGCTATTTATCGCCTGCTCGAAGAAATCTTCGTAGGTTGAAGGTTTGGATTTATCCAGCCGGTCCACCATGTCCTGGACATTCTTTTTACTATATCCCCTCTTTAGCTCGATGGTTATGAGCTCGATGAGTGGGGCGGCGGAGGGGCATGTAAAGGTGACATCCCCATAATGGCCGGTGGTTTGCTTGCCATGCTTGGCGCGCGTCGTTGCCCTCGCGCCCGAACCGGAAGTCCTCCAAAAGAGATCGTCAGTACTGCCGCCCGACCACCACATCGATAAATCCTTGCAGTATTCCCGTTCGAAGGACCCTCCTTTGGATGAGCTGCTGCGACCCGATGTTAGGATGTCGATCAATGCCGAATTATGGACCCCGTGTTCTCGTTTGAATGCGGCGAGGGCCTCACGTATTGAAGCCCGTTTGGTTGCCATGTTTTAGTTCCTTCTGCTTGCCGGAGCGGCCTCTCACCAGGGTATACATCCCCAGGCCTTTGACTACATTGTTCCATTTTTCATCAGTCAGGGTGTCCGGCCGGATTTGGTAGGTCGAGGTCCCCGGATACGGCAAACTAACGAGCTCCAAATTTGCCATCCAAAGGTCTAAGCCTTTTTGGATAGCTTCTGATTTTTTACCACTTTTCAATTCGCCCCGGACGAACTTCGCGGCGGTCACTTCCCCGACACCGCTGATACCTATTATATCATCGGAGGTGTCGCCCGCGATGGCTTTGACGTGGGACCATTGTTTGGGGGTGATACCGTATTTGGCGCGTAGAGATTTTTCAGTGGTGTATTCGTCCCTGGTCGGGTTGTAGCAGCGAACTTTGCGGTCCTTAACCAGTTGCCATAGGTCTGAGTCTGCACTCACAATTGTGATGATCTCATCGAAGAGGCCGGTCGCCAGGGACCCGATAATGTCGTCAGCCTCAAATCCGGGTTCGCTGAAGACATTTGCGTATCCCATTGCTGGAAGATATTGCTTCCGAAGCAAATTTATCTGCTCCTGGAATTTTTGGTAAATCCGTTTATCCTCATCATCCATAGCGTCTCGCTTGGCCTGGCGCCCACTTTTGTAGGTCGGAAGTTTTCTGACTCTCAGGCTTTGATCCTCATCAAAACAAAACACCGGGTCGCCTTCTAGGTGCTTGATAACTGATTCGATAGCCCGGAATACCCCAAAAAGAACACCGGTCACTTCACCCTCGAAGGCGAGCTGACCGGTGGTGTGGAATGCCCGGTGACAGAGGTAGTTCGTGTCAATCAGTATGATGTGACGCATCACAAATATCTGTTCTTTCTTGGTACTTCGCAGGCTTTTTCGATGGCCTGCCAGGTGTCCCAAACTAGATCGCGGACCTCATCCTCAAGGGCGGCCTCTTCGATCTTTTTGATCAGTTTTTCCTTCTGAAGCCTGATGCCGAGTTCATTTGCTTCGATCCAGCCCCCCGTCGCCGTTTTCCAACGTTTCCAGTCGGTGAGGTACTCGACCATCGACCCCACGTCGTCGATGCCCGAGCTATGGAAAATGGGGACTGAAATTTCACGGCGCTTCCCCGTGAGGCGGTTTTTATCGACCCTGACCTTGCTGGTGATGCCCAGTTCGATCTTGTGGTCACGATACGATTTCGATAGTTTTGCCCCGCATTTACTCCAGATCTGCGCGGCGGCGTAAAACTTTAGGGCATGGCCGCCCGCGAACGTCTGGTCGGGTTCCCAGTACTCGGCGCCGATGTTGTCCCGGGTTTGACCGACGATAATCAAAATCGAGTTGGTCTCGATTATCTTGCCGAGTACCGTCCGGGCATTGCGGGAATTTATCTTGGCCTTGCCGTCTCCGTAGTCGCCGGCGAGTTCTTTTCCTTTGGCCGCCTTGCCTTTGTTTTTGATGAACTTTTCTGACTCTGCGCGGCTCGTGAAAGCGTCCATCGAATCAACTACAGCGATGACCGGCTTGGTGAGCCTATCGTAGAAATCGAAATAGAAGTCATCAAGGGCTGAAATGTGGGTAATGGGCTTGACCCGCTCGGCCGCCCGCTGCCCGAAAAATCGGGCGCGGTCCATAAGGGCGCCATGCTCGATGTCATAGAAGAGGAGATCGTAGTCGTCGTAGAACGGGTTCTGGCAAGCCTCGGCAAAGCACGTTTGCGTGAAAAATGTCTTCCCCGAGGAAGAATCCCCAACAAAGAAGTAATAGTTGCCCGGCATGAACCCGCCCTGCCAATGGTCGCTGAGGGCGAGATTCAGCAGGGTAGACCCCGTTGATAGGTATTCAGATGGTTTGAACCTATCCGCTTCGAGCGGCGCGATTAGGGCTTGTTTGATGTCGTCAGTTGTCATTTTTACTTTCAAAATAAACGGCCCTGGTAGGATTCGAACCTACGACGGAGTCGGCGTTGCAACGCCTATCCGCGTCAACCGATAAAGTTTGCAGCAGAGCAACTAGTATCCCCTGCCCTTACCGGTGCGATAACCAGCTTCGCTACAGGGCCAAGGGTTTACCAGTTTGCCCAATCGTCGCCGCCCGTATCAGCGGCTGGCGATTCAGCTTGAATGGGTTCCGGTTCCGGCTCAGGCGCCGCTTGAACGGGCTCTGGCTCCGGTTCGGGTTCTGGCTTTGATTCAGGCGGCGCTACATGCGTAACCATACCAACTTTACCGTTCGATTCAGGCGCGTCAGCGCCCATGTCCCACGGCGCCGGGTCACTTGACGGTTCGGTTGATTCCTCGCCCGGTGCATCCCCGCCGAAGTCAGCCTGGTGAAATAGTTTGTAGATTACCTCGTAATCCATCTTGACAAGGCAATCATCAAGGCAGTGTGTTCGCTCGAGGGTCTGGTCCTCATTTAGCGACTTGCCCGCCTCGAAATCGATGACCTTTGCTTTGAGGAATTTGCCGTCGCCGCCGATGGCTTCTTCGCTGAAGGTTACCTCAAGATCCATGCCCGTTTCAGCGTCCCAAAAATCTTCGAACTTGTCGGGTTTGGCGACAATTCGGCTGTCGAGGAGATCGCCGAATGCGAAGTTCGACACATCGTAAATCTGAACGCCGGACTGAAGATCTTCGAGGTCCAGTAGGTTGAAGATTTGCCGTTCCTTTGGCCGCAGATTCTTCAGCATTTCCTTGTTCTCGACCGGATCATTCTGAAGCTCTTTGGCGAACTCGGCAACCGGGTCCCGCTCTTTGAACGTTCGCGCCGGCGCGATGATCGTATCTTCGTTCGGGCCGATGCCGCGATAGATGTAAAATGTTCGCTCGTAGAACAGGAAGCCTGGGTCAGCGTTTGGGTTGCCTTCGCCTACCACATACGGGAGGATCCGTATTTTGTTGACGCCACCCTTGGGTTTCCATTTTTTGCAGCCCTCGGGCAGCTTCAAGTATTGGGAACCACCTCCGCCTTGGGATTGCTTCTCAGCACGTTGTCGTGCTGAAGCTTTTTGTCGTTTTTGCTGCTGTTGGTTCATCTTTTCTTATTCCTTTCGAAAAATTCTCGGCCGCGATAAAACGCGACGACTGCAAATTTCACCGTGAGGTACGCAAGGGGCGGAACACAAATAATCAGAAGAAAAAAGGTCATGAATATCTGGAAAGTGCTCATGATCCTGATCTTCTTTCTTTTTGTTTCGGTTTCCATTCCCTATCGGCGATGTAGTGCCTACCCAACAGGTCGGTGAGATTCTGCAGGGCCACCCGTTTGTGTATCAATGCTTTATCGGCACCAGTCAACATATCGACATCGTACTGGAGCTGAACTAAATTTTGCGACATTTTGGCGTGGGTTTCATTCGCTAAAATCGCATTGTCAAGGGCATTTTCGGTCACCTTGGTTAGACCGTAGGCGCCCGGGTTTGATCTGATTTCATGCGATAGTTCGGCCGCAAATGCCTTCTGCTTGTTCTTTGTGAGGGTCAGTTGCTTGGTCGCCTCAGCCAGGCGTTTACCAATTGAAAACACCATGGCGGCCTGGCGGAGCCATTCCGTATCGAGTCGTTGTTCATCGATGGTGGGGTCAAAATCTTCCATTATCGGCACGCATTGTAAGTGGCGAGGGTGAGGCCGGCTTTACCACTATCGTATAAATTGAACTGAAAACATTCGAGAATCGCGAGAGCCCGTTGATTTTTGCCGCCCGAATTCAGGACGACCGCGTTGGCATAGCCGAGGACCATTCGGCGGGTCCCCTCGGGTTCGTCGTCCTTAAGTGCCTTGAGGATGGGCACTATATCTACAAATTTGGCCCCGTTCATCAACGCCTGGGCGAGCGTACGGCTCGGCGCGGCGGCGTCGCCCCGGTTGAGGGCGTCGATCTGTGGTTCTTTGCCGGGGATAGCCATGATCTGGTTGAGCAGAACCAGGGCTTTGCGTGCCGACCCTTCGGACATACCCGCGATTTTGAGGACTACCTCAAGATCGATGTCAATCTTTTCAGCGGCGGCGACCCTTGTGACAAGGGTGACTAGGTCTTTTTCGGGGATTTCCCTCAACTTTATTTCAGTCGATCTCGTGATGATCGTCTTTTTCAGCTTGGCGGGGTCCGTTGTACAGAGGAAAAAGTAGGCGTGCGATGGCTGATCTTCCAATAATTTCAGGAAGGCGTCCTGGGCGTCCTTGGTAAGCTGGTGGCACTCGTCAATGATCCAAATTCGGCACTTGCCCGCGATGGGCATCATCTGAACTGAAGTTTGGAGTGACCGGATGAAATCAATGCCCCGGACGAGGGCGGCGTTAGCTTCCACCAGGTCGGCGTCTCCGCATTTGAGCATGGTTGCTATCATGCGGGCGATGGTGGTCTTCCCGGTGCCGCTTGGCCCCGTGAGCAGAAGCACGTGGGGCATATTGTGGGCCTTGCCGAGCCCGCCAAGTACGTTGAGGGCTTCATCCTGGCCGACTATGCCTTTGGGCGAAGGTGGTCGATGTTTTTTGTAGAGTTCCATTTTATCCTACCTTTAGTCCAGTTCCTTTGCATGGGGTGCATGGTTTGCCTGACGTACTTGTTCCGGACCCTGCGCATGCTACGCACGCTGGTGTAGCTATAGCCCTGCTATGCCCATATTCGATGGCGCCAAGGTTTACCTCTTCTTTATCGAACCATGAGCCGCCCACGGGCACGACTTCCGCTTCAGCTATCATGGGGGTAATAATCCATTTCCAGGCCTCGGGTAGGCGACACGTGATGATGTCGTTGAGGGTTGCGAGGTACCAATCAACTTCTTCAGTCGGTACGTCGGCCAGGATCGAATCGTGAATTTGCGCGACTAGTTTGGTCTTTTTTCGCTGCTTGGCAATCTCCTTGGTCATCTCAATAAGGCACCAAAGCAGGCAATGAAACGCGGACCCCTGAACCGGGTAATTGCAAGCATCATTTTTGGAAAATGGGCCGTGGAGCGTGAATCCCGTCAGGGTATGGAATGACCCGTTTTTCTGATACTCAGCGTACCAATCCTTCTTCCATTTATCGTACTGGGTGAATTCTTCCTTCCAGAGCCAATGTTCGGCTTTTTGTATAACATGCTCATAGGTGCCTTCTACGGTGTCACCCTTTGGGGCGCAGAGCCCGCGACGCCCGATCCCCCGGGACCGTAGGTGGTCCTGCATGGGGATGCCCTGTTTGGTTTTCAGCCCGTGCTTCTCAATAAGGCCCCACAGCCCGACCGCCATAGATTTGTACCAATCCCCGTAGAACGCGGCGAAGGTGAACGCGCCCTTGGCGTGTTGGCGGAGTTCCTTGGTGACATCCGCCTTTTCGATGAGGAAGCAGTGCATGGCCGATCCAACGTGCATATCATACCCGTCGCGGATGTACCGTAGCATCCGTTGGTCCTTGTGGTAGCACGCGGCAACGCAAACCTCGGCTCCCTTAAAGTCGACCTCGATTAGCTGATGTTCCTCTCGCGGGATGATGCATCGCCGTATCAGCTTCCCGATTTCAGGGTCGCGGATCGGGACATTTTGCCAGTTCGGGTCAAAGGCCGAACTTCGGTAGGTGATGGGGATTGTTAGGGAGTATGTCCCGTGAACCAGGCCGTCTGGGGTGATGTGGGACTGGATCCCGAGTAGGTAGGTGCTCCGTAATTTAAGGAGCTTTTGCATCCGGACATAAAGATTGCAGAATTCAAGATTAAGGGTTGACATGACCTTTTCGTCAACCGTGTAATCACCCTTCTTCTCGTACGGGTAGGTGTGACCCAGGATGTCGAATAGTAGAATTCCGAGCTGTTGTCGCTTGCCCAGTTCAGCGTTCATCCCGAACCGCTTGCGCCACGCTTCCCATTCCGGCGAATCATGGAGTTCTTTGGCTATGGTGTCTATTTGCCCGCTAACGCTGACGATGGTTTCAGCGAGCCGCTCGGTATGGATGTTGATGCCGTGGGCTTCCATCCGGGATAGGGCGAGCGTGCCGTCGTGAAATAGCTTATACGCCTCGGGGGTGGTTGGCTTCATACTTTCCAGCTTGCTTCTTCGGCGTTGATTTTTGCCCGGACTTCTGCAGTCATTCTAGCGATGGTATCATCCTTATCGGCGGCGGCACACTCCTCTTCGAGCGAGTATTCGATGCGGATGTTTTCATATTCGCCAAGGCTTACCAGTTTGGTGAGTCCGAATTTTACGCGTTGCATGTCAATACCTCGGCCAATCTTTAACAAATCCGAATTTATGGGCGGTGTCATACCCAAGCTTGTATTCGAGTAGGGAGTCCATGCCGTTGTACAGAAGAAGGTCATCCAGCCCGATATCCTCGACGATCCGGTTGATGGGTGATGACCCTTTGGATTTCAGGAATGAGCTGATGTGCTTGTCGTACGGAGGCAGACCCAGTTTCGTAAAAGCCTGAAAATCGAGGCTTTTGCTCTTGCGGCGGCTTGATTCGCAATGAACCCCGATCTGGCCATCAAACGCCCAGTTCCGGGTAGGGTGGCCGAATTCGTGCTTGACCCATCGATCCTCGAATTTGATGTTCCAACCTACCTTGGGGCACGGCGAGCTGAGTAACCGTCCGGTCGCCGCGATGGCTTCACCGACCCAGGGGTAGGCAATGGTCCGCTGACCCCGCCAACAGACTGAACATGATATGATCTTGGCGCCCTCGTTTTCGGGTCGGAGCGTATTGCATTCGAAATCAAACGCCACATGGCCGCCCGCCTCGGTCATTTTATCCAGGATACCCGCTGCGGCGCGATGGTCTTTGATTAGGCGAATCTCGGATTGCCAATCGGGGACTTCAGCCCACGGCCGTCCGGGGAGAGCGAACGCAACTTGTAGGTGGGCCACTAGCTGGGCTCGCATAACCGGGTCCTTGGCTTTGGCCAGAATCCCGGGGTGCCAGGTGGGACAGATCCATGTATTTGTGCTTTGTTCCGGGATGCGGGTTCCCGCCCAGCGGGCCATCTCGCCTACGTCACTCTTCCAAATTCCCATCAGAACAGATTTGACCGCCCTCGCGCCGAGCGGGATAATCACCTCGGGCTTTACAATGTCGATCACTTTGGTCAAGTATGGGCGACAATAGATCAGTTCTTTGTCAGTGGGCGCCCGTTTGGCGGGGTGGCAGATGATCGCATTGGTTTTGGTGCAATCGCGGTCCAGATCGATGTCTAGCGAAGTCAGGATTGACCGGAGTTCGTGCCCGGCACTTCCGGACATAGGCTTGCCAGTTTCGTCCTCAGTTTTGCCTGGCGATTCGGCCACGATCAGAACGCGACGCCCGGACCCCGACGGCTTCATCTTGGGACTATTGCATTTTTTGAGGAGGCCACACGCCCCGCACTGGGCAATCGTCGGCATCGGTTCCTTGGACTGGACTAGTTCTGACTGGACGAAGAAGCCCATGTTTTTCCCGATCTTCGTTGGTGAGGCCCTGGTAATGCCCGCACGGGCAGAACGATTTACAGCGTACTATGAACCGCCCGCACCGCTGACATCTCATACCGCGCCGAGGCTACTTGAGTATTTGTAGGTTCCCGCGTCGACGACGATGCGGCCTGGACAGATCAGCGCGTCCGGGGATTTCGAAATCAGCTCGGCGAGGATCTTTGCCGAGATCATGAATTTAATCTCCGGGCCGGAGTACTTTGCCTCTTTTACTTCGGTATACCACCCGTTGCCGCCCCGCCCTGTAAGCATCACCTTATTGTCTTTTAGGGCAATTGTGACCCGGTTATTGTCGGCATTCTGTGAACTGAAAATGTCCGCTTTCTCGGCGGCCTCGACCAGGCTGGTGGGTAGGGAAACCGTCGTCGAATCGGTCACACTTAGAAAGTTCGTGATATCCGGAAAATCATCGACGTACTTGCGGCAGGCAAGAGTGAGCCCCGTAGGGTTGCGAAAATGGAGCCAATTCTCCGTTTCAGCGACTTCAGTCATCCCAAGCCCGGCGATGTGCTGTACAGATGCCGCTTTGAGGAGTAGGGTTGATGTGATGCCGGTTTGAACCGTATATCGCAGAATTTGAAGGTTATCGCACGCCTCAACGTAATCGGGGTGGAAATGAACGCAGGTTAGATAAAATGAACCGCTTCCGTCCGTGGCGGCGCATTTGCAGGTTATCGCCATCGCATCGTTGAGGATGGGGTCGACTGTTTTCCAGTCGGTGGCCGCCTCAACGCGGTCGAGTGCCAGGGCGATGGTTTCCTGAAATGCTAGCCCGGATTTACGGCGGTTCCCTTGGACGCGTAGCTCGTTGTGGTCGATGCTGATGTCAATGGATTCTTCATCCAGCTTTTGGAGCAGGGCGCGAAGCGGGTCGGCGGCGACGGCGCCTTCGATCCCCCGCAGGGCGGTTTGGTTGAAGCACGCCAGCTCTTCATTGAATGTGGCGACCCTTCCGTCATTGTAAATCACAAAGCACGAGCTTTGTTCGAGGGAATCCTTTTTTGCGAGCCCGGGTGATACGGCCTCAAGTTTTTGTAGTAGTTCTTCACGGTTTACTAGCATTTGTTTTGTCCTATGATGATGTGCCAACTATCCCTTAGTCGGTATGAAATACTCAAAAAAGTCCCCGCATATTAATATGCGGGGACTTATGGATGGGCTGCAGTAACAGACGTCCCGGTGGGCTTGCCGCGACTATGCCGTAGCTTCGGACGCCTCAGGCGAGTTGTCGTACTCTTCAAGTCCGTCACCGTGGGCAACTTCACCCTCGGGTTCGGCTGCGGGCTCCGGGGTTGGTTCCGCTTCGGCGGGATCGGCCGCATACCCGTTGAGTACGTGGGCTGCCCAGGCGAGGGCATTCTTGGCTTCGCGCGGCTTGTCCTTTTCGCGGGCAATGTCGTAGGCTTTCACCATTTCTTCCGTGATGCCATTCTCAAGGCCGAATTTCTTGAGGGTCGCCCCGGCGTGGAATCCGGCCGTCTGCCGTCCCTTGTGAAACCCCTTCGGGTATTTCTTAGCCACTTTTTCCTTGGGCTTCGCTTTTGGTGTGATTCTCTTTTTGACGGGCTCGGGATCGGCCGCCGTCCCGCCCTCTTCCTTCACGATATCGTTCAGAACTTCGATTTCGGAATCGGGATCTTTGGTCAGGACCTCGATGATCCGGTCAAGTTCGGCGGAGAGTTCACCATCCTTGATTTCGACGGCGGTGAGATCGAGATCTTTGATCTTCACGGCTTTTTTGGTCAGGATGTCACGGTTCCATGTTTTCGCGGTCGGAAACCCAAGTAGTTCGTAAACGTTTACGACTGTACTCCGGTTCAAAGTGAGTTTGGCCATTGCTCGCTCCTTTCAGGGGGTTGGTTCTGGCTCGTCATTCTGTATGTCATCATCATATCGGTTCGTTCTGATTAAATCGAGGGGTGATAATCGGAAAAATTATTCTTCGCAAGAGGCCGCCAGGACCCATCCTTTGTCGAAAGTGGACGGTTCGCAATCCCCAACCCATTCAACCCGAGCTCGGATCCAAAACGCGCTGTGGCGCCACCTGAGGGTCCTGCCCGTGATTGTTACGTTGATGGCAATGTCACCTGCCATTGATGCCCAGCGAAAATCGCACCCCGGGAAGCCTGAGTCGACAAAATCATCACCAGGTAATAGGCGGCCAGGGATTCCGCCATTCACCTCAAGGGCCGTCCCGACCCCGGGACGGTAATACCCCCCGTCAATTTTGACTGTGTTGGCGACTGGCTTGCGTTTTGTGGCTTCCATTTCATCCTCCTCGGGTTAAGGGTCACTCCGCTCTTGAAGCTTAGCGGAGTATCAGAGTTTAGTCCACCCCAAAAAATGTTCTGAATTAAGGGCCATAGGTATTGATAAAACTCTGATACTTGCTAAGCTTCAAGAGCGGGAGGGGGGAGGCCCCTCCGCTTGGCCCCGAGCTGAAAGGCGACAATGGCTGCCATGACTGCTGCTGATTTCCTTGCTGAAAACGGCTTCAAGCCCATATCGTTTTGGGAAACCTTGGTTGACTTTTTCTCCCTCATGAAAACTTGGAAGGCGAACCATGGCCATGAAAATGACAAATGGTAAATGCACGTTTTGCTCATCGCGGGACCCCGGTTGCGAGCCCGGGTTTGCCACGCACGCCAACCGCTTCGCCCGCGAAGAACTGATGTGTCCCGAATGCGGCGACCACTTCGCGGTTGATTTGGTGCCGGTTTTGTGCGAATGCGGAAAAGCGAAAGACCCCTTGGCCACCTTATGCTCAGTTTGCAAGCATCACCACTAACCCCGTACCAAGGAGACCGACAATGGCTAAATTTGTGATTAAAATTCGAGAAGAAGGACGCGGAAAACCCAGCGTCAAGCGGTTCAAATATTTGGCTGAGGCCGAGACATTCATCCGCGAGTATTGGATGGGGTCAGAATACATCGACCACGCCAACGGATTTCACACTGATTATTCGACATTCGAGCTCGAGGGGTTCAGCTTGTACGATCTCGGCCGCCTCAACTACGTTTACGAGGGCGGCGACCTGATGTACGCTGACTGGACCTGGCATTCGGAGACGACGGCGGCCGAATGGGATAGGCCCGACAACGGCGATTACTCGCCGACCTACTATCGACCCGCGCCAGCCGTACCAGTCTCGGCGCCCGTGACATTGTACGATACGGATGATGTTCCGTTTTAAGGCTGGACAAAACTCTGAACCTTTGCTAAGCTTCAAGTGAGGAGGGGAGGCCCCTCCCGCTGCCCGTACCACCTGAAAGGACTTGATTATGACCACCAAAGACGCCCTCACCAAACTTGAGCTGACCCACGACCGGCTTTCGGCCGCTTTCGACCTCGTCCGAGATCCGACGGACTGGCGAGCACCCATCGACTTCACGGGCGACCTGCACGTGGACGACGGGCTGGCGGCTATCGAAGCCATCCGCTTCTTCACAGCGACGACGCCTACGCTGGAAGTCTTGACGACTGGCGAAGTCCGCATCAAGTCGGTCGGCTACCGGGCTGGCCCTGCTGGACCGTAGTGAGTCCGTACTGAGGGTCGAATTGTACGAATTAATCGAGGTTTTTGTCCGGAAACCCGAGCCCGTGAAAACCGGCCACAGACCGCCAAGGAAGCCTTGCCAAGACTCTCAAGATCCGCTAAGCTTCAAGAGCGGGGGACGGGCCTCCGCTCTGACCGTACCACCTGAAAGGACCTAACTATGAAAGACGCTCTCACCAAACTCGCCGAATCCCTCGCCCACGGCGCCGTCAATGTCTACGATCCCGCTGAGGCGATGGAAAAGCTCGCTGAGCTGAGTTCGCTGTTCTATGACCTCGGCGCCTCATGCCTCGGGAACCCTAATGCCCGCGAATGGCTCAATCACATGTCGGATAAAATCGATAATGAAGTCGCCAAGATGGAAGAGGAGGTGGACGAACTGTTCGATGACAGCGGCGAGTGCGAGTATTGCGGCAAGGCCTGGGATTACGATCACGAATGCCCGGGGACGCTGTCTGAAGCCCGTGAATGCGAAAAAATCGAAAGGGACTACCGATGATCTATGCCAAAAATAAACATTGGGAAAACGGCAACGATTCCAATAAATCGGGACCCCTTCACCCTGGACAATACTCTCAAGTTCCGCTAAGCTTCAAGTGAGGAGGGGAGGCCCCTCCCGCCCGTACCACCTAAGGAGGCCACCATGACCAAATTCAAACCAGGAACCGAAGTGACCCGGCTCAACGGCCGGAAGCGCGTCACCGGCTATGTCGTCGGCGACTACTACTACGCACGGCGGGGCAAAACCCGCGAGCTCGCGGCCATCGTGACCGGCGACCCTACAAGCCTCGACAAGGTTTTCACCCTTGTGGTCGGCAAAGATGAGAGCGTCTGGTTCGGCACCTACGACGAAGAGCTACGACCCACAGGCGCTTCGGTTGAGCCAAGTGTCGCCTTTGCCCGGTTCGATGATGTGAAGCGGGACATCGCCAACAGCAAGGCCAAACGCCGGTCCAACGCCTACGAAGAGTCCCGCGAAAACGGCCTCTACGACCTTGAGGACGGCGATGCCATCGAAGTCGATTACTCTGATGTGGGGTGGCGGGAAGCCAAGTTCGCCGGGTTCGTAAGCGGGAGCGGGAATGTTCGGTACCTCCGCAATGGCCGCAAGCGAACTACTCACCCCTCAAATGTCAGAATTAAGGGGTGAGGCCCTGGACGAGACTCTGAACCTTTGCTAAGCTTCAAGAGCGGGAGGGGGGAGGCCCCTCCGCTTGGCCCCCGGAGCAATGCCATGAAAGTGACCCGTGAATTTCTCGCCCCGCTGGCTGAAAAGTCAAGCTACGGCACTTTAATCCTCGTGATTGAAACGGCCAAAAATAATCCCGAAAAATTCGGTAAAGAAGTCATCGAGTTTTTGGAAGAAGTCGCGAGCGAACGTCGCCGCGAGAAGGCTGAATTCGATGCCGCGATGGGCAACACCGCCTAGAAAGAAGCATCATCATGCTGAACAAACTGACCTGTGAATTTTGCGAAAAAGTGACCGACGAATTCGGAGATGTCGAAGGCGCTATCGTTTGCGGGGACTGCCTGGGATGGTACGGAAAACCATCCCCGGAAGTTCTGGCCTATTTGAAATCGACTCTTGAGGACAGCCTAGAGGGCTGATATTACGTTTACGACCCCGTACCACGAAGGAACTGACCATGACAGACGCCAATCTTCAAGCCATCAAAGAACGCCTCCGCAAACTTCTGAATGTTGCCAAGGAGGGTAGTAACGCGACCGAGGGCGAGATGA
>Ga0210003_1002229_pt1 | contig 16529 bp, 22 predicted proteins | sample LantaG_FD_182804 | JGI IMG/M metagenome (GOLD analysis project Ga0210003, IMG submission 182804) | Deep subsurface microbial communities from Baltic Sea to uncover new lineages of life (NeLLi) - Landsort_02402 metaG (SPAdes) (version 2) | ecosystem: Environmental > Aquatic > Marine > Oceanic >...
CCGGGCTGGCATCATCCGGCCCCGTGAGCATGAAGCCACGGCGCCGAATCTCGCGGGAATCCTCGCCGGTGACATGGGCCACGGCGTCGAACAGGTCAGAGTCACTCATGGGTTCTCGATCTCCTGAGAAGGGAATGGGAAACGGGGAAACACACAGGGACACCGGCCGCCAACGCAGCGGACCGGAAGAAGGGAAACACACCCGGCAGCCAGAGGGGCGCGCGGGGAAGGCGAGCAACTGACCGCTGGAACGAACGGCGGGCGTCGACCAGTCCGGAAGCAGTCAGGCACGCATGCAGTTGTGTAGAATCGGGCCAGCGACGGCGGGACACGTACCCGGACGGATCCGCACCCAATGACCGATTACCAGTTCACGGGCTACTTCTTGAACGAGGTCCTGCGAAAGCGGCCCTACATCAAGGCGGAGTGGTGCGTCTTCGTGATCGAAAACGCCGTCCATTCCGAGCCGCAGGAGACCAACCGGTGGCGGTTTTGGGCCTCAATTCCCGAGCTGGACGGCCGGTACCTGCGGGTGGTGACGCTGGAGGATAAAATCACGATACACAACGCCTTTCCCGATCGAGGATTCAAACCGTGAAGCTCAACTACCACGCCGATACGGACTCGCTGTACATCGAACTGTGCGACCGCCCGAGCGTCGATAGCCGGGAAATCTCGGAGGGTGTCGTGTTGGATTACGACGCTGAGGGAAGGCTCGTGGGCATCGACGTGGACAATGCCGGCAACAAAATCGAATTGCAGAAGATTCTTCTCAGCAAGCTGCCGGGCAAGGTTGAGACGGAAGCGGCCTGAGCGCCGACCAAAGCAGCCACTCCCTCTCCGCACCCAACGCCTCCGTCCGGTTCTTGAAGGGCCCCAAGACAGGCCCATCAACAGGCCCCATATCAGCCCACCAGGAGCCGTCCCTATCTGGCTCCACGTGGCTCGCCCGGGTGATCTGCAACTTCCCGATCTCCCGCAGGTCCAGCGCCTCGTCATAAATGCACCGGGCCATGCCATCCACGCCGACGACCAACTCCATCTCAGAACTCATACGGCACCTCCCACATTCCCACGCCTGAGAATGTTCCTGCGGGGCCGATCCACGAGCATTTCTCCGACACTGGCCTGAATCTGCTCGAAGTCCCGGGCCACCATCTGCCGGAGCCTGTTGGAATCCCTGAGAGTTTGCGGCTCGATGCCCGTGATCGTCTGCTGGGCCTGTTCCACGAGGGCATCCAACTCGGGACTACTCCTGATGTTCAACTGCCGGAACCTGTCGAAGAACTCCCGCAGGTTCTCGACGGCTGAGTCACGAAAGACCTTTGGCTGACCGTCATGAAGCCCTGTGAGTCTTTCCGCGAGATGAGCCGTGAGCCGTTGGAGTTCCGTGGCGAATCCCTGCTCGGCCAACTCGACAGCACTTTCAAATCTTTCACGCACCCGGGCTTGCTCCTGTTGAAACACCTCGGGGTTCAGGGCGACGAGGTACTGCGGCGGCTCAATTGGCACGACACTCCACTCCATGTCGAACAGGCCGTCGAGCGTGCTGGGATAGTCGGCTTGGTTGAAGAGCGTGCCGAGACGCCGCTGGGCTTCTGACTTCATCGTGTCGTACTGGCTGGCAAGTTCCCGGGCGGCCTCTTGGAGCCTCTCGCGGCACGTCCCCATCGTGCTGGCGAACTGGCCGAGGGAATTCTGCGGAAGGAGCCGAATGCCAGCCTCGGGGAACGGCAGCGTGACCGTGCGCCAGTATCCAGATGCCTCGGACCTGACGGCAGCCACGGCACGGTAGGCGGGGTTCTTGGTGTCGAGGATGAGTTTGGAGGCCGAGAGCAGTTCACGGTCGGCATGAAACGCTCGGGCTGCTGTCGTTCGCTGCTCGGGGGCGAGGGTCTTTCTCACGCCCAGCCACGTGAAGGCGAGCCTGACGGCAGCCATCGTGGTGCGGAGCCTCTGGGCGGCGTTGGGAGAAGTTTGCGTGGCGGGATTGGTGGTGGGGTGGGTTGTGGTTTGAGGGGGTTGGTTCTGGCTGGTTGTGGGTTCGGTGGTGGTTGCTGTGGACATTAGTACGTGCGATCTCCTTAAAGGGTGAATGGGAAGGCCCGACTGCCACGACTGCTGACAGACTGATGGCGGCTCAGGCTTGAAAAATCCCTCTGGCTGGTGACGGTTTTCGGGCGATGGGAAGCCCGATCAGCCACTTGGGCGACCGTGGAGCCGCCTGCAACGAAGAGCCGGAATCAGGGGGCGAAAATCCCGGACGAACGGCTGACAGGGTGGCTGGCTTCTATCGGGCAGAAGGATGGGGCCGCGAGGGGTGCCCTATAGGTAGATAGAAGAAGAGAAGAAAGAGACATAGAAGAATAGGACCGGTTCAGCATTGACGCCGATGTAGGCCGGCATGGGTGCTGAACTTGGTCGGCATGGATGCGGAGGTTGGAGGGTTGCCGCTCCGTTCGTGCGGCCCAAACGAGCACTCCCTCTGGGGGGTCTGGGTGGAGCGATTCGCACCAGTGGGTGGAGCGATTCGCCCCAGCCGCCAACGGCCCGCACGATTGTTCGGGGCCGGGACGGACGTTTGGAGCACGAAACGACCGTTTTCTTGAATGCGCCATCCGCGGCACGAGATTTGCTTGCTCAAACGAAAGATTTATGTGCGTCGTCGAACCAATCATGTAGGAGACCGTGCGAGATGATTCGCCCTTCGATCCGCCCGTGGGTCGGGATCGCGAGACTCCACGACATCGCCGCTCTGGTCGCCTTGTTGCTCACCAGTCTTGTCCTGCCGAATGCCCACGCCGTCACGATCGACTGGGTAACGGTGGGTGATCCGGGGAACACGGCTGACACTACGGGTGACCCAAACCCCGCCGGTGCCGTGGCCGACTCGTTCCAGATCATGAAATTTGAGTTCCAAAACTCGCAGTATGCGGACTTTCTGAATGCCGTCGATCCCAGCGGTACCAATCCAAACGCGGTCTACAACGCGAACATGGGCTCCAATGCCCGCGGCGGGATCAGTTTCACAAGCGGGGCAGCCAGCGGCAGCAAATACGCAATCAGGACGAACATGGGCGACAAGCCGGTGAACTACGTGAGTTGGTTCGATGCGGCGCGGGTTGCGAACTGGCTTCAGAACGGGCAGGGCTCGGGTAGCACGGAGACGGGGGCGTATACGCTCGTGGGTGGCCAGACGAGCGGCACGGCCCCAGCAGCGAACCCGGGAGCGTCGTATCTTCTGCCGACGGAAGATCAGTGGTACAAGGCGGCCTACTACAAGGGTGGCGGCACGAACGCGCGCTACTGGGACTACGCCACGCAGAGTGATTCCACACCGACGGCGGTGACGGCGGGTTTGACCGGAATTGGTTCGTCAGGCAGCACGGGCAACTTTGCGAACTACAACCAAGGTGCCGACTGGAATGGCCAAAACGGCAACGTGACGACGGTGGGCTCCAATGGCGGAGCGAGTGCTTATGGTGCCTTCGACATGAGCGGGAACCTGGCCGAATGGAACGACCTCACGGGTGCTGCCGGCTCGTCTCGTGGGCTCCGCGGCGGCTACTGGAACAACAGCGCGTCCATCTTGTCGTCCTCCATCACGTTCGCGGACCCTCCGTCGAACGAGAACCCCTTCATCGGTTTTCGTCTCGCAAGTTCGGTTGCCGTGCCCGAGCCCTCGACGTGGGCGATGGGACTGGCTGGGCTTGCCTGCGGAGGTTGGCAGGTGTTTCGACGTCGTCGGGCACGGTCCTGACGCAGCGACACACCGCAGCGACACCAACGTGATTCCAACGCGAGGGGGGAGCAGGTCGCCATCACGGGCCTGCTCCCCTCGGCGTTTTCACTCCAGCCTCATATCGCCCGTACCACCCGCCTGACTCTACCGCCACCGCATCCTTCCAACCTCGAATACACCCCCGCCCGATCCGCCGACAGGCACCGACCGGAAGCCCACTGGCGTAACCCCTCGATCTTGTCGCCCGCAGTGACAGCCACGGGCACGACGTTCTGCGCGGCCTGAATAAGCGGGACGTCCAAGAGCGCTGCCAACCTGCAGCACGACTTGATTTCGGCACCGGTCCAGTTGGTGTCATCCGGCCGGGCCTGCTTCGCGTCCAGTCCGTAGTGCCGCTGATAGATCGACCAGATTCCGTCCTTCTGGTCACGCCCCGGGAGATCAACGAAGAACATGCCGTCGAATCGCTCTGCACGGGCAAACTCGGGTGGCAACTTTGAGGCGTCGTTGCAGGTGCCGACGAAGAAGACGTCACTCTCGTGGTCGTTCAGCCATGTGAGCAGCGAGCCGAACACGCGGGCTGTTACGCCGGAGTCTGTCTGGCCCGAACTCGTAGCCCCGGCCAGTGCCTTCTCGATCTCGTCGGCGAACAGCACGCACGGGGCCATCGCGTCGGCTAGTTTCAGTGCCGCCCGGACGTTGCTCTCACTCTGGCCAACGAGCGAGCCGAGCAAGGCACCGACATCGAGGACCACAGTCGGGCGGCCGGTCTCGTTGCCGAGGGCCTTAGCGAACTGGGATTTGCCGCAGCCGGGAGGAGAGAGCAGGAGGACGCCGCGGGGCCTGTTGCTGACGGTGCCTTCGCTCTGTCGCCGCATGGCCCGGAGACAGAAGGCTTTTAGGTTGTCGAGGCCGCCGAGTTGGTCGAACGACTCGGTACCCCTGTGAATCGCGACCAAGCCGCTTTTCTTGAGTTGCCCGGCCCTGATCTCCCACAGGGTCTCGGCCTTCAGCGTCCCGTGCCTGACCAGCGACAGCGAGTAGGCGTTCTCGGCTTCGCTCCGGGTCAGGCCCTTCGCAGCGTCGATCACCCGGGGAAGTTCGTCAGGTCCGGGAAGTTCGCCGTCCTGTGTGGTGACTCCGCGGGCGATGTCTTCCAGTTGCGCATGGTCTGGCAGTTCATGGTCGACGCACACGAACAGTTTGTCGAGTTCCGGGGGTATCTGCGTCACGGGAGCCAGCACGACGATGAACGCCCGGTTGTGCTTGCCCGAGATAGCCTGCCTCGCGACGGCTTGGATGAGTTCCACGCTGCCGAAGAACCTATGCAGGTTTTCAAATATCAAAACCGTCGTGCAGGAACCGTTTGCGAGTTGCGGCATGGCCCGAATGACTGCCAGTGGGTCCTGCGAGTCAGTGATCCCGGGCATGGTGATCTGCTCGACAGGAAACTGCACCCCGGAGTCGCAGTTCCAAGTGCCGACCCTCCAGCCTTCTTGTCGACACAGGTCCGTGATTTCCCGGGCGGCTTCGTGGGGTTCGTGAGTTTGGACCCAGATGCCCGTGAAGCAGGCCGAGATGAGTTCGTGGAGGCGGGTGGAAAGGGTGGGTGTGGGGGGAAATGTTGGTGGTCGTCGGGTTGTGGGGGCGGTGGTTTTGGCCATTGATATCTTTGTCCGTGGGGTTGAGGGGTTGTTGAGGGCTGGATTGACGGCGGCGCATCCAACGAGACCTGCTACATTCGGAACCAGTTCGTCTTGGGGAAGATGGACGGCCTACGGCTTCTACACATCAAGGAAATAACCATGCGTCATCGAATCGTGTCGGGTGTGCTTGCCGTGGCGGTGATGGCACTGATGACGGCAAGTCCCACGCAGGCGGCCGATGACGACACGCAGGCAGTCAAGGCGGCTGTCGCCACGTTTCACGACGCACTCAACACGCTCTTCACAGGTGATGCGGCCCCCATGAAGGCCATCTGGTCCCATGCCGATGACGTGACCTATATGGGGCCTGTCGGCGGCATGCAGGTCGGCTGGTCGCAGGTCGAACCGTACTGGGACAAGCAGGCATCCAAGAAATTGGGTGGCAAGGTTGACGCTGTAGACGTGCACATCACAGCCAGCCCTACGTTGGGCGTCGTCCACTACTACGAGAAGGGCGAAAATGTGATCGACGGCAAGCCGCAGCCCGTGAACATCCGCACGACGACTACTTTTCGCAAAGAAGGCGGCCAGTGGAAGGTCATCGGCCACCACACCGACATGCTCTCGTTCCTGCAAAAGTAGGGCTGCAGGTTCGGCGTTCACGCAGTGGCACGGCCTACTCGCCAACCTGCTCGCGGTCTTTCCCCAGCATCCACGGCTCCGGGCGAATGTTCCCGAGCCAGTCGTGCACCGTCGGGATTCTTCCGAGGTCTTCCATCACGTGCTGCTCGCCGATGAATCGCACGGGAAGAACCCTGCCGGTCGAGAGCGTGATCGTGGTGCTGAACAGGGCTTCCAACATGAAAATGCCCTCAGAATGATGGCGAAGTGCCCGGTGCCGAAAGTCAACCATGTGGGCCTTGGAGCCGTCGAGCCATTCATGGAGCCGGAGGTACTCGTCAGGCTCGCCGCCGTACTTCCGGGCTGAACTGACGGCGTGGTGATAGGGGTGCGCCATCAGAGCGTGAACTCCCGGGCGGAATCCATCGTGGTGGTGTAGTTTTCGCTGTGGGCGATCTTCACGCTCCCGGCTTCGGCATCGAGCGTAAGCGTGCCTTGGCCGCCCTCGTTGTTCTCGAAGCCGGCTGGCAGGAACTCGTCCACCACGTCGCCAATATCCGGGTCGCTGGCTGTCTGTACGAGGGCCATGTTCACCGGGTGATCAGCGGCGTCGAAATACGAAATCCCATCAATACCGCCGGAGTCGCCGCAGCAGGAGTAGTCCACGACGATCTTTGCCACGCCCCACTGTTTGAGCCGCGGAATGATCTCGCCACGCAATCGGGTCTTGGCTTGTTTCAGGCGGGCCTCGTCAGCCTGCTGAAGCCGGGCAAGAATCTGCTGAAACTCGCCGCTCGGGTCTGGGATGCAGGGGGCCGGGGTTGGTTCTGTGTTTGTCACGGGTTGGGTTGCTCCTGTAGATAAAAAAACACCGGGTAGCAGGCAGGGGAGGATGGCGAAGGCGTCCGCACCCCCGCCATCCTCCCGCCGCTGCTTGGCGAGCCGGGCTGCTGCTCCTACTGGCCCTGCTGAACCTGCTCGCCGGCACTGGTCTGGGCGTAGAACTCGGGCAGCAGGCTCTCCCGGCCGGCGAGTCCCAAAGCCCGTTCCAGATCTCGGGTGGCGTCCCTGCACGAGCCGCCGGTGAAGCCCGTGGTCTTGATGCTGGCGGCGCCTTCGGGCGAAACCGTGATCTCGATGGTCTTGGTGGTGGGGTTGCTCGTCATGCCGCACCTCCGACCTTCACGGTGACGCGGATAGAGCCATCCTGCTGGGAAGTTTCCGAGACCATATGGCCCTTCTTGCGGGCCTCGATCTTGGCTTTCTCCACGGCGTACGCCTGCAGGAACTTGTTGAGGTACTTCTGCTCGCCCCAGTGGCCGTTGAAGTTGTCGTAGGAAAGTTGGCCGGTCTGGAGGTTGGCGACGACGGGGTACGACCAGTTCGGTAGTTGGACGCACAGGCCCGTCGCAGAGGTTGAAAACAGCCTGCAAGTCTTGTGCTCGGGTGCAGTGAGATTCAGGCGAGTACAGGCGGCTTTCACAGCCTGCTCGTCCCTGATCTCGGTCTTGATTTCGACGATGTGGGACAAGGTCGGTTTCTCCTGTGGGTGGGTTGGATGGCTCGGGGGCTCAGGGTTTATTCACATCAGGCCGACGAGAGCACCGAGGCCGACGATGGCTGCCCAGAGCGGCCATGTGAGATAGGCGACCCAGCGAGCCAGAAGCCAGCCGCCGAAGAACATGAACTTGGTCAGCCAGAAAAAGGCGGACAGAAGCGTGAGGGGAATCGCGATCAGAGTGCTCACGAGAGCCTCCTGTGGGTAATGGTGGACGGGTGATGTGCGTGTGGCCGGGTGTTCTGCCGCTTTCGACGGCTACGCACCCAGTGGGCCAGATACAGCATGCTCGCCAGCTCAGTGGCCAGCAGTGCGCAGACGAAGAGCCCAGTTGTCAGGGCCATGGGGGAGTCCTTATAGAACAGACAGATGTGGATCAGTTGCGGCAGGCCAGTTCAGCCAGATCAATGGCCAGCCACCGGTTACTGGCGAAGTCGTAGAACCCGACCTCGTGAAACATGGCAGTCGGGACGGGCGTGGGAGTGAATCGCCACGTGTCCGGGTCGCTGCCGAGTTCGAGGCCCGCTACCAGTAAGCCGATACAGACGCTCGGCTTGGTGCCGGCGATCAGGGGAAGTTGGGGAAAGATGTAGGGGGCACAAGTACCGGGGACTGTGATCTGGACCAGGCCGCCCTGAGCCTGTGCCGTCGCGATCTGGCCAGCCATGCCGGGAACTGGAACCTTCGTGGCAGTCGGCTCCCATTGGTCTTGGGTGCTGAACCACGCGACCGGCTTTTCATGGGGCTCGATCTTGGTTGTCGTGGGCTTGATGCAGCCCGAGTTGATGATTGAGCGGAGTCGGGTGCCTGTGGTGTAGTGGAATATCTTGTCAGGCGGGTCGGGGCTGGGAGGGGGTTGGGTGATCGAGGAAATCGGGACGATCTGGATGTGGATTTGTATGTTGGGCCTCCAGGCGGCGCAGACGGGTGCCGCAGACGAAAGACGGAGAAGAAGCCGCGGGGGGGGGATCAGCGGCTATAGGATCGGAAGCGACGCCTGTTGATGGCGATTTTTGCGCTCACCATATATGCCAGGTTTCGCGCGGTGATTTAGCAGCCTATCTACGAATCCAAATGCGCGAATACCCACTGGCGGGTTGAAAAATCATCTGCTGCATGGTGTCTGTACTCGTGACAGCACTCGTGCAGATCTTCTTGCGGGCTTCGGCCAGCGTGCGTGGAGGGGCCTTGAGCCGCTTGGTCAGGCTGTTCGACCGGTGCTGGGAGTCGCAATACCACTCCTGACCCTTTTCGTCCTCCCATCGCTCGGGGCCATTGTGTTTATCCAAGTCGCGATGCCCCCGGAAATGGTTGGTCTGAATCAGGGCAGCTTCCTTCAGGCCGCGATGCCGGAAGCTATCACCAAGTCCCGTGATCAAGGTGTGCTGCTTGGGCCTTGTGCCAACTACATGGGCAAAGAAACTCGTCATGGTCGGGCTGTACTGCAGGTCATCAACGAGCTGCCGGTAGGTGCCAAGCCTGTCGCACGCGCTCCTGAGCCGCTGCAGCACTGGCCACGCGATATACCTAGTGGTCGCGCCCTCAGTCGGGGCTTGGTTGATCGTCACGGCCCACTTCCCGGGACAGAAAGCCGAGACCACCCCGACGCAGCCCAGCACGCTGACGCTCGTGTAGTGCTCGTCGAAAGCGTGAAACCGAATCAGCCGGGTGTGCCTGCCGGTGCTGCGCGGCCAGACCCAGTCCATATTGCGAACCAGCGTGGGCATGCCGTCGATGTTGCAGGAGTAGCTTGAGCAGCCGAGGCCATAGATGCCGGCCATTTGGCACAGGTCGTAGGTCAGATTGCCGAGCATCACGTGGCTCAAAGGCTGGTCGGCGTGCTTGGCGATGGACCGGATTTCAGTGACGTAGTCCTGCCCGTAAGAGGCTGCAAGATTGTCGATGACCCGGCCGCCAAGACCCGCGAGGCCCTTTCCGGCAGCGATTACGAGCGGGCGGACGACAAGTGGAAAACTACTGGCCCGCTCGACGCAGAGAGCCACGACGTCATCCAGCAGGCGGCCGATGTTCCGGGCTTCTTTCTGGGCGACGTGTTTCCAGCGGGTATCGGGTGGGGCCTCCAGATCGATGTCGTAGGTCGGGAGGCTAGTCTCAGGGTATTCAGTGAGTTTCATGGGTTTGGGTGGGGTTAAGCCGGGGTTGGGCCGGCCGGGGAATGGGGTTTTGTTATGAATACCCGCTCCTATTCGAATATGGCGGGAGCGAGCAGGGAAAAGCGCACCGGTGGCGGCGGTTGGCAGACGCCGCGGCCCGTCGGTTTTAACCGTCACGACCGCTTTGGTAGACCTGTGAAGAGCGTCTGGAGGACGGCCAGCACCTCCGGCGGCAGCGCGGCGAGGCGTTGCGCCAACTCCTCGACCGCGACAGGCAGTTGGTCCAAACCGTTCGGGAGCGACGGCTGCCCGGCCACGGCTCCATCGGCCGCGGGGCTGCCGCTAGCCAGCGCACCCCGAGAGTTGGTACAACGGTTGGTACAACGCTCGCGGCGACGCGTCGTAAGTGCTGGGGCTAAAGGACTTAGAACTACGCGATCGCGGCTTCCCAAGCTGGATGTCGAGGGTTCGAGTCCCTTCGCCCGCTTTTCTGTTCGCAAGGCGAGCCTGTTAAGCCCCGCCCAGGACCATGACCATGTCACCGATCTTCCCTCAAGTCCACCGACTTTTCACCGGCATACTGATGGCGTTGTCGGGCAGCGCGGCACTCGCGCAGTCGTTCACGCTGTCCGTTGAATCCACGTCCAATCTCTACGCCGTCGGTCAGGCATCCCTGCCGCTCCTCGGCGGTGGCACCCTGCCGCCGGCGGTCGTGCTCACCCCGGGAACCGGCCGCGTGCTCACCTTCCCGACCGTGACGGGGTCCGTGTCGTACAACGACGTCGATGCTCCGCCGACCTACCTTGGCCAGTACAACGGTCCTGATGGCGGTGCGGTGAACTACCAGGATGTCAGCTGGCCCGACAACTACCTGACGACGTCGGGCACGCCCGGACTGCTGCCCCCCTCGGCCGCCAACGCTCCCACCATCTTTTATATGGACATGGCCAGTTCCGGCGGAGTGTCGGGGCTGCTGCTCTACGAATCGGACCCGGCAGCCCGGCGGGTGATGTTCCTGTCGGGCGTGTTCACGTCCGGGAGTGTGCCGCAGGCGCCGGCCCCCGCGATCCTCAACTTCAGCAGCAGCTTCGGCGGCAGTCCTCTGGGCACATCGTTCACGCAGCTCTCGCCCCTGCTGAACCAGTCGTTCTACATTGGCGACGGACTCACCGGAACGGGCTCGGGCACCGCGCAATCGTTCATGGTGCCCGACGAAGCCACGCACTTCTATCTGGGCATCGTCGACGGCGGCTACTTCGTCGGCGCTCCGGACTACTACGACAACAACCGGGGCAGCTTCTCGGTGCAGGGAGCAGTCGCCGTGCCGGAGCCGGCACAGTGGGCCGCACTCGTGGTGGCTGCCGGAGCCGCCTTGGTCGTGGGATCCCACCGCCGCCGCCGCCGCCGCCGCCGATGACGCGGGCACGCGTTGGCCACCATCGTTGAGGCGTGTGCGCCGACCGCGAAACGCCCGCCAACTGCCAACCGCCGCCATGGCAAGCAGGGCCAGCTGGCTCGGCTTCGGCACGACGCTGATCGCGACGGCATTGATCGTGGAGACGTTCGTGGCCGGCCAACTGCCGCCGGCGAGATGCCCACGCCGCTCGCACCCGCCCCGGGGCCCACCCAATGACTGGAACAAGATCGTGCAGGCTCATGACGACCACAAGAGCCGGGCCATGGTTACGTTGGTGCAAGGGACCTGGCAATCCTCTATTGTCCTGAAAATATAGATTGTCCGGAATAGGATAATATGCTATAGTAGGACAATCAAATGAAAACGCTTGAGAAACCCATCTCCGAGTCTGAGATGCTTGCTCGCCTCATTTTGGGCGAGGTACGCGTGCCTCCTTTAGACCTTGAATGGACCTGCCCCGCGAGTGACCAGGGCCCCGACGCGACGCTCCGAGCCTCGTGGGAGGGGGCCGAGTACCGCTTCGTCGCCAAGTTCAAGGGCCGCAGCACTCCCAAGGTAGTCACTCAGGCGATTGCCCAGGCCCGGGCCTTCGCCGATCGACTCGACGCCCGGCCGTTGGTCGTCGTCCCCTACCTCAACTCCGAGCGCCTCCGAGAACTGGAGCGGGCCGGCGTGAGCGGGATAGATCTCAGCGGGAACGCCCTTGTCGTTATTCCCGGGAAGCTCCTCGTGCTCCGCACGGGGGCGCCCAACAAGTTCCGTGAGTCCTACCCCATCCGCGAGGTATACCGCGGAAACACGTCCCTCGTCGCTCGGGCACTCCTTCTCCGTCCGCGGACCGAGTCACTCGCCGACCTGGACCGGTTTATCCGCGAACGCGGGGGACGCATCACCCTCACAACGATCTCCAAGGCGCTCCGCCGACTGGAGGATGACGTGCTTGTCGAGCGCCGCGGCGGGCGGGCACGCCTCCTGCAGCCGGAGTCGCTCCTCGACAAGCTCGCCGGCGCGTACCGCCCGCCCAAGGTCCGCCGGCGCATCGTCGGCTCAACCTCCCTGGACCGCGCTGCGTTGGCGGCGCGGTTCACCACCGCGGCCGCGCGGACGGTACTGACGGGTCAGAGTTCCACCGACCGCTACGCGGTCATGGGCCGGGAGGAGCGGGTCCGCTTCTACACCGACTCGAGCGTTACCCTGCTCGGCTCGCTCGGGGGCGAGTTCACCGAGGGCGAGCGGTTCGCGAACCTGGAGCTGATTGAAACGGACGACCCGACAGCCTACTTCGACGTGCGCCGTACCGGCGACCTTCCCTTCGCCTCGCCGGTCCAGACCTATCTCGAACTCGCCTCCGGCGAGAAGCGCGAGTTGGAAACGGCGGAGCAGGTCCGCGGCCTCATCCTGGACGAACTTCGCCAGAGCATGGACGCCCCATGACCGCGCCAGACCCTCTCCAGGAGTGCCTTCTCGGACTGCACGCCGCGCTTGGCGAGTCTATCCCGCTCATCATCGCCGGAGGGTACGGGTTGTACCTCAAGCAGCGTTTGATTGTTCACTCCGGGCTGCGCACGCTCTTCAGCCCGGACCTCCTGCCCGCCAACCGCACCACGAGCGACATCGACCTCTTTCTCCGCGCCGAGGTCGTTGTCAGCGCCATGCGCATGAAGCTCGTCCGTGACGCCGTGGACGGGCTCGGCTTCGCCGCGGTACCCGGCAGCGAGTATCTGCAGTTCGCGAAATCCGTGGAGCCCGCGGGGTCGATCAAAATTGACCTGATGGTGGGTCCCCTCGGTGACCTCTTCGACCCGAAATCCGTGAAGCGCGACGACCGTCGGGTGCGAGCCAGGGCATTCGGGGGGCTCCATGCCCACCCGCTGGATGAGGCCGTCGCGGTCGAGGAGCACACGTTTCCCGTTCCGCTCGGTGATGCAGGCGTCTTGGTCTCCGTGCCCCAGCCGTTCACCTACCTGCTCATGAAGCTCCTGGCCTTTCGCGACCGCTGCTACGACCCGCGCAAGGACATGGCGCGGCACCACGCGATGGACGTCTACCGCATCATCGCCATGATCACGCCGGAAGAGGACTCGGTGGTCCGCGCCCTCGCGGCAACGCACCTCGACCACCCCAAGGTGGTCGAGGCCCGGCGGGTGGTCGGCGAGCACTTCGCGGCACCGGACTCCCTCGGCATCCTCCGCCTGCGTGAGCATCAGCTGTTCTTCGGCCGGATGGACCTCAACAGGTTCCGGGAGGAGTTGTCCGCGATCCTTCCGCCGCTCGCCACGTGAGGCCTGCAATCATCTGCGCGACTGAGGAGTTGCTGGGCGATGACGCGGAAATATCCTGATCGCGATACGACGATCGAGGATATTCACGCTGCCGGGCTACGCATCGCGGAGAAGTTTTTTCAAGTCACCCGCGACCCTAAATTTCATTGTGAAGCGAGGCCATCCCGCCGGCTATGCCATCCCGCAGGCCCGGGGCCGTTGAGCCTGGCCCACGTCTCACGGGTGGCCACGTCACAGTCCCCCGGCTCGCGCCGGGGGCTTCTATGACCGTTCACGGCGGGCCGGATTGAGGATAGCCATCCGTGGCGAGCTGCTCGGTCTGGCCGTTGATTCATGCATACAAGCCCCGGGCGCGAGCCCGGGGACTGGCATACAAGCCCCGGGCGCGAGCCCGGGGACTGCGGGTCAACGGGCCATCCCGCCGGCTATGCCATCCCGCAAGCCCGGGGCCGTTGGGCCTGGCCCACGTCTCACGGCTGGCCACGTCACAGTCCCCCGGCTCGCGCCGGGGGCTTCTATGACCGTTCACGCCGGGCCGGATCGAGGATAGCCATCCGTGGCGAGATGCTCGGTCTAGCCGTTGATTCATGCATACAAGCCCCGGGCGCGAGCCCGGGGACTGCGGGTCAACGGGCCATCCCGCCGGCTATGCCATCCCGCAGGCCCGGGGCCGTTGAGCCTGGCCCACGTCTCACGGGTGGCCACGTCACAGTCCCCCGGCTCGCGCCGGGGGCTTCTATGACCGTTCACGGCGGGCCACGTCACAGTCCCCTGGCTCGCGTTGGGGGCTTCTATGACCGTTCACGGCGGGCCGAAGAGGATGGCCATCCATGGCCTCGGCAGGCTTGGAGCCGCTGGCATCAGGTACAACCCTCCCATGGGAAAGCTGGCGCTTCACTGGCAGATCGCGATCGGAATGGTGGCCGGCGGCCTTCTGGGCGTGGCGCTCAATGTGTTCGCTGGCACGGCCACGACGAGCATCTCATCGGATCTCCCGGCCGGCCTCACGAGCGTCACCATCACCGACGAGGTGGGCCGCACGATTATCGAAACGCTCGATGCGGCGGGCCGCGGCGAGCGGCTCGAGATCTGCCCCGCCACAGCCGCCAGGGCGGGCGATGCCTTTGCCAGCCGAGCCGAGCTTGCCGAAGCCCGGCCCGAGCTTGCTGCCGTGGTTGAGCGGGCCCGCCCCGCGGTCGCCAACCTCTGGGGCCACCGCTTCCAGCGGCTCGGCAACCTGTTTCTGCGGATGCTCAAGATGGTGGCCGTGCCCCTGGTGATCGCGTCGCTGGCCAGCGGCATCATGGGCCTCGAGGGCGCCGCCCGCCTGGGGCGGATGTTTGGCCGCACGCTCTCCTATTACCTCGTGACAAGCATCCTCGCAATCCTCACCGGGCTCGTCGCGGTAAACCTTCTGCGGCCCGGCCTTGGCGGGCCGCCGCGGGAAGTAGAGCCCGAGGCGGAGATGGGGGGCGGTGCGGGCCTCGCCGACATCCTCTTTCAACAGGTCGAGAGCCTGATTCCCGCCAACCCCTTCCAGGCCCTCGTCGAGCCCAACTTCCTCTCGATCATCGCCTTCACGCTTGCCTTCACCATCTTCGCCCTGCGGGCTGGTGGCGATGTCAGCGCCCGCGTTCGCCAGGCGGCCGATACGGCCTTCGCCGTGATGATGGCGATGACCCACGCCATCATCAGGCTCGCCCCGCTGGGCGTGTTCTTCCTCGTGGCAGCCACCACCGCGACCCAGGGGGCGGCGGTGTTCGCGGCCCTCTCGGCCTACATGGCCACCGTGACGCTGGCCCTTGTGGTCCACGCCGTCGTCACGCTGCCGCTGATCCTCTGGTTCGTTGCCCGGCGAAGCCCATGGCAGTTTGCGCGGGCGATGTCGCCAGCCCTCCTCACGGCTTTCTCGAGCGCCTCGAGCAACGGCACGCTGCCCCTCACGCTCGACTGCGTCGAGTCGCGGGCCGGGGTCCGCAATCGGATCGGCTCGTTTGTGCTGCCGCTCGGGGCCACGGTCAACATGGACGGCACGGCCCTCTACGAGGCGGTGGCGGTGCTGTTCATCGCCCAGCTCCACTTCGGCCATGATCTGCCGCTCGCCCAGCAGGTGGTTGTCTGCGTGACGGCACTGCTAGCAAGCGTCGGGGCGGCGGGCATCCCGCACGCGGGGCTTGTGATGATGGCGATCATTCTTCAGGCGGTCGGTCTGCCGGCTGAGTCTCAGGGGATGATCCTCGCCGTAGACAGGGTGCTCGACATGGGCCGCACGGCGGTCAACGTCTGGAGCGACGCCTGCGGGGCGGCCGTGATCGACGCCCTCGAGGGCCCCGACGATCCAGCCCAGCCCGGATAAGAGTCATACGAAAAAGAGCCGCGGCCGCCCTGCCCGCTGGCATCTCAACGCCCACCCGCGATCATCCAGACGGCCGTGCCATTTCCCCGCGGCGGCTGCTACACTGCGGGGCTTGCCCGGGCGGCCGGATTCCGCCTGGGGTTCGTCCCGCCGAGGAATTTGCGACCCGTGTCCAGCAAGCCAGCCGCCACCCGGGCCCAGCAAAAGGCGATTCAGAAGGCCGACACCCTCATCGAGGCGCTCGGTTGGATCCGCCGGTTTCGTGACACCACCACCGTCATCAAACTCGGTGGCAGTGTCCTCGAGCATCCCGACTCCCTGCGGCACCTGCTGCTCGACATCGTCTTCATGACGACGCTCGGGATGCGGGTGGTGGTTGTCCACGGCGGCGGCAAGGCGATCAGCCGGGCGATGGACGAGGCAGGCATCGAGCCGCGGTTTGTCCAGGGTCGCCGCTACACCGACGAGGCCACGCTGGAGATCGTTGAGCGGGTGCTCGCCACGGAGCTCAACCACGAGCTAGTCGCCCGGCTCGAGGAGTATGGCGGGCGGGCGATGTCGCTCAACTTCCTTTCGACAAACGTCCTGTTCGGTGAGCGGCTCATGCTCGAGGGGCCAGGCGGCGAGCCGCTCGACCTCGGCCATGTCGGCGAGGTGACGCGGGTCGACCGGCTCACGATCGACAACCTCGCCTACGCCGGGCAGGTGCCCGTCATTCCGTCGATGGCGATTGGCCCCGACGGCCACAAGCTCAACGTCAATGCCGACACCGCGGCCACCGCGGTCGCCGCGG
>Ga0210003_1002230_pt1 | contig 16527 bp, 28 predicted proteins | sample LantaG_FD_182804 | JGI IMG/M metagenome (GOLD analysis project Ga0210003, IMG submission 182804) | Deep subsurface microbial communities from Baltic Sea to uncover new lineages of life (NeLLi) - Landsort_02402 metaG (SPAdes) (version 2) | ecosystem: Environmental > Aquatic > Marine > Oceanic >...
CCCATTTTGTAAGTTTACGATCTTCTTTAAGCAACTTAATATACTTATTAAATGCCCATATCTGTTGTGTACTATGACCATTTGCATAATCAGTTAATCTTGATCTTAAGCTTTTAACATTAATGGTATTCCAATTTGTAGAATACCTAAAGCTATCATAATTCCAAAAATATAAATTTGAAACTACGTCAAATGATTTTTCAATATTGCAATTTGCTAACATCTCTACAGCCAAAGCTGTATTTTCTTTATCATCACTTGTAAGCATTGCATGCACATCATCAAACTGTGTATTATCTATTACAGCTAATTCTGAATCTATAATATTGGATATATCTAGATCACTTACTACTTGTTTATTGCTATTAATAATATTATTATAATGTTTTACATTATCAATATTTATAAAAATACCTTTTTTCCATGTGACACCTTCTGAGAATCTACTTATCTTTCTACTTATTCTCTGAATAACATCATTATTTCCATAGTAACTATTTCTATTAAAATGAACCATGGATTCTTTATCCATATCATTAACTAATAGTTGAAGCCTTTTATATTCTTCATCAGATACTAAGTTTTCATCTATCATTTTTCTTATAACAAGGAAAAACTCTTTAAAAGTTGCAATATTACCCCAATGAGTATTAAGAAGTTTTTCTATAGTTTTTACAGATATTATATGCACGTCAGCTTTATCAATATCTCTGATAACTTTTACATTATACTTCTCTTTTAATAAATCTACCTTCTGTCTTGGTAATCTTAAGTTTGGGAATCTATAAATTTTTTTATCTTGTAAATCTATATTTGTATTACTAAACAGGTTAGATAAACCTGCATTTTTTATATCCTCTGAGTTTATATGCCAACCATCACTTTTATCAGTAAGATAAAAGCGTTCTGTATCTTCAGATACTGTTATAGAACCTTCACCCAATTTCTCTGATGAAGTTAAGTTATTATAATTTATATGTATATTATATATTTTTTTCATTTTAAATATTTTTTGTATTCTTCTTTTACTGAAACCTTAAATGTATAAAAATCTCCATTGATTATTCTTATATCTTTTCTAATCTTGGGTTCAAAAAATTGGAAGTATTCACTATTTAATAAATTGTTTCTCTCTAGGTAAGCAAGCATATTATGAGCTGTATAGTTTCTAAAGCTATTCATATGAGATTCCTCTAACCAATTCTTTAAATCTTTATTTCTCTTGTAAGAATCATTAAAAAATAACCTAGAACCATCATGAGCAAGTGTCCAAAGTAAATGTAAATTTTTTGTATAGTCTATACTACATAAAATTGCAGGAACCATATTTCTAACCTCCATATCACTTGAGTCCAATTGATTTTTTATATCATAAAGTAAAGATTCAGTTAATATAAACTTACTTGCAGAACTGTTTAATAATGTATCAACATCCATAACATCCATCTTATCTACATTAATCTTATGTGCTAAATTTAAAGCCATACCTGTTACGTATACAATAGAAGTATGATAATTACTATCAGGATTAAATCCAAGTTTTAATAGTTTATGTACTTTTTCTGTCCTAATAATTTCTAAACTTAAATCACCTGTTAATTGTACAGAAAATTCATAGTTTTCTGATGTTTCATAATTCCATAATGTATTTATCATAAGTGTTGTTGGAATATTCTCACCACTACTTAAACTACCCTTTGTTATATCTTCATGACATATAATAAGATCTGCTAAATTATAATCATTAGTAAGTTTTATATTATGCTCACTAAGAACTGATTTTATTTTATCTTGAGATACCTTACAGTTGGGGAGCACAAAAGCTTTTTTTTTACTTTTAATATTTATAGCACCTTTAGAAGGTGTCTTTAACGTTTTACATATTTTTTCATACACGTCTCTATGTGCACTTGATTTTAAGAGCTTTACTTTATTAATTACATTAGACCCAGAGAGTGCACCATAATAGGTGCCTCCCTCTAGATCAAAGTACTTTAAAGCATCAGCATTAAAATCTTCGAATACTGATTTACTTGCCATATTATTTCATTGTCATTTTAATAATTTCAGGATTCATCATCAACTTATTAAACTTTTGTTTATTGTTATTGAATAATGTTCTTACAATTAAGTACTTAAGATCATTTGTAAAATATTCTTTTGTACATAATGCAATCAACCTTTCATTTATTTTTTGTGTAACTGTATTTTCTTTAGAATATACAACTGCAAAGTTAGCTAAACGTGTTGCTAATGTAGAAGCTATATCTGCACGATATGTATCATCTTCACCTATGCAACCTTTTAATTCACCTAAAATATATGATTCACTTTCATGAGTTAATAAATCTTTTGGTGTAACCAACTTATCTAACTTATTATTAATAAATGTAGTAAACATTGATGCAAATGCATCACCAACACTACCTTCTCCAATCATTTGAATCATGCTGAGATTTTCTTCAAAAGATTCAAAGCTAGATATAGAATTAAAGAATGTAGTAATAGATCTTGAGTTAGTTTCTTGTGTTACTAATTCAGGATGTAATAATAAAAAGTTAATACATCTTGAATCTATTCCTGCTGATTCAGCCCACCTAGCCCATACATCTATATCAAACTTTAAATTTGCTGTAATATATCTAGTTTTTTGTGCAGAATCTACACTATTTACATTGTAATCTCCATTATCTGGGTTTGCTGTTAAAATGATATGCCAATCTTTTGGTAAAGACCATGAAATATAAGTTTGTCTATCAATTAATTCCATACAGGCTTGGATAAATCTTACATCTGCACGATTCCAATCATCTAATAATAATATACCACCTTCTTTTACATCAGCGATCCATTCAGGTGCAGCATAAGACATTCTGTTTTTACCAGTCATCTTATAACCATTCTTTAAATAAGCATCAACTGCCAATTCATCAACCCATTGGCCTATTTTCTTAGTGATTGTACCACCAAGTTTTGCTAAATCAGCACCTGCTTTTACAGTATAGTTTAAATCATCTACTTTCTTAATTGTTTTCTCTGTATACATCTGAAATTGACGTACAGGGAAACCCACTAAGTCACCTAGTTCTTCTATTTGAGCTAAATTTAATTTAACAAAATTCAAATTATTTTCTTTTGCTAATTCTATAATGGTAGATGTTTTACCAATACCGGATTCTCCAACAACTTCAATTGCTACTGGATTTTTACCATCTTTTTGTAAGAATCTGTTATTTGTAATAACATGATTTACAAATTCTTTTAAATTATCAATATTTAAATTTACTTGTGCCATTTTTCTATTATTTTTTATTTAATTTATAATTCTGCTGTGAATGAACAACTTCCTTGTTCTTTTATACAATCTTGTATTTTTTTGCCAATTTTATAATCAAAGAACTCTGATAGTTGATCTTTGCTTAACGGTTTTTTATTTCCTTTTTCTAAGTACTCCTCAAATGAAATTTTTCCATCATCATCTGATCCATGTAGATCATAATAGATTTTTAAGTATTCACCATATTTACCCATTCCATTCTCTATAGCTTTAAGTTCTATAACCAGATCGTCTAGATTATCTTCATCAAAATAATAATCCAAATATCCAGGGGCTTGGCCTTCTACACCAAATCTATCTGCTGCAGTACTTGATTGAGCACCAAAGACAAATTTACCATTGATATCTCCCTCGTAATAGCGTCCCATATTAATTTAATTTTATTACTTTACCTGGTAACTTATTATTCATAGTTGAAACACTACTCAATACCCATAATGTATTATTAGGACAATTTTCTGGTGCATATGCTTCACCATCTGTTAAATATATTAATGCAGTGTATCCACCTTTCTCATTGTAATGGTCTATTACAGGTTGAAATGAAGTTCCACCACGACCACGTATATCCCAATCTTTCTTTGGGTTGAACTCTTCTACAGAATTTAAATTTGTATCACATTGAGCCACTGTAATTTGATGACCTGTCTTATACATATGATATAACTCATTCATAAATTCTTTTAACTCTTCTGTATTTACAGATCCACTTGTATCAACACCAACAAGAATATGATTTTTAAATTTAATCTTGAGACCTGGATTAGCCGCATAACGTTTATTATACTTTCTTCTAAGTTTCTTTGTATATGAAATTGTAGAATTACCCATAAATCTTCTTAAATAACTTTTCCAATCAAATTTAGGAGGTTCTATATATCTAAGTCTTGCAATACGTTCTGCAAGTTCTCCAGGTATATTACCTGATCGTTTTTCTGTTTGATCAGCAACTTCTTTTAACTGATGCTCAACTTGTTTTTCAATAAGTTTTTTATCAGCTTCACTGAGATCATCAAATTCTTCCCATGTTGGATGAGAGTCATAAGGACTATCTCCATTTTCATCATCTAACATAGAATCAAGATTAGGGCATACCCCATCATCTTTAGCTTTAGATAATAAATCATAGTAAACTTTAGTACCTGCTCTTCTGGGTAGGGTTAATTCAGGAAATGAATTCATTGTTATTCCACCTTCAGGTAAGTATTGTGTTTCTATATATTGATTTATTTCTAAATCTGCAGCTATATTAAATAATTTTTTATCATTATATCTATCACGTACTACTAGATGTCCAAAACTTATATGTAATATTTCATGTTTAACCAATCCAATTCTATGATCTAAACTTAAATTATTAAAAAAATCAGGATTTACTGCTAGTTGTACTCCAATACCGTGTTTACTTACACCTGCTGTTGGTATATCTTTTCTAAAGGTTTTATTTAACCCAACTAAAAAGAGCCCGTAAAAGGGCTCTTTAAGTATTAGTGTTTTACTTGCTTTTGCAAGTTGATCTATAACATCTTTCATTTTACATTTACATTAATTGTTTTAATAAAATTATATTTTAGTGCATTTTTATATGAATCTAATATATGATTACCTATTAAGTATTCAAATATATCCTTACATTCATTTGCATTATTATCCATAATGTCATTATATAGACTATCAAAATCAAACTTGCTTTGTGAAAAACTAGATTTAACAACATCTTTATGTGCAAGGTTTGATATAAATTGATGCCTTGTTATATTATTAAGTTTTTTTGCTATAAGTTTTATAAACGTTAAACTTAACTTTAGATTTATAATATTCTCTATTGCAATATCATGATCTTCATCATTACTATTTATCATGTGTATTATAGTATTAAACTCATCTACACTAATTATTTTTTCCATCTTTTAATATTTTAATTATTACACCAGGGTTTTCTTTATCATATGTATATTGTTCAAATGCAGGAATAATAAACTCAGCATTATCATCTTCAATCCACCCATGCTTAACCATATCATCCTGTACTGTTTGTGCAGGGTTTATATAATCAAACTTATGACGGCTTCCTCTTATAAACTCAAAAGATATTTTAACTGGTAATTTTAATTTACTTATTTCTTCTTTAAACTCTTCAGCATATTGTTCATAATATTTTTTTGTATCTTTTCTGTAAATCATTACACTTTTACTAGCAATAAAATATTTACCTGTCCAACGTCTGCCGTTTTTACTTGATGGAACATTATGAGGTATAAACCATTTTTTTATTTCTTCCATAGTTATTTTTTAAGTATATTTTTTAATAATGGTTTTAGCACACTGTGTAGCTTTTCTATACCGTGTTCCTTAACTGCATCAGATACATCCTTACATAGAGGTGAAACAATACCATTTATATCATGTACGCTCTTATATCTCTTTACTGCATTTAATCCTGCATCATCATTATCAAATAATGTTATTATATTTTTATACTGCATCCTTATGTTTTCAATTATATATGGTTTTATAACTGTGTTCTCACTATCTGGAGCAATAACATCTACATTATAACCTATACTTTTTAAACACATTGCATCTTTTAAAGAAGAACAAATAATTAAAAACTCACTCTTTGTACTCAATTGATCTAAACCTTGAATATAAGACATGACCTTAAAAAACTTGTGTTTTTTGTTATAAGGTCTATATATTTTATACAGTTCATCATTCTTATTAAAATAACCATATATATTAGGGCCAGTTATTTTAAGTTTATCAATTTTATTATCTTCTTCTAAAATTAAGTTATAATAATCTAAAGGTTTTACATTAAATTTATTTAACAAGGTTGATCCTATATTGAACTGCATCCAAAAGTTTGCATCACTTGTATTCCAAGATCTACTACTCACATAATCAATTTTCCATTTAGCTTGTTTTTTAAAAACTATATCATCAAGAGTATCTGTCTGTGAAAAATTATTATAATCGGTTATTATTTTTTCAACTGCATTAGAAAAATTTATATTAAACAAATGCATTATTAAATGTATTTTATTACCAAACTTACCTGTAGAAAAATCTTTATATACATATTGTTGGGTTTTTCTACCATCAATGTTGTATGCATTATCTACATATAAACACATGCTAGGTGTTTTTTCTGATGGATTAAAAATTGATTTAATCTTTAAATCTTGACCAGTTAATTTTTCAGATAAATTAAGATAATATTGAAATACCCAATAGCTAGGTGCATCACATACATCAGCTATTAAATTTTTTGTACTTATCATTTTTTATTTTTTTATAAATTAATTTATATATCACTAATAATATTAAAGGTGTTAATGCAAATAATAGATAACCCACTGTTACTAACTTTGAACTTTCCCTCAACTCTTGGAAAAATATATCCCAACCAAGAAAGGATATTATTACAAGCATCATAATATATTTTATAGATAATAAACTAATCATTATTTTTATTTCTATTAAGTCTTTCTTTTTACAACTCATTTGATTAATTATTAAAATAATATAGGGAGCTTTAATAACTCCCTATATTACTTAGTTTTAAATATTAAGATAAATCAAAAGTATCATCTGATTTATTAAGACCACTTGGCTCAAAAGAATCAACTGTTGAAGTTTCTTTAGTTTTTAACTCTTTCAAGTGATCTGCTTTATTGTATGTTAGAAGTCTAGAATTTTCTGTATTCAAAGCTTCTAAAGGTACACCATCCTTAGATAGTCTAGGTAAGAACAGGTCATGGTTAGTGTAACCTTCTTTGTTTTCCCACTCTCTACCACCTATGCAGGCATTAATGAATGCACTATTTTTGAATAGACTGTTACATGCTATTACAAATTCTTCAATTGTATCAGCTTCAATCATATCTAGTTCTGATCTTTTACCTAATACTTCACTTATAAAAATCATACCTTTTAAAATTTCAGTATCTTTTTGTACTTCTCTTCCTGATGGCAATGTAGTATCTTTATATGCATAAGGGGAAAATCTAACCCTTCCTACTTGACCTGTGTAACGTTCACCATCTGGCTTATTCATATCTCTTAAAAATCCATTAAATTCACCCTGAATTGGTTCACTTTCTACATGAAGTGTTACATTATATGCATCACTATCATATGGTGTTTGATCTAAAGTTACATTATTGATTTTAATAACTTGATTACCAATAGAAATAACTGGTTTTACTTTGCCTGACCCAGCAGACATGTCTTTTGTATTTAACATAAACTTTTTTTTAATTAATTATTTAATATTATTTATCATATTCCAATATGCATTCTTTTACATATTGAAGGTCATTTGGGATTGTTAATTTGTCAAACATTCCCATTGGTGATTTACAGGTATTCTCTCCATTTGTTTGTGTTTCAAATAAATATTCAATAGTACCATCTTCTTGTTTAATAGCTTTACCAAATAAAACTATAGAAAATAAGCCTTCCAAAGTTAAAGCATTATCTATCATTTTACCAACAGTTTTTGCTTTTAGTTTTCTATGACCATTAACATCAGTTGATTCTTCTGAATGAGTCAAAAAGAAAATATATAAATCTTCTCTCAGATCTTTTGGCATTTTTGCAACCTGTGCTAGGTTAGAAGCTATCTGAGTAAATTTTTCATAACCTTTCTCATTTGCTCTATCAAAATATTCAAAACTGGACATATATTGCCAATCATCTACAACAATATTTGTTATATGAGGCATTTTATCATTAACATGTTTTAAAGCTTTCATAATCCCTATAGCTGTAGAAGTGGATGTTAAATTACCAGACGGATTATCTTTACTTATTTGCTTATATTTACCCTTCCAACCTTTAAAGGGTAAAGGTTTATTAGCAATATTAATTATAAATGTTTCTTCAGGGTTTAATTTTCTAATTGATGTAGACTTACCTGAACCTGAGTCTGCAATTACTAATGTACTTGTTGCCATTCTATTTAATTTTATTTAGTTTTTCATTCATGCTTAATAAAGCTTTTTCTATTCCTATTAATACATCTACTACAGATCTATCATCGGGATTTTTAATTTTACTAAAGTCATCATCTAATGTTAATTGTTTAGGTTCAGAATTTCTAGAAATCACATCATTAATAGTCATTAATTCTTTAACGGGTATAAAATGTCTTTCAAATCCAGAACTAGACGTATTAAGTTCATATTCTTTTTCCCAATATGCGTTATATTTTAAAAGATATAATGTTCTTTTTAAATCTTCTGAATTATAATCAATATCAACAAATTCAATATATATATCCTTTCCTTTTTTTAATTCACTTGGGAAAAAACTTACATGTAACTCATCTTTACCACTGGGTCTATATGCCATTTTGGGTATATATAATGCATTTATATTTCCAATACTTTGAAAATAATTTTCATGTTCTTCTCTTAGTTTTGCAACTTTACTTTTTCTTTCTGTTGGTGTCATATTTTTAAATTTATTTCAATCTAATATTTTAACTTTATCTCTTATCAGTTTAATTTTTTTTAATAATTCAAAAAGATGTAATACATCTTTTCTAAATTTAAAACCTAAAGTATAATCATTAGGTATTTTATTTATATAATTATTGAGATATGTAATCATCATTTCATCTAATTTTTCTGATGAAACTTTATGTTTGTTTTCTCCTATTAAATTTATTAAGTCTTTCATTTTATCTTTTATCTTGTATTATCATCTGTTCTTTTACTAATTGTCTACGCAAAGATGGTCTCTTGCCTTTACCTGAAGGTAAACTATTATACTTTACCTTAGCTTCTTCAACCTTAGAAAAACATTCTATAATTTCGTTACCTATGTATACTATGTATTGATCTCTCATAATTTTACCTTCTTTGTTGCATTTCTGGTGTAAGCATTTCTTCTATTTGCATTTTTTCAAATTTAGCTTTAAAAAAACTCATTCTTGAATCACCGTTTCTTGCTTTAAGGAAGTGTAAGACAAGAGTTCTATCATCATCAATGATATATCTATCTGGACCATAAAATTTAATCTTTTGTTTAGCGGGTCTGTTAATACCAATTAACATATCAGCATGTTGAAGCATGGCATCAGATCCAAATATATCTGATTCAAGAATATAATTACCATATTTACCATCAATTGCTCTATCAGGATTATCAATGTTTCTGTTAAGTTGTGATAAAGCAATAAATAAACATGGGTAATCTCTTTTACATTGTGTAAAAAATTCACCTAATTCAAACATCATATCTAATGTATTGTTCTGATATGGAGCTCTTTTTACTAACATTGTATGATCCAAAGTTATTATAGTTTTTTTACCTTTGTGATGATTCATATATTGATCAACTTGTTCACGCATTTGATTTACAGTCATAGGTGTTGAAACAATATCAACAGGATATTTTACTCTTTCTTTAGCATACATATGACAAGTATTAAATACATCTGCAGTTAATACACTACCAGCACTACATAGTTCTTTATATGTTTTACCAGTTATAGAACTAAACTCTCTAATAGCTGAAGTTCTGCCAACCATTTCAAATTGAAACTCAAGAACTCTAAAGTCTTCTTTAGGATTTAAAATAAATGATTCTCTTATTATTTGATCTTTAATTAAAGTTTTACCTGAACCTGGTCTTCCTCCAAGTACAGTTAGAGTATTCCATTCTAAACCATCAGTGGCCGCATCATTAAATTTAGCCCAAGGTGTATATATAGACTTTTCAGTCCCATTTTGTCTACCAAGCATATATTTTAATGCTTCATTAAAGGCAGAAAATTGACCTTCCCATGCTTCTTTTGGTTTATTCATTTAATTTATTTTTTCTCATAATTTTTATTGTCTCTTTGTATCTCCTAGTTTATTTGAACTTATAATCTGCCTCTAATAGTTCCCAAAGAGATTCATAAGAATATGCTATAGGTTTTCCATCTTTACAATGGGCCCCAAACCCATCAGATTTTACTTCTTTGCACGTACCATCCCCATTGTCTTTCATAGATTTAGTATTATTCCAGTCTTTATTACCGTATTCATTATCAAATATAAACCAAGAAATCCAATCTATACCCTCTTTATTATAGGTTGATTCAAATCCAGCTATCATCAAATCGTATAGATAAGGTGCTATTGGATATTTACCCTCATGTAAGTCAATTCCAAACTCATACCAATGGTAAGTATTCTCTTCTGCTTTCTTGTAGGTCATTATTAACCTTAAAAATATTTCGTATTTCATATCTTTTTGTTTATTAGGCTCTTATTTTTCTAAGGTAACGTTTTGTGACCTTTTACTTTATCTTTTTAAAAGTATCACAAATTTCAGGAATCACAAACGCTGTGAAGTTTTCGCCCCAACCTTCTTTAGGCTGGTTACGTAGTGCGCTTATGAAGCTACTATTTGCAAACCCTAAAGGAATTACATCATCTCCACCTTTATACCAAGCGTTTAAGTTGTCAGTATATTTACCGCTACATTTACCGCATTTGCAAAACCTTTCTTCATCTTGCATCAATCGAACTATATCTTGACAGTTCTTGCATAAAATTAATTTCATAATCTATTATTTTAGGTGTTAACTATACATTGCCAATAATTACCATCATTACCATGTGTTTTCACGTGTAGTGCTGGTTAAAACAAACATATCATCTACATTATACTACTTTTTCTTTAAAGTATTCTTCTTCAGTAGTTACTCCGTCACGTATCATATCACAATAATCTGAGAGTTTTGAAGTTTTTACTTTATGCTTATCTTGCTTTGAAATAAAGTATTGACTATTTTGCATATACATGTATTGGTTATCTCTATACTCATTTACATACATCTTAGTTGCTTTTATAATTTCATCCCAAGAGTAATCATACTCACTAAAAAACCATCTAAAGTTTTCTGTAAGTGTTTTAATATTATTTCTAGCAGGTACACCAGATGGTAATTTACCTTTTGGAAACACCTCACGATATATTTTAATAGTTTCTAAACCATTTTTACCTAATAATTCTTTTTCAGTTCTCTTCTTATTAATCTTAAAGTAATTATCTAGCTGTGTAATAATTTGTAATCCACTATTTGTAATATTCTTTTCTTTAATATAACCTGTATCAATAAGAACATTATAGTCTTGTTCATTATATGTACTGGGTGTAGTATTATTATAAATACTAAATAATAAAAAGCATTGATTAGGTGTTAATTTCTTCTTTAACATCTTCTGAAACATTTCCCACATAATATTTATAAGTATTTAGTATTGAATTATAAGTTGTTGTAAATTCCGAATCTTTAATTTGAATAAAAGCTCTTGCTCTAACTATTGAATTAATAACTGTTGCATGATTTTTATTCATATACTTTGCAATTTCCACTTTTTTATATCCTAATTTATCAGCTATATAAGCAAAACAATGAGAATAATTTATTGTTGGTCTTCTTCTTGTACTAAAATCTAATTCATTTAATATATCAGGATTATATTTTTCTGCAGTCTTTATGATAATTTCATGTAATTCTTTTAATGTTATCTTCATTCTATTATCAAAATCTTTTTTAATTACATCATCTATATTTAAATCAAGCTTTATACCATATTTATCTTTAATGGATTTTATAAAGTTATTTATATCATTAGATATATTTTCTATTTTTTCTTTATTCATGTTTTAAAGTTTTATAAAATTACAAAAAAACTACCAAATAATTGTGGATTTTTCTTGTGATTTTAAGTATTCATTTACTTTATTAAACAAATCATTTGAATCCCATTTATTGTATCCATAACCTGCAGTTGCTGGGTGTGAAACTTTAATGATTTTATTATTGTTTAATTTTATTTCCCATTCTTCTGCTCTTTGACCCATCAATACAAATATTAAATCATTTCTTTGATTTAAGCAATCAAATAAGTAAGTCATAAACAATTTCCATATACTATAATGTGAATCTATTTTACCTATTTGTGATGTTAATGCTGTATTTAGCATAAGTATTCCCTGATTGGACCATCTTTTTAGATCAGGGTTATATCCTGGTCTTAATAATTTTGATTTTTTTTCTCCAATTAAAGGACTATATACTGTTTTTTCTATTTCATCAAAAATATATTTTAAAAAGGGTTCTTCTTTTTTAGTATAAGAACAACTAAAAGATATACCATCTGCAACATTTAATTTAGGATAAGGGTTTTGACTAACAAATACAACTTTTAGTTTTTCATAAGGACATTCTAAAAATGCATTAAATATATCTTTATATATTGGTGTAAATCTTTTATCTTTATTAACTTGATCTACTAGTTTTATAATAATCTCATCAAACTGAGAACTTTCTACAGTTTTTTTAACAATATCCCAACCTGATTCTTCTAGAAGAGGTATAAAGTATTCTTTTTTTTCTTTTATATTAATGCTGATATTTTCCATAATTTATTTATATTTGTAAAAAATAATATTAAAATGTCTGATACTAAAAATTCTACACTTACTTATGATTTCTCTAAAAACATTAAAAATATAGAAGTGAATACTTCTTTTATTAATGGTTTAGAATCCTTGCTCATGTATTTTATCTTGGACGTAGTAGAAGATCCTGCTACTATACCTGATATTTTTAAAAAGTTTGAGTCTATTATAAAAGGTGATACTGAAGACTTACAGCTAACATCTATTGAAGTACATATGTATACAATATTCGCATTACAGCAACTTTTTAAAGGTCATGCTATTGAGCAAAAACTACATGAGGAAGTTAATGTTGAGGTTAATAAAGAAGATATTAAAGAATCTTTATCCTTGTTGTTAGAAGGTAAAAAAGAAGAAGCGTTTAAGAAAATGAATAAGATTCAAGAGACTATCAATAAGAGTTTATCTTAATTGCATACCATTAAAGTCTGCTATTTCTAAACAAGTTTGAATTACCATGTTTAATTCTGACTTATCACACTTACCAAAAGACTTACAGTATTCTGTATTATCCTTTGTGAAGCATAAACCTGCTTTTCTTTTTATTTGGAGTTTAATTTCTTCAAATGTATAACCAATTTCATTAGCTATTTCTCTACACATAGAGTGAATGTATGCTAGTTGGGCTACACTACCTTTTCCATTATTAGCTCCAACAAATAATTCAATTCTTGTATCATCAGGAAACTGATTAAGAAATTTAATATACCTACTTTCTTGAGCTTTTATAGGGAAATGAAGCTTTCCATCTTTTATTTTTGCATTTACAAAAAAGTTATCTTTCATCATGCTAGTTTTAATTCTTCTGTTAACGTAGTTATATCTATATCATTTAACTCAGTACAGTCTTTTGCAAGCTGTTGTAATGCTTTAATATCATCCTTATGGATGGCAAACCGGGTTGCTTTAAAAGCTCCATAAGGCTCACAGTCAGAAATATCAATTTCTGCTAATGAAAACATAAGTACATTTTTTGAGTCCTTGTGTAAAGAAGTATGTACCATAATAACATTATATTCTTCTTCTTCTTTTAACCATTTTGATTTAGGGATGATACTTGGTTTATTTTTATCATCAATACATATAACTCTTACCATAATTTTAGTTGTTGATTATCTTTTTATTGGAATATTTTGTATTGCTTTTGGTATTACAACTTTAAATAAACAACTATCACAACATTCACCATCTGATTTTATAGGTTTGGGATCATTTGCAATTCCAAAAATACTTTCATCACATATTGTGCAGGTAAAAGATTCCATTTTATTACTACCTATTTTATCTTTTGTATTACTGATAACTGTTGACTTCTTCATTGTTATTAGTTTGTTTAGTTTGTTTAGTTTAAAAGTATGATATAAACCTATTGCTAAAATGCATATTATTTCTCCTACTAATAAATCTATTATCATCATAATAGCACCAATTAAATATAATACCTTAAGTACTATATACCTTTTACTATTAAACAATGATGCAAAACTCCCCAGGAAGAAACATATTGCAAAGATATTATGTATAGTTGGATATAAAATGTTATTAAATGCTGTAACAAGGATTAAGAATATAGCTGGTATTTTCCAATTTTTTGTAATAAAGAAAAAATAGGATACTAATATATTTGCTATTATAAAAATGGGTTCTACAGATGATCCCCAATAAGATGATAAAGATTTATTATAACCTGCTAATAATAAACATAAAAAAGGGTATAACATAGAAAAAATAATTATTATTATTCTCCAAGTATACCCGTAATTATTCATTCAACTATTAATATAAATTTTTATAACATTCTTACATTATAAAGATATAAATATTTTCCCACATTATGAAATTAATCATTTTTCAAATTATAAAAATTAATTGCTAAATCCGCTTTTGGGCAATACATGGATACATCATATTTAAATACATAAAAGAACCAAATATCCGATGTACCAACATGAATTGTTTTTATAACAGTATAATTAACATTATTCTCATCTTTTCTTTTTATTTCATTTGCTAAATATATATACCTGCTTGTTCCACCAGTATGACCAAAAAACTTTATTGAGTTACCATCTACATTAAATGTAAGTGCATTAGATGATTCATAATGTATAATAGAATCATCTGAAAATACTATATTTGCATGTAAAAAGGCTCTCGTAAACTCTTGGCTATAGGCAAATGATGTAAGTACAACACATGCAATTAATAATAATTTTTTCATAATTTTTATTTAAATAAATCTTCTGATTTAGGTTTTGCTATAAAATCATTTATAGTCTCTTGAGATATTACATTTATAAAATTATCTATTTCACTTTCATTTTGAAAAACAAAAACAAAACCTTTATGATCTATGTACTGATTAGAAGAACTTATCATTTTACCAGTACGTACAATTAATACAGGATTGTTTTCTATCATTTTAAAAGCATATTCTATTTTAATTGATGAATCTATATTCCATTTACCACCATATTGAAAATAACCACTAACAAAGCATGAATGGTCCATTTTTTTATTTAAATCATATACATTATTTGTTAATGCAATATTTTTCCATTCCGTGTATTTAGTTTTTGCTAAATTTAAAGAAGTAATAAACTTATCATTATTTTTTTCATTTGTTATTACACCACCTTTTTTATAGTATGTGTCTAAACTATTCATGTAAATGTATAAATCATATTTATATTCATTTTTTACATCTATAAGTATTTCATTAACACTTTCAAAGTAAGTGCTATTATATTCTGTAAAAGCTTTTTGTGCATTTACATTAGTTATTGTTGTTAATGCAACTATTATTGTTATTAATTTTAAAAATTTCATACTTGTTTTATTTTATTATATAAATCTTAAACTATTTTCTACATAAACAAACTTTTGACCACATGATTCACATATAGCATTTGTTTCATTCCGCATCAAATCCTTATGATAACAATTAGGACACGGTGTATCTTCTTTTATAAACTCTTCACAAGTTTGTCTTGCTAATTCTTCTGTGTAAGCATCATAATCTCCATTATATTCTTTACAGATCATATCCATAAATACTTCTTTCATTTTTCCCATGGCAATTAATATTTTTCTAATGATAAACTTGGTACAAACATTTGATCCTTATACCATAAACAATATATATTTGATTGAATAGTGTCACATACTAATTTTACTGTAACAATGTCAACTCTGTGATTATATTCAGGTTGAAATACAATTGTTTTCAAAGTAGTATTCTCTTTATTATTGTTATCCATAATAATACCAGAGATAGTTGCGCCAAGTATTAAACCTATCATCAGGTGAAATATTGTTTTTACAAATTCATCTATATTCATCTTTTTATTTTTTAGTTATTAAATAATCATATAATGTACCACAGTCTTCATCTTCATGAACTTCCTGTTCTTCTACTTTATAATGAGTGGGTAATACAAAGTCTAAACTACTTGTATTAATTTTACGCCAATAACCAAACCTTAATGTAAATTCATTTTCTTTAGTGGCAGTTATATAATGTTGCCCTAATGTTTCTGATATTTCTTTAATTGTTTCTGAATCTAACATAATCTTATTAATTTTTTATTTTTAAATATTTAATTTTAGTTTTATCAAATGATTTTAATGCTGAATCAACCCAACGTTCATCTACAGTATTTGTATAACATAATATATGACATGTAGCTACGTCATCAGCGTTTAATCTTAACAGTCTA
>Ga0210003_1002231_pt1 | contig 16526 bp, 16 predicted proteins | sample LantaG_FD_182804 | JGI IMG/M metagenome (GOLD analysis project Ga0210003, IMG submission 182804) | Deep subsurface microbial communities from Baltic Sea to uncover new lineages of life (NeLLi) - Landsort_02402 metaG (SPAdes) (version 2) | ecosystem: Environmental > Aquatic > Marine > Oceanic >...
CAGTCGAAGACGGTGAGAAGAAGTGGCGTTTTTTCTTCTTCGAGTAGAGAGAGAGAGAGAGAAAGAGAGAGAGAGAGAGAGAGAGAGAGAGAGAGAGAAAGAGAGAGAGAGAGATAGAGAGAGAGAGAGAGAGAGAGAGAGAGAGAGAGAGAGAGAGAGAGAAGAGAACAAAAACGAAAAAAAACCCGAACTTCTTTTCTCTCATCTCGTTCTTTCCTTTTCTTCTTCCCAAAAACCTCAGGGTAACTTCTCCATCCCGGGCCCGGCCCTCGCCAACATCTCCTTCGTCGATAGGTTCCTCAACTCGACCCAGGTCAAGTGGGCCCAGCTCGGGTCCAACATCACGACATTCCAAACGATCGTCGACAAGGGCGCCGCCAAGCAGGTCGTGCCCGCCTCGCCCGAGATCAAGTCGGCGTTCCAGGCCGCCCTGCCCTCGGCCAAGTCCCTCGGCGCCGCGTACAACAAGCGCGTGCCGGCCGTGCCGGCGATCCCGACCGACTACCTTCCCGGGCTGACCGCTGCCGGATCGAGGTTCTGGAACTCGGTCAACAACAACTCGGTCGCGCTCCAGTTCACGGGCAAGGTAAGAAGAAGAGATTGTTTTTTGGAAAAAAATAGTTTTTTTCCTTTCCGATTTTCCGTTTTTCAGCCGCGTTTCTTTTTTTTTCTCGACCCCGACAAGAAAAAAACTCACAACACCCCTTTCTTCTCCCCCCGTCGCTTTCCCATAGGTCACCGAGCACGGATCGACCCTCCCCGCCGCGGACATCAAGTCCACCAACATCTACTCGAGGTGGCAGAACAACACGCTCCAGGCCGACGCGTACCTGCTCAACCTGACGCGGACGGCGCTGCCCGTCAACAAGGGCTTTGACTGGCTGCGCCCGGCCGTCGACGCGGCCACGTCCGTGCCACTGGGCGACGCGCTGGCCCCGGCGGCCTCCTACCTGCAGTTCCGCGACCCGGTGCTCCAGGGCATCGCCAAGACTTCGATAGTCACCTCGGCCAACGGCGCCTTGCCGGCGCGCGCTGTGTTCGACCCGTCGGCCAACCTGACCGCGGCGATCAAGGGGCAGTTCCTCCCGGCTAAAACCTACAGCATGGCCAAGGTTAACCTGATCGAGGCGTCTTTCAACCAGATCCAGTGGAGGCCGTGCATCGCCCGCGCGGGGGCCACCGGCGCCGAGACCTCGCCCGAGCTGATCCGAATCCGGCCCGAGCTGATCGCGATGTCGTTTGTCGGCGCGCGCGCTGACCCGCGGCTTATCGACATCGCCCCTCACTTGATTAAGGTCGGGGCCGTCGGCGCGCAGTTCAACCCCGAGCTCGTCAACGTCGAGCCGATCCTGGTGCAGGTGTCGCCCAAGGTCAACATCGCCGGCAAGGCCGTCGTGAAGGAGTGGCAGAAGAACAAGCCCGGAGCACCGGCCAAGTCGAGGCGCTTTGTACCGTCGAAGGAGAAGGACAAGAGGCTGACGCTGGCGCCCTACTCGGGCCCGCACACCACCGGTCGCTAAGCAGTGGGGAAGGAGTTGCAAGGAGCCGAGAGAGCGAGTGGAGATACGCATCAGTGTCGCTTTTGGTCCTCGAAAGGAGGAGGACGAAACGGACGAAAGAGAGAGAGAAAAAAAAAACCCGCCCACACTCTTTGTTTTTTTTTTACGAAACTTAAAAAAAAACCCACCCCCCCAAAAAATCGCCACGCCCAAAAAATCCCCCAACAAAAAACTGTCGTTTGTTTTTTTCGCGTTTCTGCATGTGGGCGTACTGTGGATGAAAACAAGGAAGTGTGTGAGAGAGAGAAGGTGAGAGCTTGGGGTGGGGTGGGGGGGGGAAGAAAATTAAGAGGTAGACGGGGAGAGAGAACAAAAGAAGACGAGAGAGTATATTTCAAACTCGACCTTGACCTCTTTTTCTCGACCCTCAACGATTGACAACCCCCCCACCCCCACCCCTTCTTTTCCCCCCTGTTTTCGGCTCTGGTGTTTCGGCATGCATGCTGCTGCTACGTGAATTGGTTTCTTCTTCTTGTTTTTTTCGTCGTGTGACAAACAAAGAGAATTTGGGAAGAGAAAACTCGAGCAATTTATTTTTCCGGCCTCGAACCTCTCGTCTCTCTCTCTCTCTCTTTCCGTTTCAGGTTTTCTTTTTGTTTTTGTTTACAAGACGGTGTGGTGCTAGAGAGGAAAATGTTCAGTTTACTCGGCGGAAAATGTGTGCGCATTTGAGGAAGCAGGCCAAAGAGCAGTGTGGCGTCGGAAAAAGCGTCAAGGAACAGAAAAAAACGCATAAAAAAACTTGACTTTTTTCTTTCTTTCTTTCTTCTCTTTCTTAAACCCTGTCAAATTGCAAGAGGCTCGAGTATGTCGCGTCGGCCACGGCGACCGACAGCCTCGACCCGCAGGGCGACCACGAGATCCCGGCGCACTCGCCGAAGAAGTCGATTGCCTGTGCGGTCTCGAAGGGGCCGCGCGGGAGGAGAGAGAGCGGGTCGTCGTCGGCGGTGGAGGTGTCGTTCTTCGCCCTGTGGCCGCCGTTGTCGTTCTCGTCGTCGTCCGTGCTCTCGCCGAGCAGCGGCCGGCCTCTCTCCCCCTCCTGGTCCTCGTCCTCCTCCTCCTCGTCGTCGTCAATCCTTCTCTTCCTCCTCCTGCTCTCCCGCCTCTGCTGCTCCAGCACCAGTTGCCTGCGCCTGCGGAGCCTCTGGAGCCGGTCCCAGTGGCGGAGGGCGAGGTCGACGCAGCGGGGGCAGCCGCCGCCGGAGCAGGCGCCGCAGGTGGCAAAGGGAGCGGCGGCGCCGGAGGGGAGCGCCGCGAAGGGCCCTTTTTCCTCTTCCCCCTCCTCCTCTTCTCGTCTCTCGTCTTCGGCCTCCCGCATCTCCTCTTCGCCGCGGCGACGAGAAGAGGAAGAAGGGCGGCGAGAGGAAGAGCGAGGGCGGAGGCGCACGGACCCCCCCCCTCCGCTCCCCAGTCCCCCGCCCTCGCCGCGGACGTCGTAGACTTTCACAAAGTCCGCGGGCTCCGCCGCCGCCAGCAGCGCCCCGTCGGGGCTGAACCGCAGCGACCGCACCGCGCCCAGCTCCGACCGCAGCACGTGGAGCGATTCCTTGGTGTTACGAAGGTCCCAGACGCGCGACGTCGCGTCCTGGTTGCCCGTCGCGAGCAGCAGGCCCGACGGGTGCCACGCCGCCGCGAACGAGAAGTCGAGGTGGCCCCGCAGCGCCGCGACGCCGCTCTTCCCCGTCGTCGTCGAGGTCGTCAGAGGCGCGACGCTGCTGCTGCGGCTGCCGTCTCCGCCGCCGCCGCCGCCGCGGCAGCGCGGGTCGAGCAGCACCGCCTCCGGGTCGTCACCGACGGCTGCAAGCAGCGCGCCATCGGGGCTCGCCGTCGCGAAGTTGACCGCCCAGCCGCAGTCGACGAGCAGCGTGCGCTGCCAAGTGGAGACGTCAAAGGCGCGCACGAACCCGTCGTTGCTGGCCGAGAAGAGGGTGGTCGTCGACGGAGAAGAGGGAGAAAACGTTTCTCCCTCGCCAAAGTCGGGCACCCGCGGCAGCGTTGATGAGCCGCGGCCTGCACCGCCGCTGAGCTCCAGGCCGTTGGTAATCCCGTTGTCGCTCGTCGTCACGCGCATGCCCACGTTTCCCGCAAGGCCGATCTTGCTCCCCCCGCGGTTGCTCCTGGACGTGGAAGCAGAAGTAGACGGGAAGAAGCCCGCCCCCGTGGGCCCGACTGCGACCTCTCCGTTGAACCCGCCGAGCGCGGCCAGGCCGAGCCCCACCGCCGCTGTCGCGATCTGGACGCGCCGCGACACGAAGCGACCTCTCTCCTCGCCTGCCGCCGTCTCTGCGGCGCTGCCGAGCATGGGGAAGGCGCCGGCCCAGGCCGGGGGGGCCGGGAGCGGCGGCAGCGGGACGCGCGAGTTGGCAAAGGGCGGGCGGCGCGCCGCGGCGGCGCCGCCGGCGAGCATCGCCCTCCAGTCGTCCTCGCCGCCCCCGTCGCCGCCGAGGCCGCCGCCGTCGCTCCCGCTCAGGTCCAGCACCACCGTGCGCTCCCTGGTCGCCGAGTCCCAGGCCACGAGGCGCGAGGCGTGCACGACGTAGGCCTCGTGCAGCGAGGGCGTGTACAGCAGGTTTCGGAGCTGGAAGTGCGCGACGGAGCAGCGGACGGCGCGGCTGTTGCGCGAGAACGCGAGCGGCAGGGGAGCGAAGGGAGGCGGGCCCGAGGAAAAAGAAAGAGCAGGAGCAGCAGCAGCAGCAGCAGCGCGCGTCCTCCCCTCGTCCTCCCTCGCCCTCCTGCTCCTGCTCCTCGGCCTCGGCGGCAGGGAGCGCGTGGCGTCGCGGTCGATCCGTGCGGCCGCGGCGGCGACGGCGGCCGGGAGGTTGAGGTAGTTGTCAAGCTGCTTCAGGCGGCGCTCCTGTTCGACGCAGTTTTTTTTTGTTTTTTGTTATTGTTGTTGTCGAGGTCGAGAGACGGAATTTAATTGAACGGATGACAGAGAGAGGGAGAGAAAGAGGGAGAATGGGGGACAGGGAGAGAGAGGGGGCGAGAAAAGAGAGGAGCGAGAAAGAGGGAGTGGAGGGGAGAGAGAAAGAGAAAGAAGAGAGAGAAAAGGTTCAACCCCCTTCTTTTTTCTTCCGAGCATCAGCGTTTACCCTGTAGTCCTCGCGGCTCAGCTGCAAGCGCGCCCAGTCGATCCCCTGCGGGTGTCGGAGTAAGGAGAAGATGAGGTTTTGAGGGTAAGAAAGAGGTCGAACGCCCTGTTTTTCGCTGTCGGCGTCGCGCTGTCGTTTTTTATGCCGGAAAAACAAATAGTTGCCTCGGTCGCTCTCTCACCTGCGAATCCACGCCGTTTCGCAGCATCTCTGGTGCCGTGTCGTCATCATCGGTGTCCTCCGGGAGCTAAAAGCAGGAGAGAGAGAGAGAGATAGAGGGTGGAGGAAACGGTGAGTTTTTGTTTCTGTTTTGCTGGCCAATGGAAAGTCCGTCGCCGTCGCTCGCTCGCTCTCCTTCTCATTGCTCTCACCTCCAGCTCGCCCGCGTCGAGGTCGTCATAAACGTCGCCGAACGCGTCCTCGAAGACCTGGTCCTCGCTCGAGGTCATGCCGTCGAGCTGTGGGGCCTCCTCTTCGTCCTCGGAGGAGCCCGACGACGACGAGTCGAAGCGCGAAGCCATCTCTCTGTTCTTTGAAATGCAAACACGAAAAAAGAGAGAGTGCTGGAAAACTTCGCCGGTTCTCTCTCGTTTTTTTCCCCTCCACCACCACCACCTCTGGAAAAACGAGAGAAAAAGACCACGAAAACTGGGGAGAATACCACAAACAAAAAATGAGAACGGAGAGAAAGAAAACGAAACCAAAAGAACAACTCTCCTCTACTTGTCCTTCTTCTTCTCCTTCTTCTCCTCCCCTTCCTCCTCCTCGGGCTCCTCGCTGAACGAAAAGACCGCCTTCAGCTCCCCTCTCGCCGCGCCGGCCACCGCCGTCGCGCCCAAAACAGCGGGAACGATGTACAGAAGCGCTGGCTGGGCGGCGTTGAAAACGTTCATAACGACGATCGTCGTGCCGAGGCCAAGGACATAGCCGAAGAACGACGCCGCAAAGTAAGGGTAGGGGCACGACGAGAGGAACTTTTTCTTCTCCTCCGCCGCGCCGGCAGAGCTCGCGCGCGTCGTCGCCCTCGCCGCGGCGGCGGCGCCGGCCTTGGCTCCCCGGAGCCTCTGCTGCCTCTCGGGCAGGCAGTCGAACCGCAGCAGCAGCGCGACGAAGACGCCGGGGATGACGATGTCGCCCAGCCCCAACATCGAAAACGGCGATAGCCCTTTGCCGTCGGCCGCGACGCCGGCGGCGGCGGCGAGCCTCGCCGCGACGGGGCCCCCGCCAAACCGCGGGAACAGCAGCTTGATGGGTGCGTCGAACGCCTTGGCCACGGTCACCATCACGGGCGTGCAGAAGACCCAGAAGATGTCGTAGAAGAAGAGGCCGGACAGAAGGATGACCCCCGTCGAGACGGCGCCGAGCGAGAGGTGCTCCACGCCCGTGATGCTGAACGCCAGCCCGAGGGCGTTGTTGGAGAGCCAGTGCTTCTTCATCGCGTACCAGAGGGCAAAGAGGGAGGCGGCTGCTCCGGAGGCAAGCTCGGGGACGGTCAGGGAGAGGTCGGTCGGCTCCTGAGGAGAGAGTAGTTGAAGTTTTTTAGGGGGGTTGAGAGTTTCGAGTTGAGAGTTTTTTCTTTGTCTCTCTCCCTCCCTCTTTTCTTCTTGTCTCTCTCGCTCTCCCCTCTCTGCTCCAAACCCCCGGATAAAGCTCACATCCAACACGTAGGGGATCTTGAGCCCTTTCACGAGAGAGTAAGACTTCTCCGCGACGGCAACGGGGAACAGCGCCTCGACGAACGGCAGCACCGACGCGGCCAGGGCAGCCGTCCCGAGCGAAGCGAAGTAGAGCGTGAGCGCGGCGTTGACCAGGTTTGCCGGGAGGAACTTGAAGGCGACGAAGAGGGAGAGGAGGACGGCGGAGCCGATGAAGGGGAACTTCATGGCGTCCTGGTGTGAATTGGATTGGTTCAGGGGGAAGGAGAGAGGACGAGAGAGAGAGACCGAGGGGGGGAAGAGGGTGAGAAGGCGGAGAGGCGAAGAGAGAGAGAAAAAAACCGTTTGAAAACCGTCTGGTGCTTGCTGCTCTTTTTCTCTGTTTGCAGCTTCGCTGCTCCCTCTCTCTCTCTCTCTCTTCGCTGGCTCTCTCTCTCCTCCCCCCTGGATACAGGGATCGAGAGTGCACGACACCATCTGCGCGTAAGAGCGCGCAGAGACCAGAAGTAAGAGCGTTGAAGAGAGAAAGAGAGAGGTCCCAAACGAAATCAATGGCGCTCGACGACCGATCGAATGATCGCTCTCCCCTTCCCTTTCCTTTCATCATCGTTCTCACCTTCCGCGTCATGCTCTCCGTGGGGGCCTCCTGCTTGACGCTCCTCCAGCAGCCGACAAAGACCGCCAGCGACGCCGTGGCTACGATGTTCGCGTTGGCCGGGATGGGCAGGAACGCCGGCGCGAGCGACAGGAGGAGGAGGAGCAGGTGCGACCTCGGCGCCGGGAGGGCCTCGTCGTGGCCGTCGACGTGCGAGGACGAAGCGGCAGCAGCTGCTGGCTTGACTGCTGTTGTGGCAGCCATGATGAGAGAAGGGGGGAGGGAGAGCGGAAAGAAGAAGAGGTTTCTCCGCTTCGGAAAAGAGAAGCGAAAAGAAAGGGAGTGATCGAGGCGAGGCGCGCCTTTTTTCGTCCCCGTTCAACCTCTTCTCTTCTCTCTCCCTCCAGAACCCAACACCTTCGACCTTGGTTCTCTCTTCCTCTCTTCTGAAGAATGTTTGTTTTTGTTTTTTTCCATTGCACATGAAAAAGGACGAAAGCGCGCCATACTCAAAACATAACACAAACCAAAAGGAAAGGCTCATAAGAAGAAACACCTGCCCTCTCGCTCGCTCGAAAAAATCACAACACTTTTTCCCCCTCTTCTTTCCATCTCTCATTTTTCCCTCTAGCTCCCTTTCCCCCATCTTCCACTTCACGCCGTCGTCATGTAGCTCGCGGCATCCACCTGGTCCGGCAGCGGCTTGATGTCCACGTCGAACCGCTCCTGCACCTGGTTGAGCACCGCGGAGTCGGCCTCGGAGCTCACAAACGTGATCCCGAGGCCCTTGGTGCCGAAGCGGCCAGCGCGGCCGACGCGGTGCAGGTAGGTGTCGGCGCCGTTGCCGTGCCGCTCGTCGGTCTCGGGCATGTCGTAGTTGATCACGATGTTGACGCGCTCGACGTCGATGCCGCGGCCGACGAGGTCGGTCGCGACCAGGATGCGCTTCTGGCCCTCCTTGAAGGCCTGTCGTTTTTTTTTGGTTTTGGTGACGTTGCGAATTTCTCTCCCGTGAGCGGCGTTTTCCTTTCTCCTTTCTTTTTTTTCCTCTCCTTTCTCCCTTTTTCAACCTTTCCTCCCGCCTCTCGTACCTTGTAGACCGCGAGCCGCTCGTCCTGCTTCATCCCGCGGTGGATGCACGTCGAGGGGAAGTTGCACTCGCGCAGGAGGCGGTCGAGCTCCTTGGCGCGCGCGACCGAGCGGACAAAGATGACGACCTGGTTGAAGTCGAGCGCGTCGAGCAGGTCGTTGAGCTTGCGGTTCTTCTCGCCCTCGCGGAGCATCACGTAGTGCTGCACGAGGCCGTGCAGCGTGAGCTTGGCCTCATCGTCGACGTAGATCTCCATCGGCTGTTTTTGGCGGTTTATTTGTGTGGGGGGGGGAGAGAAAAAAGGGAAAAAAAGAGGGGAAAAAAAGAGGCAAAAAAAGAGAGGGAAAGAAATAGTGGGGGGAAGGAGGGGAGAGAGAGATGGAAGAAATTTTTGGGGCATTTTTTTGGTTTTGTTTTTTTGGAAGAAGAAAAGCGTTCGTCAGTTTTTTGTTTCTTGTGTTCTTGATTCTGTGCGCGCAAGAGCCCTGACGAGGGGGATAAGAAGACGACGCAGGGTCGCACGAGCGAGAGAAGAAGGAGAAGAAGCTCGAGCGAGAGAAGAATGACGGGAGCTTTCGGTTCGGCAAGGAGAGAGAAAGCGGCAAAAAGGAGAGGTTTTTCTAAACGAGCGCGCTAAGGCTTCTCGACTCCCTCTTTCTGATCCTTTTGCTTTCCCCTCTCTCTTTCCAGCGCTTCGCCGTCCAGAACCCGTCGTCGTCGTCTCCTTGGTCGTCGTCGTCATCGTCGCAGAGGAGGGGAGGCAAAGCTCCCCTCTTATTCGTTGATCTTCTTTTTTTCATGCCGCAGCGGCAACGACGGCAAGCGCCGCCGCTGCCGCGGCGGCGCCGTTCCCTTCTCGTCGCGGCCGTCCTCCTCCTCCTCCTCCTCCTCCTCCGAAGAATCTCTCCGGCCGCCGTCGCGCATTGCCCTCGATCGGCTCAGCGAATGACGATAATGAATCGACGTTCCCCCTCCCGGAATCCCCACAAAAACACCGCCAGCTGAGTGAGCTAGCTTTTCCATCCCTAGTAGTAAAACTCACGTCGGTCATAAACTTTTTGCAGATCGGGCGGACCTCCTTGTCGAGCGTGGCCGAGAACATCATGACCTGCTTGTCGTGCGGGGTGAGCTTGAAGACCTCCTGGACATCGGAGCGCATCTCGACGTTGTCGAGAACCTGTTTTTTTTGGGTGTGGGGGGTGAATAAGAGGGAAAGAGAGAAAGGGAGAAAGGGGCGATAATGACGTGAGAGTCATCCAGCTCTTTCTCTCTCATCTTTCCCTCTCTATCTTCTCTCCTTATCTCTCTCACCTTGTCGCACTCGTCGATCACAAAGTGGCGCAGCGACCCGAGCTTGAGGTCGCCCTCCTTGGCCAGCTGCTTGACGCGGCCCGGCGTGCCGACTACGATGTGCGGCGGCGCCGCGCCGCGGAGGATGTCCTTGTGCTGCTTGATGGGCAGGCCGCCGAAGAAGTTGGCGACGCGGACGCCTGTTGTTTTTTCGGAGGGAAGAAAAGAAGAGGGAAAGAGGATGGGAAGTGAGTTTTTCTCGGTTCGAAAAAGGTAAAAAAAAAGAAAACCCGAAAAAGGAAAAAGGAGAACAAGAGAAAGCTTCCTCGCTCCGCTGCCCGCTCCGCTCGAAGGAAATAACAGAAAGCTTCTTCGCTCCGCTACCCGCTCCGCTCAAAGGAAATGATAGAAAGCTTCCTCGCTCCGCTGCCCGCTCCGCTCGAAGCGGGAAGAGAAAAAAATCTCCTCTTCTTCTCTCCTCTCCTTCTCACCGGGCAGGTACACCGAGAACCGCTCAAACTCGTGGCAGATCTGGTAGGCCAGCTCGCGCGTGTGGCAGATGACGATCGCGCCGACCTCGCCGTCGACGGGGTCGAGCTGCTGGAGGACCGAGAGCACGAAGACGGCCGTCTTGCCCATGCCGGATTTGGCCTACGAAGTTTTTTTTTTGGCGGTCGGGGTCGAAAAAAGATGAGGGAAAGGAGCGAGGGGGAAGAAAGAGGCGGGGGAAGAAAGAGGCGCTGATCGCTGTCGGCCGAAAAAGCTCGTCTCTTCTCTCTCTCTCTCTCCACCTCTTTCTGCTTGCTCACCTGGCACAGGACATCTCCGCCCAGGATGGCCTGGGGGATGCACTCATGCTGGACTGTTGTGTTGTTGCATTGATTTGATTGGAGGAGGGAAGGAGGAGGAGGAGGAGAAAGAAGAGGTGAGAAGGAGCGGAAGAAGAAGGAAGCATGGGAGGAACAAAAACATCGACTAGCGCAGACGTCATCCGATGGCCCCGGCGATCGGACAGCTTGCGCCCTGTGCGTGCCCCTTCCCATCCAATGGCAAGCTCGAGGACGCTGCATCGGCCCCGCTAGCGAAAGAGTGTACCTCGAGCGGCAAGGCATGGGGCCGAAAACGGGCGCCCAAGGTGGGGGATGGGCACAGCAAACCGCGCGGCGGGCGGGAAAAAAAGAACAGCACCGCCGCCGATGCATCGCCGGCCGTCTTCCTTCTCCCTTCCTTTTTTCTTTTTACCTTCCGATGGGTGCTCGAAACCGCAGTCGACGATCGCGCGGAGGAGCTCGGGCTTCAGCAAGAAGTCCTTGAACCCGGAGGAGTGGATGCCGACGTAGCCGGCGCCCTTGCCGGCAGCGGCAGCCCCGCCGGCGGCGGCGCCGGCGGCGCCAGCGATGGCCTTCTTGTCGTCGGCGCCGGCCTCCTCCTCCTCGTAGTCGACGAGCTCCTCCTCGGCCTCGGGGACGACGGGATCGGTCATGTTCCTTGCTTGCGCGGGTGCGAGGGAGTGGTCCTGTGGGGTGGAGGAGGGAGAAAAGGGAGAGAGAGAAGAGGCGACGTCACAGCAAAAAACTTCTGAGCACCGTCTGGGATATTTCGTTTCTCCGTCACAAACTTTCTTTTTTCTTCACTCTTTGAGAGCGGCGGGGGCGACGCTGCTCGAGGGCACGGTCGTTTCTGCTCGCCAGAAGGCTGCCCAGCATGGAAGCCTTGGCAGGCTACGGAAGCTCCAGCTCCAGCAGCTCGGACGAGGACGAAGGGAGGAAGGTCAATGTCGGCGATGCATTCGCCGCTGTCGCCGCTGGCCACCCCGCCGACTCTGACGGCGACGACGACAGCTACAGCGGCGGCGAGGACGACGAAGCGGCCGCGGCCTCGCAGGACTCCGCCGAGCAGCGGCAGAGGGAGGCCGAGAGCCGCCTCCGCGCCTGGGAGGAGAAGCAGAGGAGGGACAGCGGAGGCAAGGCCCCCTCCTCGTCCCTTCCGCTCCCGAGCGCGCTCTCGGCGCTCGGCGCCTCCGGGAACGCCGCCGCCGCTCCCTTCCTCGACCCCGAGGCCAACCGCCCCCCCGCGGCGGCCGTCGTCGCCGCGGCCCGCACGGAGCAGGCGAACTGGCGCTCTCGCTCGAGGTCCCGGTCCCCGCCGCCCAACCGCCCCCGAGACCTCTCGTCGCTCGCGCCCAAGCTCAGGGCCGCGGCGGTCGTCGTCGCCGCGGAATCGACGGCGCCAAACCCGAATCATATCGGCCCGCAGCCCCCCGCCGCCGCTCCCCCGCGAAAGTCCGCTGCCGCCTTGGCGAGGGAGAAGCAGAAGCGCGTGGCAGACGCCGGCGTGAGGGCGTCGGGCGCCTGGAAGAGCGAGGAGGAGATGGTCCTGAGGCAGCAGTTTGATTCCTGAAGTGAGGTGTTTCTTGCTCTTTCATGGTTTTCTGTTTCAATCTCTGTTTTTATTATTACTGCACTCGAGGGAGAAGAAGAGAGCACCTCTGACGTTGTAAAACTAGCAGGTTCTGAGACAAAGAAGCCGAGAGAAAGAAACGGGGGCGGCCCTCGAATCATCGGCTCGGAACGACGACGGCGGTGGCGGCGGGAGTCGCCTCTCCTTCCTCCGCCCTCGCCGCCGAGGCGACAAAGGCCGCGGCAGCCGCTTCGAGCGCCGCGAGGTGCGCCGGGATGAAGTGGTCCCGGAGCATCCTTCGGTGGGGCCTGATCGCGCCGTAGCGCTCGTGGGGCACCGCGGCGAGGATGACCGTGCTGCTGCTGTCCGAGGGGGGCGGAGGAGGAGAGGGGCGAGCCAGCAGCGGCGGACCTGCGGCGGCGTCTTCTTCCTTCCTTTCTTTCCGACCCTCGCCGCCGCCGCAGCCGCAGCCGCAGCCGCCCTCGTCGCGCTCGTCGCCGCGGCCCTCCCTCTTCTCCTGAGCCTCAGAGAGAGCAGCAGCAGCGGCAGCGGCAGTCGCGGCGGCAGCGGCAGCAGAGGCCTCCAGCAGGACCTCGGAGGGGACGAGGTGGAGGATCCTGCCCGGGGGGAACAGGGCGGCCCTCGAGGCGCTCGCCGCCGCGGGGGCCGGGCTCGCCGCCGCCGCCGCCGCTACCGGCGAGAGGGGGCGCCTCCTCCTCCCTCCTCCCCCTCCTCCTTCTCCGCCGCCGCCGAGCCTCGAGCCCTCCCGCGTCCGCCTCCGAGCCCCCGGCCAGGGGACGACGTGGCTCCTCAACCCGCTCCTCGCGGGAGGAGGAGGGCCCCCCCTCCCCTGCCGCTTCGCCTCCTCCTGCCTCCGCTCCTGCTCCCTCGACCCGCCCTCCCTCGCCGCCGACCCGAGCCGCCTCGACGCGCCTGCTGCCGCCGCGGCGAGGGCAAGACCCAGCGCCCCGAAGAAGAAGAAGAGGCCCGCCGCGAGGGAGGCCCTCCCCCTCCATCCCTGCGCAGCTCCGAGCACCCCGCGGACGAGAGAGGAAAAAGGAAGAGACGACGAAATCCCCACGGCGAGGAGCGAGGGCAAGGGCGGCAAAAGAGAGCCCGACAGGGAGAGAGCGGCCGTGGCCAGAGAGGAGCGCTTCCGGCCCCTCCCCCGCCTCCCCTCCTCCCCCCTCCTCCTCTCCAGGGCGATCTCCAGCGCGTCGGCCCTCAGGCGGTCGAGCGAGTGCGGCGACAGCGTCGGCACGACGTCAGCTCCGCAGAGCACCGTGGTGACGAAGGGGCTCAGCGACCGCGCGAGCGCGAGCGAGGCCAGGGGGGGGCAGGCGAACGCGACGGCGGCGGCGGAGGCGAGGGCCTCTTCCGCGGCGGCGGCGCCGGCGGCGCCGCCGCCCCCGTCGGCGACCCGGGCGGCGAGCTCGCGCGCCTGCGTCCTCAGGTGCAGCGCCAGCAGCGCCGCGACGCCGCCGCCCGCAGAGTGCCCAGTCAGGACGACGCTCCAGCCGCCGCGCGCCGCGGCCCGCGCGAGCGGCGGGCCGAGCTCGGCGGCAAGCGCCTCGGCCGCGGCGGCGAGCCCCTCGTGGACCTCCTCTGACTCTGACTCGGACTCCTCCTCCGACGCCGCGGGCTCCGGCGCCTCCTCGGGTCCTCCTACGCCGCCGCCGCCGGCCTCCTCCCTCCTCCCGCGCCGCAGCCGCCGCGCCGCCGCCTCCGCCTTCGCCCTCTCCCTCGCCCTCGCCTTCGTCCTCGTCGTCGTGGCGGCCTTGGTCGTCAGCGCGGTCACGGCGTCGCGGAACCCGGTCGTGCCCCTGACGACAACGACGAGCTGCTCGGTGGCGTGGTCCTCGAGGAGGACGTAGGCCGGGCGGAGGAGCCCGGCGGCGGGCTGGACCGAGAGGATCCGGATCGACGGCGGCGGCGGCGGCGGAGGGGGAGGGGGAGGGGGTGAGGCGGGCGGGGCGCCCCCCGCTCCCGCCTCCCCGCCGCCGCCGGCGCCGCCGCAGCCCGCTGCCGCGCCGGCGGGCGCAGGGAAGGGGCCGACGCCCCGCCTCCCGGCGCTCTCCAGCTCCTCCCGCACCCTCTCGAAGTCCCTCCCGTGTCTCAGCGCCCTGCAGAAGAGCATGAGGCGGCGGTACCGCCCGAGGTCGCGCAGCAGGCGCGCCGAGCAGCCCGCGGGCAAAGAATGAGGGTCGAGCGGCGTCGGAGGCGGCGGCGGCGGAGGAGAGAGCGACGACGAAGGCGACCACGAAGAAGAAGGAAGCAGCAGCGCCGCCGCGGGGTGCCCGAGGCTCGCGTTGGCCCTCAAAGCCCCCGGGAGACCCAGCAGCAGGTGGTCGAAGTCGTGCCAGCGGCCGAGGAGCTCGTCGAGCGCGGACCTGGTTCGTTTTTGTTTTTGGGAAGGAGGAGGAAGAGAGCGAGTTGGAAAAGAGAAAAGAGAGAAGGGAGAGGGGCGAGACGAAACTGAAAAAAAGAGAAAGACAAAATGTGCATGTGCGCCTTGCGCTCGGGGGCCCTCTCCAGGGATCTCTGTCCTTATCGCGCCGAGACGGAGCTTTCGACAATGGAGAGATCGCCGTGGCATGCTGGGAAGGGCTCTAGTCTGCTTTTGGCCAAGTGGGCCGGCTTTGGTTTGCTTCGGGAAGCTGCCAAAGATCGAGTCCCCTCGGTTTCCTGAAAAAAAGAGCGCAACAAAGAGGGAAAGAGGAAAAACCGCAGGGCTTCTCTCACTTACCTCAGAGCCGCGCCGGCGACGCGCGCCCTCGCGATCACGGTCGACGCGCGCTCGAAGCCCCTCGCAAGCCGCAGATCGGACGACGCCGGCGAGTCGTCAGCGGGGGAGTCCGGGAACCAGCAGGGCGCAGTGGAGTTTTGTGGGTCGAGGAGCAGCGTTGACGCCGCCGACGTCGACCCATCAACGACGAGCATCGGCCGCCGCTGCTCGCTGCTCAGCGATCTTTGGAGAGCAGTTCTTCCAGGAGAGGTCGCTATCGAGACTTTTCGCGCTCTGCTGGGGTTTTGGGATCGAAGGGTGCGGAGGCTGGCCCTCGGGTCGCTCGCGGAGAGCATGTCGTTCTCGGTTACTGAGAGGCGAAAGAAGAAAAATGGGGGGAAGCGACTCGGTCGAGGTCGCGCTCTCCGTCACTTTCGAGAGAAAAAGAGAGAGAGAGAGAGAAGAGAGAGAGAGAGAGGCGGTCGACGAAACTCTCTTCCCCTTTTTCCCTCTTCGACCCCTCTCAAATCTCCCCTGTCGCCCGCCATGGGCATCAAGGTACGCCTCGTGCCGCTCCTCTGGAGCGACGACCGGCTCGAATGCGTGTTTGCATCGAGGAGAAAAAGCGAGAGCGAGAAGAAGAGAAAAGCTCACCATCACCGCTCTCTTTTCGTCGTCGACGACGTCGGCATTGAAAAAACCTTTCAAATCTCTTCTACCTCTTCAGGGCCTCTCCAAGCTCCTCGGCGACGCGGCCCCGACCTGCCGCCGCGAGAACAAGTTCGAAAACTACTTTGGCAGGCAGATCGCGGTCGACGCGTCGATGCACATCTACCAGTTCTTGGTAAATGGATTTGTTTGACTGGCATCAAAAAAGTCATCGTGTTTGAGTTGGTTGGCTCATTCTCTCTCTTCCTCTCTCTCTTCCTGTCTCTAAACAAACCAGGTCGTCGTCGGTCGCATGGGCGACCAGCAGCTGACCGACCAGTCCGGGGAGGTCACGAGGTAAGGGGGGCTGGGTGGAGAAGGAGATAGAAAGAGAATCGGTTCGTCGATGGTTTCTCGTCAGTCGTCGTCGTTCATTTCTCTCCCTACCTCAACGCGCTCGCCCCTCTCTCTCTCTCTCTCGCCCTTTCTCCTCGAAAAACTAAACCTTAGTCACCTCCAGGGGATGTTCTACCGCACCATCCGCATGCTCGAGTCCGGCATGAAGCCGATCTACGTCTTCGACGGCGCTCCGCCTGAGGCCAAGCGCGACGAGCTCTCGCGCCGCGCCGGGGCGCGAGGCGACGCGGCCGCCGACCTCGCCGAGGCCAAGGAGGCCGGCGCCGACGAGGAGGCCGTGGCGAAGCTCGCCAAGCGCACCGTGAAAGTGACGAAGGTCCACAACGAGGAATGCAAGCGTCTGCTTAGGCTGCTGGGCGTGCCCGTGGTCGACGCGCCGTCGGAGGCTGAGGCGCAGTGCGCGTCGCTGGTCAAGCAAGGTAACCTTTTGTTTTGTTTTTTGTTTCCCCACTTGGAATCGCGCTCTTCTCTTTCCGCCTCCCCCGCTCTTTCTGGCTCTCTCTCGCTTTCAGTCGATGGAGCTGCGGAGAAGAAAGAGGGCGAGAGGGATCTCGAAAGGCACAAGAGGGAAAGGAACAGACAGAAAAGGCTCCAAAGAACTCACCCCAAAAAACCAAAAACGAAAAATGTCGCACGCAAAAAAAAACTTTTCCAGGAGCCGCCTATGCGATGTCCTCCGAGGACATGGACTCCCTCACCTTCGGCGCCCCGAGGGTCCTGCGCAACCTCATGACCCCGGCCTCGGCCAAGCTCCCCGTCCAGGAGTACGACTACGCCAAGGTGCTCGAGGAGCTGAAGCTGACCGAGGACCAGTTCGTAGACCTGTGCATCCTCTGCGGCTGCGACTACGCCGGGTCGATCCGCGGCGTGGGGCCCAAGTCGGCGCTGAATCTGATCCGCGCGCACGGCACGATCGAGAAGGTCCTGGAGAACATCGACCGGGCCAAGTACCCGGTGCCAGAGCCGTTCCCGTTCGAGCAGGCGAGGAAGCTGTTCAAAGGTAAGGAAAAAAAAGAGCTGTTGATTTTTTTTTTTGGGGGGGGGTGAGTGGGTGG
>Ga0210003_1002232_pt1 | contig 16520 bp, 16 predicted proteins | sample LantaG_FD_182804 | JGI IMG/M metagenome (GOLD analysis project Ga0210003, IMG submission 182804) | Deep subsurface microbial communities from Baltic Sea to uncover new lineages of life (NeLLi) - Landsort_02402 metaG (SPAdes) (version 2) | ecosystem: Environmental > Aquatic > Marine > Oceanic >...
ACAGTACAGGGATATGGGCGATGCCGTTCCTCGCCAGATAGGGATCACAGAGGCCGAGCAAGCATATAACTTAAGCAGAGCACAATGACCACCCCCACCCCAGACAATAAGAAGCGATGCACAAAATGTAAAAAAACATATCCTTATACAGACGAGTTCTTCACTAAGTGCAAAAAAACAAAATCAGGGTTAGCTCCAAAATGTAAGAGTTGTCACGCAGCTATTACTAAGGCATACATGAGAAGCAACAGACTAGGTAGAAGAATGAAAAGGGTTGGCTTATATAATGGAAGGCTAAGTAAACTAACAATCCCAAATCTTAATAAGTCACAGTTAATAGAAATGTGCTTTGAAGTATTAACAGAATTATCAAAAAGACAGGCTCGGTGCTGTCCACAGTGTGAGCTATATCACAACAACGGACATAGAAAACCAAGAAAAACCAACTAACCCCACCCCATGAAAAACAAAATAATCATAACTAGAAGCAAGTATAATATTCAAACAGTATGCTGTGATGACTTTAAGGCTATTCAGGGCTGGTTTACTGTTGATGAAGATGGTCTTACTGGAATGCTTGTTGATCCAGATAACATTAGAATTAACAGGATGATAAAACTTGATACGTGTCCTTTTTGTTCGGCAGAGATTTTAATAAATGTTTCATGAAAAACAACAGTAAGAAAAAGGAGGAGGCTCCAATGGGGGTCTCACAGTGGAGGGAACACGGAAAGAAATATGGGTACTGGGACTTTTTTAAAGATGAAACTAAGTGTGAAGAGTGCAAAAAGGAGGGGTTACAAAGAGGTTAAAAACGGGTTTACAAAAACTAGTCGAATTCGACCAGTTATAAAAAACTAACGTCAAAAACTAAAAACAAAAACACACCAAATTACATTACGTCGCACAACTAAGCGGCATTCCAATGTCAAAAAGCTTACAAGCAAAGAACGTTCCCCCGATATCGGAAAGACGATAACAATATTATTTAATAATTACTATGGGAAGAAAATCAAAACTAAACATACCTGATGTAGTGAATGTTCAATATAAAGGGAGCAAGAACTTACACTTTGATGAAGCGGTTGAGCAGTTATTTTTTTATTTTGATTTATCTCTAAAATATAGTGAGTATAATGAAAAAGAAAATGTGTGTGATCTCGTTTTTAATCACAAACCAAGCGACTAATATGGAGGGATTAATAGAACTAATAATAAACGACATCAATCAAGCAATGCCTGTTTATGCTCCGATAGAAGTACAAGAAGATGTTAATAGTTGTATGCGAGAGATATTAGCTAAACACCTATCTACGCTATTTGTAACCAAAACAAATGAAAGATCAAATTAAATGGTATGACTGGATTATATTAATTGTTGCAGTAGGAACTATTATAGTACTGGGAAGTCTTGAAAGATAGCACTGAGGGAGTCGGGGTTAAGGTTGGCTCCTTCAATGTTGTTTTTTAGATTACAGGTTAAGAACATGTTAAACACATGTTAAGGCTTAACTTGTTACTTTTTCTTGCCTCTATAAAGGGAATACGCCCCTTGTCCAAACCACCAAGCATAAATTGAACCGCTTATTACGTTCTGGGAAAATGTTGCCATGTTGCCACCGTGATAAACAGCATAACCAACACCACAAAGAACAGAGATAGTAGCAGCTAAGTTTTTAGGCAAAAATATATTGTACCCTGTTTTATCTTGAAGATATTTACAAGCCTGAGTAAAAGAACTGATAGCGAGCCCTCCAAGGATTATAATCATCTCTGATGGAAGCTGAGAAAGTAATTCCATAATTTTAGTTGTTAACGATTATGATAACGATGCAGCATGATTGTTGTTTTTAGCTGATCAATAGTTAATATTCTTCTATCGCTGATAATCTTCTTATCCTCCGCCCACTTCACCTCATCTTCACACTTCCACTCTTTTATAACTTCTAAAATGTCATAATTAGTCATTTTATTGCTTGTTAATGATTTTTTAAACCTATCCCAAGGAAAATGAGAATACGGATCTGTCTTTCCTCTATATCCTGATATGTCAGAATGCCTCACAACGTCTTCTTTGTCTATTTCGAGCCTAGACATTATATCTTTGCTTAATTCTATTACAGCGGCAATCTGAGCTTCTGGGTATGGCTTGTGAGAATCATTCACTAACTCTATTCCGATTGAATGCCAATTTAAACCTTCTTTGCCTTTCCATTTAGAATATCCTGCGTGCCAAGCTGGTTTGCTTTCATCTACCATTTGATAAATATCTCCGTTCTTATCTATTACATAATGAGAGGAGGCTTTACTTTGTGGATTTAAAAACCAATGCTTTGTAGAGTTCCATGTGTCGGCTGCCGTTGCATGTATTACAAGTATCTTTGGCGGAGTTGCGAAGGCTACATAGTGGTTAGGAGACCTGAATTCTTTGTTGATTTTCATGATATGTTATAATAACAATACTTCTTATTTAATTATATCACACGATGAGCCATTACTTTGGGACTGGAATATTCGTTTTTATCATCGCGCTGTTTGTCGCGTTCCTCTGCAAAGACTAAAAGTCTACCCAATTAACTTTGCTATTCTTTTTGTTCTTTTCTTGTGATGGATAAGGAAAAAACTCTTTTTGTAGTCTTGGTCCAGCAACAGGAATTATTTTAAGTACCTGCTGGCCTATCGGTTCTAGTATCTTCTCCCCCTCAAACCTTTCTCCTCTTTTGAAGTGGTCTCCTATTTCTGGGACAACATCTTCAACTACATAGCTTAATGCCTTCTCCATATCTCCTGCGGTTGGACCACCAAGCATACTTAGCAAGTATCCTCCGCTCCACTTACCATATTTAATAGACTGAACAGCATCTGTTAATAGCCCAAGTCCACCAACAGCTAGTAGGTTTTCTCCTATGCGACTAAATCCTTCTAGGACACCTTTCGGAAGCTCTCTAACTCCTTTTCCTTTAATTATGTCTTTTATGTCGGTTGTGACCTCTCCAGATAGAGCACCCACAAGAACATAGTTAGCTAAAGGTTTATAGTTACCCCTTTTTGCCTCGGCCAAAACCTCATTAATTAAAATGTCTCCAAGCTTAAATGAATACGACTTGAACTGGGTAATAAGTCTTCCAAGATCACCACTCCAATATAGGGGCAAATCAAGTTTTCTTATAGGCATTAAGTCTTCCAGCGAACGAATACCAATCTGTCTTTTTGCTGATTCTGTTAATCCATTCTTAATTACAAAATCAGGGTCAACACCAAACTTGTCCATTAACCTTCTAGCCAAAAGGTTGTCTGGGTTTTTGCGCAACGCCTTTGCAAGCTGTTCAGCCTTAGAGACAGCCGACAAAACCTTTGTTGTGTTTGCCCAATTCTGCGAAGAAGTAAATTGAACTGCCTTTAAGTACTTAGATACTACCTCTCCACTACCAGCCTGATCTCTTACTGCCCTATCTAAGACCTGCGAAATATCACCATATTTCATTGCTTGCCTTTTACCAGATTTTGTTAAAGCTTTTATTGATCCAGAAAAAGCGTTAATTATTCCATGTCTGAGCGATGGTAGCGTTATCTCAGAAAGGTTTGTAATGGCTGACAATGGCATTTTAGTGACAGTTTGAAAGCCAGTCATAGCAGATGTTAGCTTAGATTTTTCTGCTCCCTTTTTTGTTTTTGGCTTATAAACAGAATCAAAAACCTCTTTTATTGCCGTTGCATCACGGCCATCAATCGCCGCCCTTGCAATCGTATTGTTAATCAATTCGTTCTTTGGGCCAAACATTTCTGCTCTTGATATTCTTTCGTTTGCGCCAAACAAATATTTTGGAATAACTTTTGTTGGGTCTGTTTCCAGCATGAAGTCTGGAAGATCACTATACAGCCTTTGCTTTTCCAGTGAGCCATATTTCTTAGGAACAGTTACTGACATGTGAATCTCTCCCCATAATCTGTTAGCTGCACTTTCACTCATTCCAGAATTCATAAGCCTTTCAACCACCTCTTTTTGTTTTGCTTCGTCTTTAACAATTTTTGCATACTCATCATTTAGCATGTGAGGATAATATTTCTTAATCTCCCCAACATCAAGTCCAGCTAATTGAGCTTTGTTATATGTTTTTTTAGCTAAAATACTCCACTTTTGAGCTGCGTTTGCTTGAGCGTCAGATATTGCAGGAACCTTACCTTCAACAACCCTCATAAATGAAGCTTTTTCTTTTTTGTTTAAGCCACTAATTGAGTCATATATATAGTTTAAATCTTTGGTGAAATTAACGTGCGTATTGTAATCAACAAGATCTATCCTTTTAGCTATTTCTTCTCCTTGCGGACCTAACGCATTTAAATACTGTCTTTTAGCCCTCAGTGCCCTATACCAAACATATTTCAAAATAGGCATTTCATTCTTTGGGTTCATGATAGAACTAACAGCCTGCTCTAAAAGCTCTTCTTTCTGAGACATAACATTAGTTAAAGCGTTTTTCAGACCCTTAATATCGTTCTCGTTTATATCTTGAAGCTTCTTGTTTTTTATAATCTGCCTTTTAATACGATTAAACCTAGTGTACAGACCGTTCTCTTTTGCTACATCTAAAAGCTTCTTTAATTCTGCCTTGTTCTCTTCCTTTGTAACCTTCTCAAGCTCTTTATATTCGTCTCTAAGCGTTCTTGTGTCATATTCTGTTGCATATTCATCTTGAGCGTAAGACTTCTTTCTAATCTGTCCTGTTGCTTCTCTAATTTGGGCCTTTGTGCTTTTCTTATTTAGGCTTGCGGCTTTTAGTCTAGTAGACATATCAGAAAGAACACTAGGTTGTTTTAATTCGCTCAATTTTGGCATCTCCTTTCCTGTTCTCTTGTAAAGTTTTTCGACTATAATAGTGTATAATTCTAATTGCTTCTTGCTTTTGGGAACCTCTTCTTTAAGGATTTTATCTAAAACTGGATTAAAGATTGTTTTTTTTCTAAGGTCTTCAGGAACCCACTCTGGAAACATTGATGCGACTTTCCCTTGTGGCCTACCATCAACCCATATTCTTTCACCTTTTTGTGCGGCCGCTAACTCTTCAAAAATCTCCATACCCTCTCGTGTCTCTAATAAGTCTGGTTCAAACGGACCCTTTTGTGCAAATCTAGTAGGATCTTTCATTGACGGCACAACACCATTAAATCCTTCTGGTTTTAGTTTCGGCATTCTTGGTTCAAAAAACAGCTTTTGACTATTAAAAACATCTATAATGTTACTTTTTTTAGTGGTGTTTACGCTTTTTGCTATTTCAAATATTTCTTCTTTTGTTGGCTCACGATTAAACTTCTGCATAAAGCCGCCAACCCTTTCCATAAATGTTTCTTTGGATTTCTTTGGAAGCTTTTTAACTGACTTCATAACTTTGTCTATCCCCTGTTTTGTAATTAGATTAGAAGCCTCTCTGTATGCTCTTGCTCCGATTGGAACCCCTTCAAATAGACCGCCAAACATCATTCCTAATGCGAAGTCCGTTTCGTCATATCTTTGCCCGCTAGACTTTCTAACAATGGCTTCAACCGTTTCTTCAGAAGCATTAACAAGTCCTGCACGGAAAACAAATCTTTGAGCCAATGCTTTTGGCGTTGGGTTCTTTAGTGGAACTGTTAATTTAGTAAAAGCAGGGATTTTGCCTAGTAGTTCTTCCAGTCCCCTGGAAACCTTTCCATATGAAGTAAGTATTCCTCTTACATACGCTACGCCAGTAAGCCCATAAGAAAACGGCTTAAAGCTTTCTTCGACATGTTTTGCTTTCGCAGAAATATAAGGCATATCAATCTTGTCTGCCTCGTGGTCGAAGGCGCTAAACACTCCATATGAAGCAACGTCTAAGTATGTTTCTAGTGGCTTCCTAGGAACGTCTAACAGTGCAGTTGCAGCCTCTCTATCAGGATCAACAATCCCCATGTTTTTAAAGGACTTAACAAGCGCAGCGTCTACAAGCCTTAATCGCTCCTGTTCTTTTTCCTGTTCTTTTTCCTGTTCTAGTCTGCGCTGTCTTTCGTCAGAAATATATTCGTCTATTTTTGAAGACGCTAAACCAAGCTTATCCCCTCTTCTTTTCATCTCAACTTCAGCAGAACTTAAGCTTTCACTGGACAGCCTACTAGCAGAAGGCAACGAGTCAAACGGAGAAACCCTACTAGCAGAAGGAAGTCCACGTGGTTGACTAGTCGATTCTTGAGCCTCATCTTGTTTTCTTCTTACACTATCAAAGAAAAGTGATTCCTCAGAAGTGGGAGCTCTTAATTCAGTTCCTCCATATTTAGGTTTTGCTTCTTGAAAAGGAGACAACAAACCAGCCTCTAAAGCATAGTTCCTTCTTGCTTCAGGCTTTATCATTGGTGGTATTTGAGCGTCAATTTCTGGTGGTAAATCAGAAGCAGCCTCCTTTCTTTCAATGATAGCATTGCGAGCAGCTACAACAGCACGATCGGCCACATAGTTTTTTGCTAAATTCTTAGCTAAATTAAAAATCAATGACATATTCTACTTTTTAAATACTTCAATTCCAAGACCAGTCCAATCAGACTTAACCCCATATCCCGCCTCACCTATCACGATCTTGGCCTTTTCTTCGCCAAGACCAGCAACAAGATCTTCATAAAGGTCCTCTGCGTCCATATCAGATTTTCCAGTTTCATATTTCTCAATTGCACCTAGATACTCTTTGGCGTTCAGCTTAATTTTTTCTTGGGGGTTCCTGTTGTAATAAGCCTTTTCCTTTTCGGCCTCTTGTATTTCCTTGGCTGACTTTGGGGTAAACTCTTCATCTTCCTTTTCTTCTTTTGCTTTTTTCCTTTTTGCTAAAACGATATCTATTCCTTCCTGCCCCCTTCTTTTAAGAAGGTTTTTCTCTTCAGTAGTAGCTCCCTTTCCGTATTCAGTATATAAAAAATCACTCACATCGTTAACTGATTTCATGTCAGAGGATTTTCCCCCTCCTCCAAGCAGCCCACTAAGTCCGCTAAGGATAGACTCTCCTGGAGACGACAAGAACTTTGTAACAGAGTCTAGCGCTTGATAACCAATATCATTAGCAATCTCCTTTTTCATTGACTCAAATTCCGGTTTCATTGGCCCCCTATATCCTCCAAGGATTTCAAAGTTACCTGGATTTGCCATGTCAATAACCCTGCTGCTAGAAACCTTTTCTCCACCAGCGGGTAGCCGATTTGATTCAATTACTCTTTTCTTCGTTCCTCCCAAGTCCTCAACAACCATTAGCATATGGCCATATTTAGAGTGCTCATTTGTTAAAATAACGTCACCAACCTGAGATGATTTAACCTGCTCAGCACTCATGTTCATTTTTGTTTGCTTTGTAGATTTAAGATCTCCCCATCTGCCGCCCTTAACCGAACTCATGTCTATAAAATTCCATAAGAACGCTCCACACTGCCCTCCATAAGAACCATCAGGATACAGCTTTGATATCTCTTGTCCTAGCTTGTCCCCAACAGCAACATCGGTGACAGAGTTCGTAATGTCGTCATAGTCCGATGGAGTAAGAGCTTCGTATTCACCTGTTTTTTTATTAAACTTAAATGCTTGTCCGCCAGCAGATTCAAAACTAAAGTTATCAGCCACACTCTCTTTCCCAATCTTTCCAAGAGAAACAGCCACAGGAGTACCATTTTGAATTCCAATAGCAGTTACGCTACCGTTTGCGTCAGTTTGTACTCCATGCCACTCAAAGCTGTCGTCCAGCGCTTCTTCGTTCATTCTTGTTAAAGCCTGCTCCATAAATCCACTAGGAAGATTGGCTTCTCTCTCAACCTCTTCAAATCTTCTTTTTACGTTCTCTTCTAGGTTGTTGAAATCTTGTCCAACATAGTTTTTCAATAAAAGCTCCATATCTACTTTAGCTTCCTCTGTTAAATCTTGCTCCCATTTTCTAGCTCTTTCAACCGCCTCTATTTTTTCAGCTGATATTTGATCTGCTCTTTCCTCAGCTTTATATGCAGCCTCATATTGGAACTTGATAGATTCTTGCATGATATTTCCAATGTTCTGATTAGCTTTGTCTTTAGCGTTAATAATGGCTTCTGTTTTTTGTTTTGCAGTCATGTTCTTTGAAGTCTTAATGCTTTCAATAAACGCATAGTATTGATCGTAAACCTTGGCCATACTATCAGCTTTCCATGCTGCAATCTCTTGCACGTCACCTTGATACTGTCTATTTAGATCAACTGTTTTTTGCGTAAGCTCTCGGTCGTCTAGGTCTGCTTCTTTCTTTAGGTTTAATACTTTTTCTTCACCCCTTAAAATTGTTTCTTGAATATTTTTGAAGCCAGTAAACGAACCCGAACCAAATCTCGCCATCACAGCCTCTTCTTGAAGTTGAGCCTTTTTGTTAGCAAGCTGTTGAAGGTTTTGTATCTCTTGATTTGCAAGGCGTGTTCTTTCTCTAGCTATGTCAATTTCTGCTTGGTTTGCTTGATAAGCATTCTCTACCGCAGTGAGTTGAGCCTTTTCTCCTTTCGCTATAGCGTCTTGTTTCTTTGCTAATAGCTCGCCACTTAGCGCCTCAAGAGAGCTTAAGTTTTGTAGCTGATACTCTGCCGACTGTCTAATCAGAGCTTCTTTTTCTGCTAAGTTTCTTTGTTCAAACGGAATTAAATCTTCGTTTAATCCTCTAGTAAATTCAGCATCAGCCTTTAATCTGTTTTCTTCTGATTGTCTTTTTTGTGCAGCATTGAAAAAATAATTAGGATCTGACAAATCAACCTTCCCAATACCAAATGGATCAGGAGCAGAAACTGGAGCCTCTGTTTTTCTCTCTTCTGTTGTAGGTGCTGGAGCTGTGGGCGCTGCCGCCTCTCCTGTTCTTTCAACTAACTGAGACTTTCCTGGCTCATACACAACCCCATGACCAGCAGAATAAGTGTTTCCACCTGGAGCTGTTCTTTCTGTTGTTTTAGTGTCAGGGAAATCATGTCCCATTCCTTCAAACTGAGGAGTCCCCTTAACAGATTGAGTCCCCTGTTGTGCTCCAGCAGAAACGCTTTGCTTTAGTTTGTTTAAAGTTCCTGTTGGTTGCCCCATTGTTTTTTGGGTATCAGGAGCGGCGTTTTGAACAAACGAATTTGCAGCCTGTTCTTTTACGGTATTAAAGGCGTTTTTAAAACCTTCACCGATTCCACTCTGCTCAACCTTATCTTTCATTTGCTCCCAAATTGGTTTGTTGTTTGCCATGTTTAATTAATTTAGTGGTTTATTTAAGTGCTTTCCAATGAACTTTCGCCTCAGAAGTGTTAAAGGCTCCCTCTGTCCAGTTAATTTCAAACCCTGTGGCAGTAATTGTTATTGTTGCCTCCCAGTCTGCGGAAGGAGTACCACCATCAGAAAGGAGTTTAATAGCCTTCGTAGTAGAAACATAGGCCCCCTCAACGCTTCCACCAGTATCATAAGAGGACCCTATGCACTGATGTACTGTTCCGTCACTTGAGCCAAAAGAATCTGAAAAATCCCCCGAACCGAATGCAATAGCTCTAATTTCAACCAAAGCAGGCCTAAATCCTGTTGTTATTGTTTGAGTTCCGCTTCCTACTGCTGCCGTCCTAGTTGCAACACCGCTTGATTTTGTAGTCGTAACCACTATAGCGCTTCCGTCTCCACTCGGATAGTTTCCGCTTCCGTCTCTTTGTACAATCTGATTCGCTCCTGTTCCTGTATCAATAAAATCTGTTTCTATTTTCTCAGAACTATTCAATAAAATCCCTTTGCCTTCATCGTCTCCAGCCGTTGGAGTTTCAATCATTTTTCTGGTCTTTCTAATAAGGAAGTCCGTAGAATTGATTGCCATTCCAATTTCAAAAAAGCTCTGCAAAACAGCAAGCTGTCCATCAGTAGAACTTATATAATATTTAGTTCCACCAACTAGCCCAGACAAGCCCTCTACAACGCCATTTGTTGTAACTAGTTTCAGTTCTCCAATTGCTGCGGCCTCAAACGCAAAGCCATAAAAGTTTTTCTGTCCTCTATAATAATTGTAAGTATCTATGTTTGCCAATACTGCCACTCCGTCCACACCAGTAATAGCAAAAACCATGTCGTCATCATTTCCAACGTTAGTTGTCCATGAAGTTGTATACTTTTTCATTTGTCCTGATCTGAATGCAACCACTGAACTAAACTCTACTTGATAATAGTTGGTGTCAGAATTTGCTCCATCTCTTTTTAAAACAATCCAGTGTTTGTCTCCAGCAACTAAAACTGGAACTGAAGCCCAAGTGAAAGATTCATCTGAATAGGTTAGCCCAAGCCCTGTTCCTGCAACTGTATTGCTTGTTCCGTTTGTAACTACAGTTCCTGATGGGCTTCCTGCGTTGTCTGTTTGTATTTCAATAATCGCGTTATCAGTAGGCGCTCCAACTTTCTGTAAAGAAACCGTCATAGAAAAAGCTGTTGGCACATTACCAGCAACAAAAGATTGTGCTTGAAATACTCCCTGACTCGTTGCATCTCTACCAAAGTCAGCATCACTTCCACCCTCTACGTTTGTTTGGTCTTCTATAGAAACAGCCTCATTTTGCGCTGCTGCCTCACCAAAATAAACCTTTTGAGATCTGTTTTGTATTGCTCCTAAACTATCTGCGTAAGCCTTTCTTACAAGGTCGTTGTCAGCAACTGGATCTCCAGCCGTTGTATCAGGCACTGAACTAAACGTCTTTTTATCAGCAATAGTTTGAACGCCTGTAGTTCGAACTGTTTCATTATATCTCATCAACTCATTAGCTGAATCTGCCGCCTCAGAACAAACAGGAGACTTGCTAAACGTCCATTCATTAGCGATTGTCTCATCTGATGTTTTGCTGGCTTTGTCGTTTATAATGTAATGATTAGAATCGATTGCAAAGGCTTCACTATCAACGTGATTCTTCTTGTTTCCAGTTACCTCAGTAACCGTAAGAGCTGTCAGTGAAAGTCCTCTTAAACAGCTTGTAACCTGATTACCTGATTTTCCTCCCCAATAAATCATCTCTTGATTTGCTCCGCCCTGATTCAACGTAGCGAACCCAGTAGAATTCTCCACTGCATCAGTCAATGTGAACGCTGTATCGGTTGTTGTATAGCTTCCAACGATTGTTGTGCTAAATAATGATTGTACTATAACTCCCATGTTATACGGTTACGTAAGTATGTTTTCTTGGTAGTGGCACATAAGAAACAATGACTTGCTCAATCTCAACAAAATCACCGTTAATAAGTATCTGGCAACGCACTCCAAACATTCTTCCAGTTTGGAGTAGGCTTTTATGCCAATTAAAGTTTTCTAAAGTGTCTTCAAAGTCAGTTGCGGCCTCTCCTGCTAATATCCCTGCTCCAAGTATCCCTCCACCTAGAGTGCTTACTGTTTGCACAACAGACGGGGTAGTAGCTGGAATTGTGTATTCGCTGTAAGTGTCGTAATCATCTCTGTATAGTCGAACATCAATCGCCTTTGTTGGACTCTTCTTCCCTCTTATATATAAATATCTAGCCCTTTTATCTAAATCAGGACGGCTATTGTCTTGAAGCCCCGTATCACCTGCCCACAAGTATTCATTTCCAGCATCAGAAAACCCTTGCTGATCAAGATAAATTTGCGAAGAATTCGGCTTAGAAAAGTAGATACTGCTTCCTACTCGTATATGCTGCTTAATAGAAACAGCCTTATCAATAGCCCAAGATCTTGTAATGTTATCATAAACGACTCGCACATTATTCTCTGAGCTCTCAGAAGTTCTCAAAGCAAGGAATACTGTTCGGCCGTCATAAAAGAAATCAGCGTTTGATTGGTCTGCCGCTAAATCATCAATGTTATTTTGTATTATCCACGTCAAATCCCTTGTTCTTGCCTCTAATGCAAAATCTCTTTCTGAAGCAAGTCTTCTAACCTCAATAGCTCCAGATCTATTAGCAAATAAAAACCATACATCATTCTCAACTTCTGTAATCGCCTTCGGCCCTACCGCTCCACCAGTAACAGAATATGGTTCTCTCACTGGAAAAGGAACCCCACTAACATCTATTCCAGTAAATCTAAAAATTCTATCAGGCTTAAATACATATAAATTATTTTGCCAGCTTTTAAGTCCAGTTATGTTTCCTCCGTCACCAAAAAACTCTACAAAGCCGCCACTAACAGTGTCAAAAATCTCAACACTATTTGGACTACCTGCTGTACCAGCCTTACTAGCATTTACAGTTCTTGGGCTAGAAGGGTCGCCAGCAATCCACAATCTCTCCTGCCACTCTTCAACCATTGTAGCTTTTCTCGCTACATCAACTACAGAAAAGGTTGTGTTGCTTATCTTTCCCATTCCTTCAGTAGAATTGAAAACATATAAGTTGTTGCCGTAGTTTTGGCCAGCAACCTCTGTGTCTGAGCTCCAAGACGTAGTAATGTTCGTCCAGGTTCCAGAATTGTCATAATAAAAATCACCACCATAATACCTGGTAAATCTATTTATTAGTTCGGTTCCGTCGTGATACTCATAATTAAACAATCCTCGGTCTTCACTCCCACCAACTAGCAAGTCTCCATACTCTTCATATCCTTTTCTTGAAGACCATTTCCCAGCTTCAAAGCGTGAATTTTGAGAATCATATAAAAAATCCTTTCCTATGCGATTTGCTTCTTCGTAATTTCTGTTACCAAGAAAGCCAATCAAGTTCCAATCTTTTTGATTTTTAATAGCCATATCTTAAATATCTAGGTCGTTTAGGTTTAGTAGCTGTACGCTTTGTGAAGCGTGCATAAAGTCTGTTGAGCCATTCATAATAAAGTCCTGTACCCAACTGTCCTCGTGGATTTCTAGTGTCTGCATTAAAGTAAATTAAGCCCCTGCTGTCCTCCTCTTGTCTTAGGGCTCTTCCAGTAGCATAGAACACTAGCATTTGATGGAATTGTTCTGGAAGCAAGCTAGGAATATCACTGTTTCCAGTTAGCTCTGAGGCTTCTTGGATATAAGATTGAATAAATTTCCTCACCCCTGTTGCTTCAGGCAAAAGCAATTTCCCTTCTAAAATCGTATAATTATATGTTGTTCTTCTAGCATTTATCATTTTGTCGTATTCAAGGTAGTCGTATGGACGCTCATCTTTGGATTCTCTCAACCATCTAACCCTTTGATCTTCAATATCAGAAGGCAAATCATACATCGGCATAACCAATGTGCCGACTACGTGATCTTGATCTACACCAGAACACCCAGTAAATGAAGTAGCTGTCTTTCCTGTGTAAGTAATAATGTCAGACCAATCTAAAAGAATAGTTCCAGTGTTTGGGTAGCCGTCCGTACTAGCAACATTAACCGTGTTGTCACCAGAAGAAACGGCGGTTCCATTCACCTTAGTATCAGCAACGCTTGTAAAAGAGTCGAACTTTTCTCTCAAATAAGGATCTAACCTAGCTTGAGAAAAAGCATGTTGATACCCCTCGTTTATTAGGCTTTTCACCATATCTAAAGGATAGTTTTCTGGAGGTGAAGTCACTGAGCCCTCTTTCAACTCCGTATATACAGCTGCTTGTAATTCTGCAAATGTCATAATAACTATTTAATATATTCAGGACTTTTATTTTTTCTTCTTTCCTTGGCGAGCCTTTTGGCGTGCAGCCTTTTGTAGTCTTCCTAGGGCGCTTCCACCTCCAGATGTAAGGCGTTTCCCTGCTGGTTTAGTTTTTTTCATGTAAGCCATTTTGTATGGGGTAAATAAATTATTTAGTTTTTGCTATATAAGACTTCATTCTCAATGGGGCGCTTGGACTTGTTTTCTTTTTAATTGGCTTTCTCTTCAGCTTTATCTTTAGTTTTCCTTTTGGCATTTAGGTTTGGTTATTTTTCTCTCCATATATCGGCCCCTTGCAGCTCATGTTTCACACTCTCTACGTCTCCCTTTATCCAAGAAACATCATTGGAGGTCTGTACAACCGCCTCCCTAGTTTGGATTAGCGTTGCTTGCAGAGAGGTCATTTGGCTAGTTATATAGGCGAATATTGCTGTTATAACAGTCATTTGAACGATGAATATCTGCCAAAAGTTTTTCCATTCAACCTTAGATTTTAGTTCATTTCGGATTGATCTCCGATAAGATTCACACTCTTTAACCGTTGTCATAATTATTCTTAATAAGAAGTACGAGAAATTTCATCCCATGTCACACCATTGTATACAAACTCTATTGTTGAAGCAGCAGCCGTCACAAAATTAGCTCCACCCGCAAGCAACAAACTAGCTCCTGCTCCAGCAGTGTTATGAGCAAGAGTGATACCACTAACTAAACTAAGCTGTATTTTGTTTCCTGCTACCCATCCAGTCCCTGCGATTGTGTTAATTGTTGTTGTTCCTGTGATTGGGAAATAGTTTCCGTCTGTTCCAAGCGTCATGTCATTAGCACTTGCTACGCTTGCTCCTTGAGCTTCTTTAAATCTAGTTGCCTTTATCTTAATTCCGCCTGTTGATTGAAAATTAAGATTATCAGCATCTTGATAAGCACTTCCAAGTTCCGTGTTCAAGACACTATTAGAAGTCCAATATGTTGTTGGATGTGTTTGATCTCCAAGTACAAAATCAGCGCTTAGACCTGCTGAATTAGTGAACATAGTGACGTTTGATAGCCCACCAAAAAGACCGAGCCGCCTACCTGCGCCGCCTTCTGGCCCTGATGCAGCAGCCGCATTATTAAAGCTATTCACGAAGCCAAACTGCATTCTACTTCCAATAATAAAATGCGACACCCCCTGAAACACGGCAGACGCAAGAACAAATTGACCAGCGGAATCAACCCTAAAAACGTCTGTACCGTTCGCCTTTTCTACTAGCAAAGCGTTTATATCATCAACTGTTATTGTTAGTGGTCCGTTGATGGTTCCTCCAGCCAATACCGCTCTAACTGCCGTATTTCCTGAGCCGTCTTCTACAAATTTATCGTACTCTCTTTGATCTGGTGATGTTGGTAAAGCCATAATTATATTGTTAATTAGTTTGTAAATAAGACAGCTACGTCTCCTGAGCCATCCTCAATAAATTTTTCATTCTCTCTTGCATCTGGACTTTGACTAATCCCAGCGCCTACTCCTATTGTTGCTGGAACTCCAACAACTCTAATCGCCACGTTCCCTGATCCGTCTTCTACAAACTTGTCGTATTCTCTCTCATTTGGTGATGTTGATAGTGCCATGTGGTTGAGTTAAATAAACTTCACAATCCCCTTGCACTTCACTACAAGGGGACAAGAAACCTATTTTACAGCTTTTTCTTGCTCTTCAATTTCAAGCTTTCTTCCCTGTGCAAGAATTGACTCTCTTTCGAGGTTCCCAAGTTCTGCTTGTAGTGCGTTCATTTGGTTCATAATCTGTGACTTACGACCATCAAGAGTGCTAATTTCAGCAGTTAAAACATTTTTTCTTTCGGTGTATTTTATATTTAAGCTAGTAGCCATAAAAAAAGATTATTAAATATTAAACTCCATCAATAGACATCCATCTAATAATATCCCCTGATGTAAAGTCACTAGTTGCAGCCGTAGATTTAGCAATCAACATATATTGATCTGTGTCTACCTGCACCCAATTAAATTGAGTAGCGGCTGGCGTATAAAGCTGACCGTTTGTGTCTTGAATGGTAATACTATAAACGCTTGGAGTGTTGCTTGAACTTACACACCCAATAGGGATAGCCCCATTGGCAGCTGTAGTTGCCGTAACGTCTGCCGCATCTATAACATAAAAACTTCCGTAAAGATTCTTAGATATTACAGTTGCACCAAATAGTGTTGTAGCATCAGCCCAAACACCATTTACCATAGTAGTAGTCGTAGAAAGATTTGTATCACCAGCAAAACTAACATGAATTGCGACAATTCCATTCGTTCCATCACTAGCATCATAAGCCTTTGCAACTCCGCTATTAGCGTTGATTGCAGCAACAAGTGCGGCAGCACAAGCTGTAGCTGATTGATCTCCCGAAATGTCTACCTGTATTCCAGTAAAAGAAGCGTTTGTATCAAATTCGTAAGTTTCAAAGTCAACAACCACCTCTTCAGCATCAGATCCAACTCCAGTTATATACAAATAATTAACCGCAGCAGCTCCTCCGTAAAGAGTAACAGCGTCTCCAAACTTAGCTGAAGTTAAACTACTATCTTGTAGAGTTTGTGACCCATCAGTTTTTAGCAAAATCCTAAGACCTGGATAAAACTCAATAGAACCAGCAGCATCAACTGTCTTAACCGTTCCAACCTCTTGAACATATTGGCTTGGCTGAAATGGAGCAGTATAAGTAAACGCTCCAGCGCCTCCACCAAAGACAGAACCGTCTGCATATACCTTGTCCCCAATTGCTTGAAGGCTTGTATCGATTCCTGTCACCGTTTCAGTTTCGTATACAGTCCCAGTAGCTGAAGCTGCAATTTCATCTTTTACAATGTGTGTCGCAATCAGATTTTGATCTGCATCAGCTTTTACAACTGTTTGTCCATTTGTAGTATCGTATTCATCTAGCTTTACTAG